>Ga0209526_10001490_pt1 | contig 15724 bp, 20 predicted proteins | sample JacPinW_OM2H0_M1_FD_188566 | JGI IMG/M metagenome (GOLD analysis project Ga0209526, IMG submission 188566) | Forest soil microbial communities from Algoma, Ontario, Canada - Jack Pine, Ontario site 1_JW_OM2H0_M1 (SPAdes) (version 2) | ecosystem: Environmental > Terrestrial > Soil > Boreal... | reverse complement strand
TGTCCGGGTCCTCGAGGTTGAGATCCTGCTCTGCTCTGTCGGCCTGGTCCTGGCTGTCCGGTCTGCGCTCCATGCAACCAGCCTAGTGTCTAGCTGCCGCGCCCGATGTCCCCCGGAGGAGACACCTCCGAGGTCCCGGCGCTCTTGGCGAGGATGATGGTGCCCTCCAGGTGGCGGAGGCTCGGCGTCAGCAGCGACTGGACCAGGACCTGCGGCTGGGATGCCTCGGCGTAGGCGCCGAGCACGATGACGTCGTAGCCCTGGCCTTCGCCCCGGATCACCTCGCCCACGTTCTCGGCGTCCTTCTCGACCAGGTCGAGCTTCCGGTAGCGGAACTCGTTGAGCAGGTCGTGGACCTGGTCGACCTCCGCCGCCCGCCGCCGTGGGTGGTGCTCCGAGCCGTAGATGTGGAGCGCCGTGACGTCGGCCCCGTTCACCTCGCCGAGGCTCACGGCGGCCATCAGCGCCAGCCTCGCGTTGGGGCCGCCGCGAATCGGCACGAGCACGCGCCGCACGCTGAGCGGCTCCTGACCGGCGCGGGTGCCCGGACGGACCAGTAGCAGGTCGGCGGGTGGGTGGGAGGCGAGGTCGTCGAGGACCGAGCTCAGGATCCGCGGGCGGCGGCTGCTCAGGCCGGGCCACTCGATCAGGATCAGGTTGCTGCCGTTCTCGTAGACCGCCTCCCTGATGCCGAGGGAGACGTTGTGGCAGACCCGCATCTGGATCGCGAGGCCCCTGCGCAGGCCCGGCTTGTGGGCGTCGATGGCGGCGATCCAGCGCAGCAGGTCATGCCGCCGCTGGGCCACCTGGGCACCGAGGTTGTCGGTGTCGGCCCGCGGCACCTCGACCACTCCGAGCACGTGGCCCTGCCCTGCGTTCGACGCGGAAAGAGCGTCGGCCACCGAGAGCACCGCCGTTGCCGTCTGCGCGCGCAGTATCGGCACCAGCAGCTGCATTCGCGCCTCGATCGGGTCCCCCACGCCTGATCGGGATTCGACCATCCCTCAAGGAGGGTACCGCGCGAGCAGCGCCGTGTCCCGGCCTGCCGCCGGCCGGGAGGCCTTGCGGAGTGCTGGTCAGCGGCCGGAGGAACGCCGGCGCGGGGCGGAGCGGGCCAGCCTACGGACCTCTTCCCAACCGTGTGACACGCGCTCCAGCTCGCGGGTGAGCCTCAGATTCTCCGCTTTCAGGGTTCGATTTTCTCGCAGCAGCTGGCCCACCATCTCGCTGGTCTCGGACACCATGTCCTCGAGTGTCGGGTTCTCGGCTCTGCGCCTGCGCCGGATTACCACCCGAGCATGATATTGGCCAGCCCGGCAGGGTGGAGTGGCTCTTTTGGCCGCACCTCTAGGCCACCAGCTCTGAGGGCTCGAGCGTGAACACCGAGGGCCAGACCACGCGGATGCCTACGATCACCAGTCCGGCGATGGCGGCGCCCACGGCCATGGCTGCCGGCGCGCCGACAAACGAGGCAAGAGCGCCCGCCTGCGTCGCACCGAGCGGAGCGACGCCCATCACGGCCTGCGCGTAAAAGGCCATCACCCGGCCGCGGAGGCGATCTGGCGTCGCGGTCTGGATCCGGGTGTTGGCGGTGGCCAGGAACCACATCTGGCAGGAGCCGGCCACGAAGAGCAGGGCCATGGACAGGGCCAGGAGCCGGCTGAAGCTGAACCCCAGCAGCGCCAGCGCCCAGCAGACGCCCACCCAGAACTGCCGCCGGCCACTGGGCTGCGGGGCGACCAGGGCCAGCGTCAAGGCTCCCATGAGGGAGCCAAGCCCCAGCGACCCCATCAGGAGCCCGAAGCCAACGGCGCCCACGTGGAGCACGTCCTCTGCGAACAGTGGCATCAGCGTCAGCCGGTTCATTGCAAACAGTGAGAAGACGCCGACGACGATCAGCATGGCGCCGACGACCGGGTCGCGGCGTACGTAGCGGGCGCCCTCCATCATTCGCTGCTGCAGGGGCTGCCGCGCCAGGTCGGGGAGCAGCGTGGGCAGGTTCCGCATCAGCGCCAGCCCCCCGATCACGGCCAGGTAGGAGACCGCGTTGATCAGGAAGCAGATGGGTACGCCCAGGAAGGCGATCACGACGCCGGCCAGAGCGGGTCCGATGACCGCTGCCGCGTTCCACACCGACGAGTTGAGGGCGATCGCGTTCATCAGGTCTTCGCGGCCGACCATCTCCACCGCAAAGGCCTGCCGCGTGGGGACGTCCACCAGCTGCACGAGTCCCCAGGCCAGGGCCGCCAGCAGGACCATCCAGTAGGTCACGACCCCGGTCCAGGAGACGATGAAGAGGAAGAGGGCGGGGACCATGAAGGCCGCCTGCGTCAGCTGCAGGACCCGGCGCTTGGGAAAGCGGTCCGCGATGAGGCCGCCGATCGGGGCCAGGCCGAGGACTGGCAGATATTGCAGGGCCAGCACCAGACCGACCAGGAACGCGGAGTGGGTGAGCTGGAGGACCAGCCAGGGCTGGGCCAGGCTCTGCATCCAGGTGCCGATGGTCGAGACCAGCTGGCCGCCCAGGAAGAGGCGGTAGTTCCTGTGTCGCAGCGCTCCCAGGGCGCGCCGGCGCGGCGGTGCCGGCCGGGACGTCAGAGCGGTGGCTGACATGGGAAAGTGATAATCGCACCATGACCCGGATTCGGGAGGAGGTAACGATCCGTGCCCCCGCCGGCGAGGTCTGGAACGCCGTTCACGTAGACCTGGAGAACCTGCCCAGATGGGCCGGCTATGTGAAGAGAGCCCAGGCGCTGGATGGGCGGCCGGGAAAGAACTGGCGGGTCCGCTACGAGCTGGCGCTGCCAGGCGGATTCACCGGCGCGCTGATCCTGCTCCACACCGAGTGGGAGCCTCCGCGCCGCTGTGCGGGCCGCTTCGACGGGGGTCCGCTGCGCGGCGACTGGTCGTACACCTACAGCGAGCAGCCGGGAGCGACAGATCTCGTCTACGAGATGGACTACCAGCTGGCCGGAGTGCTCCGCTTCGCGGGTGGGATGCTGAAGAACCAGTACGCGGAGGGCATCCGGCAGGCCATGGACTCCCTCAAGCGCTACCTGGAGGAAGAGCGGCGGCGGCCTGCCGCGAAAATAAGCCGGTGAGCTCGACGCGCTCCTGCCTTTCGGTGCCCGGCAGCCGGCCCCGCTTCCACGAGCGAGCCGACACCTCGGCGGCCGACATGATCATGTTCGACCTCGAGGACTCCGTCGCCCCGGACGCCAAGGAGCAGGCCCGAGAGCAGGTGGTCGAGGCGCTACGGACCTATCGCTACGCTGGCAAGGTGGTGGGGGTCCGCGTCAACGGGGTGGACACCAGGTGGTGCGTTGATGACATCCGCCACCTGGTCGAGGGCGCCGGCGAGCGGCTGGACTGCGTGGTGCTGCCGAAGGTCGAGGACGTAGACGTCGTCCACTTCGCGCACCACCTGCTGAACCAGCTGGAGTGGAGCCTGGGCTTCAAGCGGTCGCTCTGGCTCGAGCTGCAGATCGAGAGCGCCAGGGGACTGGAGAACTGCGCGCGGAGCGCGGCGGCCAGCCCTCGCAACCAGGCGCTGATCTTCGGCCCCATCGACTTCGCCGCAGACATGCGGCTGGCCGGCGCTGGGAGCGGCGAGTTCGCGCGCGAATATCCCGGCGATCTCTGGCACTACTTCCTCGCCAGGATCGCGGTTGCCGCCCGCGCCGGCGGCCTTCGTGCGATGGACGGTCCCTTCGCCCAGGTGCGCGACATGGAGGGCCTGCGAGAGTCGGCGCAGCGCGCGGCGGTGCTTGGCTTCGACGGCAAATGGGTGCTCAATCCGGCCCAGGCCGAGGTCGTAAACCAGGTCTTCTCGCCGACCCAGGACCAGTTCGACCGTGCCAATCAAATCGTCGAGGTCTACGCGCGAGCTACAGAGACAGAAGGGACGGGCGCGGTCATGCTCGGCGAGGAGATGATCGACGAGGCCTCGCGCAAGCTTGCGCTTGCCACCCTGGAGCGTGGTCGGGCGGCGGGGATGAGTCCCCGGTCGAGCGGCTCCTGACCCCCCGGTTAGCCCCGGGGGAGCAATTCCAGCTGTTCGGCCCGGTCGTCGACGGCCTTCTGCAGCTGAGTGACCAGGCCCTGCACGATCTTCTGGTCGTCGGCGTCGTCCAGCCGCAGGCCCCGCAGGTGGCGCAGGACGTCGCGCATGGCGCGGATGCCGCTGGCCTCCTCAACCTGCAGGCGGCGGCTCGCCATCCGCAGGGCGGCGGCGTGCCGTTCGAAGCCATGCTCTTTGAGAATCGGCATCAGTCGCGCTGTCGCGGCCAGGGCTCGGAGCGTGGTCGGGTGGAGCTCTCCAGTGGCCGCCTGGCGGCGGACCCGGATGGGGCGCAGCCGGCGGCGGGCAAGGCCCACGGAGCGGAGCAGCGAAGGCCCCGCGATGATCGCTATACCGACCAGGACCAGAAGGCTGGACGTCAGCCCTACCACCACTTCCAGCACCATTACCTAGCGTACCCTTGCCCGGTGCCTGCTGCTCAAAAAATAGCCGTTGTGACAGGCGCCTCCTCAGGCATCGGAGCCGCCACCGCCCGGCTGCTGGCGAGGGAGGGTTACCAGACCGTGCTGGGTGCGCGGCGACTGGACCGGCTCGAGCAGGTTGCGGCCGAGGCCAACGGTGTCGCGCTGGAGCTGGACGTCACCGACGCGGGGAGTGTCGAGCAGTTTGCCGCCGCGGTCGAAGAGCGCTACGGAGTGTGCGACGTGCTTGTCAATAACGCCGGCCTGGCGCTCGGCTTGAGCCCGGTCGCCGACACACCGGACAGCGACTGGGCGGCCATGCTGGAGGTCAACGTGCTCGGGCTGCTCAGGGTGACCAGGTCGCTCCTGCCCCTGCTTCGCAAGGCCACCCACGGACACATCGTGAACCTGGGCTCGATCGCGGCCTTCGAGGTCTATCGGGGTGGGGCCGGCTACGCCGCGACAAAGCACGCGGTGCGGGCGGTGAGCCGCACGCTTCGCATCGAGCTGAACGGCGAGCCGATACGGATCACTGAGGTCGACCCGGGGATGGTGGAGACGGAGTTCTCACTGGTCCGGTTCCGCGGCGACGAGCAGGCGGCGGCGAACGTCTACAAAGGGCTGAAGCCGCTCACCGCGGAGGACGTGGCCGATTGCATCGGCTTCGCCATCACCCGCCCCCCCCACGTCGACATCGACGAGATAGTCATCCGCCCGGTGGCCCAGGCCAACAGCTTCACAGTCCACCGCACCCAGGGCTGACAGAGAAGGGGAGTCCACCTCCCCCCGCCTCATCTCAGTCCGGCCGCACGGGCCTCTTCCAGAGTCATTCAACATCCGGGCTCGCCATAGTTCCCGCAGCAGCTCTGCCGAAGCTGAAAGCGGCGCAGGTAGTTGGCCCAGACCATCTGCAGCCGCCGGGGCAGCGGGGCATCGCTGTCGCGGAAGTTCTTCCAGGTCGAGCGAGGGTTGCCGTGCGGCTCCCTCTGATGGCCGGCGCACATCACCCCAATCCTATTCGTAATAGGTGCCGCTGAGCTCGATCCAGCCGGGGAGGGGGCACCCGCTCGACGTCCTGGCGTGCGTGCAGTGGACGCCGGCTCGATCCGGGGAGTCGATGTAGAGCTGGCCGTGGACGATCACCGTGTCACCCCTGTGAGCGGGCACCCAGGCGGCAAGGCCGGTGTTGTGGTCTACCTCGAGCCTGTCTCCCTGGGTGTCGGCCACCGTCAGGTGCTCGTGAGTCCCCGCCTGCACGGGGTCGCTCTCGAGGGTGGCGTGAAATGTCACCTCGGAGCCGGCGCGGCCCGTGCTGAGCGCCGAATGGACCGCAACGTCGTCGGGCGTGGGCCGCTGGGCTCCTCCGCAGGCCGCCGCCAGCAGGACTAGGGCGGCGCCGAGAAGGAGAGCGCCTCGGTGAGTGGGATGAGTCCTTCCAGGAGCGATTTGCCGAGTATGACGCCGGCTGCGCCCGCCTCCGAGAGTGCCCGTAAATCGGCAAGCGAGGCCACGCCCCCCGAGTACGTCACCGGGTGGCGTGTGGCACCCAGCGCGATGGCAAGCAGCTCCAGGTCGGGGCCGCCGAGGGTGCCGTCCCGGTCGACGCTGGTCACCACCACTCCCGCCAGCGGCGCGTCATGCCAGCGGCCGAGCAGCTCCCCCACCCCCACCTCCTCGACCGCCGACCAGCCGGTGACGGCCGGGCGTCCGCCGCGGACGTCCAGGGCGGCGAGCACGCGCCCCGGGTGGGCCGCAGCGACCTCCGCGAGCAGGTCCGGACGCCGCACGGCCGCGGTGCCCATCACCACCGCCGCAGCACCGGCCTCAAGCCAGCGGCCGGCGTCGGCCGGCGAGCGAACGCCGCCTGCCACCTGCACCTCCACTGCGGTCTCCGCCACCAGCCGTTCCACGAGCCGGCGGTTGTCGCCCTTGCCCGTCGCGGCGTCGAGGTCCACGAGGTGCAGACGGCTGGCGCCCGCTCCCGTGAGCCGGCGGGCGAGAGCGATCACCTCGGCCGCGCCATTCGCGTACGGCTTCTGCCGGGCGAGGTCACCGCGCTCCAGCCGCACGGCTCGGCCCTGGGTCAGATCGAGTGAGGGCAACACCTGCACGGGAGGCCAGTTTGACCCGGGAGGTCGTCGTTTGATAGCCTGCCGTCGGTCCCGAGCGGAAGGGTAGCCGCTGTCGGGAGCTTTTCGGGGGGCTCCGTTTCTCAGGGGGTAGTTCGTGTTTCTGGCGCTGCTGAAGCGCGCGCTCGCGATTACGTGCGCGCTGTTGACCATTGCTTTGACGGCGGGGCTCTCGCCCCAGACCGTGGCACGGCATCAGATGTTGGCGGAGCCTCCGCCCACGCCCGGGCCGGACGACGGCGCAATCGCCACCGAGCTGGCGCGCATCCACGCTCGGCCCGGCATGGACCCGGGTGGCCCCGACGCCACCTCGGGTGGCCTGATCCACGTGGTGGGTGCCGGCGAGACGCTTCAGGTCATCGCCAGCGAATACCACGTCAACATGACGGACATCCTGGACGCCAACGACCTGCGCCGGCCGGGCCAGGTTCGGACCGGATTGCCACTCCACATTCCGGGCGCCAAGCCGCTGAGCACAGCGCCGATGGCAGGCGGCGGCAAGATCACGTTCAGAGCCTCCGAGGGCAACAATTTCCCAGCCGGCTGGTGCACCTGGTACGTGGCGCAGCGGCGGGACGTGCCGTGGCATGGTGACGCCAGGACCTGGTACGGCAGCGCCCAGGCGCTGGGCTGGCCGACCGGCAGGACCCCCGAGGTGGGGGCGATGATGATCACCAACGAGAGCTGGGCGTACGGCCACGTCGCCTACGTCGAGAAGGTCTTTCCAGACGGCTCCTGGATGATCTCGGAGATGAACTACGCGGGCTTCGGTCTGGTGGACTTCAGGACCATCAAGCCTTCTCAGACCAAGCAGATCCAGCTCATCGGCTTCATCTACTGAGCGGCCGCCCGGCCTGCGGCTGAGGCGCGTGGGCTTCAGCGCGAACTCACAGCAATCCCGAATTGCGTTCACAGCCGGCCACCTGAGCATTGGTGTCGAGCGGCCCACGAGGGCCGACACCCATTCAGGAGGTCACTATGCCCCGACTACGTACGGCGGTCGTAGGTTCGCTGCTCGCCGGCTCGATGCTGGCCGGAGGCGTGATCGGAGCTGTCGTTTCCAGCGGCAGCTCCATCATCGCGAGCGCGGCCAGCACCGCCAGTCCCAGCAGCGGATCCTCGACGGCCACTCCAGGCACCGGCTCCGCACCCAGCGCGTCGCAGGGCACGTTCAAGTCGAACGAGACCGCGTCGCACGAGGCAACCGAAAGCGCCGCCCGTGAGGCGCAAGAGAACGCGGGCCAGCGACCGACAGTCCCCTAGTCCGCGGGGATCGCGACATCCAGAGGGCCGGCCTGCGGGCTGGCCCTCCTCCTTCGTACCCGGCTAGATCCCGCGCGTAGCGAGGAGCTCGGCCACCTCGGCGGCGAGCATCTCGCGCAGCTGCCGGAGGATCTCCTCGTTGTTGGCATCCATGGCGTCGGCGATGGCTGAGGCGACCACCTTGGCTTCGGCCATCCCATCCGACTCCTCGAGATCGGCCAGGATCGCAGCTTCCAGTGCGGCTCGGCTCAGCCCGATGCGGCTAAGGCGGTGCTCCATCACCCGCCCACCATACCCAGGAGGCGCCGCCGGCCGCCCGGCTGAGCTAGTGTCCTGCTCCGGGACACTAGCGATAGTTGGTGAACTGCAGCGGGACCGGGATCGAGTCGTCGTCGCGGAAGATCTTGATGACCGTCTGCAGCGCGTCCTTGTCTCGGGAGGAGACCCGTAGCTGGTCGCCCTGTATGCGCGCCTGCACCTTCGGAGACACCTGACGAGCTCGCTTTTGAAGCGACTTCGCCAGCTCGTCAGTGATGCCTGCGTTCAGCTTCACCTCGATCTGCCCCCGCCCCTTGCCCACGGTCTTGGGGTCGCCGGGCTGGAAGAGCTTGCCGGAGAGCCCTCTGCGGGCGGCCTTGTCCTTCAGAACCTGGTAGACGGCACGGGCGCGGTCCTCCGTCGAAGCCTCGAGCACCAGGGTGTCGCCGCGCCGGTCGATCTGAGGGTCGGTCCCCTTGAAGTCGAAGCGGGTGCTCACCTCGCGGCGGGCCTGGTCCACGGCGTTGGAGAGCTCCTGCGCGTCGTACTCGGAGACGACGTCAAAGGAAAAGTCCTGCGGCACGCTAGGAGGCTACACCCAGTGGAAGATCTGGTTCAGGGCGGCGAACGTGACCGCCACCGCCAGCAGGGTGACCAGCAGGGCGCTGCCCCCCAGGAGTATCGCGATCCCGTACTGGGAGCGGTCGACGTCCTCCAGGCTGGCCCGGCGCTCTTCCGGCGTGAGCGGCACCGAGTAGTCGTCCACGCCCTCCGCACGCGCCCGGTCGGACAGCGTCTGGATGACGACCCGGCCGCCGGTCGGCACTGCTCGCTCCTCCAGATGGATCAGCGCAAGGCGGAGGTTGTCCCGGGTCTGGCCCAGCTCGACCACGACCATGTCCAGCGTCTTGGCGGCCGACGGAGTCTGATTCTCGCGTCGCAGCTCGGCGATGATGTCGTACAGATTTGGCATCCATTCGCATTTATAGCTGACGGGAGGCATCTCCCGCCACTCGCATACAATCGGGCGAAATGAGTGTCCACGCCGACCTCACCTCGCGGGCGAAGGCTCGACCTGAGCACCCGAACTCGTGGATCTTCTTCGATGGCGAGTTCGCCAGGTACCACGACGTCCGGCTCGGGGTCATGACCCACGCCCTGCATTACGGGACAGGGACCTTCGAGGGCATTCGCGCTTACTGGAACAAGCGGGAGGAGCAGCTCTACCTGCTCCAGGCACCAGCCCACTACGAGCGCCTTCACGAATCCGCCAAGATCCTGCGCATGGAGCTGCCTTACTCGGTGGAGGAGCTCATCGAGATCACCATGGCCCTGCTCAAGCGCAACGGGTACCGGACGGACACTTACGTCCGGCCGCTGCTCTTCAAGTCGGTGGAGCAGATCGGCGTGCAGCTGCACGGCCTGGCGGACAGCTTCCTGGTCTACACCTCGCCCTTCGGCAACTACGTCGAGATCGAAGCCGGGATCCGCTGCATGGTCTCCAGCTGGCGCCGCGTCTCGGACGGTTCGCTGCCGGCCCGAGCCAAGGTGACGGGGGCCTACATCAACTCGGCCCTTGCCAAGTCGGAGGCGCTCGAGAACGGCTACGACGAGGCGATCGTGCTCGCTCACGACGGGCACGTCTCGGAGGGCTCCGCCGAGAACCTCTTCATGCTCAAGGACGGCGTCTTCGTGACCCCGCCGGTGACCGACGACATCCTGGAGGGGATCACCCGCGACCTGCTGATCGGCGTGATCCGGGACGAGCTCGGTCTCACAGTGGTTGAGCGCAGCATCGACCGGACGGAGCTCTACACGTGCAACGAGCTGTTCCTCTGCGGCACCGGCGCCCAGATCTCCCCCGTGATCGAGATCGACCACCGCAAGGTCGGCGACGGGACCGTCGGGGAGTTCACCCAGGAGCTCCAGCAGATCTACTTCGGCGCCGTCCGGGGCGAGAACCCCAAGTACAAGGGCTGGTCGCTGCCCGTCTACTGAGGCTGGTCTCAGCGGCAGGGGTCGGCTCGGCCCGGCCATTGGTTAAGCTCGGGGCGTGCTAGCCCGCCGGCTCGCGGTCCTGGCCGCCCTCGTGGTCGGGCTGGCCGGATGCTCCCTCGCCCCATCCCAGCCGGCCCCCGCTCCGGCCGGCCTCCCCTCAGTCAGCACCCCTGCCGTGTACGAGCCTCAGCCCGCGTCCCGCCGGGGTGGCACCATCGCGATCGGCTCCTGGCAATTCCCGACCTCGTTCTCGCCCTACTTCGCTACGCAGACCGCCTCCACGCAGGTGCAGCAGGCGATCTTCGACGGTCTCCTGGGCGCCGACAACCGGGTCCGCTGGTACGGCGACCTGGCTCGCGAGGCCCCGACGGTGGGGAATGGCGCCGTCAAGCAGGTGGGCGTCGGCATGGACGTCACGTATCAGCTCCGGCCGGGGCTGCGCTGGTCCGACGGGCAGCCCCTCACCGCCGACGACGTCATCTTCACGCTGCATGCGATCACCGGCCCGGGCGCGGCGGCCGGCTTTGGCCAGGAAGGCTACGATCAGATCTCGGGGATCGACCGGCTGGGCGAGAGCGGGCTGGTCGTCCACTTCCGCACCCTCTACCCCGCCTACAAGAGCCTGTTCCCGGCCGTCCTGCCACGACATCGGCTGGAGCAGATCGCGCCCGACAAGCTCGCCGCGGACCCCTACTGGCTGAAGCCGGACGTGGTGTCGGGGCCTTTCAAGGTCCAGGAGGTGACCCGGGACCACGTCACCCTGGCCCGCAACGGCGAGTATGCGCAGGGGCGCTCCGGGATGACGGTCGGGGGACACCCGGCCTACGCCGACCAGGTCGTCTTTCGCGGCTACCCGACCCGGCAGGCGTTGCTCGCCGCGGTCAAGGCGGGTGAGGTGCAGGCTGCGAGCGACCTTTCCGAGCGAGAGCTGCCCACCGTAGGCCGCCTGGGCGGCGTGCGAGTGAGTCTGGCGCCGGCCCTCCAGTACGAGCAGGTCTCCCTGAACCAGGGCACTGTCGATCCCAGAGTCGGGGGAACTCCGCCCTGGGCCGGAGATCCGGCGGTCCTGCAGGCGCTCGACCTGGGTCTTGACCGGCCCGGCCTGGAGAAGGGACCCCTGCACTCCCGGCCCCCGCTGACCTCCTCGCCCGTCTCGCCGCTGGTCGATTGGGCCTACGCCTCCGACCTGGCGCCGCCGCGCTACGACCCCGGGCAGGCCCGGCAGCTGCTGGACGCGGCGGGCTGGAGGCTCGGGGCGGATGGGGTACGAGTCAAGAACGGGCGCCGGCTCTCCTTCGCCGTGAGCACCACCGACGACCAGCTCCTGCGCGCCGCGGAGGAGGAGATCGTGGTCTCCGGCTGGCGCGGGCTGGGGATCGATGTCAGCGTGCAGAACTACTCCTCCCAGCAGCTCTTCGCCGGCTTCGAGAAGGACGGTGTACTGGCGCGCGGTCTCTATCAGGCGGCGATCTGGGCCTGGATCACCCCGATCGATCCGGACAGCGAGTTCAGCACGCTCCATTCCTCGCGGGTGCCTGCCGCCGGCCGCTCCTCGAACCAGAACTATTCACGCTGCCACGACGGCGCGATAGACGATTCGCTGAGTCAGGGCCGGGCGACCCTGGACGAGGTCCAGCGAGGCGCCTCCTACCGCGCCTTCCAGCACGCCTACGCCGCCGCGCGCTGTGAGCTCCCCCTTTACCGGCGGCTGGCGATCGGCGTCGCCTCGCCCCGACTGCACAACTTCGTCCTCAACGCCGGCCCCGCCGGCAGCACCTGGAACATTGCCGACTGGTGGCTCGACCGCTAAGCCCGGATCCGGGCTAACGCTCAGGGACGCTGCATGTACCACTCGGTGAACTCGGAGCAGAGCCCCTGGGGGTCGAAGCGCATCACGAAGACGTTGGCGTACTCGCGCCCCGGTTTGGACCCCTCCGGCCGGTAACGAGTCCAGCCGCTGGCGATGGCCACGTCGCCGGCGACCGCCAGGGGCTGGTAGCCGCACTCCCAGGAATCGGGATCGTCCGGCTCGTTGAGCCAGCCCTCGACGATTGCCGCGCGGCCCACCGCCGGCTCCTCGTCGAACGGACTCCAGGAGTAGCGCGCGTGCTCACCGAAGAGCGCTTCGATCTTGCGTGGATCGTTGCTGCGCCACGCCTCGACGTAATCGTCAAGCCAGTGCTGCAGGGTCGCGGTGTCGATCATGGGGCAGAAGTACCACTTTCGGCCGCCGCTGGATACCGCTCAGGCGATCGTGCCTTCCCTGCGCAAGCTCTCGACGTCCTCGCCGGCCTCCCGCAGCACCTCCTCGGTATCACCTCCGAGCACGGGCGCCGCAGGGGCTGGGGCCCTCGTCTGATCGTCGAACCGTAGCGGTGAAGCGGCCGGGGCCGAGGCCAGCGGCTCGTCGGCGAGCAGCTCTTTGAAGGTCCGATAGGGTCCCCAGAGCACCTGGTGACGTTCGAAGGTCTCGGCGACCTCACTCTGGGAGCGCGCCGCCACCCAGGGTTCGAGCAGGGCACAGATCTCCTCGCGGTGGCGCCAGCGCTCACCCTCGTCTGTGAGGTCCGCGCCGATCCTGTCGAAGGGCAGCCCGGTCGCCTCGGCCAGACTCCGCCACTGGCGGGGAGTGAGCGCGAGCACGATCAGAAAGCGGCCGTCGGAGGTGCGAAAGTCCCTCGCGAAGGTGCCGAAGAGGTGGTTGCCGAAGCGCCCCCTCGGCTCTTCGATCAGCCGGGCCTCGTCGAGCAGCCCGAGATGGGAAGCGACCGCGACCGCGACCTCGCCCAGGCTGAGCCTGACCAGGGAGCCCTGCCCGGTTCGCAGCCGCCGGCGGTCGGCCGCCAGCAGTCCGGTGGTCGCCAGCAGCCCGGTGGCCACGTCCCAGGCCGGCAGCACGTGGTTGACCGGGCGGTCGTATGCCTCGGGGCCGGTCACCCAGGGAAAGCCGGCCCCGGCGTTGACCGTGTAGTCGACTGCCGGACGCCCGTCGGGCCGGCCGCCGACCTCGACCACCACCATGTCCGCGCGCCCCCGGCGGAGGTGCTCGTAAGCGAGTGGGCCGCGGGCGGGCAGATTGGTGAGCACCGTTCCGGCGGAGCTCGCCAGCCGCGCCGCGACCTGCTGGCCGCGCTCGGAGCGGAGGTCGAGCGTCACCGAGCGCTTGCCGCGGTTGAGGCCGGCCCAGTAGAGGCTGCGGCCCTCGTGCAGCGGCCAGCGGCCGATGTCGATGCCGCCGCCCAGAGGATCGATGCGCACGACCTCAGCGCCGAGCGCCGCCAGCGTCGCGCCGCCCAGAGGGGCCGCCACGAAGGCGGACAGCTCGACCACCCGCAGTCCCTCGAGAACCGCTTCCACGACCGGGAAGGGTAAGGAACCGTCGCGGGACTGGACACGCCTGAGGGACGGGGTCGTAGGCTAAGGCCAGGATCGAACAGTGAGCGAGCGTCTCGAGACCGATCGCCTGATCCTGCACCGGCTGACTGGGGATGACGTGGACGCCTGGCTGGCCGGCGACAGGTTTGGCTTGGAGAACCGCACCGGCGCGCGTTTCCCAGCCAGGCTGGAGGCTCCCCCGCTTTTCGTCGAGGACATGGAAGCCATTCGCGACCTGCTGCGTGAGCGCGGTGACGACCCCACCTGCTCCAGCTGGCTGATGCTGGCGCGCACGAATGGGGCCGCGGTCGGCATCGCCGGTTTCAGCCGGACCGAAGATGCCGTGGTCACCGGCTACTCGGTCTACCCCGCTCTGCAGCGGATGGGGCTGGCCACCGAGGGCCTGCAGGCGCTGGTCGCCTGGCTCTTCGAGCAGGCGGACGTGGACCGTCTCCGGGCGACCATACCGCCGGATAACGCGCGCTCAGTGCGCGTCGCCGAGAAGCTGGGGATGGAGCTCGTCGGCAGGGGTGAGGACCCGGCGGTCGGACCGGTGCTTGTCTACGAGCTGGTCCGGACCGGTTCTGCTTCTGGTCAGCCCTCAGCGGCGACGTAGCGCTCGGGCCTGAGCTGGCCCGAGCTATGCCGCAGTATCTGGAAAGACCTGGACTTTCAGACCCGCCCCCTGGCGGAATGTATCGATCGCTGTGGTGTAGTCGTCCAGCGGGAATCGGTGGGTCAGCATGGCGTCGCAATCGATCACGCCCTTGACCAGCAGGTCCCTGGCACGTTCGAAGCTGTGCAGCACGGCCATCGACCCCACGATCTTGATCTCCTCGTTGTAGACCCTGAAGGGCGAGAAGCGGGCGGTTGCCTCAGCACTGGCCACGCCGAAGACCAGAACAGTGCCGCCCTTCTTGACGCGGCGCAGGCCGTCTTCGATGGCCGGCACCGCCCCGGTTGCGTCCATCACCACGTCCCAGCCACGAGGCTCTTCCAGCTCGTCGGCGGAGGCTGCCACGCGGTCGGCCGCCAGCCGCTTGGCGAGGTCAAAGCGGCCCGGGTTGATATCCACCATGTCAACCGTCTTCCCGCCGGTTTGGGCGGCCAGTTGAGCGAGCATCAGCCCCATCGTGCCGGCGCCGTAGATGAGGTAGCTGCTTGCCAGTCTGAGGTCGATCTGATCGAAGCCGTGGACCGCGCACGAGAGCGGTTCGACCAGAGTCCCCCATCGGCGGGGAAAGTCATCAGGGAGCGAGTAGGCGTTCTTCGACGGCACGCCGACGTACTCGGCGCAGGCTCCGAAGGCGGCGCCCACGCCGAGAGCATTGAAGTTCTCACACAGGTTGGCGCGACCCAGCTGACAGAAATAGCACCTGCCACAGAAGAGGGAAGGGTCGACGGCGAGGAAATCCCCGACCCGCACGCTGCTGACATCGGGGCTGACCGCCACGGCCTCCCCGCAGAACTCATGACCAGGGACGATCGGGTATCGGGTGGGCGCGAAGTCGCCCTCCAGGACGTGGATGTCGGTGCCGCAGATGCCGCAGGCTTCCACCTTGACGATCACCTCACCGGGCCCTGGGGTCGGGTCGTCGATTCGCTTGACGCCGACCCGGTGTGGCTCTTCGATCACAACTGCTTTCACTTGGCCGCCTCCCTTGTCCCCTCCTCGACGTCCTCCTCGAGCAAGCAGGTGGTCCGGTCTGCCTTCGAATCGATTATGACTTCGCCTTCTCCAGCTGGACTGGGCGTTGCGTCTTAACAACCAGTGTTGGAGTTGGGATCGAGCCCGACTACGATGCGAACATGCGTACGGCCACCACGGAGCTCGCCGACCGCGTCCGCTCCGGCTCTGAGGAGATCGTCGGCGCCCTCCGCCAGGCCGCCGCGCAGGGCCTCGACGTCGAGGGACTGACCCACGTCCTCAAGGTCGCCTTCTCCTGCCGCAACCAGGTCGACGCCGCAGTCACCAGCGCAATCGGCGCCCTCGACCAGGCCGCTGAGAAGGCCCCCGACGGCGAAGTCACCATGGCGCTCTCCTGCGCCACCTGGCTCAGCCACAACCTGCAGATCAGCTCCAGCGCCGCCCACGCCCAGGTCCACCTGGCCCGGCGGCTGCCCTCCCTGCCTGCCACCGCCACCGCCTTTCAGCGCGGAGAGCTCTCGCCTCAGCACGCCAGCGTCGTCGTCCGCGGCGTGGAGGCGGTCGAGCGCGG
>Ga0209526_10001489_pt1 | contig 15728 bp, 13 predicted proteins | sample JacPinW_OM2H0_M1_FD_188566 | JGI IMG/M metagenome (GOLD analysis project Ga0209526, IMG submission 188566) | Forest soil microbial communities from Algoma, Ontario, Canada - Jack Pine, Ontario site 1_JW_OM2H0_M1 (SPAdes) (version 2) | ecosystem: Environmental > Terrestrial > Soil > Boreal... | reverse complement strand
GAGGCCGGTGGAGGGCTCGGCGGGCAGGCCGAGCACGGCGGGCTGATCGCCGTCGAGATCGGCAAGACGCGCCGCGAGCTCGCCCGCGGGCCCGCGAGCGGAGTCGGATCCGGACGAGCGGGCGAGAGCGAGCGCACAGGCGGCCGCGACCACCGACGTGCCGGATCCGCCCTTCGGAGACCACAACGTGAGCAGCAGCGTCTTCCTCCACACCAGCGCGCCCGAGGCGCGACGAACGGCGAAGAGGAAGTGCCCGGGGAAGAGCCGAAACCATACGGAACGGACACGCAGGCGTCAAGAGCTGCGTAATCTGTCGAGCGTGGAGGCCGCCTTCTTCGACCTCGACAAGACGATCATCGCGAAGAGCTCGGTGCTCGCGTTCGGGCGACCGTTCTATCGCGAGGGATTGCTGTCGCGGCGCGCGATCGTCAAGAGCGCCTACGCGCAGGTGGTGTTCATGCTCGTCGGCGCCGACGAGTCGAAGATGGAGAAGCTTCGAGAGGCGATGCTCGGGCTCACACGCGGATGGGACCAGGCCCACGTGGCGCAGATCGTGCGTGAGACACTCGACGAGGTGGTGTCGCCCATCATCTTCGCCGAAGCGCTGGAGCTCTTCGCCGAGCACCACGCGGCGGGCCGCGAGATCGTGATCGTGTCGTCGGCACCGGCCGAAGTGGTGGAGCCGCTCGCCGAGTTCCTCGGCGCAGACCGCGCCATCGCGACGCGCGCGGAGCTCGACGACGAAGGTCGGTACACCGGGCGGCTCGCGTTCTACGCGTACGGTCCGCACAAGGCCGAGGCCGTGCGGGAGCTCGCGGCGCGTGACGGCATCGACCTGGCGAGCTCCTACGCGTACAGCGACTCCGTCACCGACCTGCCCATGCTCGAGACCGTCGGCCATCCCGTCGCGGTGAATCCCGACCGCGACCTGGCACGGGTCGCTCGCGATCGCGACTGGGAGATCCGCGAATTCCGCCAACCGGTCCGGTTGCGTGACCGCGTGCCGGTGCCGCCGCGGGGCCCGACGATTGCCGTCAGTGGTGCGCTGGCCGTCGCGGGCGCGGGCGCGGCGGCGTGGTGGTGGTGGCGACGACACGACCGGTCGGCACGGAACGGCTCATCGGGCACGGTCCGGCGAGCTCGCGCCGTGTCGGCCGACGCGGTGGTCGCGCTGCGGCACACGGTCGGGGCCGCGGGTGCGGCCCGGCGCATGGCCGTCGGCATCGTCCGACCCTGACGCGCGACGTCGTGCCGACCGCCCGCGCGCAACGAGCCCGCAGTCGCGGGCTCGTGCGTGACTCAGGTTTGTCGAGCGGGGCTCAGGCCTCGCGAACCTTCTTCGCGACGACCGCACCAACCGCGACGACGATGAGGAGCAGCAAGAGCTTCTTCACGCGTCCCCCTGGGGATCGGACATAACGCCCACCGGGCGAAGCCCATCCTAACCGCCACCAGCACCCCACCGCGCCGGCCCGGGCGACAGCCGCCACCGGGCGTATCGTCGGCCCCGGGGCCCGGTTCCCGGCGACGACCACGTCGGGACACCGGCTGGAGCAGGGTCGACGGTGGTCCCCATGTGCGACGACGGCGCCCGGGACGACGAGCGCAGGCTGCCGCGAGCCGTACAGGACCACGCTGACGCGCCGATAGACGGGGGTGGGACTCCTCCGGCGACCGTGGCCGCGCGGCGCGTGCATCCCGACGTGACACTCCTTCAGCCCCGGGCCGCCGACCCCGTCCCGACGGGCGAAGAACCGCCGACCCCCTCGGACGGGTCGTGGACCGGTCACGCGCGCAACCGACTCGACGCGGTGGTGCTGCTCGTCGTGGCCGTGCTCGGCATGACCCGGCTTGCGTTCCCGTTCACCGGCGACCAGGCGATGTTCACGGTCGGCGCACGAGCGATGCGTCACGGTGCAGTGCTCTACAGCGGCTTCTGGGACATCAAACAACCCGGGATCTACGCGTTCTACCTCGCCGCGGGAACGCTCGGCGGGTTCAACGAGGTGTCGGTCCATGTGGTCGAGCTCGTGACATTGCTGGGGTTCTCGTACGTGCTCCAGCGAGCGGGCCGCGGGCTGTTCCGGACCGCGTGGGTCGCGAGTGTCCTGCCGCTGTTCATCGTCGGGCTCTACTACGCGAGCGCGCGCCCTTGGGAGCTCTCCCAGCTCGAGGCCCTCGTCGGGATCCCGCTGTTCGCGTCGGTGTGGCTCGCGCTGCGCGCCGTCGACGCGCGTGACGGGACGAGGCGGGGACTCCTCGTCGCGTCCGGTGCGGCGGCGGCGATCGCCGCGCTGCTCAAGATCGTGTGCCTGCCCCTCGTCGGGCCGGCCTGGATCGTCGCGGTCGTGCTCATGTTCCGCGTCGACAATGGTCGCGGCGCCAAAGCACGCCTGGGCCGCGCAACGACACAGCTCGGGTGGATCGCCCTCGGTGTCGCGGCGCCGCTCGCGGCTGCGGCCGGATACTTCGCCGCCCACGGTCTGTGGCACGAGGTGACGTGGACCTACTTCACGTACACGCCCAAGACCACGAGCATCGCGGGACGACCGCTGTCACGTCTCACGGACGCGGTCGGCCGCTTCGGCGCGGTGTGGGCGCCGGTTCTCCTGCTCGGTGCGATCGGTGCCGCGCACCACGTCCGCCGCGGATGGGACCGTTGGTCGCTCGCCTTCGCCGGTTGGATCGTCGTCGGCGTCCCGGTCTTCCTCACGCAACATTGGTGGCCGTACCAGTTGCAGATGTTCCTCGTACCGGTGGGATTCTTCGCCGCGCGCGGCACCGAGACGCTCGCACGATCCTGGCGCACGCTGCCGCGACACATCGCGGCCGCGACAGTGACCGTGTTGTTCGTGAGCGCGCTGCCCCTCGCGGCCTCCGCCGGGAAGTGGACCGCTTCGACCGCACGGCACGGTTTCGGCGTCACCGCGGCACAGCGCGTCGCGTTGCACGACGCCGTCGACACGCAATACCGCACTGGTCGGGAGCTGGCCCGTTTCGTCCAGGACCACGATCCCGGCCGTGGGCCCGTCTACGTCCTCGGCAACCCCATCGACCTGTACCTGTCCGGCCGTGCCCAGGCCATCCCGACGAACGGCTGGGAAGCGGAGCAGTACGACGCGACGCTGTGGCGCCGGATCGCCACCGGGCTGGACCACGCGCGACCCCATGTGCTCGTCGTCGACGACTTCTCGGCGCAGAAGGCACGCGAACGTTCTCCCGAGACACGCGACGTCGTCCTACGCCTGTACTGCCCGGCCCGCCGGGTTGCCGCCGAGACGTGGTATCTCCGGCGCGCGGAGAACGCGTGCCCGACGCCGCTGCGGCCCAACATCTAGCGGTTTGCCATGATGGGGCGCCCGCGGCGCCTGGTCGCCGCGGGACATGGAGGTGAACGGGGTCTGGTGGCCTCCCTCGTCTTCAAAACGAGTGGGACGGGTGATCCCCGTCCGGTGGGTTCGATTCCTGCCACCTCCGCCAGCAAGCGAAGCGAAGCTCCGCCGGGCGCGGCCCCCACGAGCGGGAGCGAGAGCGACCAATGAGCACGGAGCCAAGCCGAGCAGTCGCACGCCCCGGATAGCCTCGGCCGATGGCGCAACCCGACGCGGCACGGATGATCCCGCCCAGTCGTTTCGTCGACGTCGACGGCAGGGTCCACTACCGCGAGTGGGACGGTCCCGAGGGACTCACGATCGTCTGCGTGCACGCCTTGGGCCGCAACCACCTGTCGTGGGTGGGTCCGTCGCCGACGCTGTCGCGCCACGGACGTGTGCTCGCGCTCGACCTGCCGGGGTACGGGCTCAGCCCACGTGCCGGTCGCCGAGGCACTGTGGAGGCGCATCAAGCGCTGCTCGACGGATTCCTCGACGCGACGACGAGCGGTCCGGTCGTGTTGATGGGCGAGTCGCTCGGTGGAGCGGTGAGCGCGCGTCAGGCCAGTCGCGACCACGAACGCATCGTGGGCCTCACCCTCGTCAGCTCGTACCTGCCGCCCGTGTTCGGCGGGTGGCGGGCGCCTGCGATCGTCGGCGGTTTGCTGCTCGAGCGCCTCGGTGACATCGGACGGCTGCTCGTCGAAGTACCGCTCGACGCAATCGTGCCGGAGGTCGGGCGCATCCCGCTCAGCGACGAGGTCGCCGAGGAGGCGCGGGCCATGGCACTGGAGCAGCCCCGCGGGCTCGGCGCCCTCGCCACCGACGCGGAGGCACTCGGTTCGCTCGTCGGCCTGTCCGCAGTGGTGTCGCGTGCGCACGCGATGTTCGACGGCATCCGATGCCCGGTGCTGGTGTTCCACGGCGAGGTCGACTCCGAAGTGCCCGCGGTGTGGGCGCGCGCGGCGGCGGCCGCGCACCCCGAATGGGAGTTGCACGTGCTGCGCGAGGTGGGGCACATCTGCGACCTCGACGACCCCGGAGTCTGGGCCACGCGTGCGGCCCATTGGTTGGAGCACACGGTCGTCGCGGCGCTCGAGGCATGCCCCGCCCGCCGCGACACATGATGCAAGGCGGCGAAGCCCCCACGAGCGAGAGCGAGAGCGACCAGTGAATACGGAGCGAAGCGAAGCTCCGCCCGGCGCAGCCCCACGAGCGAGAGCGAGAGCGACCAGTGAATACGGAGCGAAGCGAAGCTCCGCCCGGCGAAGCCCCACGAGCGAGAGCGAGAGCGACCAGTGAACATCGAGATTCGACCGCTTGGCCGTACGGGTATCCGCGTCTCGGCCTTGTGCCTGGGCACGATGACGTTCGGGAACGAGGCCGACGAGGCGATGTCGAAGAAGCTCGTCGACCGTTACCTCGACGCAGGTGGCACCTTCGTCGACACGGCCGACGTGTACCAACACGGCACCTCCGAGGAGATCACCGGCCGAGCCCTCGGCACGCGGCGCGATCAGGTGGTGCTCGCGACCAAGGTCCGCTTCCCGATGGGTCCCGGACCGAACGACGTGGGAGCGTCGCGCGTCCACATCCGCTCCGGTGTGGAGGCGTCGCTGCGCCGGCTCGGCACCGACTGGATCGACCTGTACCAGATCCATTGTTGGGACCCCCGAACACCGCTCGAAGAGACGGTCTCGACGCTCGACGACCTCGTACGCGAGGGCAAGGTTCGCTACGTGGGCGCGTCGAACTACACGGGCTGGCAGCTCGCAAAGGCGCTCGGGCTCGCCGCGCTCCATGGCTGGGAGCCCTTCGTGTCGCTGCAGCCGGAGTACTCGTTGATCACCCGGGACGCCGACCGCGAGCTGATCGATCTCTGCGTCGAAGAAGGTCTCGCGGTGCTGCCGTGGAGCCCGTTGGGTGGCGGTGTGCTGACCGGGAAGTACCGCCAGGACGAGGCGTTCCCGCCCGGCACACGGGGCGGCGACATCGACGAGCCGATCACGTTCACGTACCGGCTCGACGATCGTGCATGGCGCGTGGTCGACGCGGTCCGCCAGGTCGCCGACGACACGGGGAGGACGCCCTCGCAGGTGGCGCTCAACTGGGTCATGTACCGCCGCGGCGTCACCGCGCCGATCATCGGCGCGAGAAACCTCGAGCAGCTCGACGACAACCTCGGCGCGGTGGGCTGGCGTCTCGACGAGCAGCACCGCAAGCAGCTCGGCCAGGCGAGCGCGTTCCGTCTCGGCTACCCGTACGAGTTCATCAAGTTCCAGCAGCACTGAGCCCGCACGCGACGAGGCCGGGCGCTCGGCCCGGCCCTCGTGCACATGTTCGCGCCGGCGTCAGACGGCGAGCAGGTCGCGCGCGCCGGTGTCGGCCGACGGGTGACGCAGCTTCGACATCGCCCGGGCTTCGATCTGGCGGATCCGCTCACGGGTGAGGTTGAAGTACTCCCCCACCTCTTCGAGCGTGCGCGGCTCACCCCGGTCGAGACCGAAGCGAAGCGCGAGGATCTGGCGCTCCCGCTCGTCGAGCGGCGACAGCAGCTTCTCGATCTCGGCCGGCAACAGAGCCGTGGCCGCGACCTCGAACGGCGACTCGGCCGAGCGGTCCTCGACGATGTCGCCGAGCTCGGCGTCGCCGTCCTCGCGGAGCGGCTCGGACAGCGAGAGCGGCTCCGCCGCGAAGCGCAGCGCCTCGGTGACCTTGTCCTCGGGCATCTCGACCTCGGCCGAGAGCTCCGCGAGCGTCGCCGGACGACCGAGCTTGAGCTCCAGACGCGAGCGGGCCTTCTGGAGGCGGGCCAGCGTGTCGCCCGCGTGGACGGGCAGACGGATGGTGCGGCCGGTGTTGGCGATGCCGCGGGTGATCGCCTGGCGGATCCACCACGTGGCGTAGGTGGAGAACTTGAAGCCCTTGCGCCAGTCGAACTTCTCGACTGCGTGCATCAGGCCGAGGTTGCCCTCTTGGATCAGGTCCAGGAGCGGCAGGCCCGAGGCCTGGTACTTCTTGGCGATGGAGACGACCAGACGGAGGTTCGACTGGACGAACGTCCGTTGCGCGTCCTCCCCGTCACGACCGAGACGGCGCAGCTCGCGCTTCTTGGCCGGGGTCAGGCTCTTGCCCCCGGCGAGCAGCTCTTCGCGCGCTGCGTTGCCGGTTTCGATCTGCTGGGCGAGCCGAACCTCGTCATCCTTGGTGAGCAGGGGGTACTGCCCGATGTCCGTGAGGTACAGCCTGACGAGATCTTCCTCGTCCCGCTCGACACGCTCCTTGGCCACGCTCGTTCCTTCTCGCTGGTCAAGTTCTGGACACCCGGTGGGCCCCAGCCTGGCAATTTCTGTTAACTAGAGATGAGCGCGCTCGTCCCAACGCAACATTCCGCTGCACTCACCCCGGTACTGAGTACGATACCGGTCGCGTCAAGATCCTTTTCCACAGGCTTTTCCCCAGGAAGTGAGGAGCAGGCTTCCCGGCGACGAGGCGGTACCGGTGCCCGACGAGGTCGAGATCTGGGTCGTGGCCGGCTCCTTCCAGGCTCGGCCCGGTGCCGAGGAGCAGCTCACGGCCGTCCTCGCGAACTACGTCGTGCTGACCCGGATGCGCCCGCACTGCCGGAACGTCGACCTGGTCGTGTCGGCCACGGACAGTGGTCGCCTGTTGGTCGTCGAGAAGTGGGACGAGGCGGATGCCCCGAGGGCTCACCTCGACGATGACGAGACCGTCGACATGGCCCGAGCTGCGGTGCCGCTCCTCGCGGGCAAGCCCGATCTCGACCTGTACGAGACGGTCAGCGCCCACGACCTGACGTAGCGCCGCACCCGTCGCCGTCAGGCGGAGGCGGCATCCGGGCGGGGCGCCCGCAGCTGCTCCTTGCGGAGCGCGGTCTTCTTGGGCCGGGCCCGGGTGTCGGCGGCCGCCGTCTCGGCGCACGCTCGCTCCAAGTCGTCCCACGAGAGGGCGTCGGCCGCCCACAGACGGTCGAACGCGGCGTCGGCCACGTCGTTGAAGCCGTGGTGCAGCCGGTAGTGGTACCGAAGCCGGTCGGGCCGGGTGCCGGGCACGCCGAGCCGTTCGGCCCGCCCTTCGGTCCATACGTCCCACGCGGCCCGCTGGCGGTCACTGAGGTCCTCGTCGCCGACGGCCCCCGCGAACTCGGGCCGCAGCCGGTCGGCGGCCCGGAGGAACGCCCGCACCAGCTCGGCCCGGGCCAGCTCCTCCTGGAACTTCACCGGCCGCTTCGGGTCCTCGAAGTTGGCGCCCGACATCCACACGTCGAGGTGGGACGTCCCACCGGCGCGCTCCGCCTCTGGGGTCACTTCGACGAACGTGCCCGTCAACGGGTGCGGAAGGACCTCGTCGATCTCGAGCGTGACGCTGACGTCGTCGGGGAACCCGGCCAGCGCCGCCGCCTCGGCCGCGAGCCCCGCGATCGTGTCGGCGTCGTAGGGAACGAGCTCGAAGGGATTCGGAACGACCCTGATCGCCCGCATCAGGCGCCGTACGCGCCGCCGCCCTCGGCAGCCGCAGTGGCCATCGCCTCGGCGTCCGCTTGCGCCTGCTTCGAGATCTCGACCAGCTCGTCCATCTCGGCCTCGTCGAAACCGGCCATGCGCCGGAACTTGCGGGCCAGGTGCACCGGGTTCTCGTCGCTCTCGCCGCGGAACCCTCCGAGACTGAAGATCTTGTCGACCGTGCGTTGGAACTCGAGGGCGCGGTTGCGGCGCTCGGGGTCGTGCTCGGTGAGGCGGCGGAGCCAGTCGGAGCCCATCTTCACGTGGGTGACCTCGTCGGCGAGCATCCAGTCCTCGCAGAACTCGAGCACCGGGTCGCCGGCGACGTCACCGAATTCCTTCATGGTGTTGAAGACGTCGATCGCGAGCCCTTCGAGGGCGCGGTTGACGCCGCAGAGGCGCATGACCGGATCATCGGCGCACGCGGCCTCGTAGAGGAACGTCGACTCGGTGAACTCGCCGATCTCGCTGCCCATCCACTCGCCGAGCTTCACCGAGATCTCGACGTGGCGCGACTCGTCCCAACACTGACGGGCCATGTCGAGCTTCAACGAGAACGGCGCCTCCTGGTCGTCGAAGTCGAAGCACGTGCGTCCCGCGCCTTCGAGCGCCTGGATCTCACCGACGAAGATGCCGTGCATCAGCGAACGGGCCCGGTCGGCCGCGGCGGGCCGGCTCGGCTCGAGCTTGGCGGACCCGAGGTCACGCTCGATCAGCGCCACGTTCCGGGGGTCGAAGACGCGGTCCTCGATCTTCGTGCGGACGAACCGCTCGTCGCGCGCGAGCTCGTTGGGCGGGAAGATCTTCCTCATCCGACCGCGACCTCCTCGTCGTGGGTAGATCCCAGGCTACCGGGCCCGGTGACTCCACCGGCTCGCACCATCTGCTTCTCGAGCGCGGCCTGGCGCCGCGCGGCACGGTCCACATCATCGGGCGTGTCGATCAACGACTGGAGCAGCATCTCGCCCTCCCGCCAGTCGTCCATCTCGTCTTGCAGCACGAAGCGCAGCGACCGCATCGTCGGCGCGTCGGTGATCGAGCTCGTCGCGTTGAGGTGGTACGTGTACGCGCCGACGAGCCGAGGCAGCAGGACGCGGTACACACCGACGAGCTTCTCGATGGTGAGCTCGGGGGCCTCGGGCTCGCGCAGCGCGTCGACGAACGCGACCAGCTCGTCATTTGCGGGCTGCGTCAACCGCTCGGGGTTCATCTCCCGCAACTCGGGCAGACGCTTGTGCCACAGCTCTGCGTGCCACGCGTGGTGATAGCAGTGACGGCCGAGCACCATCTTCACGTCGAGCTCGGGGATCGTCGCGACCCAGCCACCCAGCGCCTCGAAGAGGCGCATCTCGAGCCACTTGTAGTTGCCGACCCGGCGGGCCGTCTCGGCCACGTCGAACAGTCCCGGCAGCTCGCGTCGGTCCCATGGCGCGAACGCCGGACGGGGCTTGCTCGGGTCGGCCACGGTGCACTGCCCTCCACTGGTCGAGACGGCCATTCTCGGCCGATCTTGACCGAACGGTCAAGGACGCCGGCGCGCGTCGCCGACCAGCCCGTCTCCCGCGGCTTGGACCACATCGGGCGCCGCACCATGGGCACGGCGAGCGCCGCGGAGCCAACTTCCGCCGGCCTCCTCGACCACGATCGCGACCAGGATCAGCAGCGCGCCGACGGCGCCGACCGGGCCCAGGCCCTGCCCTACGGCATAGCCGGTGAGCGCCGCGAAGACGGGCTCCAGCGAGAGGAGGAGCGCGCTGCGCGTCGCCGACACGTGACTCTGGCCGTACACCTGCAACGTGAACGCAAACGACGAGCACGCGAGCCCGGTGACGATGATCGCGAGCCACGCTCGGCCCGTCAACGACCCCACTCCGGTGACCGCGAGGACCGGCAGGGTGAAGAGCACGAGCGCGGACATCTGCGCGGTGTTGAGCACGATGGGATCGAACCGGTCGGCGAACACGCCGAGCAGGACGATCTGGACCGCGAACGCGAACGCGCAGCCGAGCGTGAGCGCGTCGCCGCTTCCGACGTGGAAGTCGGCCCCCGTGATCATGAACAGTCCCGCCCCCGCGAGCGTGACCGCGGTGGCGGTCACCGGCCCGAGGCCGCGATGACGCAGCGCCACCTGGATCAAGGGCGTGAACACCACGAACAAGCCGGTGATGAAGGCGGAGCTCGACGCCGACGTGTGCTGGAGCCCGGTCGTCTGGAGCACGTAGCCCGTCGCGAGCGTGAATCCGAGTGCACCCGCGACCGGAACGAGCCCGGCACCCGCGTCCGACCCGGCCGAACGCGATCCCGTCCGTCGCCGGGACCACACCGCGAACGGCGCGAGCGTCAGGCTGCCGAGGGCGAAGCGCAGCACGATGAACCCCGCGGGAGTCACGTCGCGCACCGCGTCCTTCACCATCACGAACGTGACGCCGAAGCACCCCGCCGCGACGACGAGGGCCGCGTGCGGGGCAATCGATCGCGCGACCGGCGAGCGCATGAAGGCGCGCGTGGCGATCGCTACCCGAGTCCGGCGACGCGCCGGCCCGGCCTCCGCTCCATTACCCCGGCCAACCGTTGGTGATCGGGAGCCTGCGGTCCTTGCCGAAGGCCTTGGGCGACACCCGCACACCGGGCGGCGCCTGCCTGCGCTTGTACTCGTTGTGGTCGACGAGCCCGGCGACGCGTCGGACGAGGTCGTGGTCGAGGCCCCGTTCCTCGAGATCGCCCACCGACAGGTCCTCCTCGACGTACCCCTCGATGATGGGGTCGAGCCGGCTGTAGGGCGGCAGCGAGTCTTCGTCGCGTTGGTCCGGACGGAGCTCGGCGCTCGGTGGCTTCTCCAACACGCTGTACGGGATGAGCTCCCGTCCCGCCCGTTCGTTGCGATCCACCGCCAGCGCGTACACGAGCATCTTCGGCACGTCCTTGATGACCGCGAACCCGCCGGCCATGTCGCCGTAGAGCGTCGAGTAGCCGGTCGCCATCTCGCTCTTGTTGCCGGTGGTGAGCACGAGCCACCCGAACTTGTTGCTGATCGTCATCAACACCGTGCCCCGGACACGCGCTTGGACGTTCTCCTCCGCGACCCCGCTCTCGGTCCCGGCGAACACGTCGGAGAGCATGTCGAGGAACGCCTCGTGTGCGGGCTCGATCGGGATCGTCATCGTCCGGATCCCGAGGTTGGCGGCGACGCGTTCGGCGTCGGTGACGCTCCCCTCACTCGAGTACCGCGACGGCATGAGCACGCCCACGACGTTCTCGGCACCGAGCGCGTCGGCGGCGATGGCCGCGACGAGCGAGGAGTCGATGCCGCCCGACAGCCCGATGAGCACTGTGGCGAAGCCGTTCTTGCGGACGTAGTCACGGGTCCCGATCACGAGCGCCTCGTAGACCTCGCGCACCGGTTCCAGCACGGGCTCGATGCGCGGGACCGAGTGGCGCTCGGCCAGCTGGGCCTCGGTGACGCGCACCTCCGGGAGTGGGGGTGCGGTGACACGGCCGCGAGGGTCGAGGAGGCGGCGGCGGAACCCGGGCCGGACATCGACGTCGACCACGAGCAGATCCTCGGCGAACTGCCGCCCGCGTGCGAAGAGGTGACCGCCCTCGTCGAACACCATGGACGCGCCGTCGAAGACCAACTCGTCCTGGCCGCCGACCAGGTTGACGTACACCACGGGCACGGACGCGTCGGCGGCCCGCGTCGCGAGCATCGTCTCGCGCTCTCGGAGACGCCCCGCGTAGTACGGGGACGCATTGATGTTGACGACCAGCTCGGCACCACCGGCGGCCTGGGTCAGGACCGGGCCGGTCGGGCTCCACGCGTCCTCGCAGATCGTGACCGCGACCCGGACGCCGTTGACCACGAACAGGGGGCCGTCGGCCGTGGCCGGCGCGAAGTAGCGCTGCTCGTCGAACACGGCATAGTTCGGGAGCAGGTGTTTGCGGTACACGCCGTAGACCCGACCGTGCGCACAGACCGCGGCGGCGTTGTAGAGGTCGCGACCCGGCTCGGGATACCCCACGACCGCGGCCACCCGCCCGGTGCGCGACGCGAACTTCTCGAGCGCCTCCGCGGCCTGGGCGACGAAGGTGGGGCGGAGCAGCAGGTCTTCGGGCGGGTAACCGGTGACCGCGAGCTCGGGGAAGGCGACGAGGTCGCAGCCGGCGGCCTCGGCGGCCTCGTACGTGTCGACCATGCGCGCCACGTTGCCCTCGAGATCACCGACGACGAGATCGAGCTGAGCAGCGGCGATGCGAAGACGTGACACACCTCAAGGATAGAAGCCGGGCCGGCTGAGCCTCCCAACCTCCTCGATACGCCCGGGAAGGGCCGCCGTCCGGCCGTGCGACACTGCAAGCATGGCGACGGCCCTCGAGCGCCCATCGGTTGTGGAGGCGGTCGAGCGCTCGGCCGACCCCGTGACCGCGCGCGTGGCCCTCGCCCGGCTGACCGAGCTGTACCCCGAGCTCGCCGAGGAGCTCGCGCACTCCCGGACCCTCGTCGACGCGCTGGTCGCCGTCGCCGTCGCCTCCCGATCCCTGCTCGCCGGCATGCTCGTCGACCCAGGCATGATCGACGCTCTCCGCGACCAAGGACAGCTGGCGATCGAGCTCAACGCGGTTGCCTTCGGCCGCAGGGCCCGCGCCGCGCTGCAGAACGACGACGCCGCGGCCACGCTCCGCCGCTGGAAGCGCCGCGAGCTGGTACGGGTCGCGGCCCGCGACCTTCTCGGCCTCGCCGACCTCGCGGCCGTGGGTCGCGAGCTCGCCGCGCTGGCAGAGGCCGCGCTCGAGGTCGCGACCGAGCTGGCCCGACCCGGCACGCCGTTCGCGGTCATCGGCATGGGAAAGCTCGGTGGAGGCGAGCTGAACTACGCGAGCGACGTCGACGTGCTGTTCGTGCACGAAGGTGACGCCGACGCGGCCGGTCAAGCGGCGCGTGAGGTGCTCAGCCTGATGGCGCACCCGACCGCAGAAGGCATCGTGTTCCGCACCGACGCCGACCTGCGCCCCGAAGGCCGGTCGGGCCCGCTCAGCCGCAGCCTCGACGCGTACGTCGCGCACTACGAGCGCTGGGCGCAGCCGTGGGAGTTCCAGGCGCTGATCAAAGCCCGGGTCGTCGCCGGCGACCGCGAGCTCGGAGAACGCTTCCTCACTGAGGTTCAGCCGTTCGTGTGGCCACCCGTGCTCAACCCCGACGCAGTGCGAGAGATCCGGACCATGAAGGCGCGCGCCGAGAGTGAGATGCGCAGGCGGGGGCTGAGCGACCGCGAGCTGAAGCGCGGTCCGGGCGGCATCCGCGACATCGAGTTCGCGGTGCAGCTCCTGCAGCTCGTGCACGGCCGCCACGACGAGACCATCAGGTCGCGCAACACGCTCGAGGCCCTCGGCCTGCTCGCCCGGGCGGGCTACGTCGACGACGACGACGCGCGACGGCTCGAGCGGGCCTATCGCTCGCTGCGCACCGTGGAGCACCGGCTCCAGATCTGGGACGAGCAACAGACGCACACGCTGCCGTCGGACACCGCGAGCCGGACGCGTCTCGCGCGGGTCCTCGGCTACCGCGACCGCCGCGACGCGTCCGCGTTGGAGCAGTTCGACGCGAGCCAGCGGGCGCAGCAGGTGGCGGTGCGTTCGATCCACGAGAAGCTCTTCTTCGCTCCGCTCCTCGAGGCGCTCGCCGGCACGGGCCCGTTGTCGCTCGCGGCCGCCGAGGAGCGGCTGGTGGCGTTCGGCTTCGTCGACGTGGCCCAGGCGCGGGCCGCGCTACGCGAGCTCACGTCGGGCCTGACCCGCCGCTCGCAGCTGATGCAGCAACTGCTTCCGCTCCTGCTCGAATGGTGCTCCGCCACGCCGGACCCCGACCTTGCGCTGCTGCAACTCCGCAGGCTTGTCGAAGGACCGATGCGCTCGGCCACGATGGCAACGGCCTTTCGAGATCTTCCGGGGACTGCCGAGCGGACGTGTCGGGTGCTCGGTTCGAGCCGCCTCCTCGGGGACGCGCTCCGGCGGCACCCCGAGCTCGTCGAGTTGCTCGGGGCCGACGCGCAGCTCGCGGTCGAGAAGACGGCCGAGCAACTCGTCGCTGAGGGGCTGCGCACGATCACGTGGCGCACCGGTGAGGAAGAACGACGTGAAGGGCTTCGACGCTTCAAACGCCGCGAGCTCGTCCGGGTCGGCGCGCGGGATCTTCTCGGCTTCGCCGACATCGCGTCGACCGGCCGGGAGCTCGCAGCACTCGCCGACGCGTCGGTCGAGGCCGCGCTGCATTCGCTCTCACCGCCGTTGCCGTTCGCGGTCATCGGCATGGGACGTCTCGGTGGGCTGGACCTCTCGTACGCGTCGGACATCGACGTGCTGTTCGTGTACGACGGTGAGGGTCCGCTCGCCTTCGCCGAGGCGGAACGCATCGCCGAGGCGTTGATGGCCGAGATCGGCGCGACGACCGCGGAGGGCCAGACGTTTCGTATCGACGCCGCGCTGCGGCCCGAGGGCAAACAAGGGCCGCTCGCACGATCCCTCGACTCGTACCGCCAGTATTACGAGCGATGGGCACTGACGTGGGAGTTCCAGGCGCTGCTGAAGGCGCGTCCCGTCGCCGGTGACCCGGCGCTGGCGCAACGGTTCTGCGAGCTCATCGAGCCGCTGATCTACCGGGATCCGTTCCCCGACGATGGCGTGCGCGAGGTCCGCAGGATGAAGGCCCGCATCGAGCGCGAGCGCATCCCACCCGGGGAAGACCCGCAGTTCCACCTCAAGTTGGGACGGGGCTCGCTGTCGGACGTCGAGTTCACTGCCCAGCTGCTGCAACTTCGACACGGTGCGCGCTTCGAGGAGCTCCGCACCACGTCGACCGTGGCCGCGTTGCGAGGCGCGGTCGAGGCAGCCGTCTTGTCGGCCGACGACGCGCTCGCGCTTGAGCAGTCGCACGCGTTCTGCTCACGCGCCCGCAACTACCGGTTCCTCCTCAACGGGAGCCCGAACGAGTCGTTGCCGACCGACTCGGCGGAGGCGGCTCGCCTCGCTCGGATGCTGGGATACGTCGCCCGGCCCCAGGCCGCGCTCCGCGACGACTACCGGCGCATCACGAGGAGAGCGCGTCGGGTGACAGAACGCGTGCTCTACGGACGCGAGCCCGAGACGCCGTGAGCGACCAAAGGCCGCCGCCACCCGAGCTTGCTGCTGCACGCGCGACCTAACCTGCTCGCGCGTGCAGCTGTCCGAGAGTCTCACCACCGCGACCGTGTCCCTGCTCGACGCGCTCGACGAGAAGCAGACCGATCACGCCCTCTTCCCATTCGACGAGACGGAGCGACGCAGCTGGTACTACTGGCCGGCAGAGCGGCGTGGTATGGCGCTCTGGGAGCTGGACCGGAGCCAGACGAAGGCGGTGCACCGGCTCCTCGCGACGGTGTTGCCCGTCCCGGCGTTCGCCCGAACCGTCACCATCATGGGTCTCGACGAGGTGCTCGATCGTCTCGAGCACCATGCCGGCGACCGGCGCCATCGCGACGACTATTGGCTCAGCATCTTCGGTGAGCCGGGCGACGAGTCGTGGGGACTCCGTTTCGAGGGCCATCACGTGTCGGTCCACGTCACCGTGCGCGTGCGACGGATGATCCGCCCGGGCAATTCGCGATCAGCGATCATGACAGTCCGCATGTGCACATGGTTGCGGCGGACCCGAGCGGGCAATTCGTCATCGCCAACGATGCGGGGCTCGACCTGACGCTGGTGTGGCGCTTCGATGCACATGCCGGGCGGCTGATGCCGGCCGACAGGCCCGTGGTCGCCGCGCCGTCGGGATCGGCGCCGCGCCACTTCGTGTTCCATCCGA
>Ga0209526_10001488_pt1 | contig 15733 bp, 14 predicted proteins | sample JacPinW_OM2H0_M1_FD_188566 | JGI IMG/M metagenome (GOLD analysis project Ga0209526, IMG submission 188566) | Forest soil microbial communities from Algoma, Ontario, Canada - Jack Pine, Ontario site 1_JW_OM2H0_M1 (SPAdes) (version 2) | ecosystem: Environmental > Terrestrial > Soil > Boreal... | reverse complement strand
CCGGTGCGCTACGGCGCGGGCGTGGCCGGCCGGGTCCGCGCGCTGGGCGCAGTGGACGCCGTGTTCGACGCGGCCGGCAAGGGTGTCCTGGCCGACGCGATCGCCCTGGCCGGCGGGCCCGACCGGGTCATCACCTTGTCCGACCCGGCCGCCGCTGACTTCGGCGTCACGCTCTCCCAGCCCACGCCCGACCGCGCTCCCGGCGCCCTGGATGAGACGATCGCCCTGCTGGCCGACGGCCGGCTCCGCCTGCGCGCGCGCAAATCCATGCCCATGCAGCAGGCCGCCGACGCCCACCGCCAGCTCGAAACCGGCAACGTCCACCAGCGCATCATCCTCACCCTCCCCTAGCGCGGGCGGCACAGCGCGCGGCCAGGCCAGACGCTCGTAACATGCCGCCTGGACCTGGATGAAGGTCCGTCCAGTGACACCAGATGCGGGCGCTCAGCTGGCGATCACGGTGACCGATTTCGCTGCGAAAACTTACTCAGGGGGAGAGACATCATCGATATCACGGGGAAGACCGCGCTGGTGACCGGGGCCAACCGTGGCCTGGGACGGCACCTGGCCGCGGAATCGTCCGGGTCCTGTTGCCGATGTGCCGAACCGGAGTTCGCCGGCGGTGAGCAGCCGCCGCAGGGCTGATGGCACCGCTCCGGCCTCCCGCCGCACGGTACGCGCCAGATGAGCGTGATCGGCGAAACCGAGGTCGCTGGCGAGGCCCGTCAGGGACCGCTCACCCTCGGCGAGCCGCTCGAGTGCTGCGCGCACGCGCAGCTGGTTGCGGTAGGCGGACACGGTCTTGCCGGTGCAGGCGTGGAAGACACGGCTGAGGTGATGGGGGGAGACTGACTGCCGGCGCGCGAGCTCATGCAGGCTGACTCCCGGATCGCAGCTGAGGATCTGTTTCGTGCCGTCAGCGAGGCCGAGCCAGGCCGTCTCGGTCGTGGCGCGCGGCGGGGACCTCAGGCGGCCGGGCCCGGTAATTGCCGCGCTGACCAGGCGGATGACCGTCTCGGAGACCTCGAACTGGTCACCGCGGCTGGCTTGGCGGGTAAGGAGCTGGACCCCCACGGCCGCGTCCGTCGGCGTGAGCCTCGGCTGGCTGAGGCGCGCGGGGTCGTCATCGGCGAGGACGCCAGCCAGGTCCTCGCTCAGCTCGATCGCCGTGCACGCGTCGCCGTCGGTGCTGGGATGGGCGATCTGCTGTTCGCCGCCGGGTATTTCGAAGTACGCCGAGACCGCGTCCATGAACCGCTCGCGGCCGTTGACCCGCCGACTGAAGTTGCCAGCGCGGACAAAGACGAGCACGTACCCCTGCGCCACCTCAGGCGGTGACCACGCCAGCGGGGGCGCGTGACAGCGAACGTCGCAGACCATGAACCCCTCGCCCGCCGCGACTACCCGTTTGCTGCGCGGCACTTGCTTGTCGCCCTCCCCACCCGCTGACGGCCATCATTGGTGCCAACAAGGCCGGCGAGGCCGGGCTTCCGCGACGCGATCGGGCACAAATGTTCAAGCTCCCAGCCATGGGCACCGGTGAAACTCGAGCCAGCGCAGCAGGCGCCGCCAGCCGACCATGGCGGGAAACCGGTCGCGACACCGTACCGGGTCGCGCCGGCCCTGGTTGCCCACAGAAGACCAGACGGGGCGGCAGAACGCCCGTCCCAGCGCCGCGCTGAGGCCGACAGGCCTCAGGGAGAGGCAGGTATCCGTGATCAGCGAGGTCATGCCGTACCAGAAGCGGTTCCTGGACGTGTCCGGCCATGCCATGGCCTACGTTGACGCCGGGCAGGGAAGTCCGGTCGTCTTCCTGCACGGCAACCCGACCTCGTCCTACCTATGGCGGAACATCCTGCCGTACCTGCAGCCGACCAGCCGCTGCATCGCCCCCGATCTGATCGGCATGGGCGACTCGCAGAAGCTCACCGGGAGCGGGCCCGGCTCCTACACCCTCGCCGAGCACCGGCACTACCTTGACGCGCTGCTCGGCTCCCTGGGCGTGACCGACGATGTGACTTTCGTCGTGCACGACTGGGGCTCCGCGCTCGGCTTCGACTGGGCGAACCGGCACCGCGACGCGGTGCGCGGCATCGCCTACATGGAGGCGATCGCGCAACCCGTCACCTGGGATCAGTGGTCTCAACAAACCCGGGCATTCTTCGAGAAACTCCGCTCCCCCGAAGGAGAGCAGATGGTCCTGGAGGACAACCTGTTCGTCGAGTCCCTACTGCCGCAACGGGTACTCCGCACCCTCACCGGCGCGGAGATGGACGCCTACCGGCGCCCGTTCCGGGAGCCAGGCGAAGGACGGCGGCCCACCCTCACATGGCCCCGCCAGCTGCCCATCGACGGCGAGCCGGCCGACGTCTGCGAGATCGTGGCCTCCTACGGCCGATGGCTCGCCACCAGCCCCATGCCCAAACTGTTCATCAACGCCGACCCCGGCACCATCTCGCCGGATGAGCGCGCCTTCTGCCGCAACTGGCCCAACCAGGCCGAGGTGACCGTACCCGGCCTGCACTTCCTCCAGGAAGACTCGCCCGATCAGATAGGGCAGGCACTCGCCACGTGGTATTCGTCCCACCACCGGTGATCATCGCCACCATGAGTAGTTGACCTGTGTGCATACGCACCCACGGTTGCGCCATTCTTCTGCACTCAAAATGGGCAGGTAGTCGCATCAGCGGGAGGCACCGGGCACGTCAAGTGATCGACCCTGGACTTGGAATCAGCACGCCGAGCCGATCTGCGCGATGATCTTGAACAGCGGGTGCCGTGCAGATTGATCGTTCTGTCACGAGACAGCGCAGGCGTCGCGACGGCGATCAATCAGGTTGAGCGGCCCTGCAAGCGCCGGGTCGGCCGGTCGCCTCCTATGCGTTGGAAGGGTCGGGGAAGCGTGCCATGGTCGTTCCGCCCGGCATGGGTCCGACGATGAATGCGTGGGCGGACGGGCCGTTGGACACGGTGGCGAATGACGCCTGGGCGGGGACCTCGTCCGGGATCGCGATGGTGTGCGGGCCGGCGGGGAGTTCCTCGTCCAGAATTACCCGTGAGGTGCTTTTCGGTTCCGGGGGGACGAACGAGGTGTGCCACCAGGCGATGACGGTGACCTCCTGTGGCCCGTCGAGGGATATGCCGATCGACCGGGTCTGGGCGTCGTACGCGACTGAGGCGCCAGGTCTGGTTGTGCCGTCGCTGAGGGCGGCCTCGACCTGCAATGCGACCAGTCCGGGGATGCCTGCGTAGCCTTGGACGAAGGCCACGGCCGGGTTTCGGGCCGAAATCTGCTCTCGGAGGTGTTCCTTGGTGTCCGGCGGCACCATTCCTCCGAAGACGACGAGGTCGAGCTGCCCGGCATCGAACAGGTCAAGGGTGCGGTCGAACTCGTTGGTGCCTCCTGCGGCGTAGCCCTTTTCTCGCAGGATCGTCACCAGCTCGGACAGCACGGTCTCGCTTCGCCCGATCGCCAGGATCCGGGCGGGACGGTTCGCGACGGCGCTGCCGGGTTCGACGGGCAGGGTGAGCATGATGGCTCCTTCTCGTTGGTCTCAAACGCGGGGGTCGTGGTCGCAGTGGCCAGCGCGGCGTTGCCGCTTCTCCTGCCATCACCCCCGCGCTGGGCGGAATCACGGTTCGCCGCGCGCCGAGGTCCTCGTCAACTGTCCGCGCAGGCCAGCTTGGCTCGAACGTTTCGCAGGTCTTCCGGCCTGGCAAGCCAATGTAGGCAGTTCCAACATAGGATATGTTGGTAACACCTGCAAGTGCTAGGCTAGCTCCGTGCCCGAGCAGCGGCCCCGACATGCGTCTGCCCCGTCCCGGATCCGGGACCGGCCGACCTGGCTGATCAGCCGCGCCTACGGCCGCTCACGCGGGCTGCTGAACGACGGATTCGCGGCCAGCGGCGCTGGACTTCGCAGCTACCACTACCGCCTGCTCGCCGCGCTCGAGGAATGGGGTCCAGTCGGCCAGGCGGACCTCGGGCGCAGCATGAACGTCGACCGCAGCGACGTCGTTACCATGCTGGGCGATCTAGAGCGACTCGGACTGATCGAACGCACGGTCAACCCCGACAACCGGCGTCGCAACATCGTCTCGATCACTCCCGGCGGGAGCAAGCAGCTGCGAGCGCTCGACCACGTGGTCGACGAAATCCAAGAGCGGGTACTCGCGCCGCTCTCGCAGAACGAGCGCCGTCAGCTGACGAAGCTGTTGCGCAAGCTCGCAGACGCCGACTGACCGCTCAGTCAGCCCGCGCAGAGGGTGTCAGGGCAGGCCCGCGGTGACCAGCAAGGCCCCCGGCCAGCCGGCGCCGCCTTGCAGCCCGGTCCCGCTGTCGGCATCCAGTACCCGGACGGCAGACAGGCCGGCCAGGATGCCGATCGGCACGTTAACGAAAAAGATCGAGTGCTACCCGGCGGCCTGGGTCAGGACGCCGCCGGGCACCAGGCCGATGCAGGCACCAGCGGCGCCGGCAACGCTGAGCGCGCTACCGGTAACCCCGCTTGAGCAGGTACCTGGCTCCTGCCTCGAAGCCCTCGGGGCTGAGCACCTCGAAGCCGAAGGCGTCGGCGAGCCGGTCGGTCGTGCTGAACGCGGCGCAGACCGCCAGCGCGTCCTCGACCTGCTGGCGTGAGACACCGGCGGACAGCACTTGCCGCATGTCCTCGGCGCCCGCCTTTCCCTCCCGGGTCAGCTTGCCGAGCATCCGCAGCGTTGCCCGGAGCCCGTCCTCGACGGGGGCCGATTCCAGGTCGGCGAGCACCGCCGCGACCTTTGGCCCGTCCTGGTATGCCTGTCGTGCGGTCGCGCTGTGCGCGCCGATGCAGAACGCGCTCTCGTTCGCCTGCGACACGTAAGCCGCCATCAGCTCCCGGTCGCCTACCGACCAGGCGGAAGGCCCACGCATCGCCTCATGGGTGAACTCCTTCGCCCGGGAGCCGTAGAAATCGGGCCGGTAGAAGACCAGCCTGGCGGCGTCCGGTACCGGGTGCCGGGAGAACAGCCGGATGAGCGCGAACAGCAGCCTGGTGCCGGGGCCGTAACCGCGGTTGAGAACGTCAAGGCGCATTACCCGTCCTCCTCGCCGGCGACGGCGTCGGCCAGGGCTGCCAGACCCGCGTCATACAGCCGGGCGGACTGCCCGACCGCAGCGCATATCACCAGCTCGAAGAGCTCGTCTTCACTGAAGCCCGCTGCCCGTGCTGCCGCGAAATCCGCGTCCGTGACCTGCGTCGGCCTCGTAGCGACTTTGCCGAGCAGCCCATCCAGCGGCTGGGAGAGGCCGGCGTTGCTGAACGCGCGGGCTCGCTGCTCCGGCGACGCTCTGCCCTCTCCGTTCAGGATGCGATCCTGCAGGGCCCGGTGGGCTGCCCGCTTCTTGTCTTCAGTCAGCACCGCGGTGCACCTCCTCTACTGCTCAGCCACCGCCGCGTCCCCTCACGAATACGACGATCGGCGCACCGCCGGATACGACAGGCTCCCCGGGAAATGTGCCCGGCGGGCCCGGCGGGAACCGGGCGGACATTCTCTCCCCCCCGGAGATGTCGCGACGAGCGCCGCCGATCGTCCTACTAGAGCCGCGTCAGGCAACGTTCGCCCTGTTCTCCAACGCAGTTCGGAGCCGCGCGTTCTGGGGCACTCCACTCCCTCCCTTCCTCTATTATTCAGGTTGTTCAGGATCCCTTGGGGAGGACGCCTTGGGCGCGGCAACGACGATCGTGAACGCGAAGGTATTCGACGGGACGAAGTCGCAGGACTGGACTTCGGTCCGGTTCGCTGACGGCCTGATCACCAAGTGCTCGGTCGCCTCGGCCGCCCAGGAAGGCGACGAAGTGATCGACGCGGGCGGCGGGACGGTGCTTCCCGGTCTGATCGACGCGCACGTGCACCTCGTTCCCGGCGCTCTCGCACAATCGTTGACCTTCGGCGTTACCACCGTTCTCGACATGTTCAGCAAACCCGACCTGGTGGCCAGCGCTAAGGAGCAGGCCGGCTCCCGTCCGGACGTGGCCGACGTGCGTTCCTCGGGTGTCGGTGCCACCGCGCCCGGCGGGCACCCGTCGATGATGTACGCCCCGTTCCCGACGTTGACCGCCGCTGACCAGGCCGGGCAATTCGTGGCGGAACGGATCGCGGCGGGCTCGGACTATCTAAAGATCATCTCCGGCACCGGGGGTCTATGGCCCTCGCTGGACCCCGAAACCATCCAGGCACTGGTCATTGCCGCGCACACCCGCGGCTTGGTCGTCGTCGCTCACGTGAGCTCGACGGCCGGTGTCGAGGAGGTCGTGTCCGCCGGTGTCGATGTGGTGGCCCACGTCCCTGCGAACGCCGAGCTGGACAAGGCCCTGGCCGGACGCATGGCCGAAGCCGGAATCGTGGTCGGTCCGACGCTGGCCACCATCGAGAACACCCTCGGCGAACCGGGTGGCGCGGCAGTTGCAGGGGACCCACGGCTCGCTGAAACGCTCGGCGACGCCTGGGCACGCCGGCTGACTTCGGATGCCCCGGGATGGCATGGCCGGCAAATGCCGCCCTACTCCCGGGCCGAGGACAACGTGCGGCGACTGGCCGATGCGGGGGTCACTCTGCTGGCGGGCACGGATGCCCCGAACCCGGGGACCGTGTTCGGAGCAAGCCTGCACCGGGAACTCGAACTCCTTGTCCGGTGCGGCATCAGCCCGGCGCAGGCCCTGGCCGCTGCCACGGCTGAACCGGCACGAGTGTTCGGCCTCGCCGACCGAGGACGTGTCGCCGCCGGGCAGCGCGCGGACCTGGTCCTCGTGTCCGGTGACCCGTTGACGGACATCACCGCGACGCGCGCCATTGAGCGGATATGGCGCGGGGGCATAGCCTGCGATCGGCACGCTTTCGCCGCGAGCGCTGCCGAAGCTGAGCAGCTTGACGCTTTCGACGCTCAGCTCGCCAAGGTCGTGGCAGCCGTGCGCGAACGCTGGTCCAACTGATCCGGGGAAGGCCCCCTTGAACGCGGGTCCCGTAGTTGTGCGCCGCGATCGTCGACCGGCTCACCGCCGGCGGCAACATCATCGAGACGTGTCCACCGCAACCAAGTGACGCCAGGGTTCACCGACACGACCGACCGCAACGGGCGCGGTGCGGGTTGGTGGTAAGCGGCCCGTCGATCGTCCCGTTGGTCACCGCGCACCTGGGAGGTGCCCGGGCGGCGGGGTGAGGCCGACGAGCTTGGTGAGGAATCGGTCGGCCTGCTCGGCGAGGGGGCGGCCAGGGCAGGTCGGGCTCATTGAATGGTCGCCAGACACCTTCCTGGTGCGACGCAAGTGGTTTTGGGCGATAATGGCGAACCGTGGCCACGCGTATCTTGAATCCTCCGCCCAGAGTTGCCGCAGTTGCCGAAGCGCGAGGTTTTGGCAGGTCAATCTGGATCAACGTGAAGTCGTCTTTTCTGTACACCCAGGCATGGGACTACCTGTATGAGGAAGGAGTGGTGAGCACCGCGGGCTGGCGCGGCCCGCTCTTGCGGATACGAGCCGTTCAGGGCTGGAGTGAGGTCCGGCTGCTGCGGCACGAACTCCGGGTATGGGTAGTCTACGACCGGGATCATGGCAGCGTCATCACCTATCACAGTGACCGATTCGTCGTTACGTCCGCCAACGGCCGCTCGGTGAAATTTGCCATCGGCCAGACTCCCGAGCGCACGCTGGCGTCCGATTACTTCCGGTTCGGCGTCCGCTCGGACACGGAGCCTATGAATATAGCTGCTGCTCAGGTGGTCAGTGCCGTCCAGCGCAAGGTGGCCGAGGCGCAGCTGCCAATGCTGAGGAAGGAGCTCGACGCTGGCCGGTCGGCGGACTTCGGCGCCTTGTCAGCGACGCGGGACGAAATACGGTGCGGCGGCGACGTGTTCCGCTGGCACGATGTCACCGGGATCAAGTTCACCGCGCCGTGGCCCAGCGACGACGAGGTGAAGAGCCGTGACATGGCCCGATCGGAGGCAGTCGTCCGACTGAGCGGGAAGACGGCCAGCGGAAGCTCCAAGAACGTCGTCCTTCAGGCCGGCGAGGTCCACAATCTCGCTACGCTACGGGAGCTGTGGCGGCAGTTCTCGGAGCAGCGGTAACGGCTGACCACATGGCGTTGCGGTGAGCCACCGCCCGTTCGGCCGCTATGGAGTATGCGCCGATCTGCCGGACCAATAGGATTGCCGCGTCGCTTCGCCGTCGAAGACATTGTCCTGGCGTAAGGGTGGGCTTGGTGTGATGCGCGGGCTGCAGCCCGGGGACGCCGATCGGATCGGTCCGTACCGGCTGATGGGAGAACTGGGCAGCGGCGGTATGGGCCGGGTTTTCCTTGGACGTTCAGCGGGTGGCCGGCCGGTGGCGGTGAAGGTCATCCGCGCCGACTTCGCGGCCGATCCGGAATTCCGGGTACGGTTTGCCCGGGAGGTCGCTGCGGCGCGGCGGGTAAACGGCCTATTCACAGCCCAGGTGGTGGACGCCGACGTGGCCGGTCCGGTGCCTTGGCTCGCTACCGCCTACATCGCCGGCCCATCGCTGGCCGAGGCAGTGGCTGGCCATGGGCCGCTGCCAGCCCCATCCGTGCTGGCGCTTGCGGCGGGGCTGGCGGAAAGCCTAGGCGCGATCCACGCCGCGGGGGTCGTGCACCGCGACCTGAAACCCTCGAACGTGCTGCTGGCCGGCGACGGGCCGAGGGTGATCGATTTCGGGATCTCCCGGGCCGCTGAGGCGGCCTCGCTGACCCGATCGGGCACCGTGGTCGGATCGCCCGGGTTCATGTCCCCGGAACAGGCCGAGGGGCGGGAGGTGGGGCCACCCAGCGACATATTCAGCCTGGGTGCGCTCCTCGTCTTCGCCGCGACAGGCCAGGCGCCGTTCGGCGACGGGCCGACCGCCGCGCTGCTTTACCGCGTCGTGCACGGCTCGCCGGACCTCGACCAGCTGCCGACGGAGTTGCGGCCGCTGATCGAGCGGTGCCTGGCCAAGGACGCCGGTATCCGGCCCACGGCTGATGACCTGCTGGCCGAGGCAGGTGCGACGCATCCCGCCTCCGACTGGCTGCCTGAACCGATGGCCCGCGCATTCGGGCTGGAAACCGCGGCCGAAGCGGTCCACGTGCCCACGGAGAATCACCAGATACCCGCCGCGACGCCGGTCACCCCGTCGACGGTCACCGCGCGGAGAGCACCCCCGCCCGTCGTCCCGGCCGCGGGCCAGCCGCAACCAGGCAGTGGCAGGAGCCGTCGTCGCATGTGGCGGCGGCCGATAGCGATATGGACGATCGGAGGACTCGCCGCGGCATTCGCCGCGGTCATCGTCATCGTCATCGTCACCGCCCAGCACCAGCCACCTGCCCCGCCGCCGGGCCGGCTCGTCTCACTCACCCTGTCGCCCACGACACCGGCCAGCGGCGGCGTCCTCGCCGTTGCCGCACGGCTCCTCGGTCAGCGTGCCGCGCACCTGCACCTGCAGCACACCGACACCCGGGTCTCCGGGCGGACCGTGGTGCTGACCGGGCCCGCAGCCAATGAGGCGCAGCTCAAAACTCTCGCCGCGGCAGGTGTGCTGAGCATGCGGCAGGTGCTGCTTCATGCCCCTGCCGGTACCGTCAGCGGCACGGCATCTGGACACGCGAGCGCGGTGAACACGGGCACGCTTGCGCTCTTCAGCCGGCTGGTCTGCATGCCGGGGGACACGGCGCAGTGGAAGTCCCAGGTCGGCTACGCAGGTAGGAAGAGCTACGACAACCCGGACGCGCAGGTAGTGGCCTGCGGCAGCAACGGAAGCGGCCAGTGGGGCAAATACGTCCTTGACGTGGCCGAGATACAGGGCGCCTGGGTCACCTCGGCCACCGCGGTCCCGTCCACCCTCCCCAGCCACTGGCAGGTCAACCTGGCGCTAAACAAAGCGGGGACCTCGGCCCTCAGCGTGCTCACCTCGCACCTGCACAGCCGGTACTATCCCGGCGCCCAAGCCGGTAACCAGGACGACGCGGTCCTCGACCAGGTGGCGATCAGCCTGGACGGCAACGTCGTGACAGCACCACAGATCGCCAACCCCATCACGGACGGCAACGCCCAGATCACCGGCAACTTCACCCGGGACTACGCCCAGGAACTCAGCGCCCAGCTACAAACCGGCCCGCTGCCCGCCGACTTCCGGATCAGCGCCATCAGGACCTTCACGCCATCGGCTTCCAGCCAAGCGCGCGCCAGCTAGCCCGGAGGGCACCAGCGAGATCGGCGCGTGCGTGAAACTACGCGTACGACGAACGGCTACGCGGGTCGTCACCCGGGCAGACGTAGCCTGACGCGGCACTAGCGGTAGTGGATCGAGCCTGGCGGGCGCGGCGACGGCTTCTCCGGCCGGAGGCCGGGGTCGCGACGGTGGGCGCTCCCAGCTCCTCCGCGGCCGCCGGCGAGCGCAGCCAGCATCCACACCACCGCCACGACGATGTACAGCACCGAGAACGCCTCGATGATGCCCAGCAGGGCGTGGAGGTCGTGGTCGAATAGCGCGCAACCTCAACCGCACTGTCGCGGAGTCGATGGCCATGTTCGCGCCGGTGATCGAACAGGCTCGCGCCGAAGGCGTCACGGTGCGCGGCTCCCATCGGGCACACCCAGGAGCCGTAAGCGAGTCCCCGGGACCGGGTCCCGGGGACTCGCTTACCGTCAGCCGAGCGGGACCTTGAATACGCGCGTCCCCCAGTTGCGCGCCCCGGTCGTGGTCTGACTCGACTTGGGCGGGATGTATTCGGTGGCGAACCACGCGGAGTCCGACGTGCCGTCCGGAACCGCGAAGGAGTAGTCACCCCAACGCGTCGCCTTCGGGTCGTACGGCCCGGTCCCCGACGCTGCCACGACCGGCGGCCCGAAGTTGCTGCCGCCGGCCTTCAGCGTGGCGTAGGCGGCGCTCGGGAACCGCGTGGTGCTGGTCTGGGTGAAGACGACCGCCGCGTTCCCGGCCGCGTCCGGCTGCACTGCTGGATACAGCTCATACCGGCCGGCGGAGTCGATGTAGCCCTGGCGGACGATCGACGCTCCGCTAATCCCGGCCGCGCCGAGCTTCGGCTTCACCTGGAACCAGGCGCCGCCTGCGCGTACTGAGCTGTCTCCGGCAGGTTGCACCGCCGTCGTCAGCTCACCCCAGACCGTGCCGCCGACGAATTCCGTCTGCTGCATCCGATCGTCGCCGGAGTCCAGCTTGCTCGTGGCGCCCTTCTGCGGAGCCGGCGGCGGGATGGCGTACGCCTCGGAACTGATGACGGTGCTGGACAGCACCGGGGTACCGCCCGCGCCGACCTGGTCCCGGTTGGTCATGGCCCACACACCGATGCGGTTGTCTCCGGTGCCGGTGAAGTCCAGCGAGCTGAGGAAGTACTCGGCGTTCGGCTTCCCCGTGGACAGGGCGGGCTGCGGCGCCAGCGTGAGCTGGCCGTCGATCTGCAGGTTGGCGAAGTGCACGAAGTGCGGGGTCGTGACGCCGGCGACCAGGTCGGACTTGTCGATGGCAAACATCTCCGCACCGTTGAACTGCGGCCCGAGGATCGAGAACTCGTCAGCGGTGACGTACAGGTTGGTCTGGTCGATCCCCAGCCTCGGCTGGTCAGCGAAGCACGGGCAGCCGTTCCCGCCCAGGTTCGTCGTGTCAATCGAGTACTCGTTCCACAGCCCGCGCGGGTCCGGGTCGTGCCGGACGGCGATGAGCAGGGATGACGCGGTGGACGAGTCGTTCAGGAACAGGATGGTCGCGAACCACGTCTGGGTTGCGGGATCGAACCAGCAGCGCGGGTCGCTGGTGAACTCCTTGCCGCCCACGTTGAACAGGTCGTTGATATTGAAGGGGCCGCGCAGCGAATTCCCGGTCGTGCTGTAGATGGTGTACGCGGAGTTGACCGCCTCGAGCACGAAGCCGTTGCCTTTGCACAGCCCCTGGTCCGGCGGTTCGAACTTTTGCTCGTAGTTGGTGAACTGGCTGTCCTGGCTGCTGACGCCATTGAAATTGACCAGAGGAGAGCTCGTGGTCGCCGTCGCCGAAGCCGCCACCGAAGCCGCCGCCGAAGCTGGCGCCGAAGCCGCCGCCGAAGCTGGCGCCGACGCGCCGGGCACCCCCTCGGTCGGCGAGAAGTGGCTGGACGGCAGTCGGCGGGCCCCTCTCGGGAACACTCGTGGCGTCGCGGCGGCCGGCGCGCTCCCGGCCATCATCCGCGCCACCCCCGGTGTGCCGGTGTAGTGCGTCACCGCGGGAGGCGCGCTGCCCCCCGGAGCAGTTGCTTGCGCCACCGCCGGCGCCAGCCCCGTTGCGATCGTTGCCAGGCTTGCGGCCACAGCCACGCCCAGCCCACCCATGCGAGTCAGGTTCACCCGATCCCCTTCGCCGAACATCGTTCCCACCCCTGCCCCGCCCGGGCTTTCTGCATCTGCACTCGAGCCTGCACACCCGGATTCTTCCGGGGCCACGGCTCCGTCGTGTTTGCCCGCTCTGACGGACAGGCTGATGACTTGGCCAGGCTATCTTTTTGATCTTGTTGTGGCGATTGTTTCCGGATTCGGCGGGGCTGCAGTAACGAGAGCACTGTGCAGCCGAGTGCCATAGTGCCATCCGATCTGTCCACGATCGCCCGGCTGGGCCCGCGCCCGACTGCGCGTCAAGCCAGCGCGCCTCGATAGCGACGACTGCTCGTGACCGGCGGTGAACCCGTTAGCTCAGCCGGATGTGCCGCCGACGGAGCCGGTCGCGCCGAACGCCTCTCCCAGGCTGGTGAGGTCGATGGGGCGCCGCGCCTGCGCGGGCACATGGTCTAGGAGCGGACGCATCGCTTCGAGGGCGGTGAGGATTTCGCGCCCGACCTGATGCGCGGAACGCATCGCGTCCACGGACACCAGGATTCCGCGGTCGCGGTACCACGAGAGGATGGGGGATGTCACCTCGCGGTAGAGGGCAAGGCGCTGGGCAATGATGTCTGTGGTGTCGTCGGAGCGATGCTCGATCGCAGCTCGCGCGAGCAACCGGCGCATGAGTTCCTCATCGTCAGCCTGGAGGTGCAGCGCCACATCCGCGGTCATCCCGAGCTCGCGGCCTATCAGGTAGGCCGCACGGGCCTGGTGCATGTTCCGCGGGATTCCGTCGAGGACAAACCCGCCTCCAGCCGCCTTGGCGGCGACCATCGCCTCCCGCACCATGTCGAGCACGACCTCGTCGGGCACGAGCTCACCGCGGTCGAGATACTTCTGAACGGCTAGGCCGAGAGCGGTCCGCCGCGCGACGTGATCGCGCAGCAGTTCACCGGTCGCGATGTGGGGGATGTCGAAGTGCGCTGCGATCAGCGCGCCCTGAGTCCCCTTGCCGGCGCCGGGGGGCGCGATCATCAGTACCCGCATACTCATCTCCTCACGTCATCATCGCTCCCGGCGGCCGCCCGGTCGATAGCCCCGCTCACCGCAGCCGGAGCGGGCACGGCGGCGCCCGCGGCACGGCAGGCGACGCGCCAGTGCACAGGGCTGACGGGTTCCTCGGGATCCGTGGGCAGCCGTGGGTGGCCGGTCAGCGGGCCAGCGTTGGCCGTCGCGTGTGGTGGGAGGAGCGTCCGGTGAGAGACTGCCGTGGTGCGACGTTGTTCACGGAGCTTGGGCTGGCGTGATGAGTGCTGAAGTACCCGCCGGTTTCGGGCCTTCGGAACGGACGGGCCCGTTCTTCGACATGATCGGGCCGGTCTACACCAAGACCGGGGAGCGCGGCATCCTGCTGGGCCTGCGCGCCCGGACCGGGCACTGCAACGCCCGTGGCTTTGTTCATGCCGCGGTCCTGGCGGCGCTGCTCGATGTTGTCTGCGGGCGCAACTGCGGCACGCACGCGCCACGGGACGCGAACCTGCTCACCGTCAGCCTGACGGTCGATTACGTCGCGGCCGCGCACGATGGCGACTGGCTCGAAGCGAGCGCGACGGTGACGCGGGCCGGCCGCCGGCTGGCCTTCGCCGACGGCCGGGTCGATGTTGCGGGTAAACCTGTCGCGAAGGCCAGCGCCGTGTTCGCCGTCGCGTAGCCTGCGCCGCCAGTGGTCATGTAGTGCTGCGGTTTGGCCGGCCGGGTCCCGGCCGGGTCAGAGTTGCCGGGCGAGCGCCCGGCCGGCGGTGCGCCCGGTGAAGATGCAGCCTCCCAGGAAGGTGCCTTCGAGAGCGTTGTATCCGTGGGCGCCGCCGCCACCGAAACCGGCGGCCTCGCCTACCGCGAACAGGCCGCCGATGGGGTTGCCGTCCTGGCCGAGCGCGCGTCCGTCGAGGTCGGTCTGGATGCCGCCAAGCGTTTTGCGAGTGAGGATGTGCAGTTTCACGCCGATGAGGGGCCCGGCGGCGGGATCGAGGATCTTGTGCGGCCTCGCTACCCGCATGAGCCGGTCGCCGAGGTAGCGGCGGCTGTTGCGGATGCCCATCACCTGGGTGTCCTTGCTGAACGGGTTCGTGATTTCAGCGTCGCGCTGCCTGATCTGCGCCTGGATCTGCTGGTAGTCCAGCAGCGGCTCGCTGGTGAGGCGGTTCATGCTGGCCACCAGGTCGCGAAGATCGCCGGCGACCACGAAATCGGGACCGTGGTCCATGAACGCCTTGACCGGCGGTGTGGGCCCGCTGCCGAGCCGGCTCTTCAGCAGCAGCTTGTTGTCGCGGTTCGTGATGTCGGGGTTTTGCTCCGACCCCGACAGGGCGAACTCGCGCTCGATCATCTTGCGGGTGACGATGAACCAGGAATGGTCGTACCCGGCGATGTCCGGCGTGGTGCGCAGCAGCTTCAGCGTGCCGAGCGTGTCATATCCGGGCAGGCCGGGCGCGGGCAGTCGCCGGCCGAGCGCATCGAACCACATGGGCGAGGGCCCGGGCAGGATGCGGATCCCGTGGTCGGGCCAGATCGGATCCCAGTTCTGGATGCCCTCGGTGTAGTGCCACATCCGGTCCTTGTTCACCAGCCGCACGCCGGATGCTTCCGCGATATCGAGCATCCGCCCATCGACATAGGCCGGCACGCCGGTGATCATCGTCGCCGGCGGGGCGCCGAGCCGCGCCGGCCAATTCTCGCGCACCTGGGCGTGGTTGCCGCCGATCCCCCCGGTGGCGATGATCACAGCCTGCGCGGTGAGCTCGAACTCCCCGGCCTTCTGGCGGTTCGACGGCGCACCGCGTCTGGCTGTATCCGGGGCGAGCACCGTGCCGCGGACACCCGCCACGGTGTTGTGCTCGATGATCAGACCATCCACCTGATGCCGGAAATAGAAACGGACCTGCCCGCCGCTCGCCGCGGCGCGGGCCTTGTCCGCGAACGGCTCGCAGATGCCGGTCCCCGTGCCCCAGGCGACATGGAAGCGGGGCACGGAGTTGCCGTGGCCACCGGCCCGGCCGTCCCCGCGTTCGGCCCAGCCGACAACCGGGGTGAACTTCACCCCTTGCTCGTGTAGCCACCGCCGCTTCTCTCCCGCGGCGAACTCCACGTAAGCCCGGCCCCACTGGATCGCCCACTCATCCTCGCAGTGCTCACCAGTCAGCCGGTCCCAGCCAGCGCTTCCCTGCCAGTCCTGCCACGCCAGGTCGAACGAATCACGGACCCTGAGACGGCGTTGCATCGGGGTGTCCACCGGTCGGTGGGCGCTTGCCGGGGCCGGCACTTTCGCTGAGATCCTGCCTTCTGCACGTAGACTGTGCAGCAGGGGAGACGGTCGCCGGTCGTCGGCTCTTGCTGACT
>Ga0209526_10001487_pt1 | contig 15739 bp, 12 predicted proteins | sample JacPinW_OM2H0_M1_FD_188566 | JGI IMG/M metagenome (GOLD analysis project Ga0209526, IMG submission 188566) | Forest soil microbial communities from Algoma, Ontario, Canada - Jack Pine, Ontario site 1_JW_OM2H0_M1 (SPAdes) (version 2) | ecosystem: Environmental > Terrestrial > Soil > Boreal... | reverse complement strand
AATGCGGTCGAGGATGTAGGGGATCCACATCAGACCCGTCATGGCCACCGTCAAAGTCAACCAGAATAGCTCCCTCCGCATTGCCTTCTCCTTTGCGCGCTGACCCGCCGTAGCTCATCCGAGTTAGTTGCTTCAAGCTTCGACGCTGTCGGTTCATACCAGAAAAAAAACCCCGGCACTTGCCGGGGCTTTCGTCGCTTCAATGACGCGGGCGTGCTGATCAGTTCTTATCATCACCAGCCGCGTCGGCCCCGTCCCACCCAGACCCGAGGGCCATAGCCGCCGTATGCGTAGGCCCCGTATGCGTAGGGCTGATAAGCATAGGCGCCGTACGCGTAGGGCCGATAGTAGGAATATGCGTAGGGCTGATAATAGCCGTAGGCGGCGTAGGGAGAGTAATAGGCATAACCCCCACACCCACACCCGCCGCACCCACACTGGACATTTTGTTTGAGATTGCCTTCCTGTATGGCCACGCCAAGGGAGACCAGGGGCATGGCTCGCGCCGGAGGCGAATTCGACAAAGTTGCGGCTGCTATCGCGACCGTGCAGCAGGTTAGCCAGAGAGTTCGCATGAGGTTCTCCATACGTGCCCCCCCCGTTGCTCAAATACTCCACGCGCCTCTTTTGATATACTACAGGAATCTGCCATTCGGTTATATAGTTAATTCCACGAGCGCGATGACGAAGACCCCGCGACCGGTCAGCGACTGCCAACGCCAGCACGACTGCAGCGTTCGTGCAGGGAAAGCCATGTTTGCTGGCTCTGATAAAGTCACGCCCAGAGTTCGAAGCCGGCGTTGCCAGCGCGGGGCGCGCTCACACCTCATCCCATGCTGCGACGCGCGAAGGACTTTGGTAAATAATCCGCGAGCGGCGTTGATCGAACGCCGCGCCTGGGGCACGATCGATGGAAGCGCATGCTGAATAAACAATTGCCACCGCTGCCATAGCGGCCAGGCTGGAAGACAGGAGGATATCGGATGGCCAAGTCACGCATCAGTTATGTCGACCCCGCCAGCATTAATGATGCAGCGATGCTTGCCGAGTTTGACCGGTGCGCGCGGGAAGGCACGCCACGGCCGGAGAGCCAGGCCATCCGCGCCCATGTGCCGGCGGTGTTCTGGTCGTTCGCAAACAGTTGGCGGGACGTTTTCAAGAATGGGGTCGCTGATCACGCCATCAAGGAGCTGTGCCGCATCTATGTGTCGCGATCCGTCCTTTGCGAATTCTGCGGCAATCAGCGGTCGGTCAAGGCGGCGGCCCAGGGGCTCATTGAGGACGATTACCGCGACCTCATCAATTTCGAGAGCTCGAGGCGCTATGACGAGCGGCAGAAGGCGGCGCTCGCTTATGCCGAAGCCATCACCTGGGATCTCCCCGTCGACGATAAGTTCTGGGCCCGCCTGCACAAGCATTTCAGCGAGCCCGAGCTGGTTGAGATCGGTTATTTCATCGCGCTGACCATGGGACAGCAGCGCTGGCTGCGCACCCTCGGCATCGAGCACCACCAGATTCTCGCCGGCACTGCAGCCTCCATGGCGCCCGGCTTCGAGACTGAGAAAGCGCTCAAACACTCGAAGGAAGCAAACGACTATTGGGCAAAAGCCAAGCCGCGCGAGCAGGCTGCGGAATAAGAACTTGGCAACATCAGCCGATCGCCCGCGCTGGTGTTTCGTGCGCGGCCAGGAGGCGCTCATGCACCAGCCTGGCCAAGGCAACCACGTCGACCTTGCCGGAGCCGAGCAGAGGAAGCTTATCAAGCACCCAGACCTCCGACGGCAGCATCAGCTCGGAGGCATGCCTTGCCCGTGCAAGCATCTGGAATTCGGAGCGGGTCGCAGCTTTTTGCTGGGTGACCAGAATGAGCCGCTCGCCTTTGCGGGCATCCGGCACGGCCACAACGGCGGAGGCAGCGTCCGGCCATAGCTCGGAGGCGAGCGTTTCCACCGCCGCCAACGAGATCATCTCTCCCCCGATCTTGGCAAAGCGCTTCGCGCGCCCCTTGATGGTGACGAAGCCCTGCTCGTCAATCGTGACGATATCGCCGGTGTCATGCCAACCTTCGTTGGGCGGCTCAAGCTGCCCCGGCCGCTCGACCCTCAGATAACCAAGCATGACGTTCGGCCCGCGTACAAAAAGCCTGCCGCCCTCCTCCACACCCTCCACCTTCTCCAACCGGGCTTCCATTCCCGGGAGAACGCGGCCGACCGTGCCGAACTTGTTGAACATCGGCGTGTTGAGGGCGAGCGCCGGCGCAGTTTCGGTCACGCCATACCCTTCCAGGATGCGCAGCCCGAATTTTTCCATATAGATCCGGCGCGTTGCTTCCTTCACAGGCTCGGCGCCGGCCAGGATGTAGCGCAGCGAGCGAAAATCATAGGGATGGGCCACCCGGGCATAGCCGTTGAGGAAGGTGTCCGTGCCGAACATGATCGTGGCGTTCACGCCATAGATGAGCTCGGCGACGGTGCGATAGTGCAAGGGAGATGGATAGAGATAGATGCGCACCCCTGAGACAAGCGGCAACACCACGCCCACCGTGAGGCCAAATGAGTGAAAGACCGGCAGCACGTTGAACACCTTGTCTTCGCGGCCAAAATCGATGCGCGCGGCGGCTTGTGCGGTATTTGCCAGCATGTTGCGATGAGAAAGCACCACGCCCTTCGGGACGCCTTCGGAACCCGATGTAAACAGGATTGCTGCCCAGTCATCGGGTTTGCGGTTGACCAATGGTTTTTTATAACGGAGCAGGCCGCGTATCTTGTCCATGAGAGTGATGCTCGCGCGAATGTCATCGAGATAGACGATTTTCACGCCTTTCTCGATCGCGGCGAGCAGGGGCCCGAGCTTGCCTCGCTCGATGAATGCCCGTGAAGTTAGAATGGTGTCCATGGCCGCAGCCTTGCATGCTGCGAGGATGTTTGCTGCACCGGCTGTGAAATTGATCATGGCGGGTACCCGGCCAGCCGACATCAGCGCCAGCACGGCAACAACCGCCCCATTCGCATTGGGCAACATGACGCCGATCGCGCGGCCTTGCGCCGCCAATGGCATCAGCTTCTCACCGAGAATGGTAGTTGCCGTCAGCAGCCGTTTGTAGCTCAACGCGCCGCTGACGGGATCTTCGACGGCGATGCGGCGAAAGCCGTGGGTATCGGCGGCTTGAATGACGGCTTCAATGACCGTGCGGTCAGTCGATGTCGTGCGAAAGACGAGATCAGACATAATTCCGTAGAGCGCTGCGCCGGCTGCCTGGCGCCGCTTGCGGCCCTTTAGGCCGGGATCGACCGTCAGTCTCACCGGCTCCAGGATCGTGACGGTCACTTTCGGAAACCAGCGCCTGCGAACCTGCGCCTTTGACAAACGACTGAATGGGGTTTGCTCCAGCCCCTCGATGCGCACCGGCACGATTTCGGCATTGGATTTGTCCGCAACCATGGCCGCGCCGTCATAGACTTTCATGAGGCTGCCGGTGACGGTGATGCGGCCCTCGGGGAAGATGATGAGCGCATCGCCGGCTTTGACGACATCGATCAAAGTACGCAGCGCCATCGGCTTAAGTGGATCGAGCGGTATCGCCCGCGTGAGCCGGAGAAACGGCCGGACCCACCAACGGCGCGCAATCGAGACATCGATGGCGAATACAGGCTTGCGGTTGCGTAGCGACATCGCGAGCCCCGCGTCGAGGAAGCTCACATGGGTGACTGCGATAATGACATTGGGGCCGGCATTATTGAGATTTTCGATGCCCTTCACCTCGATGCGAAAGAGCGTGCGATAGATGATCGACAGCGCATCGCTGAGTGCGCTCGCCGGCATGGTGCGGCCGACTGCATAGGCGACGACTAGGCTTGCAAGCCCGAGGATGAGAAAGAGCGCTGATGCGGTCATGCCGGCGAGCTGCAATCCGAACATGATGAGATTGCTCACCACCATGAACGCGGCGTTGAGCACGTTGACGGCGGCGATGACGCGCGCGCGCCGGTCTGCGCCGGCCCATGCCTGCACGGCAGCAAACGTGGGCACGATGAAGAGTCCACCCGCGACAGCAAGGCCCGCCAGATCGATGGCAAAGCGGATGTTGCGCGCCGACGAAAAGATCGCGAAGTACCCGGAAATGGTCGCGCTCGCCGACACGCCGAGTGTTGACCAGCCGAGGTCGACCGCAAACACGCCCAGCAGTACGGCGCCAATGACAGTCGGCAGCAGAATAATGCGCCCCGCCGCAAGCCAGGCGGCAAGGCCGGAACCGAGCGCGACTGAAACAGTAAAAATGGCAAGACAGCTGGTCACGACATCCGCATCAGCGCCGAGCGCCGTGGTAACGAGGGGGGGCATCAGCGACAGTGCGACAGCGCCGACCAGCCAGAACCAACTCGTCACCAGCGCGCCCCACCAGAGCCGTGGATCCTCGCGCAGGAAATTCAGCAAGCCGACGGTCGAGACGAGCACATTCTTGTGGAGGGTCAAATGCGGCGCGCCCTCTCCCGTCGGTGGAATCAAAAGGCTCGCACCCCAGCACAAAAGCGAGAACACGATCATCAGGAGTGAGAACTGGACGGCATCGCCCCCATCTTTGGCGGCGATGCCACCGCAAATCGTGCCCAGCAGGATGGCGATGAATGTCGCACCCTCTATCAGGGCATTACCTGCGGGCAGCTCGGAGCGGGCGAGATGGTCCGGCAGGATCCCGTATTTGATCGGACCGAACAGCGCGGCAACCACCCCGAACAGGAAGAGCACCAGGAACAGCAGCGGCACCGAGTTGAGCGCGAATCCTAGTACCGCAATAAGAGCAATGCCGATCTCGGAAAACTTGAGCCGCTGCGCCACTTTTGCCTTGTCATAGCGGTCCGCCAGTTCTCCTCCGAGCGCCGAGAGGAAGAAATAGGGAGAAATAAAAACAGCGGCGGTAAGCGCGATCAGTGCCGCACCGACCGAGCCGCCAATGTGAAACAGAATGAGGAAAACCAGGGAGCTCTTGATGAAATTGTCGCTGAACGCGGAGAAGAACTGGCACCAGAACAAAGGCGCAAAACGCCGTGTCATCAAAAGGGACGAAGACATCGCAGCTCTCAGCTTGCCCGGGCTCCAAGTCGAATGCCAGCCTTTAGAAACGACAATTTGGACAAAAGAACAATCATGCCGCGCCCCCGATCGCAGCCTCCAACCCGGACGCCCGCAAGAGAAACGGCATAAAAATGAAGCGGGCGGCCGCTGGCCGCCCGCTACTCAACGCTACTTCCCGGCTTTACCCCCGCAGCGTGCGCTGCGTTGCCGGTTGCATCATGACGGCCGCTACGCTCAGGCAAACGGCTATTCCCGATGCGACAGTGAAGAGCGAGATCCACATGGCCCGATTCCCTTCGTTCTTATTGTCTGCAAACGCCCACTTGCACTTGTCCGGGCCATAACGCGGTAGCGAGCAGTTGGTTCCTATCGTCGCTGGGGCGGTAATATACAACCTTAGCTTTTGGCCAATCGGGAACTCCCGTACCGAGTGAAACCCCGCCGCCGATAAGATCAGGTCTGCGCAAGACTTGATTAACCGTGGCACACGTGCCTTTTTGCGCCGGACAGCTGGCAAGCGATGAAATTCACCGGGGAAATCACGATCGGCGCTCCGCGGGAGGCAGTCTTCGCCAAGGTGCGAGACGCGCGATTTTTTGCCTCCTGCATCGAAGGGGTGCACGATCTCAATGAAATCGATGCTGACCGCTATACCGCCGTGCTGGAAACGAAAGTCGCCTACCTCAAATTCAAATTCAATGTGGCGGTTGAGGTTTTGCGGGTTGACCCACCGGGTGAGATCGAAGCGAAGATCGAAGGAACACCGAGCGGTATCGTCGGACGGCTGACGGCGCGTTCTGTCACGCGGCTCCTGGAAGACACCGGGGGAACCAAGGTGACCTATGAAGTGGACGCATCGCTGACGGGCAAGCTCGGCAGCCTCGGCCAACCCGTTCTGCGCGCGAAAGCGAAAGAGATGGAGCGGCAATTCGCTCAGCGCATGCGCGCCGCGTTCGCCCTGCCGCAATCGCAAGGCGCGACCTGATGGCGCAGCCCACGCCCGTGGCTGTAGCTGCGGTGCCAGCAATGCCGGGCCGCCAAGTCGGCCGCGCGCTGCCCCGGATTGAAGCGCGCGAGAAGGTGACGGGGCGCGCCGAGTATACGCATTTGATGCAGCTTCCGGGCATGCTGCACACCAAGATCTTCCGCAGCACCCTCGCCCACGGCCGGATCAAATCGATCGACACGAGTGCGGCCAAAAAGTTCCCCGGGGTGCATCGTGTCGTTACATCCGAGGACGTGCGAAGCGTCATCCCGGAGCCCTATTACGGACCGGCCTTCCACGATCAGCCCATCCTGGCCATCGACAAGGTGCATTATGTGGGCGAACCGGTCGCGGCGGTGCTGGCCGCCGACCCGCATATCGCCGAAGAGGCGGCGGCACTCATCGTCGCCGACTATGACGAGCTGCCAATGGTGCTCGACGAGGTCGAGGCCGCCGAAAACAAGGTCTTGGTGCACGAAGAGCTTCGACCGGCCGGTACATTTGCCGATCTCAAGCACCTCAAGGGCCGTCGCGGCACCAATATCGCGCTCGACTTCAAGCTGCGCCGCGGCGACGTGGATCGGGCATTTGCGGATGCCGCCCGGGTGTTCGAGGGCACATTCAGAACGCAGAAAGTCCTGCACGTGGCGCTGGAGCCGATTGCATCAATTGCGGACTGGAGGGAATCCGGCGTCACGATCTATACCGGTTCGCAGGGACCATCCTTCGTGCGCGCCGAGATCGCGCGTCTTCTGGGGCTGCCTGAGAACCGGGTACGCATCAAGGTGCCCTACCTGGGGGGCGGCTTCGGCTCGAAGGTTTACATCAAGGCTGAGGCGCTCGCGACCGCACTCTCCATGATCGTGCGCCGGCCGGTGAAGGTCGCGCTCACGATGGAGGAGCAGTTCTATACCATCACCAGGCATCCCAGCACGTTTCGGATCAAGACGGGAATCGACCGCGACGGCCGTATCACCGCGCGCAAATGCGAGGTGTATTGGAACGGCGGCGCCTATGCCGACATCGGTCCGCGGGTGACGCAGAAATCGGGCTTCACCGCTTCAGGCCCCTACGACATCGACAATGTCTGGATCGACTCCTACGCGCTCTATACCAACGTGCCGCCGGCCGGCGCGTTGCGCGGCTTCGGTATCCCGCAGCTGGTCTGGGCATACGAGAGTCATACCGACACCATCGCGCGCGCACTCGGTCGCGATCCAATCGAGTTCCGCCGCAAGAACATCCTGCGTGACGGCCGCCCGCATGCGACCGGCACGATCATGCAGGACGCGAGTCTCGAGGCCGCGCTCGAGCGCGTGGGCCAATGCCTGAACTGGAAAACGCCTCTCGTCGGCGCCGGGGGTCCGCTGCGCCGTGGTCGCGGTGTCGCGATCGGAATCAAGGCGTCGATCTCGCCGACAACCTCGGTTGCAAACGTCACCGTCGCCGCCGACGGCAGCACGACACTCGCCTGCGGCACGGTGGATATGGGACAAGGCTCCGATACCGCCATGGCGCAGATCGTGGGGGAAGTACTCAACATCCCGGCGGAGAGCGTCAAGGTGCTGCCACGCGACACCGACGTGACGCCCTACGACATGAGCACGCTCGGCTCGCGCTCGCTGTTCCATATGGGTCATGCGGTGCGGCTCGCGGCGGAAGAAGCCCGCGACAAGATCAAGGCGCTAGCGCGCGAGGTGGGCGAGCCCGAAGGCAGCAATGTCCCGGTAAGCGAGCTGTTCAAGAAAAGATACGGCATGCAGGCCGGCACCATCATCGGGACGGGCATCTACAAGCCGGACTATGTGCCACCCGACGCGGCGAGCGGGCTCACGCCCAATGCGACGCCGTTCTGGATGTGCTCGGCCGTGGGGGCGGAAGTCGAGGTGGACGTGGAGACCGGAAAGGTGCGGGTCACGCGGCTCATCAACGTGGTTGACTGCGGCCGGCCGATAAATCCAAAAATCGTCGCGACACAGATCTCCGGCGCAGCGCTGATGCAGTTGGGCTTCACCATGTTCGAGAAGATGCATATCGACGCGGGCCAGGTGACCAACGCCTCGCTCGCCGACTACAAGATTCCAGGCATTCTGGACGTGCCGCCGATCATGAACAATGAGACGGTCGATGCCCACCAATCGAACGGCCCGTTCGGCGCGAAGGGGGTTGGCGAGAGCGCCACGTTCGGCGTATCGCCGGCCATCGCCAACGCGATCGAGGATGCCTGCGGTGTCCGCTTGACCGAGTTGCCGCTCACCCCCGAAGCGGTGTTGCGTGCCCTGCGCGCCAAGCAAGGCAAGCCCTTGGAAGACGAGCAATGACCACCATCAATTTCACCCTCAACGGGGAGCCGGTCACCGCCGACGTCAAGCCGCACCATAACGTCGTCGAGGTGCTCCAGCGCGATTTCAACTTGACCGGAGCGCGCGAGAGTTGCGGCCAGGGTCTCTGCGGCTGCTGCACCGTGATCGTCGACGGCAAGGCCGTTTCAGGCTGTCTTTATCTCGCGATCTTCCTCGACGGAACGCAAGTGCGCACGATTGAGGGGATGGCGGATGGCGACACGCTTAGTCCCGAACAGGAAGCTTTCATCGAAGCCGGCGCCTTTCAATGCGGCTACTGCACGCCGGGCTTCATTTTGATGACGCGCCAGCTGCTTGACGAAAATCCCGATCCCGACGACGACGCGATCAAGCATTATCTCTCCGGCAACCTTTGCCGTTGCGGCGCCTATCTGGAAATCATGGAAGCGGTCAAGCTCGCTGCCCGCAAGCGCAAAGGTATGGCCAATGTCGGATGACTGAGGTGAAGCGGACCTAATGCGAGAGTTACTGGGGACCGCTGCCGTTGACCGAACCGGACATGGAAGGCGGGTTTCGTAGAACGGCAGCTGTGAAATGTCCGAGCCTGATTGCCGCTGATCAATCGGGCTTGATGCCCGCGACCTTAACCACCTTGTCCCATTTTTCGAATTCGGCGGCGATGTAAGCCCTGAACTCTCCGGGACTGAGCACCATGGGAACGGTGCCGACATCGGCGAGCCGAGCCTTGATATCCGCCTGCGCCAGCCCTTCTTTGACCTCGCGGCTGAGCCGCTCGATTATCTCAGGCGGAGTCCCTCGCGGCACGCCGATCCCAGCCCACGTGCTGGCCTCGTAGCCCGGCAATGTCTCGGCGACAGTCGCCACGTCCGGCAACAAGTCAAATCGCTTGCGGCCCAAGACGCCGAGCGCGCGTAGCTTGCCGCTGCGGACCTGTGGCAGCGCCGTCACCATCACGTCGAAGCCGACATTGACCTGGCCGCCGATCAGATCGGTCGTCATGGGTGCGCCGCCGCGATACGGAATATGCACCATGTCAATGCCGGCCATGAACTTGAACAGCTCGCCCGCCAGATGTGACGCCGAGCCGGTGCCGAATGACGCCATCGTGACCTTGCCGGGATTGGCCTTGGCGTGCGCGATCAGCTCGGCAACAGTCTGCGCTGGCACCGAGGGGTGCGCGACCATGATCATGGGGTAACTGACAACGCCGGCGACCGGCGCGATGTCGCGCTGGATGTCGAATGGCAAACTGACGAACAGACTGGCGTTGACCACCGATGAGAGGCCGTGCCACAGCAACGTATATCCGTCGGGCGGCGAATTAACCACGGTTTGCACTGCGATGTTGGTCGAGGCGCCCGGCCGGTTCTCGATGATGATGGGTTGCCCGAGGCGCTTCGACAGCCATGGCTCCATGATCCGGGCGACCGTGTCGGCGCCGCCGCCCGCGGGAAAGCCGATGATCCAGCGCAGCGGCTTTGACGGATAGGCTTGCGCCCGCGCCATGCGCGAAAAAGCCGGCAGCGCGGCCGCGCCGGCGGCCAGATGCAGAAATTGTCGGCGGGGAAGTTTCATGGCGTCCTCCCAATTCGGACAATTGGAAAGCGGGCGTTGATCGCCCCACTCGACGTAGGTCTGAATTTTTGAGCGCCTGCCCGCCGATGGCACTGGCGCTGGCGCAAAATAAGCAGGGCATGCCCCGTCGGCCGCTCGGTCAATAGGCTATCTCACTATCGGGTCTGCGCGGAAGGGGTGCATGTCGGTTCTTGTGCCGGCACATCGCGGCGGTTTTCTGCAGTGCAGAAATACAGCGGCAATGCGGCCATAAGCGGGCTTGTGACGGCGAGGTCTGGCAGACCTGCTGTGGATGCTTATCCGAGGTAATCACCGGCGCGTGCTCGCGTGCTGCAAGATGCGCTCGGCCGATGCTGCTCGCCCGCGCCGACGAGGAAACCAAACTCGCAGTGAGGTGGCGATGCATTCAGGTGAAATTACCGCACAAAGGGATTACGGATCGTAAGGTCCTTGACCCTTTGCTCATGCTGAAAGTCCTCTGAATAAAGAACGGCGCATCCCGCCCGCATTGCCGATGCGACAATCAAGCTATCGTAGAACGCAAACCTGTAATCGCGCGCAATCACAATCGCCGCCTCGTGAACCTCGATCGTAAGAGGCTGAGGTACATCGAGCAGCGTTCTCAAAACAGCGAGAGCATCCTGGATTTCGTCCCAGTCACGAAGACGCTTGCGTCGCGAGACATTCACAAATTCGTTGAGAACCTGAACACTGATGATGCCGCCTTGCGCCAGCAACGCCTCAGCTTTTTCGCCACGCGGGTCGTTCGAGCTAAAAGCATAGACAATAATATTGGTATCAAAGAAGGCTTTAGCGTTCATTTGCCTCATCGCGGTCGAATTTGAACCCCTCCGGCAACGGGCGCTTCAGCTCGCGCAATCGCCTGAGCGCTTCCTGCCGCCTGCGGTCACGCGCAATCTCAAACCGGCGAGTGCCGGCCACCGTAATTTCGATCTCATCGCCTTCCTTGAGCTTAAGTGCCTCAACTACGGCCCGAGGCAGCCGAACCGCAAGGCTATTCCCCCACTTGGCAACCTGCATTGCGATCTCCGAACCGGTTGGATATACATGATTTTTGTATATCCTGGACTGGAAAAAGTCAAGAAAATCGGCTGTTATGGTGGAGAGCCCTAAACCCCTCGCGGATTACAGCTCCTGGAAATTAGTATGTCTGTTGAACGCAAACCCGTAGCGTTCGGAGATCTGCGCAGATGGATCGCCGCGCTCAAGGCGCAGGGCGAGCTCGTGGAAATCGGCGCCGAGGTTGATTGGAATATCGAGCTCGGCACCATCATGCGGCTCGCGCAAGGTCCCGGCACCGGCAAGGCACTCCTGTTCAACAATATCAAAGACTACAACAAGCCGGCGAGTCGGTGCCGGCGGATTTTCGGCTCCGCGCTCAACAGCTATCGCCGCATCGCCATGATGCTGGGCATGCCGCCCGAGACCCATCCGCGCGAGCTGGTCAAGCTCGGCCGTACCATTCTGACCGGCAGCATCCCGCCCAGAATCGTCGCTAGCGGACCCGTGAAGGAGAACATTCTAAAAGGCCCTGATGTCGATCTTTATGAATTTCCGGCGCCGCATTGGAACAGGCTCGATGGCGGGCGCTATCTTCTCACCTATGGCGGCTGCGTTACCAAGGACCCCCAAACCGGAATCATGAATGTCGGAATCTATCGCGGCATGGTCGCCCGCCACGATCAAATCCCCATCCTGATGTGGCGGGCTCAGCATATCGGTCATCACGTCACGGCCTGGCAGGAAGGCGGCCAGGCGGAAATGCCGATTGCGGTTGCAATCGGGTGGGAGCCCTCGCTCGGCTTCTGTGCGGGCACGCCGGTCGCCAAGGGCGTGTGCGAATATGACGTGATGGGGGCGATCCGCGGGCAACCGGTCGAGCTGGTGAAATGTGAAACGGTCGACCTCTATGTGCCGGCGACAGCAGAGATCGTGATCGAGGGCTATCTCGGGCTCGACCCGCAGTCTTACGTGATGGAGGGCCCCTACGCCGAATTCACCGGCTATCTCGCAGGCGACCGCTCGCCCAAGCCCGCGATTCGCGTCACCTGCATCACTCACCGCAACGATCCGATCCTGCGCGGCACGATCGAGGGATCGATGCCCGGCAGCTATTCGGAAAACGCGGTCTGCTCCTCGATCATGCGCGCAGCAACCGCATGGAACGTGCTCGACCGCGCAGGCGTTCCGGGCATTACCGATGTCTGGTGTCCGCCGGTGCAGGCCGGCATCAACACCCTCATCCAGATGAAGCAGAGCTATCGCGGGCAAGCCAAGCAGGCAGCCAATGCGCTCTGGGGCTCATCAGCGGCGCATGTCCGCTACAAGCACGTCACCGTGGTTGATGACGATATCGACATTCATGACTATGCCGCGGTCGATTGGGCGATTGCGTATCGCGTGAACGCAGGCGAAGACGATGTGGTCATCATGCCGGCGACTTTCGGCTCGGGGCTCGATCCATCGACCCGCCGCCGTGACCGCAATCCCAATCTCTTTGGTACCGGCAAGTGGCACCGGGTGCTGATCGATGCCACGATCAATCTCGATTATGATCCCGACCCGGAGTTCGGCGGCGCCCGTTTTCCCCCCCTCGTCTGGCCGGACCGGGAAGATGTCGACAAGGCTTATGCCCGCTGGCCTGAGCTGGGGCTGGGCAAGCCAACCACTCCCTGATGGCGCGAATGGAGATTGCGATGCCAACGACCGAATCGAGCGTGACGATCCCCTCGGCGGGGCTGCGCCTCGCCGGCACGTTGGGAGTCCCGCAGCCCCCACCCTCACCCTCCCCCGCAAGCGGGGGAGGGAAGGGAGGGGGACGCGATGAGCGCCGCGGCGCATTCCTGGTGCTGCACGGCTTCGGCAGCAGCAGGAATTCCTCAAACGTGCTGGCGCCAAGCAGGATTTTGAACGGTCTCGGTTATGTGACTCTCGCATTCGACATGCGCGGCTGCGGTGACAGTGAAGGCGAGCACGGACGCGTGATCTGCCTCGAACAGGTGGAGGACACCCGCAACGCCTTGACGTTTCTGGCGCAGCATCCTTCGGTCGATCCGCACCGCATCGGCGTGATCGGATCGAGCTTTGGCGGCGCGGTTGCGGTTTACACCGCCGGCGTCGACGAGCGCGTAGCGGCGGTGATCTCCAATGGCGGCTGGGGTGACGGCGAACGGAAATTTCGCGGTCAGCACAAGAGCCCGCAGGAGTGGGCGCGCTTCACGGATATGCTCAGGGAGGGCCGCGAGCATCGCGCCAGGACCGGGAAATCGCTGATGGTCCCGCGTTACGATATCGTGCCGATCCCACCTCACCTGCGCAACAATCTCGCCGGCAACGCAATCGAATCGTTTCCGGCCGAGACCGCGCAAAGCATGTTCGACTTCCGCGCCGATGACGTCGCCGGCCGCATTGCGCCACGCCCCGTTCTGCTGCTGCATGCCGCCGACGATTCGGTCACACCGACCGAGCAGTCGATCGAGCTGTTCAAGCGGGCCGGCCAGCCAACCGAGCTGCATCTGATCAGCAACGCCGATCATTTCATGTTTGGTGAAGGCAACACGCGCGTCTGGGATCTGCTGCGTGGCTGGCTCGGCGAATATTTCCCGGCGGTTACGGCGATTCCCCAACGTGCCGCGGAATTGGCTCACTAGATCACGACGCGACGGTGCAGCTAGAGTAGCCCGGATTGAGCAAAGCGAAATCCGGGGGCCTACCTGGTCGGCGAAGTCGTCCCGGGTTTCGCTACGCTCAACCCGGGCTACCGCTACCGCTAGTTCAATGCAGCGGCCGGATCGGGCGCTGGCGATAGATTGCCACCCATTCGGCGTTCTCCCTCATCGCCTCGACGCCCAGCTCGTGATAGAGCCCGTGCGCGAGCCGCATCGTCTCCTCGTCCACGTCCTGGGGGAGCAGATTACAGGCGCGCTCGAACAGCATGCGCATGCGGTCGTACTGACGCGCCTGCGCATTGAATGCGAGCCGCTCGGCATATCCGGTCAAAACCGCGGCTATGCCCGGCAATATTCCAAGCAACAGCACAATCGCCTGCGGCAGCCAATGATATTCGGGCCGCAATATCAGCAGATAGAGGAGCATCGGCACGAAAACAAAAGGCGAGAGCAGTAGCAACACGCTGGAATGCGCCTCATTTGATTCGGCGCGTTCATTGTGGCGCGCGCCCTGCCTGCGATAAAATTCGAGCTGACCGCGGACCCAATATCGCCTCGCAATGACGTGTCCGATCGGATCAATCTCATGGGAGGGGCGCCGGTCGGGCTTGTCCAGGCGTTCGACCGTGCGCAGGCACATCTTGACCCAGGCAAGCTCGCTCGGCTGCTGGATCGGGTAGGCATTGGCGATCGCCCCGACCGGGTTGATATCCACAACAAAACTGTCGGGCGCGCCGCCGGCATTCACCTTGGCATCGAGATAGCGCGATCCAATGCCGAGAATTTTCCAGAACACCGCGACCCGCAGCGCCTCGGCGAGAGCGCGATAGTCCAGATATCGCTCCTGATGACGGCCGCGCACGGCGCGGACGAACAGAACAAGCATCGCGACGAAAGACAGAAAATAGGTGCCCAACAATATGATTTTTATGCTGGTACTGAATTCGGCATGTGTGAACAACGCGAAGCACAGGAACGCGATGAACCCGGCGAGGAAGAGCAGGATCCAATCGGTCTTGAACTGGGCTTGGCGCTCCTGCGCAAGCGTATCCGCGACGGCATGCAAACGGCACCAGAGCGGCGCCACCTCGAGCGCATGCTTCTTGACGTCGATACCGTCTGGCGGGCCGCCATGGGAATCGCTGACGAGAAAATCCAGGCTTTGCGCCACCCGCGCCCGTCCATCGGGCCGTTGCGAAAGGAAGGCAGCGTCTTGATTGAAGTGCCGGCTCAGCCCGATCAACACCTCGAAGTTCTGCCAGGATGCGAACTCCTGCCTTTCCCGCCCCGGTAACTTGAAGCTGCCGTCCGCAACCTCGCGCCATAGCAAGTGTGCAATGAACGTTGCGGCTGCACGCCAGCCCCGGCGAACGGCGCTGCCGCGGTAACGTCTGATGACATCCTTTCCCCAAGGTCGAACGACGATCTCCGCCGTGCCGTTCGCGTTTTTCATTCTGGGCGTGAGAATCTCGATCACCGGACCGATTTCAGATGCATCGAGGCTCATGCGGGGCGAGCCGCTGATCTTGAGCGGAATCCCATCGCGCTTGAACGTGACGACCTCGGCTGAGCCGCCAGGACTGGGCTCTATTTCGTTGCCATCCCAGAGCGCGAGCAGGACGTGGCAGTGCTGGACGATGAAGATGCCAAGCGCGCGATATTGGGAATTTCTTTTGTCGGGGTCTGCGCGAAGCGCCTCGACCGAACTGCCTTGCAAGGGCATGACCGGCGCCGCGATGGCTTGCGCGAATAACGCATCGAATTCTGCGAGATTGCCGGGCTTCAATCCCGGCTCGAAGTCGTGCCGGTATTCATCGAGCGGCATGGGCAGGGGCGCGATGAGCCGCGCACCCTGCGCAAGCGCCACGCGCGCGACCAGCCGGTCGGCGCCCTCGGCGAGCGCCGAGAGCACGATGACCGGCGTTTCGTCTTCCTTGCCGAGGAAGTCGCGCCGCAGCGACGCGAGCACGCCGGCAACCTCACGCTCCAGCCGCGGGATATCCTGATCGCGCAAATCGCGGTGGCCGGTGACCCCGATCACCAGCGGGAGGCGGTCCGGCAAGGAATCCGTCATTAGTTCTCCTGTGGTTTGC
>Ga0209526_10001486_pt1 | contig 15741 bp, 12 predicted proteins | sample JacPinW_OM2H0_M1_FD_188566 | JGI IMG/M metagenome (GOLD analysis project Ga0209526, IMG submission 188566) | Forest soil microbial communities from Algoma, Ontario, Canada - Jack Pine, Ontario site 1_JW_OM2H0_M1 (SPAdes) (version 2) | ecosystem: Environmental > Terrestrial > Soil > Boreal... | reverse complement strand
GGACTAATTGACGCGGCGGATGCGCGCGCCGACGGAGGTGAGTTTTTCCTCGATGCGCTCGTAGCCGCGGTCGATGTGATAGACGCGCTCGACGATTGTCTCACCCCGTGCGACCAGCGCGGCCAGAACCAGCGAGGCACTGGCGCGGAGATCGGAAGCGATTACGCCCGACCCGGAGAGTGTTGTGGGCCCGTGGACGATCGCGCGACGTCCTTCAATCGAAATATTCGCGCCCATGCGCATCATTTCGCTCGCGTGGAGAAAGCGATTCTCGAAGATTGTTTCGGTGACTACCGATCTCCCTTCGGCCTGCGTAGCGAGCGCCATGAATTGAGCCTGCATGTCCGTGGCAAAGCCGGGATACTCTTCGGTTGTAACATCAGCTGCCGCCAGCTTTTTCGCGCCGCGGACAGCCAGCGTGCCGGGAGCGGTCTCGCGGATTTCAACACCGGTTTCGCGCAGCTTGGCGATGACCGAGGCCAGGTGTTCGGGACAGCAGTCGGTAATTTCGAGCGCGCCGTTCGTGATCGCCCCGGCCACGAGGAAAGTGCCGGCTTCGATCCGGTCGGGGATAATGGTATGGCGCGCGCCGTGGAGTTCCTTTTTCCCCTGCACGCGAATCATGGAGGTTCCCGCTCCCTCGATTTCCGCGCCCATCTTGATCAGTAGCTCTGCCAGGTCCGTAATTTCGGGCTCCCGCGCCGCATTTTCAATTTGTGTTTCACCCTCAGCCAGGGCCGCGGCCATGAGTACGTTTTCGGTTCCGGTGACGGTAATTTTGTCGAAGAAGACGTGCCCGCCGCGCAGGCGGCCTCCGCCCGGGACCCGCGCTTCAACGTAACCGTGAGATTGGCCGATTTCCGCGCCCATTTGATGGAGCGCTTTCAAGTGCAAGTCCACAGGCCGCGCGCCGATCGAGCAACCTCCGGGAAGAGAAACGCGCGCCGATCCGGTGCGGGCGACGAGCGGGCCGAGGGTCAGAATCGAAGCGCGCATCGTGCGCACCAGTTCGTATGGCGCCTCAGCGCCGTTGACTGTTTTGGCCTGGATAATCATCGCGGTGGGAGGAAGTTCGGGCGTCTCAACAATCGCCGTCATGTGCGCGAGGAGGCGCCCCATCGTAATGATGTCCCGCACCCGCGGAATATTGTCAAGTTCGACCCGGCCGGAAGTAAGAAGGGCCGCGGCCATAGCGGGTAGCGCGGCATTCTTCGCGCCACTGATGCGCACGGAGCCTTCGAGCGGCCTTCCACCTTCAATCAGCAGTTTATCCATGTCGTTTCTGTGAATCCTCTGGAGTCTGCTCTTTGAGAGCAAGAGCGATGCGGACATTGCCGCCGGCATCGCGCAAGCGGCGTCGCGCCTCGAGCGCGGTGGCGCTGCTCCTCAATATAATGAGGGCGGTTCCCATGTCGTGTCCTGATTGACGCAGGGCGCGTGTCGCTTTGGCTACGGTCGCGCCCGAAGCTCCCGCCAGGATCCGCAGCCCTCTTGCCTGCAACTTCCGATTCGTCAGCGCCACGCCGATCATCCAGTTGTCATAGACGCGTCCCATGCGAACCATCGCAGCGGTAGAAAGCATGTTGAGGACCATTTTCTGCGCCGTTCCAGCTTTCATTCGCGTCGAGCCAGTAATCGTTTCCGGTCCTGTTTCGGCGACGATGCTGATCGCTGCCAAACGTGTAATCGGAGTCCGCGGATTTGACGCCACGCCGACCGTGGTGGCGCCGCGGCGTCTCGCGAACTCGAGCGCCCCGAGGACGTAGGGTGTTGTTCCGCTCGCCGTGATTCCGACGACGATGTCGTTACGATTCAGCCCGCGTGATACCAGGTCGCGCGCGCCCTGCGCGCGATTGTCCTCCGCGCCTTCGACTGCGTGTGTGAGTGCGCGCCGACCTCCTGCAATGACTGCCTGGATCATACGCGCAGGAGTGCCAAACGTCGGCGGAATTTCAGCGGCATCGAGCGCCGCGAGTCGCCCACTGGTCCCCGCGCCGACGTAGAACAAGCGTCCGCCGCGCCGCATGGCCTGTACAATCGCGTCCACGGCCTGTGCAATCGCGGGAATCGCCCGGGCGACTGCCTGTGCCACGGTGGCGTCTTCCCGATGGATCGCACGAAGAATACCCAACGTGGATTTCGTGTCCAGCCCCCGGGTGCGGGGATTCCGCTGCTCGGTCGCTCGCGATGTTTTCTTGGCCATGGCGCACAACTATCTTCGCATGTGCGCGCGATATTTCGGTGAGCTGAATCCGCTGCCAATCGCTTATTCAGTAAGGGGCAAGCGGAGGTTACCGTGGAGTAGAAGCCAGGCCAAATGCCTCGACAATGGCGTCATGCACGGCGGGGCGCACGGCTGCGATCTTGTCGTTCGCGCGCGTTGGATAGACACGGTTGGTGAGAAGGATGACGAAAAGTTGCCGGTCCGGGTCAATCCAGATCGAAGTTCCTGTAAAACCCAGATGGCCGAAACTGCGCGTGGAAAAATAGCGGCCGCTGGTGGAATCCGCCGTGGGGACCATCCAACCAAGCGTGCGTGCATTGGCCGCGAGCGGCTGGAGCGTGGTGAATCGCGCGAGGGTTGCGCGAGTCAGCAGGCGCTCGTGCGCGTAACTGCCTCCATTGAGAAGCATTTGGCAAAACGCCGCGAGGTCCGGCGCCGTCGAAAACATCCCGGCATGCCCGGCTACACCACCCATGGCGAACGCATTTTCGTCGTGAACTTCTCCCCGAAGCAATCGCTTGCGATACGTCGCCTCGTCTTCCGTAGGGGCGATACGGCTGACGAGCGCTTTCGGCGGGTTGAATAGCGTATTCGCCATGCCAAGAGGCGCGAAGATTCGGTCTCGCGCCAATTGGTCCACGGTTCTGCCAGTCACGCGCTCGAGGATTTCCCCAAGTAGGATGAAACCTAGATCGGAGTAGACGGTCTTCGTGCCGGGTTCGTATTCGAGGGACTCGTTGCAAATGTTTGCGATTGCCTCACGCTCCGAATGAATCGTGAGGAAATAGTCCTTGTGCGCGGGGAGGCCCGAAGAGTGCGTTAGCAGATGCCGGACCGTGACGCCCTTACGCCACTCGGGGTTGGGCCCGGCGTTCCACTCGGGGACGTAACGCGCTATGGGAAAGTCGAGTGCGATCCGCCCAGCCTCCACCTGCATGGCCACGAGCGTCGTGGTAACGACGGCCTTTGTCAGCGATGCGGCATCGTAGATCGTGTCGGGTGTGACAGCCGATGAGGTGGCATCATACGTCTGTCGTCCGAAGGCGTGCACAAGAAGTTCGGCGCGAAGGCCGACCGCCAGCACGCCTCCGGGAAACGCATGATCCGCGACGGCGCGGTCGAGCAAGTCATAAGCAGGTTTCAGTTTCGCATCGGCATTAGTCTCGCCCGCGCGCAGCTTCATTGGATTGGCGAGGAGGTTGAGTCCCGCGCCGAGTGACGCTACGCCGGGGACATTAACGGGCAGGCGACCACCGATAGGTACCTGGCCAAATAGAGCGCGGCCGACAGCGCGTTGGGCAACATCGACGGTACTGAACGCTGCGACCCAAGTCTTCGCGGCCGGGAATCGCTCGACCAGATACGGGCTGCCAAAACAGGCGACGATGACGGGCCTATCTCCAGCAAGCAAACGATCCACTACGGCGGCTTCATCGTCCGGGAGACCGACGCTGCCCTTGCGGTCCGCGACGCGGACAAAAATCGCCGCGATAGCGACATCGTAGGTATCGGCCGGTGGCAGCTTGGTGGTATCCGCGCGCACGAATCGAGTGTCCATGCGCACGCTCATGACGGAATCAACGCGCCGGCGAATTTCATTCTCGAGATCTTCGGCCGGATACGCGTCGTTGTCCCCGGAGACCGCTACGAGCAGCGCCCGAATCGGCTTCGTGGCATCGAGCGGAAGAATGTGTTGATCATCGCGCAGCAGAGTGACGCCACGATCGGCAATGTCGAGCGCCGCGCGCGCGAATTCGGGCCGGTCGAAATTGCGCGGCAAGGCATCCAAGTCAACCAGCTTCGATTTATTCAAGCCGAGTTTCGCTTTTGCGCGCAGAACGCGCGTAACAGCCTCGTCCACGCGTGACATGGAAATGCGGCCTGACGCCACAGCGTCGCGCACGGCTTCAAGCGCGGCATCGAGAACGGGCGGAACCAGCAGGACATCCGCGCCTGCGAGGATCGAGCGCACGGCGACCTCGCCCGGAGGATAACGTACCGTTACACCGCCCATATCGAGAGCATCCGTTACGACCAGACCTTCGAAGCCCATCTGGTGACGGAGCAAATCGGTCGTTATCTTGGGCGACATCGTCGCCGGTACGTCGGGATCAGGGTCGAGCGCGAGGACGGCGAGATGACCCGTCATGATAGTGCTCACGCCGGCGGCAATCGCCGCACGGAACGGTGCGAGTTCGACTCGGTCCAGATGCGCGCGGTCGCTCGTCACTGTCGGCAGGTCGAGATGCGAATCGGTACTCGTATCGCCGTGGCCGGGGAAATGCTTCGCGGTGGACAGGCCGCCGTTTTCTTCGACCCCGCGCACAAACGCCGCGACGAACTCAGACACGCGCGTGGGATCTTCGCCAAAGGAACGTGTGTTGATGATGGGATTGTCTGGGTTACTGTTGACGTCGGCATCGGGCGCGAAAATCCAGGGAACACCCACGGCCTTCGCTTCGAGCGCCGTAATCTTGCCCATCGTGTAAGCATCTTCCGGGCGGCCCGTCGCTGCAACGGCCATGGCGTGCGGGAACGAAGCGCCTTCGTCAATTCGCATCGACGTCCCGCGCTCAAAATCCGCGGCGATCAGCAGCGGCACCTTGGCGTGGCTTTGAAGGGTGTTGACGAGGACTGCTGTCGGGTACACTTGGCTGCGCTCGATGCCGAGCGGCGAGCCTTGGGTCTGGATGGCGAACGAGCCGATATGTTTCTCTTCGACGTCGCGGAGCAGGTCCTTATACTCGAGACTCTCGGAGGAAAGGAACGCTCCATAGCACCAGACGGCAAACAACTGCCCGATTTTTTCGTCGAGCGTCATTTTCTTGAGGGTTTGCGCGACCCAGCGTTCACCCTCGGAAGAAAGATTCGTCCGGATAGGCGCGGCAGTTGCGCGCGGAGTTTTCTGTGTGCGGCTCGTCGTAGCCATCAGGAGTAGAGCGGTCAGCAGAAGCCAACGGCCCAATTTCACCACCGTGCAGATTCCAGAATTGACGCCTGCATGTCGTGGATATATATAGCATTGGGTCTGTCTTGAGACAAATACGATCGCATCCACTGATGAACACTGATAAACACTGATGAAAACGTGGCCGATGGAAACCACGGATGCACACAGATAAAGACATGAGAAACGGATTGTCCAGTCTGGAATTGTGGTGGTTTGCGAAGACCCACACGGCAGAGCGCGCGAAAATGTCCGTCAGAGCGCCTGTTCGGAGGCCTTCTCCATCCCTTCTTGTCTTATCCGTGTTCATCTGTGTGCATCCGTGGTTTCAAGTCCCTGCTCACGCCGCGTCACGCGCCGTGCCGCGCGACGCCCGTACGCTGACGGGGATTGACGTGCTCGAGGCGCAGAACTTCACGCCATTGGCTGGGAAGCGCATCGGACTAATTACGAACCAGACGGGCGCGGATCGCAACCGCCGAAGCACGATTGATCTGCTCGCTCATGCTCCGGGAGTGAAACTTGTGGCGCTGTTCAGCCCCGAGCATGGGATTCGCGGCGCTGTGGACGAACGGGTTCCGTCCAACAGGGACGTGGCCACCGGGCTGCCGGTTTACAGTCTGTTCGGGGATGACGTGCGCCCGTCGAACGCGATGCTGGAAGGCCTGGATGCGCTGGTCTTCGATATTCAGGATGCCGGCGTACGTTTCTATACGTACATCACAACGATGGGATACACGATGGAGGCTGCGGCGAACCATCACCTTGCCTACTACGTTCTCGATCGCCCGGATCCCCTTGGAGGCGACCGCATCGAAGGCTCCATGCTCGACAAGGAGCGCACGAATTTCGTCGGTTATTTTCCCATGCCAGTGCGGATGGCCATGACTCTCGGAGAAATGGCGCAAATGTTCAACGCGGAAAAAAAGATTGGATGCGATTTGCATGTCATTCCGATGCAGAATTGGCGCCGCCGCGATTATTTTGACGATACAGGTTTGCCGTGGGTGAATCCCTCGCCAAATCTGCATTCATTCCGCGCCGAGATTTTGTATCCCGGTTTGGAGATCCTGCAAGCCGGCGGCGTATCCGTGGGGCGCGGCACGAACACGCCATTTGAACGCATCGGCGCGCCGTGGATGCACAGTGGCGCGTTCGTCGAAGAAATGAACCGCCGGTCCGTGCCGGGCGTGCGTTTCGCGGCTGATCGATTTACGCCGGACTCAGGTTCGTACAAGGGCGAAACATGCGAGGGCGCAAGGCTCGTGGTGACCGATCGCGCCTTGTTCGAGCCCATGCGCATGGGGATCGAAATTGCCGCCGCGCTCGCGAAACTCTATCCCGGCAATTTCGACGTCACGAAAATGATCGCGCTCGTCGGAAACGCCGAGACGATCAGAGCGCTGCAAGCAGGTGAAGCTCCCACCACAATCGTTGCGAGTTGGAGTGCGGAGTTGGAAGTCTTCCGCAAGATGCGCGCGAAATATCTTCTGTACCAATGATCCAACACTGTCCGTTTAAGGATTTGGATCGCCGGAGAAAGTTACTTCGGCGCGCTAAGAGACTGATCGGAATCGATCGAGGAAACGAATCGATCAGTCGGGCCGAAAACCCGCACCCTTGAAACCGCAAGGTGCGGCACCCGCCATAAAAAGCTACCTACCCACGAAGATCGCCTTCGGAATCGAGGCGTGAACTCCTTTGTTCCCGTCCACAAGCTGGGTGATGCTGAGGTCCGCGGCAACGCTTGAAAGCATGTACGCGTCATCCCGGCTGAGGTGCTTTTCGCTCACCAAAAAATCGATCATCTCGCGCACGGCCATTTTCGTGGCTTCGTTCAGGTCTTCGTTGAATCCCATGGTGATGTAATGTGAAGGCGTCTCGGCGCGCGCCCAGCGGAGATGCATATCCTTGCGCACGATAAGCTGGAATGTGCCGACCAGTGAGGTTTCCATCGCTGTGATGTCCACCTCGCCGTTACCTTGGCCCGCGTGGCCGTCGCCCACCAGCAACAGCGCTCCGGGAGCATGAACCGGGAGAAAGAGGGTAGTGCCGGCCACCAGCTCTTTATTGTCCATGTTGCCGCCGTGGATCCACGGCGGAGCGCTGCTGATCCTACCCGTCACCTCTGGCGGCGCCACACCAATACTCCCGAAGAAAGGCGCCAGGGGAATCTCGATTCCAGGGCCGAAACGTGCGACTCCGCGCTTCTCGTCCAGCGGAATAATCTTGGAGCGCATATAAGGAAAATCGTCGGGCAAGAAGCCAAACCCAGGCCTGAAGCGATTGTATGCGTATGGAACGGCGAGACGAATTGCCCGTATCCGAATCTCAAGGACATCACCGGGCTGGGCACCTTCAATGTAAATGGGGCCCGTCAGGATATGGGCGCCGGGGCCTTTGTTTGTCACTTCCTTAAAAATGTCACGAAACGACTGTTCGACCTGTTCGGGCGGCAAGCCAGCAGTTTCCAGGATCGCGGGGTTATTTCCTGCGGGCAGTGTTTGAACTTCTACTGTGTCGCCGGATTGGACGCGCAAGGCCGGTGGCGTGCTCGCATCGTAGTATCCCCAGGCTACAGTTTTCGGGGTGGGCTTCAGGGAGTATGTCTTGGGTCCTTGAGGCTGCTGCGCGCCGAACGCCGAACCCGCCAAGAGAATTGCCCCCACTCCAAAAACAGCAAGAACGTGTCGATGTAATTTTCTCACCGGATTTCCTTTCAAAGAACTGCGATAAATGTGTCGCGAGAACGGCTGCAGTTTAACGCACCTCAGTGCCGAGTCGATGAAGAATCACGCTGGAAGGCTCGCACAAATGAAATCCTCCCAGAAATACGGGCAAAGAATGAACGGAACACGCCAGGCATGATAAATTGCATGGCATGAAGATTTGTTCCTTGCTGCCTTCCGCGACGGAAATCTTATTTGCGTTGGGGCTGGGCGACCAAGTCGCCGGAGTCAGCCACGAATGCGATTTCCCGCCAGAGGCACAAACGAGGCTAGTTCTAGTCAAGTCGCGCATTTCGCACACGGAGAGCGCCGCAGCCATTGACCGCCAGGTCCGCGAATTCCTTGAACGCGGCGAGAGCCTCTACAGTGTGGATTTGACTGCGCTGGGCGCGGTCGAACCAGACCTGATCATCACGCAGGACCTTTGCCACGTCTGCGCCGCCACACCGGACGATCTGGGCGCGGCGCTCGCGCATCTGGCCTGCAAGCCAGAGGTCGTCACGCTCAATCCGCATTCGCTTGCAGACGTGTGCGCGGCTATTCGCGCAGTAGGGCGAGCGACAGGGCGCTCCGAGCAAGCAAGCGCCGCCATTGCGGAATTCGAACGAGATATTGCGCACGTGGAGAGGGCTGTCGCCGGCCTTCCACGCCCGCGTGTTGTTTGCCTCGAATGGCTCGATCCGCCATACGTGGCGGGCCATTGGGTGCCGGAAATGATTGCGCGCGCTGGCGGAATAGACGCGTTGGGCCGCGCGGGCGAACCCTCATTCCGTGTCGAATGGGAGGCGATCCTCGCGGCGCAACCTGAAGTAATCGTAATAATGCCGTGCGGCTACGCCCTCAGTCAGGTTGCGAAAGAGTTTCGTGACTTAACATTGCCGGACGCCTGGCACGACATGCCTGCGGGTCGGACTGGCCGCGTGTTTCTAGTGGAGGCGTCCGGATACTTCTCCCGACCAGGCCCACGGCTCGCCGCTGGCGTCGCGATTCTCGCGGACGCTATTCATGAAGGACAACTGGCAAGTCTCACCCCGTCCGGCGCAGGGTTGGTTCTGGCGCGCGTCGCCAACTCGGAAGCCTGAGGCCGCGTCAGCGGTCGCTGGAAAGCTTCTTCTGCCAGTTGCGATAGAAAAACAAGCCGGATAAAATCAACGCCACGCCAATGGAAGACCGCAAGGGCCGCGCAAGCCACAGGGCAATTGTCAGCGCAGCCGCTCCCGCCACAAACATCACGGGCACCCACGGGTAGCCCCAGCATCGGTACGCTCGCGGCAGACTGGGTTCCGTGCGCCGCAGGCGCATCATAGAAACGACCGCCAGTCCGTAGAAAATCCAGGCGGCGAAGATAAATAACGAAGTAAGTTCTTCGAAGGTTCCGGTCAGCGCGAACACGCTGGCAAGCACGCATTCGAACACAAGAGCGCCCGCCGGAGTTCGAAAAGTCGGGTGTATGGCCGCAGCTTTACGGAAAAAGATGCCGTCGCGCGCCATGGCATACGGCACTCGCGCCCCCGATAGGGTAGATGCATTGAGCGTGCCAAGCGCGGAGACAGCCATCGCGACTGTGACCCAGAGAGCCGCACTGCGGCCAGAAATGCTTGCGACGACATCCGAGGCGACATGCTCTGACTTCGCGATCCCTGCAAACGGCAGCACCCAGTGCGCCGCTGCGCTGAACAGCATGAAGATCACGCTGCAAAAAAGGACGCCCAGAATCAGGGCACGGGGAATGTTGCGCCGCGGATTTACAACTTCGGATCCCACAAGGTTTATATCCTCCCATCCGTCATAAGCCCACAGGGATGCCGCCAGCGCGCCAAAAAATCCAGTGAGTGCAGCCGCGCCGTACCTCGTGGGCAAAAAGGGATGAAATCCCGCGCCACCGGGCCGCGCCAGTGCAAAGGCGAGAACGATAATCGCGCTGACCGACGCAACTTTAATGATCGTGAGGGTGACCTGCACACGTCCCCCGACGCGCACACCGAGATAGTTGATGAACATCAGCGCGACGAGCGCGACAACGGCAAGTGGCTGCGCCCATGTAAAAACAAAAACATAAGACTCACGAGAAAACGGCACCGAAATTCGCGACACAAAAATAGGCGTGGCGACCGCAGGTAGCAAGAACCCGCAAAAGCGAAGAAGCCCGGCGGCGATTGAAGCCATCGAGGCAGGGCGCCCCACGATGGAATGCATCCACCCGAACAGGAAGCCCCAAACGGGTCCGAAACCTCGCCGCAAATAAGCATATTCACCGCCCGCCTCGGGAATCGCCGCGCCGAGTTCCGCGTAAGCGAGCGCGCCAAAGAGTGAGAGAATCCCTCCGACAATCCAAGCAGCGAAGACAATGGCGAGGGAGCCGGCATCAGCAGCCATTTCAGCGGGCTTAAGGAAAATACCCGTCCCGATCATCGTACCAATGACGATCGCGGCAGAGGTCCAAGGCCCAAGGCCGCGGATGAGCTCGAGTTTCTTACCGTTGCTCATCTCGTATCCGGTATAGCACCCGAAGTACTCGTAGCCAGACTTGCCAGCGCGCCCGTCAGAAACGTGATTCCTGCGCCGACCGGAACGTACCACGTCCACAACAACGGTGTGTAGAAGTGAATCCAGAGAATTGCAGCAAATCCCACAAACATTCCGGTGAGCACTCCGGAAGCTGTTGCCCGCCGCAACAGGAATGCCAGAAGGAAAAGCCCAAGCAAGCTGCCAAAAGTTATCGAAGCAATGGTTAACCCCGTTTCGAGCATCGGTCCCCACTCGAGCGTGCCAAGCACGATCAGGACGACGCCCCAAACCATCGTCATCCAGCGCGAGAGGCGAAGAAAGCCCGCGGAATCTTTGCCCCCCGGAACCGACATTCCGCGCAATTCCCGGAAATCAATCACGCTCGAAGCAGCGAGCGAATTGAGCGATCCGCTGGCGTTCGACATGGCGACGGCAAAGATCGCGGCGATAACCATCCCGCGCAGGCCGGAAGGCATCGCGGTCACAATAAAATCGGGGAAGACCCAATCGTAACTCCGGCCGGGGTGAATGGCGGGCGCGCCGTGCCACGCGTACAGCATTACACCCAGCACCAAGAACAACGAGAACTGGAAAAGAATGATGACGCCGCTGGCGAGGAGCGCGATCTTACTTTCCCGTTCAGATTTTGCGGCGAGCAGGCGCTGAACGATGGTCTGGTCCGTGCCGTGGCTCGCCATCGTCAGAAATCCGCCTCCGATCACGCCCGACCAGAACGTGTAAGTCTTCGCTGGATTCACAAGGCTGAAGGAGAAATCGAAGACGCGGAATTTGTTCGTCGCAGCCGCCGCCTGCGCCACGGCTTCCCATCCTCCCGGAATCCTGTGGAGCAGCAGAAAGAATGCGGCGATCGATCCGGAGAAGTAGAGAATGAATTGAACGACATCGGTCCAAATCACGGCCTTCATGCCGCCTTCAAACGTATAGACGAGCACCAGCGCCATGATCAGGAGAACCGAGGTGCGCTGTTCCGTGCCAAAAGCTGCCCTCACCACAAGCGCGATGGCGGCGATGCGCACGCCTTCGGCGAGAGCGCGCGTCAAGAGAAACGTCGAAGCAGCGACCGCCTTTACTCTTGCACCGAAACGCCTTTCCATCAGTTGGTAGGCTGTATAATATTCCCCGCGGAAGTAGTGAGGCAGAAAAAGCAACACGATGACGACCCGTCCCACTAAATATCCGAGCACGAGTTGCAGGAACGTGATATTTCCGGCGAAAGCCAGCGCGGGCGTGCCGATAATCGTGAGCGTCGAAGTTTCGGTGGCGACAATCGAAATCCCGAGCGCCCACCAAGGCGTCGTGCGGCCGCCCAGAAAATAGTCCCGCGCGGTGGTCTGGCCGTGGCGGAACGCGATTCCGAACAGGGTCACACCGATCAGGTAGGCGGCAATAATTGCGAGGTCCAGGGACGTCAGGCGCATGAGAAGAGCGGGGCGATCATATGGGCGCACACAGGCGGCGTCAAGCGGCCCCCGACGACCATTTTCTGGCGGGCTCCAAGCGTAGCCCTCACCCAACGAGGATAGATGCAGAATTTGATAGGGTTTGATGGTGGCGGCACAAAGACGCATTGCGTCATTCTAGACGCCGGCGGAAAAATCATCGGCGAAGGACGTGGCGGACCATCCAACCCATTGCGTTGCGGATTCGATGCGGCGTTTCGTTCGCTGAGCGAAGCCGCTGCCGAAGCGCTCAAGACCGCGGGCCTGCGTACAGAAAGTATCACCGGCGTTTGTGCGGGTCTCGCGGGGACAGGCCGGAGAAATGTGGTCCGGCGCGTACTCGTTTTTCTCTCGCGGGAATTTTCCCGCGCAGTGGTGCAAGTGGCCACGGATTACGAAATCGCGTTGGAAGCGGCGGCCGGTCAGGGTCCTGGCGTTGTGCTGATTGCCGGCACGGGTTCCGCGGCATACGGCCGCAATGCGGAAGGCGAGACTGCGCGCGCAGGCGGATATGGACCGTGGGTGGGCGACGAAGGCAGTGCGTTCGAGATCGGACGCCTCGCGGTGGCCGCCGTGGCGCGGACCAGGGACCAGGCGGGGCCAATTACCTTGCTCACGGAGATGATTCCTGCGGCGCTCCATTGCCCAGATTGGGACGACCTTACGCAGCGCATCATGAAGAATCCCGATGAAATCTTTCCCGCACTGTTTTCCGTGGTGGCCGAAGCCGCCGATGCAGAGGACAGCGCCGCAAAGGAAATCCTGTTCACGTCCGCGATCGGTTTGGGACATCTCGCGATGATCGTCGTGCGCCGCTTGGGGATGAAGGACCAGGAATTTCCGCTGGTGAAATGCGGCGGCGTGTTTGGTCGCAGCCAGATGCTGGACGCGCTTCTGGATTCTGTCCTCGTCAGCGGCGCATTGCGCGCGAAAGTTTCTCGGCTTAAGATTTCTCCCGCGATCGGAGCGGCGCGTATCGCTGCCCGCCTCGCCGAATCCCCGGTCCATGTCAGTTCCCATGGCAGCTGAAGAGAGTCTCCGCCCAGAAGACGCCCGCACGGCGGCTCCTGAATCCATTCCCGCGCTACTTTTGTCCGCGAATGAAAATGTTCTACGCGCTCTGATCGAAAATCCTTCCTTCGACGAGACCCACATTTGCCTGTTGCTCGAGCGAAAGGACCTGTCCGGAACGCTTCTGGACGAGATTGCCAAGCGAAAGAGTTGGCGGACAAATTATCGCGTTCGCCGCGCCCTGGCCGGACACCCGCATACGCCTCGCCTAGTCGCCATGCGATTGCTGCGCGACTTGCATTTGATGGACCTGATTCGGATCAGCCTTTTACCCGCTTCTCCGGTCGAGCTACGCCGGCTCGCCGAGGAACGCGTCCTCGCGCAATTGCCTCAATTGCCTCTGGGCCAAAAGATTATGCTGGCGCGGAGAGGGTCGGCGCGCGTAGCCGGCGGACTTATCGCCCAAGGGCCTGAGCAAGTTGCCAGGATCGCGCTCGACAACTCGTTTCTGACCGAATCCCAACTTCTGAGAACGCTGGCGAAGGAAGGCCTCCCGGCGCAAACTGTCGACGCCATCGCGAAGCATGAGAAGTGGTCGAAGCTGATGAATGTCCGCGTCGCGCTGTTGCGCCATCCACACTCGCCCGTCGAGCGCGTACTTTCATTCGTGCCGGATCTGTTCCAACGCGATATCGAAGATCTGCTGAAGCTCTCGCGTCTTCCGGATGGCGTGCGCTCCCACCTGCGCCACGAACTTGCGCGTCGAAAAAAAGAATAGGCCGGAACTTGCCAGGGTTCGGTGGGACAGGCACTTTATCCCGAGTCCCACGAGGGGCTGCCTGTCCGCGTGTGCGGCGGCGAAATTGCCCCGGACAGACAAAGTGTCTGTCCTACTGAACAAACTGAGGCCCTAAATAAATCTTCTGCCATGCGCATCCGAAGCAGGTTTTGTGAATCAACACGGGAGAATGGGATCACCGGACGGGAACAAAGAAACATGCGATTCCAACCTTGACACCTCGCCACCCGGCACTTAGCATCCCCTTCGAGGAGTTCAGCGAATGGCAACCGAGCCGCCGGTCGACGAGTCTGCTGGTCCCGAGCGCCGCGAGTTTAATCGTCGAAGGTTGGTTGGAACAGTCGAAATTGAATGGGGCTCTTCCACACTAACGGCGCTGGTCCGGGACATCGGCCCTAACGGTTTGTTTGTTGAGTTGACGCCGCCGCTTTGGGTGGGCGCGACATTTGTTGCTCGTCTTTTAACGGATCCTCCACTCCAGTTGAATTGCACGGTACGCAGGGTCGAGCCGGGAATAGGGATTGCCGTCGAATTTGAGCCGCCGGAAGACAGCGGCAAGGCCCAATTAGAAAAACTCTTGGCGCAACTGCCGAAGGTATGACGCGTTGTCTCGATTGCGGGGCCGACCGGACGGCCGATCAGTGTCCTGCGTGCGGGCTGACCTCTGCTGCTGCTGAATTGGTTGTGCGGCGGCGGCTGGTGCGGCGAACGGCCTTCTTTCTCGTCGGCATTATTGTCTTCGTGGCCGCGAGCCAGGTGTATCCCGCACTCGAGCTTGATGCCATCCTGATATTTGCGGGCCTCGTTTTCTTTTTCTCTCTTGCACTGGGCTACTGGATCGACCTTCGCGCCCGGAAACGGCAGGAAGTCGAAGTCATCAAGCGAATTTATTTCGGGATGATCCCCGTGCCATGGATTTTTGCGGGCATGCTTTTTCTGAATGGCAAGCTGGACACTTCGCGCCCCATCCGTGTTCCGGCGACCGTGGTCGGGAAATTCTCAACGAATGGTCTGCCGCGAAGCCGCCGCCTGGTGGTTACGTCGTGGCGAGGCACGCGGCGGATCGAACGTATCGCCGTGGATCAAAATGACTACGATCGCTTCCAGAGGGGAGATGACATCGTCGTCCAGGCACAGAAGGGAGCCTTTGGCCTTCCCTGGGTCAACGGAGTATATCGCCCGTAGAAAGTTCCGCTCACTGTAATGAAACCTTGCGCGCGATTTTGTGGCGCCGGTGTCCCGCCGGCATTTTTACGAAATGTAACCCAATCGAGAACCCGCCGGCTAGACGCCGGCGCCACGAAAATCCTTTCTCCAGCGGCAAGATTCGTAGTTTCCGTTTTGCCCAATCGCTTCGTTGCGAGAAATGCGCTCTACCCTGCGCCCGAATAGGTCTTCCGCCGAAGGAATTCACCGGCGCCCACCTTGCCCGTAAATTTTCCGTCATCAATGATCACGCGGCCTCGGGAAAGCACGGTTTTCGTTACGCCCTTCACGCGGAATCCCTCGAACATCGAGTAGTCCACGCGCATGTGATGTGTTTTCGCGCTAATCACTTGTTCGGCGTTGGGATCGAAAATTACGAGGTCGGCATCCGAGCCTACCGCGATTGTGCCCTTGCGGGGGTAGAGGCCGAAAAGCTTCGCCGGAGCCGTGGAGACGAGTTGCACAAAACGGTTCGCCGAAAACTTTCCGCCGTGCACGCCACCGGAGTAAATCAGGCTCAGCCGGTGCTCGACGCCGGGCCCGCCGTTTGGAATTTTTGTAAAGTCGTTCCTGCCCAGCTCTTTCTGCTCCTTGAAGCAAAACGGACAATGGTCGGTCGAGACGACTTGCAGTGTGTCGCGCGCCAGCCCCTGCCAGAGCTTTTCCTGATTCCATTTTTCGCGCAGCGGTGGAGTAAACACATACTTCGCACCTTCAAAGCCGGGAGCGTCCATGGCGTCGATGGAGAGGTGAAGATATTGGGGACACGTTTCCGCGTAAGCAGGTAATCCGCGATCGCGCGCCTCGCGCACCTTCTCGAGCGCGTCGTTGCACGAAAGATGCACGATATAGACGGG
>Ga0209526_10001485_pt1 | contig 15746 bp, 14 predicted proteins | sample JacPinW_OM2H0_M1_FD_188566 | JGI IMG/M metagenome (GOLD analysis project Ga0209526, IMG submission 188566) | Forest soil microbial communities from Algoma, Ontario, Canada - Jack Pine, Ontario site 1_JW_OM2H0_M1 (SPAdes) (version 2) | ecosystem: Environmental > Terrestrial > Soil > Boreal... | reverse complement strand
TCGAACGCAGGAGGCCCAATCTCGATTCGATTGCCGACCCGGGAGTTCAAAATACCTTAGTGCCCCGACGCAACCGTTTTTCACCGCCAGTGGGCCTGGCTTGCTCGCCCGGCATGACCAAGGGAATCCTGGGCAGGTTATTGGGCGGGCCAGGATAAACAAGCATCCGCGCCGGTTACGCAATCTTCAGTTCGGCGATCGAAGGGAATACCGTTTTCTTCCGAGGGATCGGGACTCGCGATCAGGCCCGTTGAAGTAAGGGCTGAAGCTCACGGACGTTTTTCACATTTTCGAGCGCGAGCAATTTTTCGATGAGGCTCGTTGTGGTCGTTGCACCGAGAACGGGCGTCATCAGGTCTCGGGCTTTTGCGACGACCTCGTCGCGAGTCATCGGATTCTCCGGCGTGCCACGCACAGCCTCGACACGCTCAGTGAGCTTTGTTCCATCGGTCAGCGTGACCTCGACGATTGCCACCCGCACCGGTATGAGGCGCTCAAGTTCCTCGTCCGAGACGAGCTCCACCTTGGCACGCTCGCGAAGGACTGCGGGGTCTTGCATGCGCGCCTTGTCATGCGCCGCTCGGAAAGAAACCGTCTTATCGAGCAGCATTACCGCGATGATATGCTGTAGGCAAATGTCCGGCATCTCGCGGTTGTTCACGGTGAACGCCGCGCTCGTCGAGGCCCGTACGATTACCCGCTGCACGTCCTTCGCCTCGAAGGAGCGTCGCTTCTGCAAATTTACCATCGCATCAAGTGGCGACTGGATGGGCCCTCCCGTGGTCCATTTCTTCAGGGTCGTCTGTGTCACTTCGTAGCGCTCGCCCAATTTCTCGATCAGTTTTGCCGGATCGGCCTTGGGAGCGTAGGACTGAACGAAATTGTCGGGACCAGACAGAATATCGGTGACGCCGGTCCAACCCGACTGAACCACCAGGGCGGCCGTCACCCCGCTTCGTGCCGGCATCGCGCCGAACACAAAACCCTTCTCGATATGCTCGGTATCCCTCCGCCAGGCACCGATCCCGGAGCCCGCCTGCTGCGCGGCGTAATCGACGAGCCAGCGCATCTGTTGGGCGTTGAAACTCAGCACGCAGCCGCCAGCGGCCGCCGCACCCATAGTACCGACCAAGGGGTGAGTGTCTTTCAAGCCGGCACCCACGGTCTGGAATGCCCGCATTCCGATGTCATAACCGAGCGTCACGGCATGCAAAAAGTGCATCCCTCCAATACCGATCTGCTCTCCAAGCGCCAACGCGGCAGGCACGATAGCGCAGCCCGGATGCGCTCCTCCCCCAGAATAGTCATCGTCGCTCTCATCGGAGTGGGCCAACTCTCCATTCGCAAACGCCGCATCCATCGGCGCGCAGAGAATCTGCGAGCCGACGACGGTAGCAGGCCCCTTGCTGCCAGACGCACCAGCAAACCGGATTGCCTGGCGCCCAGGAGGCAACTCAGAACCGGAGACCATAGCTGCCAAAGTGTCGAGGACATGGTGTTTTGCATCATTCATAACCGTATCGGGCAGCTCGTGGGTGCGAGCCTCGCTCATATACGCGCTGAGCTTAGTCATCGTAGGGCCGATGTCTTGGCCAGCCAACTTCGCAGCCCCTGGAATCGCTCTAGCGGCGATGACCCAGGCGGCGCGTTGCAAGAGGCTACGCCGAGTCAGCTCGCCGCGGCCCTCCGCCGCTGGTACATGTGAATCTTGATGACGACTCATACGAACTCTCCTTACCGAAGCACCAAGCTTCCGGTGATCCGACTGATCGGAAGTTAACTCACTTCTATTGCCGATATCGCAGGACTCGGAGCAAAACTAGCCAAATGGTGCGAGGTGCGACGCTTCTTTATATCACTCCGGGCTCAACTTGCGAAATTTGTCTTGGGCCAACAACCAGTCGATTCACTTGATTCGTCCCCACTACCAAAAAGCCCTTTTGCGGAGGATTGCGAAAGCATCCGATTCTGCGATCGTTGCGACCGCTAAAGGGAATGGTCCCTACCACACGGGATCAGACGAACTGAATGGCATTTAGATAGTTTCCACAAAGACTGTGTTCCCTCCGATTGTCACTATCTCATTCCGAAGTTGTACTGGTATCGGATTTATACAACCATAGCGACGAAGTGCTGGACAGCTTCGAGCACTGTCGTGACACTCTCTACCGCTGCTGTTTTGCTGAAGTAGGAGCTCAGCGGTTCGCCGCGAACCGCAGGCGGACGTAGTCGGCGATCCACTTGCCGTCGGCGTCGCACAGTTGCGGGCGCAGATTCTCCCTCACCTCGACGATGTAAGTCGGCCTCTCCGCGGGCGGCAGAGTGGAAGTGAAACTCTCGGCGAAGGTTTCGATCCAGCCGATCACGTCGCCCGGCAGCGGAGTGGGCCGCGGGATCAGCGCGATGTAACGAACCGTGAAACCCGCTTTGTGCAGGTGCTCCGCGTATTCTTCGGAGCCGGGGAAATACCAGGGGCTGGCCGCTTCTCCGTCGATGCCGCGGCGATTGAGCGCCTCGACCAGTTCTTTTTTGATCTTCGCGACGCAGCCGTGCCCGCCGAATTCCCCCACGAACCGTCCGCCGGGCTTGAGCGCCCGCCAGACGCCGGCGATGACGCGCTCGGGCCGTCGCATCCAGTGCAGCGCAGCGTTGCTGAAGACGGCGTCGAACTCGCGGTCGAAATCGAGATGCTCACCGTCGGCCACGCGAACGTCGAGGCCCAGTGCTTGCGCCGCAGCCGCCTGCGCTTCGCTGGCATCGACCCCCACTACGTGGCATCCAACGGCCGCGAGCCTGGCGGTCAGCGCGCCGTCGCCGCAGCCCAAGTCCAGAATGCGCTCGCCAGCCCGCGGCGCCAGCAGCTCCAGCACCGGGCCGCCGAGATCGGCGACGAATCGAGCGTTGCGCGCGTAGCGTTCCGGATCCCAGGTTTGAGCCTGCACCACTGGGCTATCCTCCGACGGGCTTGGGAGCCGCGCGGGTGAGTACGGCAAGCAAGACCGCTAACGCCAGGACTTGGGCGAAGGAAACAAGTGATATTGGCTCAACGTGCCTCACGAGCCCTGCTCCCGCGTAGACCAACCTGCGTGGAAGTGAGGTCGTCGGAAGACTGATAACTCATGGGTTCCTCGATATAGGCCGGATTTATGTTCCTTGGGAGTACGGCTAACGCAAGCGATCTGAAAACATTCCAACAGGGGTTCAGTTATTTGTTGGGATGCTTGCCGGCTGCCGGCATCCGAATTCGATTCGTAAAAGCCTCTTCCTCTGAAGGTATGCAGAAAAGTTCCTCGATCACCGCTTGTTTAGGCGGTAGTAGCTTGTAGATCTTCGTATCACTCACCCAGGTCTTCGTATACGCCTTCGGATCGTCGATGATCAACTGCATCGTCAAGGTAATTCGGTCCACTCGTTTGTAGCGCTCAATCACGTGCATTTCGTCGCTGTGCGGATTCCCATAAGCATCGAGCCAGCTCTTGTCGTTAAATCCGACGGTGTCAACGACGAATGTGTCCCCCTCCCACACACCGATCGAATCCCCCATCCATGTCGGTTCCAAATCCTTCGGATGGCCTCGCCCGTCCGTCCAGATCTGCCGCCAAGCGTGTTCGCGTTCAAAGAACATGAACATGCGGCCAGGGGTCTGAACGATTTCATGAGCTGTGGGATAAAACAGGATGCGTGGAAAACCGGACGGATTGCATTCGAGAATGGGGTCATTTCCGCCGGGGTGCCCCTTCGGTCCGTATCCCGGCTGGGCAGCATCGTAGCGCGCTTCCGCCCACGCAGTCATCGGGGGGTGTTTCTTACTGGGTGTTGCATAGATGCCTTGGCCTGGAACTCCTGTGATGAAAAAATCCCAAACTCCAGAAAAGTCGTGCCGGTCAAAAGGAGCCGAAGTCTTGTTTGCTTTCGCATCTTCCGATTGTTTGGCATGCGCCTGACCACTCATTTGAACGCGTGCGAGAGGGGACACAGCGGGCACGATCGCGGCCACAAGAACCAATCCGATGTGAGTTCGCATTTTGAAACTCCACGCCGGCTATCCGTCAACGGCGAAAGAGTACACGATAGCCGGTCGCTTCTCAACTAACTCGGAAAGATGGATCGGCGGGGCATGACGCGATTACATTTCGGGTAACCCGGCGCTATATAATAGGGCGCCCCGTAAACCGTGCGAGGTCTTATTTACTGAGCTGGCGTGCATGGTTGGCAGCGTGCCTGGTGGCCGGCATTGAACAGTTGCAGAAGGTCGAAGCTTCACCGCAGGGAGTTTCGCCGAGGATGCCTTAGGGGGCAGTCAAATAGCGGGATGTTGACCTCACCAGTCTTTACCTCATGGTTGCCTCAAGCTGTACATCGCGCGAGTTCAGCTGCCGTCAAGCCCCTGTCAGAATTCCGACGACTTTCCCCTCCGGATAATCGGTGACGCGGACTGCGCTACCTCTAGTCAGCTCGACTAAGGAAAGATGTTGACAACTGCCCAGCAGGTATTGGTTTGGAATGACAGGTGCTCACGCCACGAACATCCGGAACGTGACCACTATCACGAACATCACAAACGTGACCAACATCAACAATATCCACTACGCATACCGCACCATCGCCACCACCTCGGTACCGGCTGACGTTTTCCGAAGCGGCAACCGGTCGCGCACCGCGTGGCTCGCGTGCCACCGGAGCGACTTAAGAGAACACAAGTCGTGCCGCATCCGTACATCAACCCGACGCGGGAAGCCGTCCTTCCGGGCAAACCCATAGCTCCTCCGCCCGTGCGTCCCGTGCGTTTTGCCACCGTTCCGATTGATGCCAGAGCTGCGCCACCTGTGAACGTGGCACGCACTCCGGCGGCCGGATTCAGGCCGGGACCTGAACCCGCACCGGCCCGCCGGGTTGAACATTTTCCGACGACGTCGCCACCGAGATTGATCACGCGGGCTCCACCGCCACCGATGCGGACGCCGTGTGTCGAAGAACAGCGCTTCATGCGCGAGCATCCAGGGCGCCCACTCGAACCGCAACAGGTCGAAAATGTGCGGCTGGGGAAACCCGTGGGTCCAATGCTAGACCGAGAGGTCCCGCAGCACGTGAAGCCGATTCCACGCCCAAGACAGGAGCCACCCTCCCGACGAGCGAGGTAACAGAGGCCCCGGCCGACAATCGGGAACCATTGGTCCCTCCCTCGCAACAATTGGAGCCAGAACGAGCGCAGCAATCTGGTCTGCCCTCTATCCCCAGACCGCATTCAGTAAAGGGGCTGTCAACAAAGTCACCGAAAGATAGACACGAAAATCTGTCCGTTTAGCATCTGCCTCCATAGCTGCGTCGCTGAGGTGTTGCCAAGTTCCCACAATTCCCTTTCGGGCGGATACTTTGTTCTTCGACTGCTCAGGGTGCCGATCGTGAGTCGCCGATAGACCCATCTCCCGTCATGCCGCCGGTCCCAATATCGAAAATGGCCAAAACAAGGGAGTCGACACGCGCGCCGTGGCTGTTGGCGCACGGACAACGGCGCGACGACGGTCTGAACGGCACCATTACGAAACGGTTCCCCACATAGAATTCAATAAGGTCCAACTATGTATACCCTCATCCGGCCAGAAAGCTTTGTCCGGATTCGAAACTCGGACCGGAAGTTTCATCCCTCTTGTTTTATCAACTCTTCCGCAGTACGACTTCCCGCGCACTTTTATCCTCGCGCAATCCCAGAAAGACGGGCTGACGCAGCTTGCTGTCCTTCGTCCACTCCGCGAAGGAGATCTGCGCGACCAGCTTGGGCGACAAGAACGTTGCATTCTTCACCTGGGGCGGTGGCACAAAAGGGGACCGTTTTCGAGTCAGTGGCCGAAATTTGAGGTATAGAGACGCAAGGGTCTTCTCGTCAAATCCTGTGCCAACCTTCCCAACATAGCGCAGCACGTCCTTCTCATACGCACCAAGGAGAAGCGCTCCAAAATATTTGCGTGAACCCGCAGGCGCCGTATACGCACCAATGACAAATTCCTCTTCCTGGTGGACCTTGACTTTTAGCCAATACCGCGACCTGCCCTCAACGTAGGGCGATGAGACATCCTTGGCAATCACGCCTTCAAGACCGCGGAGCTTGGCGAAACGGAACGCCTGCAATCCGTCTTCGGCCAGCCGCGCCGAAAGCAATAGCAACTTTCCGGGTTCCACGAAACGTGTCGCAATTTGGCGACGATCACTCAGCGGCTCCTTCCGGAAGTCTCGGCCATTCGCAAACAGGCAGTCGAAGACAGCATATTTCGCCGCAGCGCCTCCCTCTTGCAACAGCTGAAAACGCGAGACATTCTTGGAGTCGAAGACCACGACTTCGCCGTCAAGCAACAACGTCGAAGGCCTCAGGTGGCGGACGGCGTCGACGATCTTCGGAAAATCTCCTGTCCGGTCGATACCGTTCCTCGTAATCAGTGAAAGTTTGCTTCCTTCCTTGTAAGCCAAAATTCGGATTCCATCGTATTTTTCTTCATACACCCAATGCAGCTTGTGAAAGGGTTCCTGCACGAGCGTCGCCAGCATTGGTTTCACCCGAAACGGGATTCTGACGCTCTCACAAGATCGAGTCATCTCGGTAGTTTAGATGCTCCGGCTGCGCCCGTTGGTTCGCGCTTACGAGAGGCGGTTCCGACGAGAAAGCCTTCCGCTCTTTCCTGCGACCGCTGTTTAGCCATGACTGGGTGGTTTACGCCAAGCGGCCCTCTCGAGGACCAGACTATGTGCTTGACTGCCTCGCTCGCTACAGGAACCGCGGAACCATCCCCAATCACAGAATCGGCAGCTTGGCCGACGACCAGGTCACGTTCCGATGGACTACGCTCACGGGAGTAAGCAACTGACGATGGCGGTCAGTCGCGAGGAATTCCTTTGTTGGTTCCTGGTTGCACGTGCTACGGCGTCGATTCGTGCGCCAGTTCGACGCGCAACACCGCCACCCCTTTCGCAGGCGCCTCGGTCAACTGCACATACACAGGCAAGACTCTGACGTTGACTATCCGCTCCGATGAGTACTTGGATGCCGAGTAGCGCTCGCGGAATTGGGAAGGACGGCGCACTCGTTTCCTGACCAGCAAGCACCCGGTTGACATTCCGGGCGTTGGCGACGACACGTTGTACACGCGCGACGCGACGGAGACCTACTAAGGCCTTCACGATTTCCACTTCTCCGCAGGGCCGTCGGGCCGGGGTGTCAACATAGATCAGAAAGACCATCTGGTCACCGTCGCAAAGCGCCTCTACAGTCGGCTGCACTGACTACGCTTATCCCGAACCAGCCAGAACGCACCAGCCGTGCGGCAAGCAGCGCTGTGGGTCACGCAGTTCTTTCCAGTACGGACAAGAGCACGGACGGCAGTCTAAGTCTTTGGAAGTACGCGTTAGACAGAGTTACTGTGGATCATGATGTGTATCCTGCCCCTGTTGAATTTTTGCTCAAACACGGCGACGAGATAGTTGCCACTAGTGGGCCACAATCGGTCGGATCCGCTGTGCACCGATCCGCCGCGTCCGGGTTGCCACATGTACGAGTGGCCGTCCTATGGCAAACTGGCTCTGACTTGCTCGATACGTCGGAGCTGTTGGGAGCGAGGCTCCAAATCTGTCACCAACCAGGATTGGGTTAGAATCCTGTACACGAGAATGCACTCACAGTTTGGAAGGCTCCGCCATGACCGACATCGCTCGCCTGTTCCAAGCATTCCTTGCTCCCGCAATCTTTGTTTCCGCAACCGCCTTGCTGATACTCTCGATCAACGTCCGGCTAATGGGTATCGTCAGCCGATTGCGGCAGTATGTACACGCGAAGCATGACGCCGCTAAGAATGGCCGTGTGCAAGAAGCCGAGGCCTACACGGCGCAGATCAGCTCGATCGAGCAGCGTGCGGAAATGATCCGGCGTTGCTTCCTTCTGGTGCTTATTTCTCTGGCTGGGACGATCGCATCCTGTCTACTGCTAGGCCTCGGCCTCTACTGGCGACATGCCGCCGTGGCGGCCGTCGTCCTTTTTGTTCTAGCAATGATCTGCTTGCTGGCGGGAACCTTCTGCTACATCTGCGAAGTTACCGTGGCGCTCAGTTCGGTGCGCAACGAGGCATGCGATTCGAGATTCATGGACCTCGGGGCCCCGCCCGAGATTCGAGGCCACGATCCGCTCTGAATGACTTCTCAATGTCAAAGGTTCGCTCGCTACTCTTGCGGAAACCGATGAGATCAGCGAGACAGCAGGACCTATCAGGCTTGAACTGAACCGACCACAAGCGCCGCGTAAATTGGTAACAAACCAAACCCCATGAGCTGTCCGCTCTCGCAACAAAGCTGTCGTGAGCGGAGATACTGTCGACTTCAGTGACAAGAAAGGGTCGGTGTCCTCAACCGGGCATGCACCATTCCTGCGATGATATTCAGGATTTTGGATACCTCAGCCGCTCGAAATTACCGAAAGCTGGGATTCCTAACATTCAACGAATACACGGAAGATATTCCTCGGCTAACCAAGCTCGACTGGATTACCTCCGCATTCGCGACCCATGATCCAATAACACTCGGGTTTTGACGAAGAGTTGGCGAGATGTTGAAACTTGTAGGCTCAAGAGGACCGGAAGCGCGACATCGCTACCACATGCGAACGCGGTAGAGGGACTGCGATCGATTGGCGCAGCAGGGGCTGGAATCCTGCTTGGCCGATATGCCGGTCGGGACTACGTCTGTCACCTATCTACAGACGCGTGCATCGATTTGAACGGATAAGCTTTTTGCTATTGTCAGAATGAAGTACCTGCTGGGCCCGGTCCCAGCAGGTCGTGTTGCAATCCAGCCACCCTAATTTCACCAGGACAACTTCAGCGCAAATTGAATTTGGCGGGAAGTCGTGCTTGTCAAGGTCAACGCACCCGCGAAGGGAACCATACTTCCATCTGGGTTCAGGATAGTCAGATTGTTGGTCGGAGATTTAAAGGTCGGATGGTTGAGGACGTTAAAAAATTCCATGCGGAATTGAGCCTTGAAATCTTCCGAAATCTTCATCACCGGAATGTTTTTAAACAACGAAAAGTCCAAATTTACCAGGCCCGGACCAATCAGCGAATTACGCGTCGAATCGCCCAAGCGGTTGACCGGATTTGGAGCTGTAAAACATTGAAGCTTGACGTACTCATTCACATTTCCAGGATTTACCGCCGTCTCGCAGCCCGGCCCCTTAGTTCGATCAGGATACTGAAACGGGTCCGTGTTGCCCTGGCCGAGCGGGTCTCCAGAAAGCAGCACGGTAAACGGTGTACCGGTTTGCATTGTCAAAATGCCCCCGACCTCCCAGTTCCCCAGGATTGTCTTCGCCGGTACTGCGAACGAGACTGGGGTTGGGATGTTCCAGTCATAATTGACCGACAAAGCGTGCCGGAGATCGGTGTCAGAGAGAGCACGCTTGCATTTGGTGCAGAACCAGAGAAGGGTGGATATTGAATTCCGAAACTGATCGTCGGCGGTTGGGCTCGAACCGGTGTCAATGTCTTTGGCCCAGGTATAGGAGCCTTCGATCTGGAGACCATGGCTCAGTGTCTTGTTGATTTGGACTTCGAACGCATTGTAATGGTAGTCTCCGTTCCAGAGGTACATGCCGCTGCGGCCCATGAAAGGGTTGATGATCGTACCGGTTCCGGGCGTAGGCCACACCAAACCTTGCGGTGGGCCAGTGTAGATCAAGTTGGCATAGTTGAAGTTGGGGTCCGACGAGACGAGACTGGTGGGAAGGACCATATTGGGATCGTGATACTGATTCGACATGTGGACGCCGTGCGAACCCACATATCCGGCCGTGAGCGTCGTGTTTGGTGCGATTTGGCGCTGAATGTTGAGATTCCACTGTGCGATGTAATTACGTCTCGGATTAAATTGCAAAATGAAGTAGGTGTGAGAACCTGCGAGGTCGGAGACCGCTCCCGTTGGAAAAGAACCCACCGGCAGGTTGGCCGAACTGCTGACATCGGAAAACGGAGAGGTGGCATCCACTCCGGTTACCAAGCTAGCCAGCAGGGGCAGGTGGTCATAGAGGCCGACGCCCGCGCGGACGGCTGTCTTACCGTTCTTGAACGGGTCCCAGGCCAAACCTAGCCGTGGCTCAAAATTCAATTTCGACGGATTCTGGGTAAAAGGACTACCCAAGAATGGTTTGGGGGGAGCTCCGTTCAACACCCGAAGGTTCGAGAGCTTGCCTTGTGTCTCGGTGGGAATGGATGCCATTTCGTAACGCAAACCCAAGTTGAAGGTCAGGTTCGAGCGGAGGCGAAGGTCATCCTGGAAGTAAGTCCCGAAGATCGTCTGCCGTTGGTGTCTTGGACCTTGAGTTCCTGGCGTACCGGTTTCGAAAGATGCCGGCGTGTTCGTCAAGAAATCCGACAACGAGTTGAAATTGAATTGTCCGGCCACGACCCCATGCGAATTGAATTCGATCCGCTCGACGTTCGCGCCGAATTTCATCGAGTGAATTCCCTTGGCATAAAACAAGTTGTCATATCCCTGCCAAGAATTCCAACGCCATGTCTGGGGAGGCACCGCACTAAGGCCTCCCGAGAAGCCGGTGAGCGGCGCTATGTTGACAATACCTGCGGAGGCCCCGGGATAAGAACCGAAGGAAGTATCGGCCGTTGCAGGGTTGATGGCCGTTGCTTTCAACGGGTCCCCCACGTTGTCACGGTTATACCCCACGCGAAAGGAATTGAGCAATTGGGGGCTGAACAGGTGGCTCCATTCGATAGCGACGACACTCCGCCCAGTCTGACTTTGAAGTAGTTTATTCCTGAACTCGTCACCCAATGTCTGCGTTGTATTGTCGAACATGTAGGTGCTAGATATTCGGTTCTTTTCAGAAAAGTTGTGATCCGTTCGGATAATAAAAAAATTCTCGCTCGAATTTTGGAAGTTCGTGAACTGGTAAATTCCTGTATCGCCGCTGATGGGCCCGTTAGGCAAAGGGAAAAATGCCTGCAAGAACCGGGCTGCTTGTGGGTCCACCGTCACCGCGCCGGTCGAAAGATTTCCGGCCCGTGCGGCCGGCGAAGGCACATCATCAATTGTGTCCGAGCCCAAGACCTGTTTGACCCCCTCATAGTTGCCGAAAATGAAGGTTTTGTCCCTTTGAATTGGGCCTCCGGCGGATGCCCCAAATTGATTCTGCCGAAAAGCAGGAATCGTCGGTGGGTCAAAGTAATTCCTCGCGTCTAGCGCGCTGTTGCGCAGGAATTCGTAAACATCTCCATGGAACCTGTTGGTACCTGATTTCGTAATCGCGCTGATGACTCCGCCAGATGTACGCCCGTACTCGGCTGAATAGTTGGTGGTGAGGACGGTGAACTCCGCAACCGAATCAACGCCCAAATTGCCTCCGAGCACACTCCCCGGACCATTGTTCGAGTGGTCACCAATATTGACGCCGTCAAGCAGATAGCTGTTTTGGTTGGTGCGAGCGCCCGAAATATTGAATTGCACCCCCAGACCCCGGTCAATCCGGTCGCCCGAATTGAGGGGTGGCTGGTCCTTAGAAAAATGAACGCCGGGCTGGAGAGACGCCAGGTCGCTCCAGGAGCGGCCGTTTAAAGGGAGCTCGGTCACCGTCGTCGTATTGTTGATTCCGCCCAGGGTTGAGTTGGCCAAGTCTACGGTCGGAGCTTCGCTGGTCACGGTCACTGATTGACTGGCGGTTCCGACCTTCAGGGTCAGGTTCAGCACCAGCTCTTCGCCAATGTTCAAGACAATCCCACTGCGGACCTCGGTCGCGAAGCCTGGCGCCGAAGTCTTGATCTCGTAAAACCCAGGCGGCAGATTTGGGATACTGTACAATCCCGCGGCGTTGGTTACGCCATTCGCGATAATCCCGGTCCCCACGTTTTCGATCGAGACACTAGCACCGGGAGTCACAGCGCCGGACGGATCGACGACAGTGCCCGACACCACTGCTCCCACAACTTGGGCTGAAAGATCAGCCGGCAATGCAAACCCGAATAACATCGCTAGTGTTATCGCAAGCTTTCTAAACCAGCCCTTGCATACTGATTGAGGCATCTTCGCTGATCTCCTGGATCGATTGTGTGGCATAGAACGACTCGCTGTTACTACGAATTCAAAGAAGCTCTTCGCATCCATGACGATGTTGCGAAAAACCCGGAAACGCTTCGGTGTAGTTGGTTCGTTCCCGACTTGGTGATGGCGTCTGGGGGCTATTTGCGCATCAGCATTGTACATGCGAGCACGGATCGTGCGGAGCAGCACTAAACAGATGTGTGTCTGGAACGATAGCTTTCGGCTGCTTCACTGGCGTCACGAGGCGTTTTGGGCCCCCGCGAACCAGGATGAGACGCGGACGGAAGCAAAGCTTTGCATGAGGGACCTGAGCACACCGTAGATCGCGGGTCAGGCTACTTGTTGGCCTCCGCTTTTTTTTGCAAGTCGAGGAAGTTGACATCGTCCTCGCACACCATCTCCCCAAGGTTCCAGTCCGGCTTCAACTCAAAGATTGCACGTCCCCCCCAGGACTTCGTATAAGCCTTCGGATCTGTGATCGTAATGTCGATCTCCAACGTGTCATGGTTAACCCGTCGCACGCGTTCGACAACGTGCAGCGCGTCGCTGTGCGGGTGGCCTACGTAGTCGAGCCAGGTTTTGTCGTTAAAACCTACCGTGTCAATAACGAGTGTATTCCCCTCCCACCTTCCAATCGAGTCCCCCATCCACGTGGGAGCCACATCCTTGGGATGCGGACGCCCATCTGTGTATATCTGGCGCACAAAGTGATCGTACTCAAAGAGCATGATCACTCGGCCGGGGATCTGAATGATCTCCATCGGCTCCCCTCGTTGAAGATAGATCCGTGGCACACCGGGGGGAAAACATTTCGATACTGGGTCGTTCGTGTCCGCTAAGGGGACTGCGTTGGGTCCGACGTTGGGCTTGCTGGCCTTGAATTTTGCCGCTGCCCAAGGCGTCATCGCGGGTTCCTCGCTGGCAATCGACAAAGCAAGCTCAAAAATGGTGTACCGACGAGCGTTATTTGGCGGGCGCCGTGATCGCCTCCAAACTCCCGCCAGGTCCGGAGTCGGGGGCGTCGCCTGGGCCTTCGCCACTCCCGACTTCTCAACCGTCTGAGCGATTATACCGAACGAGAAGGAGAGCACCGCCACCACCGCAAGGGTCGAACCCATTAGGCGATTGCGCATCTTGAAACTCCTCCTGCGGTTCGGATTCCCGAGTTAGATTTAGCTCGGATCCGGCGTTCCTGAGTGCCATCCGTGAACAACTCTTCATTGATCCGCGTAATCCTCGCCACGCTCGACGATGAACTCTTTGCCGTTCGGCAATGCAACCTTGCGGAGACGCATGGTATTTGAGCCGTTTTTCGCGCGATTGCCTGTAATAGTGATGCGGTCCCCTGGCCTTAAGGTGCTCTTGGTCCAGCCAAGCCGGGACATGGAGACCAAACTAGCGGCTTCGGCAGTCCATTTTTCGACCTTCCCGGTCGTGTCCTTCACGTCGAAAAAAATCTCTGAATGGGGATTCATAAATTGGAAACCGGTTATTGTTCCCTGCAAGGTGGTCAATTTCGTCGTCTCGTATGCCGCCGCCCCGTGGTGTGCGAAGATCGGAGCGGAAACCGTGAGAAGTCCAATAGCCAAACCGAACAGGGTTAAGGGCCTAGCTCTCATGCGGACACCTCCCGACGCAACGCGAATATCCCACTGCGGCCCACGATGTGTCAATCTCAAGATCACTCCTGCGGTCGCGAGCGGATGGTTGCTCCGCCGATGTGGGAATAATGAGTGGTGTTTTCAGCTCGCAGGCCACGAGTGGCACGTTCCGCTGCGGTCGGGGCATTGTGTATTTTCTCGCTATTGATGCAGACACCCATCGCCGTAACTAACCCGATTGTCTGGGAGATGGTGTCGTTCTGCGTAACCCGGCCGTTTCGCATCTTATTCCCGCAAAGAGGTGCTTGCGATTCGTCTAATCCACACCCAGAGAGATGGCGTAGACGCGCACCCGGGGAGTCGGCTGTCGCGACTTCGCTAAAGACATCAGCTTTTGGATTGCGAGGCTGTTTTTGGCAACGCCAAATGTAACAGGACATGCATGTTGTGGTAGCCGCAAACGTCGCACTGCCGAGGTAAGCCTGCTCGACGATGCGAGCACGACCGTCGGCGCGGGCGCTTTCGACGAGATAGTAGTAGAGCTTATTGTTTTTCCTTTTGCGACGACATGGTAGGGAATACATAAATCACACTCACAGAAATGGCAAACATGAAATAAGGGAACACTATGACTTACCACAAATCCTAAAACGGAGGCGTATACACACTCGAACACAAATGCTGGCCATCAATTGCTTTGTTTAGCCGAGATTGCGGGATTTCGGGAGGTCAGCGGAAAGCGACTGCAGTAAACTCGCGCTGGGGCGCTCTGAGCTATGTATGTTCAGTCGACAAATGGCGCTCGGTACACGTTCCACCCGTGAACCGGGCACCTGCCATCAAGGGCGTGGAGGTTCAACGCCATCTTTTTCTGCCTGCACGACCGTAGCGACGAGAGCGCCATCTTTCTGGGCCGTCAGGACGGAGACTGTAGCGCCGGCTTTTAAGAGACTCGTATCTGCAGGCACATAATATCGTATGGGCACGTCGGGACCGACTTCAATCTCTTGCTCTCCGCCCTTGTAGGATAACTTTAACGTCCGAGTTTGCGCCGCGCCAGTCACTTGAGAAACGGTCCCATTGGTCATGCTGCGATCTTCCGCTGCCGCGGTCACGGTGCCATTTGTCATGGTTCGATTGGGATCAGGTCCCATTGGCCGATGACCTTCGCCTGTGCCGCGCATCAATTCCGGGAAGACGTGGACCTCCTGAGCGCGCAGCTTGCCGTCTTTGCCCTCGACCGCGGCAGACCCGATGAAATCATTGGGTTTGATATCAGCGAGACTGCCCAGGCGTATTGAGACGATCTTTGACTCCGGAGATACAGTCATCGAAGCTGTCTCACCATTTTGCAATTTGACGACCAGAGACTGTCCGCTGAAGGATTCAACCGTACCGTAGATGCGGTTTGGTGGCGGAGGCACAGAATATTGGGCCAAGACCGGAACGCTGTACATTGCCAACAAAGGGATCGTCAGACTCAGTTTGATCCGCATGGCTTCCCTCCTCTTCCGCCGAGGCTGCGCGGTCTGACTCCTGCGGGATTCCCGTACGAACGATACCCTCGCAATCGAAGGGAGTCAATGTCGCCAGCGAAGACGGCGAAGACTTCCCTGCTTGACAGCACGTTCCGGCTTGTGGCACTCAGTATTCCGCCGTTTGCGACGGCGACACGCGGGGTGCCGGGAGTGCGAATTCGGTGCCCGCCCGACGAGCTGGGGGGGTGAAACCCAGCGGCCCGCGGCAGCTCATTGAGCAGGAAGTCCCTGGAAAGATGCCGGGCTTCCGATATGATTTGGAGCCGAAGCAAATCGATGACATCATTGCGTACTTAAGAACCGGCGCTATTTGAAATTTGAAAAGTGCTGGTGTTAGCAACTGAAAGGAAGGATTGTCATGTGCCGACTGCTTACGTGGTCTCGAGTTTTTGGTTTGCTTGCCGCCTTGCTGTATCTGGGCGTCTCAGCGGCACAAGCAGCATCGTTATCGAGCGCCGGACTGATGGGCACTGTAAAGTCCTCCGACGGGAAACCGCTCGAGGGAGTTCCCGTCTCGGCC
>Ga0209526_10001484_pt1 | contig 15746 bp, 17 predicted proteins | sample JacPinW_OM2H0_M1_FD_188566 | JGI IMG/M metagenome (GOLD analysis project Ga0209526, IMG submission 188566) | Forest soil microbial communities from Algoma, Ontario, Canada - Jack Pine, Ontario site 1_JW_OM2H0_M1 (SPAdes) (version 2) | ecosystem: Environmental > Terrestrial > Soil > Boreal... | reverse complement strand
CACGGCACCATGTGCCTGATCCGGCGCGCCGCGATGGACATGGCCGGCGGCTGGAACGGCGACACCATCTGCGAGGACACCGATCTTGGCCTCGCCATCATCGAGCACGGCTGGCTGACCCACTACACCAACCACCGCTACGGCCACGGCCTGCTGCCGGACACCTATGAGGCCTTCAAGAAGCAGCGCCACCGCTGGGCCTATGGCGGGTTCCAGATCGTCAAGAAACACTGGCGGCGCTTTCTGCCCGGCGCGAGCCGGCTGTTGCCGGATCAGCGGCGCGAATTCGCGCTCGGCTGGCTGAACTGGCTCGGCGCCGAAAGCCTCGGCGTGCTGGTCGCGATCCTCAATCTGATCTGGGTGCCGATCGTGGCGTTCGCCGGCATCGCCATTCCCGACAAGATCCTGACGCTGCCGATCATCGCCGCCTTCGTGGTCTCGCTGGTGCATTTCGTGGTGCTGTACCGCCTGCGCGTGCCGGTCAAATGGGGGCAGATGCTGGGCGCCATGATTGCGGCGATGTCGGTGCAATGGACGGTGTCGCGCGCGGTGGCGAACGGACTGATCACCGAGCACCTCGCCTTCGCGCGCACCTCCAAGGGCGGATTTTCGCTGATGTCGGTCGAATTCCAGGCGTTCTGGGAGGCCGTCATCGGCGTCCTGCTGCTGGTCGGCGCGGTCGTGCTGGTGGTCACCAACAACGACAAGCAGGTCCGCGAGATCTACGTGTTCGCGGCCGTGCTGGTGCTGGAAAGCCTGCCGTTCCTGTCGGCGGTGGCCATCGCGCTGCTGGAAAACTCGAGACTCAACTCGTTCTCGTTCTGGAGCAGCACCGGCGTGCGGACCCTGGAGCTGATCGGGCTGCGCCCGGTGGCGATGCCGACCGTGGTGCGCCCCTCCCAGCCGGTCGCCACCGAGATTCGCCGCGAAGCCAGTTGACCAAGACGGGTTTTGCCCGCCGCGCGGGGGGTTGAAGACTCCCCGCTAACAGCCGGGCACGCCACAAAAATCCCGGCGGCATCGCCAGCCCATGGACGGTTTGCCGCGCTATTGACCCGCACCAAGCCGCCCCCTACACAGCCGGCTAAGTGAGCGCGTAGCTCAGGTGGTAGAGCACGTGACTTTTAATCATGGGGTCGAGGGTTCGAGTCCCTCCGCGCTCACCAAAGCAAAATCAATATGTTACCAGCAAAGATTGCTCCTAAAATTTGATCGATATTTCGAGCGGGGTAACCAACCGGCTAACGAAAATTTGAGTAACGGTCGTGGCTGAAAAAACCCTCTACCTCGACGGCAAACCGATTTGTACCTACGAAGCGCCCGCAGACGCCGCTGCGGAGCGCGACCTATGTCGCAATCTTTTGCGTGAACGAGGGCTTTGGAAGCCGGCCAGCACTGAGGGCACGATCTTTAGACAAGCGGTCGCGTTCGCGAACACGGCAGCCCTCGTCTACGAGAAAGATCTTTCGACCCAACCAACTAAAAACGGCCATAGCGCTGGTCCGTTCGTCGTAAACTCAGCATTCGCAACCGAACTCTATCTAAAAACGCTTGGTTTGCTGTATGGCGAAAAATTGCATGGTCACGATTTGGATAAGCTGTTGGGAGGAATCCCGCGGGCTGGACTAAGCGCCGTCGGACAAAAACTGTCGCAACTGGCGCCCCAGGATCGTTGGTCAAGCAATATCAAAACGATTGATGATCTGAAAACCGTCATGAAGCGGCATCGGAATACTTTTAAGAACTGGCGATATCTGCACGAGCGCGAGCAAGTTGAAGAATTCAATTTTAGGGAAGCTATTTTTGCGATGCAGGTTTTGCATGAAACCTGCCAATCGCATCCAAAGATCAACCCGCCAGCGTGAACTGACGGGCTTTGAATCCGTGAGCAATCAAATCAACCAACCCGCACACCTCAGGAGCGCCCACAATTCAACGGGTTGGCGAAGCTGGCGGCCTGAACAATCAAAACCCGCCTGCGCGCGAAGCACAGACGGGGTTAGGATTTGCAGATTAGCCCTGGTATCGGAGAAGCGCGTCCAGCATCGTTTCGAGAATGTCCCGCCCCGCAGGGTCATCATGTGAACGTGGTCGGGCATCAAGTGCCCCTCTTCGATTCGGCTCTCCTTCTGCTGCGCCAGTTTCCTAAACACCTCTCCGAGGTGCCGTCTCAACTCCGCGTAAAAAGTGTCTTCCTCCGGCATTTTGGAATGAATACAACATGATATTTGCACTCCACTTGCTGTGGCTTAGGCTCTCGTACTCGTCCATCGTCAAGCTTCCTTTCGTGCGCGTGTTGGCTCACGATCGGAAGTCTCGGCGATGGGCGACCGCCGTAAATGTCAAACCTTTGCTGCCTCCCCGGCAGAGCCGGGGGGTCTCCCGGTTATGCTAGGTAAGCAAACCAGAGATCGACCTTCATTTCGAAGAAAAGCTGGTACTGCCAACTGCGACGAGATAGGCGGCTGCCAAAATCCAGAAGGCGTAATCGGTTATTATTGGGATTTCGACGAAGACCCCCACGATCGCAACAAGAAGCAGCGCGATGGTTAGCATCGTCCACATCCTGAAACGGATCTTGGTATTCGGGGTGTGAACACCCATCCAGACAAGGAGGGCGCCCACCAAAACCCAGAAGGCATAATCGCTGACGATCGGGATTTCGACAAAGATTGCCAGGACCGCAACGATAGCAATCGCGAGCGAGGCCATGCGTCCAAAGCTCATTTGCCCCCCAAATACGGTCGGCCAAATCACCCACCTTTGATAGTACACGGCGCAGCCGCATCCGTACACCGAGCGGCTCGCTCGAAGGCATCAAGCGCTCGTCTCCCGGAGGCTATTCGCCGGCTTGTGGATCTGGGATTGAAGGCGAAGGGGGAATAGCGACTCGACTCTTCGCAGAAAACAAGAGCGATGATCCTCCTTCATCATGGGAGGGTAAAATGGTGCTCATACAGGACTTTGACGCCCAACCAGAAGCAGAGGTTGAAGGTGTTCACTTCCAGATGAAGGCTCCTTCAGGAGAGACGATCCGCTGCTCTATCGATCCTGACGTGTTTAAAGAGCGACTGACGATCGACAGCGATGCTGACAGGTTGGGATATTTTTCAACGCATTCGGACAAGTTTTTCGACATCGCAAGAAACAAATATGAGAGCGGATCTTCGTCTGACGCTCAAATTCACATCCGCTTTCGCGACGTTCATTTTAGGGATCTGCCCGAGCGCGAATGAACGGGCTGCGTCCGGGTGAGTCAATTTGACTCAGGGATAACCCCGCGTCGCGCTCTGCCGCAGCAAGGATTTTAAGCGCTAGATTCTGAAATGATAGTTTTCTGAATCGCCCTGTTCCGGCGTCATGGCGTCCCGATGTTCGATCATCTTCGCCATGTTCTCATGGTTCTGCGCCATCTGCTTCGCGCGCTTCTTGGTGCCCAGGCGTGCCCGCGGTCTTCAACAGGTTCGCTGCCGTCAGGAGTGTTGTCATTTGATAACGTCCCTATCGTCGCGGAGGTGAGCGAACGTGCGCCGTTTGACTGGCTTGGGCCAATCACGTGGTCTAGCCCATCGATCATCGAGCTGTGGTATCTGCAAATTGGACCGCATGATCCAAAATCATGTGGTCTAGAAAACCTCAAACGGTGTTTACATACCTGCAGATACCATAGCCTTGTGTAGGCGCAGTGTTGGCAAATCGATTGCCGCGCCGCCTTGGCCTATTCGAATAGACACCGATTGGAGGATGACCTCTCCGTGACTCTGGGAAGGTCGCCAGTGAGTCCCGGATTTTGCAGGCCGTCAGTGAAGGGGCGTGGTTTAAACGAATCGGGCCGCCCGGCATGAAGCGAAGGCGCCCCTGCACGACCGCATGGTGTGATCAGATTTCAACACCGGCGGAAAATCAGCTGCGTTTCACCGTCCCAGGCACTGAGACCGTACTTCTCCGGCTTTTTTTGGTGTCGACGAATCGGCATGATGCCGACGGATCACCTCTTCCGGAAAGGCGCGGCAACCATGCGCGACAACCAACCAATGATCGCGAGCAAGCTTGGGCTATCGCCCTGCGCCGTCAGCGTTCTCGGCCAGTTATTCGTCGAGGGCCCAACGTCGGACGACAACATCATGAGTAAGGCCGGCCGTTGCGACCTGGTGAGCGCCGGCCTCGCATTCCACGAAGCCGGCTTGTCATCGCTGACGCCCGATGGCGTGCGTCTGGCCAGGGAATGGGACCTGTGTTCGCTGTATGCGCGCCGCGATCGGCGCTGGTACTTGAAAGTGCGAACAAACACGCGTCCTGGGGGCGCAGCGGTCAGCCACTCGGCATCAGGCGCCGCCGTCCGGTAGGATCGATCCGCGCCAGCGGCGGCGGGGTGTCGAGCACGGGCGGGCGCGCGATTGGCTGGCGTTTCCTGCGATGGTCACCGCCTCAGCCTCCTGGCGGCAGATGCTCGCCGATAGACTTTATAGTGGCGCAGATTGAGGCAGGCGAGCTGCGAGTTTTGTATTTTTTAGGTCATAATTTTAAGCTTAAAATAATAGCCGTGGGGTTGGGGCATGATGCTTAGCGGGTGACGGCATGCGCGCTCGTAACCGAAGAGAACGCAGAGCCCGGAGAGGGCGCTACTTTCTGCGCGATCTGGCCGGCTTTGCCGATATTGAGCGTTTGCTCGCCGCCGACATCATTGGCGAGCGGTTCTCCGCTGATGTTGCCGATGATGATGCGCCCGCCGACGTCATTGCGCCGTCGGCAGCTCCTCGGCCGCAGCCAGGATTAGGTTTGCGAAGGCGCAGGTGAGCAGCCGCGCGGAGCGGACTCGACCGTCCGCGCCGATATGCTCGGCTTTTTCATGTTCGTACGCCGCGCCAGGCACGCGTATTGCCTGAATGCCGGTCCTGGGTGATTGTGGGTGCTTGATTCGAAGCGGCGCGACGCCGTGTTGGAAGCACGACGCCGCACCTGACCACCGAAACCGATAGGAGCGGTTCCATTGGCTGACGACACTTCTGCATCCATAATCACCCTGCATCAACCCAGGCCCAAGAAAGCCACCAAGACCGCGGCCGAACGCGCGCGGGAATATCGGCAGCGCAAAAAGGCGGAGAAATCCGTCGCTGCGCCGGATTTGCCGGTCGCGGCATCCGTCCCAGCCACGGTCTCGACCCCGGTCGCGGCATCCGTGCCGGCGACGGTCTCGACCCCGGTCACACCGCTGCCGCCCTCGACCGCCACGTCAGGCGCTATCACGCCGTCGCGCCGATCCGCTGCCCCTATCCTCCTGACCATCGCAGCACTTGCGCTCGCCGTCGTCGGGATGACCATGAACGGCTGGTTCGCCCGGTCGCTGGGGTCGACCGACACCGCCGGATGGCTCTTTCTGGTCATCGGCGTGGCCGCCGATCTCGTCGCGCTGGTCATGCCGTCATGCGCGGCCGGGCTTTGGCAGGCCGGGCAGCGGACCACCGCGCTGGCGGCTTGGGCCGTATGGCTGATGACCTTCGTCTTCGCGGTCACCGCTGGCATCGGCTTTGCCTCGCTGAACATCACGGACACAACGATGGCGCGCGCGGCACGCGCAACGCCAGCCGTGACGACGGCGCACGCCGCGCTCAATGACGCGATGGCGGCACGGGACCGGGAATGCAAAGGCGGCGTCGGAAAATTTTGCCGGGAACGGGAGACGGCAGTCAGCGAGCGGCGGCAAGCGGTCGACATGGCCATGCGCGCGGTCGAACATACCGCGGACCCGCAGACCGAAGCGGCCGTCCGAATCGTTGCGTGGACGAGTCTGGGCATGCTGCGGCCCACGCCCGATGATTTCGCGATGTTGCGATTGGTCCTGTTGGCATTGCTGCCGCAGATCGGCGGCATCCTGCTGATGGTCGGGCGCGTCCACCGCAGCGGACAGCAAGCCGTTTTCGATCGGATAGAGGCGCCGCAACCTCACCCAATGCGTTAAAACAATTCTCCCGATGCACGGAACTGTGCGTATTGAGCTAGGTACAACTGGAAATAGCTGTTACTCAGCAAACTGGAAGTCGGATTTCTCCTGTTCCGTGGAAGCCCGGCGCCTCGCGCGGCCAACAAGTTGCCGCCTCATCTCTTGACGCAGGCATCGACTGCAAAGCACAGGGCTCGCCGGCCGTTAGTAATCCTGCTGTTGGCGCTTGAGCATCAGTGGAACTCAGGTCCGCACTGAACTGTCCAGCGTTCAATCTGAGCCATTCGGCCTCGCCGTCATGCGTCTGTTCGGAGCTTCCTGATGAACGTATCGATTTTTCCCTTGAAGAACCTGCTCGGGGCGCTGGGACTGACCGGGGCGCTATGCTCCACCGCTCACGGACAAGTCCCCTTGAAGGTGGGACAGGCCGAGGTGATCCGCAACGAAGTGGTCAGCGTTGGCGACGCCGAATTGGTTCGGGTCAGTGTCGGCGATCAGGTGGTGCGTGACGAAACGCTGCGGACCAGCGACGACAGCCACGCCAGGATCAGGCTGCTTGATGACACCAAACTATCTCTCGGACCCCGTTCGACCATCAAGATCGATCGCGCGGTCTATTCGGGAGAGACGAGCTATCGTGAGATAACGGTGAAACTCTCGGAAGGCGCATTCCGCTTCATCACCGGAAAGTCCGACAAGAAGTCCTACAAGATCGAGACGCCGCTGGCGTCGATCGGCGTGCGCGGAACCATCCTCGATATCCGGATACAGCAAAATCAAACGTTGGTCGCCCTGCAGGATGGCGAGGCCAGCGTCTGTTCCGGCGGCCAATGCACCCAGCTTTTGCAGCGTGGCCATACCGCGACTGTTTCACGCGACCGCAGCGGCGTCGTCCGGATCAAGCGCGACCTTGTCCCGTCCTGGACATTTGCTTCGGTGTGTTCGGGAAATGCTTCGTTGTGCGCGCCGTTGCCGCCGTTGCGGAAGGCGAGCATTCCTGCCCTGCCCTCGCCCGCGCGTGGCCTCTCGAAGATCACCCGCTTCTGTCCGGATGGACAGCCCATGCGCGGCGGTTTATGCGATTTCTCCCGGGCCGCCGCGACGGATGGCCTGCCGACTGGCGGCTTGCCGAAATACGACCTGTTGCCGCCAGCGCCGTTGGATGTTCCGCGCGACAATATGGGATTGGGCTCGCCCGGCATAGGATCGGGCTCGCCCGGCATCGGCTCACTTCCCTCAACGCCAAGCGTCCCCAATGTGCAGTTGCCTGGGCTGAGGCGATAGGCGGCGAGGAATGAATCGGATCGGGCGCCCGAACGATCCATGCAATAATTGTGGCGCTGCTGACAAAATTCGTTGCCCCGATAATAACATCAGAATTCCGCAGCGCACTCGCTAAAACCCCATGATGCCATTGCACAAAGCCGCTGCGTTTTCGAGCGCTTGGCCTTCATTGACAGCTTGACCCGCTGCTGAAATTCGGATTGAGCATGAGGTTGTCGAGATGTCAGGCGCCCCTGAGAGAGGCATCCGATGGTGAACTTCCAGCCGTCCGGCTTGATGATGGAACAGGTAACGATTTCTCAGGCCGTGGTCCTGTCGCTGGTTCTGCTTGCATTCGTCGCTCTGGCGACGGTTCTGGACTGGCGGGATAGTCACACGAGATCGGGGGGATCGCGGTTTGACATCCCGGCCAAGAGGCGCCGCCGGTGATCAGGCCGCAGCGCCGGTTCGCGACCGCGAGAACGATCTGAGAAGCCGCGACGCCGTCGCAGCCAAAATGTAGCTGCATCAGATCATCGCGGGCCAGCGGCTGGCGCTGGATTGGCGGCAAACGCCCTGAGGTCAAGCCGCGCCGCCTCCCGGACCGAGCAGCGCGCTTCGCACCAGGCCAATGATCGTGTTTGCGAAGCGCCGCTGCGGTCTTTTTCCATGTTGCGCTGCCTGCGCCGGCGATGGAGCAACGGCCGATGATGGCGGGCCGTGCTTGCGACCGCCGCACGAACGCCTGCGTTGAGCGCCTGCTCGCATCCGCAACATCCGATGCGGATGTCTGTAGCTGTTCTAATCTTGCAAGTCTCACAAGCGTCATATTTGACACCGAGAACGAAAATCTTGGCACGACTGATCCACCGATAATGAGGTGAGCTGAAACGATCCATCACGGGAAGCGCCATGAACTCGAATCCTCCTGTTCGATTTGCCGACCCTCCGCGCGGCGCCAATCCATTGCCGCGGTTCGATGCTGCTGATGCGCGCGACGCTGCAACGCAGGAGAACGGCGGGACGGCGGCGAAATCATGGGAGGCGACCGATTTGTCGGCCGGTGACTTCGCCGACGAAGTCGCCCGGCGTTTTCATTTGCCGCGGATTGCGCTGCCCGACTTGCTGGCGGCTCAATCCCTGGCAAAGCACTTTTCCAGGCGCTTTCTTCGGGAGACGATGGTTTTCCCGTTTCAATCCACGCAACACAGGGCGTGCCTCGCGGTCGCCGATCCCGGCGAGACCGCGGCCAGGCGGGCCGCCGAACTGGTGCTCGGCGACGAGATCGACATGGTGGTGGCGTCGTTCGAGGACATTGCCACCGCGCTGAACAGGCTTGCCGGCGACGACGAAGTCCAGGCGCACGATGGCGGCGAAGATCTGCAGCCTCGCGAGGACGACATCGAAAGCCTGCGCGACCTTGCCAGCGGGGCGCCGGTGGTGCGAGCCGTCAACGATCTGCTCGAATTGGCGGTCGAGCTGCGCGCCAGCGACATTCATGTCGAGGCCCTGCGCGCCGGGCTTTCGGTTCGGATGCGCGTCGACGGCCTGCTGCGGCCGGTGCCGGCACCGGTCGGCGTCTTGCCGCAGGCCGTCATTTCCCGGATCAAGATTGTCGCCAGCCTGAATATCGCCGAACGGCGATTGCCGCAGGACGGCGCCGCCCGGCTACGCGTAGGTCGCCTCGAACTGGATGTCCGCGTCGCCGTGATGCCGACCCAGCATGGCGAGTCGGCGGTGATCCGGTTGCTTCCGAAGGACCGGGGGCTGCTTGCGATCGAGAAGCTGGGCTTCGCTGCACACGACGATCGATCTTTGCGTCGTCTGCTGGCGTTGCCCCATGGCATGATCGTGATCTGCGGGCCGACCGGCAGCGGCAAGACAACGACCCTCGCCACGGCGCTTTCGATTCTCAACGAGCCGACGCGAAAGATCCTCACCATCGAGGATCCGGTTGAATATGAGATTCCCGGCATCAACCAGTCCCAGGTCAAGCCCGGGATCGGGCTGACCTTCGCCACGGCCTTGCGATCCTTCGTGCGGCAGGATCCGGATGTCATCATGGTGGGCGAGGTGCGCGACAGCGAGACCGCCCATGTCGCCGTTCATGCCTCTTTGACCGGCCATCTCGTGCTGACCACATTGCACACCGAAAACGCCGCGGCGGCCGTGCCGCGGCTGCTCGATCTCGGCGTCGAGGATTTTCTGTTGCGATCGACGCTCCGGGCGGTCATCGCCCAGCGCCTGGTGCGTCGGCTTTGCGACCGCTGCAAGCTGAAAAAAATGCTGGGCATGGCCGACATCGACGCCGATCCGCGCTATGCCGCGCTGGGCTTCGACGTCGGCGCCGAGGTCCACGAGCCCGTCGGGTGCGAAAGCTGCGGCGGGGCCGGCTATCGGGGCCGGCTCGGAATCTTCGAAGTCCTTGAATTGAACCACGAGGTGCGTTCGCTCATCCATGGCAAGACCGACGCGGCGGTGATCGACCGGGTCGCCATTCAGTCCGGAATGACCACGATGCTCGACGACGGCGCGGCGAAATGCCGGGCCGGAGCCACGTCAGTCGCCGAAGTCCTACGCGTCACGACGGTACGGTGAGCCCGTGGGTAATTTTCGCTATCGCGCGCTGACCCAGAACGGTGAAATCGTGCACGGGACGATCTCGGCTGCGACGGCGAAGGAAGTGCTTCATCGCATCGAGTACCTGCGGCTCTTGCCGATCGAGACCGTCGAGGAGAAGGCCGCGGGTCCGGTCTCGCGCGACGCCCTCGCTCTGTTCGGCCGCCCGACCCGCGGCGATGTGACGACCTTCACCCGCGATCTGGCGCTGCTGATGAAGGCGGGCGCCAGGCTGGAAGATTCGCTCGAACTTCTGGCCAACGACGCCGACACCGGGCGGCTGCGTCCGATCGTCAACAAGCTGCGTTCCGGCATCCTCGCCGGAGAAAGTTTCGCCGAGGTGCTCGGGCGTCATGCTTCGCTGTTTCCAGACATGTATGTCGCCCTGGTCCGGGTCGGCGAAGTCTCCGGGACCCTCGATCACGTCCTTGAGGTGATCGGCGCCGAGCGGGTGCGAGCGGAAGCCATGCGTCGCAAGCTCACCGATGCGATGCAGTACCCTGTTTTCGTGCTGGTCGCCGCCTGCTGCGTGATGCTGTTCTTTTTCATATTCGTGCTGCCGCAATTCTCGGCCGTGTTGCGCGATTTCGGCGCCAAGTCCGACGCCACCATCCATACGTTTCTCGACATCTCCGACTTTCTGCGCGGCAACGCCACCGAATTGGCGCTGTCGGCCGCCGCCGTGATCGCCGCTGGCTTGGTGCTGTTCCGGCGCGCCGGGTTTCGTTCCGCCGCCGTGTCGCAGGTCTCCCGACTGCCCGGCATCGCCACTGTGTTCCGATTCTACCGCACCAGCCTGTTCTGCCGCAATCTGGGGATCCTGCTCGGCAGCGGCCTGACCCTGACCGCGACGCTGCGCATCCTGATCAACATCATGTCGGTGACCGGCAGCGCGGCGGCCTGGAGCGCGGCGGCCGACCGCGTCCGCCGCGGCGGCAAGTTGTCGGAAGCGCTCGCCGCCGCGGACCTTCTTCCGGCCATGGCCATTCGCATGCTCCGGCTCGGTGAGGAGACCGGGCAGTTGCCGGTCCTTGCCGGTCGTATCGCTGAATTCTACGAGGCCAAACTGCAGCGCAGCCTCGATCGCATGGTCGGCATCGTCGGACCGGCCGCGATCATCGCCATCAGTACCGTTGTCGGGGGCCTCATCGTTTCGGTGATGACCGCGCTCCTGTCGGTTACCCAACTCGTCGGCTAGCAACAGGTGGATAATGAGATGAAACAGGCACGGATCAGCGGCATGGCGCGGCACGCGCATGCGGGCAGGCACGATCTTCAGCGCGGGTTCACCCTGGTTGAGATGCTGGTCGTCATTGCCATCATCGGAATGATCATGGGGCTGATCGGACCGCGCGTGCTGAACTATCTGAGCGAATCCAGGGTCAAGGCCGCCAGGATCCAGATCCAGAGTTTCAGCAGCGCGCTCGACCTGTTCTATCTCGATGCCGGGCGATATCCGTCCACCGCCGAAGGATTGGCGGCGCTGGTGCGGCCGACCTCCGGGGTGGCGGGTTGGGCGGGACCGTATCTCAAAGGTGGCGTCGTCCCGAACGATCCGTGGAACAATCCCTACGTCTATCGATCGCCCGGAGTGCATGCTCCCTTCGATATCGTGTCGTACGGCGCCGATGGGCAAGAGGGCGGGACGGATCTTGCCGCGGATATCACAACAACATCGATCGGCGCAAAATAATGCGTAGCCGCACCGGTTCCGAAGCCGGTTTCACCCTGCTCGAGATGGTCTGCGCGTTGGCGATCGTCGGTCTGATGGCGGCTGTGCTGCTGCCCGCTATCCCGAAGCAAACCTCGCGGACCCGTCTCGAAGCCTACGCGATCGAGACGGCGGCGCTGCTGAAGGCCGATCGAAACGCAGCGATCAGGCGAAGGCTCGACGTGACGACGCAGGTCGACGCGCCATCGCGTTCGCTCCGCTCGGGTGCGAGCGGGCAGACCGTCCGTGTCCCCGAGGATGTGCGGTTTGAAACGCTGCTGCCGCGGAATTGCGACAATCGGCCGGTGGTTGCGTCCATCAGCTTCTTTGCATCGGGGATGTCCTGCGGCGGTGTCATCGTGCTGGCCAAGCTCGATGCGGGTTATGAAATCCGCGTCAACTGGCTGACTGGAAGGATCGAGATTGTCCCAAGCGCTGGTCTCGCCAACCCATAAGGCCATAGCCGGCTTCACCCTCATCGAGGCGCTGGTCGCGCTTGCGATCGTGGCCGTGTCGGTTGTCGCCATCGGCGCGCTCATGGGATCCACGACGCGCGGGAGCAGGCAGCTGGAGCAGCACGTCGCGCTGGTCCAGGCGGCTTACAACGCCTTGTGGCTGGCCTTTCCGTCCCGTTCGCCGCCGGCCTCGAGCACTCAGTCCGGCGAGTCGATCGAGCACCTCTGGAGCGCGGCTACCGAACCGTTCGCGATCGATCTAGGCGCGCCGACCGGCGACGTGGTCTGGGTACCGCAAAAAGTCATGCTACGGGTTCGATCGAGCTCCGGCGCGACCATCGACCTGGAAACGGTTCGGCTGTTTCGAAAGCGAACCGAATGATGTCCACGGCGCGCGCTCGACATATCTCTCAATCCGGCTTTACGCTGATCGAGACTCTTGCGGCGATGACCCTGATGGGGTTGATCATTTCCGTGCTGGTGGCGATCACGTCGCAATGGCTGCCGAACTGGAATCGCGGCTTCGATCGAATTCAGCGCAGCGAATCCGTCAGCATTGCCCTTGACCGGATCAGCGCGGATATCGCTGCGTCCGAATACATGCGGCGGGATCGTCAAACCAAAAACGTTCTGTTCGACGGATCCGAAACGTCGATCACGCTTGCCAGGACCTCGCTCGGACCGAATGCAGGTCGAGGTCTCGATCTGGTTCGCATCGCCGAAGCCGGCGATCGCGAAGGTGTGGCCTTGACGCGGTCGCGTGCGAAATTCGCGCCTGGGGCCGAAGCGGCGGCGAATTTTTCCAATCCGGTCGTTCTGCTGCGCGCGCCATACCGAGTTTCGTTTTCCTATGCCGGTAGCGACCGGATCTGGAAGCACTCCTGGCGCGATTTGGAAACGTTGCCGGCGGCCGTGCTGGTAACGGTGCGGGACGGCGTCACCGGGCGCACGCTGCCGATCTCGCGAATAGCGGTCATCCACATCTCCGCGCCGGCGGACGGCATGTGCGACCAGGCAGAGAAGAGTTGCGACGCCGGGCCGGCCGCGGACGGCACGATGCGGAATGCGTCCAACCGGGAAGCAGGCAAGTGATCATGTGCGGTAATCGCCGGCCCGAAAATCGCGAAGGCGGCTTCATCATTGTTCCGGTGTTGTGGATCCTGCTGACGCTGGCCGGTCTGGCGGGAATTCTTTCCGTCTATCTCGTCAACACCGCTGCTGCGCTGTCGCTCAACGATGATCACTTGCGATCGGCCGCGTTGGTCTCCGCAAGCCTGGAACTGACGGCCTATAAATTGTCGTCGACAGCGCAGGCGCAGCACCCTCCCGCCGGATTGTTTTTCTTTCGGCTGGATCATGCGCGGGTGTCGGTCGCCTTCCGGTCGGAAGCGGCCCGCATCGATCTCAATCACGCATCCAAGGAGATGTTGGCGAATTTCTTCCAGGCCCTGGGGGCGAACCCGCGCGACGCCGACGGTTACGCCGACCGGATCGTCGGCTGGCGGACGCCGCCTTCCGACGCCGCGCCGGACGCGGAGAGTTCGCTCTATCGCGCCGCCGGCGTAAGCCATTTGCCCCGCGGCGCTCCGTTCGCCACTATCGAGGAACTCTGGCTGGTGTTGGATCTGCCGGCGGCCCTGGTTGAGAGGGCGATCCCATTCGTGACCGTGTTCAGCGGCCGGCGTGAGATCGACGTGCTCGATGCGGCGCCCGAAGTGGTGGCCTCGCTTCCGAAAATGACGCCCGCGCTGCTAAAGTCCTTCCTGGAGCAGCGCGCAAGCCCGGCTCCGGACATCAACGCGATTGCGGCAGCACTCGGGCCCGCGCAGGCCGGCGCAACCATTGAGGGCGGCGATACCGTGCGGGTGCAAACCGCCATCGCGTTCGACAATGGCCGGCAGGCCGCGACGGAGGTGGTCATCCGGCTGGACACCGGCGATGATCCATATCGAATTTTATCCTGGCGCGACGATACCGAAAAGACCGCGGTCCGCGCGCAACATGGAAAGACTCCGTGATGACGATGTCGAGCAGAATTCGAGAGGAGTTCGCGGCATGGATCGGTTTTGTCGCCGAAGCCATCGTCACGGCCATCAACCGGATCAGCGTCAAGCAACGCATTCGTCTGATCGAAACCGGTCGGGGCTCATTCACCATGCGAATGACTTCGAAACCGGGACGGTCGGTTCCACCGGACTATCATTTCGAGCTAAGGGACGATGAGGCAGGTCTTGCGCTTCCCCAGGCCTGGAAGGCCGCCCTGCGCGGCAGCCGGCTGGAAGCCATCTTGATGCCGTCCCGGTTCCTGTCCCGGCCGCTGGATCTGCCCAAACGCGCGACCGAGTTTCTCGACGCCATGATACGCTCGCAGATCGATCGCTTGACGCCGTGGACCGCGAACGAAGCGGTCTTTGGCTGGACGACGCCGGTCGAGACATCGAACGATCGCATCAATCTGACGGTGATCGCGGCGCCGAAGGCCAAAATCGATCCGCTCATCCGGCTCGCGGAATATTGCGGTGCCGGATCGGTCATCCTCTACGCGACGCCCGAGGGCGCAGCTGCAACGGTTGATGGCCAGGGAGCGCCGGACGACAGCATAAAACTGTTCGAGAGACACATGCGCGGCTCGCTTGACGTCGCGCGCGTCGGACGCATGCTGAAGGCTGTGTTGGTGGCCGCGGTGGTCTCGGCAATGCTATCCTTGGCGGTTGCGGGCATTGTCGGTGATAAGCTGGAAGAGCAGCAGCGCCAGCTGTCCGGCAAGATCTCGGAACGGCGGGCGGCGCTGCGCCACGATTTGGCGGCGTCCGACGGCTCGGCGCGAAGCGTGCTCGAGCGGCGCAAGCATGAGACCCCTTCGGACGTCCTGGTGCTGGAAGCGCTGTCGCAGATTCTTCCCGACCATACCCATGTGACCGAACTGCGGATCGAAAAAGACAGGCTGCAGATTGTCGGGATCACCCAGGACGCGCCTTCGCTGGTCAAATTGATCGAGCAATCTCCGCACTTCACCCACGCGACCTTCTTTGCGCCCACAACACGCTCGGTTGGCGACCCCGGCGAACGGTTTCACGTCGAAGCGGGCATCAAACCCTATTTTGGTCTCGGCACATGAATTTGGCAAAAATCCTCGGTACCGGGGCCAGTGCCCCGCGCTATGTGGCGGCCTCGCTCTATGGGTGCCTGCTGCTGGTGCTCACGGCTGCGACCACTCTGCCGTTGAAGAGCGTGCTCGATCAGCGGGCGGCGGTGGAATCGCTAAGCGATACGCTGCTTCGGCTGCAAGGCCGCGGCGCGGCGGCGGCCCATCTCCAAGCTGCCGGTGACGACACCATGGCGGGTTCGGCCTTTCTCGAGGGATCCACGGTGACGATCGCCGGCGCCGCCTTGCTGCAGCGCGTGGTCGGGTCGGTGACCCGTCATGGCGGAAGTGTTTCGTCTTCCCAACTCGACCTGCAAAGCACCCAAGCCAAGGACGGCTTCATCAGCGTGACGGCGAGTTTCGATCTGGAGCAGCCGGCACTGCAGCAGATCATTTACGACCTCGAGGCCGGAATGCCGTTTCTGTTCATAGACCAACTGGCGGTACAGGGGCCGGCGCCTTCGACGACTTCCGGCGAAAAGCTCCGCGTGCTGATTTCAGTTTCCGGACAATGGCAGGGTCGGCAATGAGCAGCCTCGGCAGGGTTTGTGTGGTCGGTTGTTTCTGGCTTGTCGCAACCGCTTCGGCATTGGGCGTCGCCCATCCGGCGGG
>Ga0209526_10001483_pt1 | contig 15752 bp, 12 predicted proteins | sample JacPinW_OM2H0_M1_FD_188566 | JGI IMG/M metagenome (GOLD analysis project Ga0209526, IMG submission 188566) | Forest soil microbial communities from Algoma, Ontario, Canada - Jack Pine, Ontario site 1_JW_OM2H0_M1 (SPAdes) (version 2) | ecosystem: Environmental > Terrestrial > Soil > Boreal... | reverse complement strand
GACGCTTGAGAGACGGTGATTAGACCACGATCCGGCTGGTCCAGATCGAGCGTGACGAAAACCGCCAATGCGACAAGAACAACAAAACTCAAAATTCCGACGACTTCCTCGATTGCAAGGCAGTCGTCGCAAAGCGGAGCGTATCCAGCCTGCAGGAAACTCGCGGCAAGGGTGGATTTTCCGATCCCGGCAACTCCCAGGAACGCGAACACGCCCGCCGGCGTCATTACGGCGGTCGCGTGAAGCGCTTCGCGTCCCCTGAGGTTCAGTACCAGCGGCAGGACATTGTCGAGCAGGAGAGCGGAAATCGTCAGGTCGGAAACGTCAGCCTCGTCGCGTTGGTATTGGTAAGTGATGTCTGCACCTGACGAGTCAACCTCAAAGTCCGCAAGCCCGGGATACGATAGCAGGTAGCCGCCGGTTGTCCTGGCGCATCGAAGCCACGTGCTGCCATCGGATTGCGTACACGACGCGAACCATTTTGATGCGTCGGAGATCCGGTGCCGCGCGGTACCGGAACGAATCACAATTTGCGGAAGGTCGCCAGCCGTTTCACAAACGGGGGCGCCGACCAGTGGGATATCTGACCTAACGTATAGACCGTAAATCGAGAACTGGAGCCCGTGATCCAAGCAGTCCCGTCGTCGTCCCGATCAGCCCGTGTTTTTCGTGTTCTTCACCCCGCCCTTGTCTGTGTTCATGTTTTTACTGCCGCCGGTGAGCTTGGTCAGACTCCCGTGAACGACGAGTTTCGGACTCTCGTACGGCTTTCTGGCAGTATCAACGCTTTCTATCGCACGTTCTTCATTCATTTTAGCGATTAACTCCCGCTGCCCAGAAATGCTTTGATATGCTCGCAAAAGTTGTGGTCAAACGCAAACGCAACCTATATGCTTTCCGTCCCATCACTTGCCCCTGTACCCGTGAAAGATCGCGACCATCTTCGTGCATGATGAGGGAGTTCAACGCCGGATTCCCGCGCCCAGAATTCCAGCACCATGGCTGTGAGCACCGGCCAATGGTCGACCACCGGATTCAAGGCAATCATTTCACGGGCGTGTTGCTTGAGCGCGTCAGGATCGACCCATCCAGCCTCAGCGATCTTCAGGCCATCGAAGAATGCGAGCCCGCCCAACTCGCGGATCTCATCGAATCCGAGGCAGTCAAACGAAGCCTTCGTATACCGATTCTGCACCGATTCCGGCAGCAGATCCTTCATGGCCCGGCGCAGAATTGACTTCCTGACACCGCCGCGATTCCGCTGTCCTGCCGGTATCGCAAACATGAATTCGACTACGCGACGATCGAGGAAGGGATGGCGTTTCTCAAGCCCGAGTATCGCGTCTGTCCTGTCTAGCAGTTCCAGGGCATGGGTTACCCACGCATCATCGAACTGCTCGTAAAGCGAGCGCTGGGACGGTGAACTGCCGGGCGGCGCCGGGATCGGGTCACGCAGCCGGCCTTTAAGATCAACCCGCGCGGCGAAGTCGCGGTTGATGGTCCTGGGAATCTCGAGAGTCCGGTTACCACGAATGCGCCTAGCAAGATTTCTTACCGGACGCGGACATAGAGGCAATATTCCAAGCGTCAGCAGGCTCCGAAGTGGATGGGGACGACGCCGGTCGAGAAAAGGGACCTCGCGGCCGATTCGCAGCTCGGCAAGCAGTTCACCGAATTGAAGATTTTGCAGCAGGTCGGCGTAGTAATAACCGTTGCCCCCCATTGTCTGGTCGCCGCCCATGCCGGTCAAAGCGAGTCGAAAACCCTTTTGGGCGATGATTTGTGTCAGGTAGCTTCCCGAGTTGGGATAGAGCGGAATGTCCCGGAATTGGCGGACGGTCTCGACGCGACCAACGGTGTCCGAAACGTTTGAATCAACCGTGTTGGCGGTCAGGTGCCACTTGTCAATAACATCCCTGCTGAAGCTGCGCTCGTCGGCGTCGGGATCGGAGTACAACTGCGTGAAGGTTTCAAAACGCGCGCATCTCACGTTCCCGCTCCGGAGCTCGGAAGCTCCGACTACCGCTATCGAGGACGAATCAAGCCCGCCGCTGAGTTCGGTTGCCACAGCGCCGTTCGAACTTCGCATCCGGCAGCGCACCGCCTCGCGAAAAATCTCCAAAAAGTGCTCACCGTATTCCTCGTCCGTGTCGTGGCGGATCGTCTTTCCCGGATCGAGGTCGAAGTAACGCTTCCGCGTGACCCCGTTCGCGTTGGCAACAAGTGCGTAGCAAGGCGGAAGGCGCAGAATCGCGCTCCACAGCGTTTCATCATGAGTGTAGAACTGACCGCTGAGATACTCAGCGATATACCCTTCGTTCGGCAGGAGTGGCACCTGCGGGTTCTGTAATATTTGCTGTAGTTCCGTGGCCGCAAAGAAGGCGTGGCCGTCGAAATGATAGAAGAAGGGTTTGGCTCCGACCGCGTCGCGGGCGCAGAAAAGCTGATGGCGGCGGCCGTCCCATATCAGATAGGCGAAGTCGCCGATGATTTTTGCAGGCGACTCTTCGCCCCAGCATTCGTAGGCGCGCAGCACTAGCTCGGCATCGGTATCGTCGCGAAGCCGGTACCCCTTCGACGTAAGCTGCGCGGCGAGATCGTCACGGTTGTCCACCCGCCCGTCCATCGTGAGAACCAACCCGGCGTCGTTATCGACGAGCGGCTGCGTTTCGTGCAGCGACTCGGGCGTCGTGCAGAGCATCGCGTGGCCAAAGCCGACTGAACCATTCGTCCAGATACGGATTCCGTCGGGCCCTCGGTAAGGCACGGCGTTGATCATCCGCGCCAACAGGTCGCGATCGACGGGACGGCTGTTTAGATTGCAAATCGCCGCAAATCCGCTCATTCGAGAACCTAAACCGGTATGGCTTTCATTCCTGGCTCGCCTGACCCTCAATCGAAACGAGGCCTTCGGTGGAGAGGTCGCGCAACAACGCGTCGAGGTCGCTTTCGAGTTGCGAGGCATCGACTTTATACTCGGCGGTCAGTCGCTGAACGGCATCTTCCCGCGAGACTCCCTCGGCGATCAGCTCCCAGAAGCGGCAGCCCACTCCGCCCAGCGAAAAATAAATGCCGGATTCGAGATTCAGTATCACAACATCGCCTTCAACCTTGTTCCAAAGGACATCCTCGCGAATCCTAGTCTCCATTCTTCTTTCCTCTTCCGGATGACTAACTCTGATCCAGCGATAGCTTCAGATTTTGTCGAGAGTTCCGGTACGCCAGACGGCGCGTGGCGAGCGCAGGTACGTCGCGACGAATCTGAGCGGCCGGATAAAGACATACGCTGGATAAAGCATCCTGGGCAGTGGAAGAAACCCCCAATCACCCATGGTGGGCGTGATTGCGCGATACGCCCAATAGCGGATTCGGTCGCGGCGCCGTTCCATCGAGGCTAACGCAATGGCAAGCTGATTCGATGCTGCCATTTTATCGTCCGCATCGGCGAACATCTGATCGATAACGCGACATGCGAGCGCCTTGAGGTCGCGGTCGGCGCGAGCGTGGCGTAGTGCCGATTCCGGGACGTTCGCTTGAAGCAACTGACTGGCAAGATACAACCCGAGCACGACCATCCGCCGCGAACCGATTCGCTCGGCCTCCGCGATGATCGCGTCCAGGTCGAGGGCGGGATTACGGCGTATCACTTGCGCCAAATCGCAAATCATACTCAGTGACGACCATCCATGCTTGCTTGCATGTGCGCACAGGAACATCACCATGTCGCTGGGTGCAAACGTCCTGACCCTGCTACCCTCGAAATCGATCCAGATCGAATGCGTCCAAAGCGACTCGTCGTCCGGGAAGAACGGGAAGCGCCGCTGCCTGATTCTCCAGTGCAGGTCCACGTAGTCGTCGCCCCGCCTGGCCTCGAACCCGCTGGCGAAGACACTGAAGATCGCGGGATCAATACGTGCTTCGCCATTCGCGAGGCCGTATCCGTCGGACACCAGCAGGAGCGCGGCGCGGTCGATGTCGGCTCGGCGGACCAGGATGTCGAGATCGGTGAAGGCGCGCATCGAGAGGTCGCCATACGCGAGGGCCGCGAGGATCGGGCCTTTGAAGACGAGCGCCTCGATATCGTTCTGAGCGAAACTGCCGAGAATCTTTAACAACTCGCCCGCGAGACGCCGGTTCCTGAGTTGATTTGCCTCCAGATAAATCTTAAGCTGCCTGACTTTCGATGCGCCGAACTCGGGAAGTCCAAGAGCCGCTATGCGTCGCGCAACGCTCGGCATAACGCCTTGCGACAGAGCGAACCGCTCTAGCCAACTCCAATCCAGGCTGTGCGAGCTGATGTTCGCAGCCTCGCTCGCGCAGGTCGCGTCGTCGTACGCCGAGCAGCACAGCAGAATCAATTTCACTTCTGGTCGCATGCTGCCTAATTTCCAGATACGCTAGCGCCCTTGCATATGAACGATTCCATGCGCATCAATTCCATGAATTCGACCCGATCGGCGTACCCATTCGCGACGGCGGCATCGCGCGCGATCTGAATCATCCCATCCGGTTCGATTGCGTACACTTTTCTGGCTCCCGCCTGACACGCGAGCATGGTCAAAATCCCTGGTCCGCAACCGAGATCGAGCACGGTCGCGCCCGGATTCACCCTGGAGCGGGTCGCCTGCGCATAGGCTTCCGTCCGGCTGCGATCGAGGGTCATGCCCTCATAGTCGTTGATCGAATACATCAGCCGGTACCCTGAAAACGGAACCAGACGGAGTTTCAATTAAGCCGGATTCAGACTCGCACTGTTGATGTGCTGCATGCCGCTATATTCCCCGTAGATTGTCCTTAGTTTCTTAACACACACACAGCAGCTTGATCAACCTGAAAAGTGAACCCTCGATAGTGCCATTCATGACGACGGGCTCGAACTTCGCGTTTGCAAACCGCGTGCTCTGAGAACGATCCGAAAAAGCCCGGCATTCGGGACAAAACGACAGATGCAGGCCACTCACAAGGGAAGCGGGCGCCTATGGCATGCTCCACGATTGCAGCGAATGGACTTAGGGCTCACTGTAACGCGCAACTCGGGCAGATCGACCCGCCTTGACGGCAAAGGTAATCATCGCTCTTGAGTCGGTGAGGGTTGTTCTCTTGCTCGGACGAGGTTGGCGTCGCGGGTGGAAAGGCGAGTTGCGGGCGAAGCAGCCAGATTAGACGCTCGAAACAGAATTGCCAATCGGAAAGCGGCCATAGGCCAGCCGCATTTTTCTATTTCTTCGGGACGGCTCGCATGCGGCCGAATCGGGTTCCCAGCTTCCTAACAATAGCGGCATCCATCTGATTTGCTCCGACGCCGCCGGTCTTCATCGAAGCTAACTCAATTCCCTGCGGGACCGTTCTCCTCATCTTTGTATTGGCTTTGCTGCGATGTCCTTTTCCTGCCGGTTCTCTAGTCTTATCAATTCTGAAGACTGCATCGCCCTTTCGCTATTTCCACACCTCTCGGCTATACCTCCGCGACTAGCAGAGGATGCTAAGGTGATTCCGAATGGTAGCTGCCAAGGGATTGACGACTGTTGCAGGCGGGGACGATGGCAAGGAATCTGAGCGACACTTCAGACGAGGCTTCCTCTGACTCGAAGGCGGGGGCTAAAAAAGCGTCTGTTGGCAAAGACCAAACGGGTGCGGATTCCCGCGATCAACTGATCGCCGATTTGCGCGACGCGGTCCGCGCCCGCGATGACTTTCTCGCCGTCGCGGCGCATGAATTGCGCAATCCCCTGACTCCAATTCTGCTTTGCGTGGAGCTGCTGCGCGGAGCCGAGCAATCCGGAGATAAGGTCAAGGCCAGCTCAGAACTCGACCGCCTCGAGCGTCTCATCAAGCACTTTATTGCGCGCACCACCATGCTCCTCGAAGTTGCGCAGATTAGCGCGAACAAGTTCCATTTGGACCCTTCTGAGTTGAACTTGTCCGACTTGGTAAGGGGCGTTGTCAACGACTATATGCCCCTGATCCTTCGCAGTGGCTCTGCGCTGACCACCAATATTCAGAATGAAATAATCGCACGCCTTGATCAGCTTGCGGTTTCGGAAATCGTGGAAAATTTACTCTCCAACGCGATCAAATATGGCGAGCACAAACCAATAGAGCTGACTTTGACAACCGCCAATGATTTGGCCCAAATAGCCGTTCGAGACAACGGGATTGGCATTGATGGCAGGGATAAAGACCGCATCTTCGAGCAGTTTGAACGAGTTGTGGGCCGCGAGGGTCGCAGTGGCTTCGGGATTGGCCTATGGCTCACACGCAAGCTGGCGGAATCGATGGGCGGCTCCATAACCGTGATCGGCACGCCCGGCGCGGGCTCTCTCTTTACCGTGACGCTGCCGATCAAACCTCGGGGGAACGGATGAATAGTAAAGATCCTCATCAGCTCACGCGCGTGCCCTCCGGCATAAAAGGTCTCGACGACATTCTCCAAGGCGGCTTCTTTGGCGGCGGCCTGTACATCATCGAAGGCCCGCCCGGAGTCGGTAAAACTATCCTTGGGAATCAAATTTGCTTCAATCAAGCAGCAGCAGGAAGCAACGTCCTTTATGTCACCCTGATTGCCGAAACGGTCGGCCGCATGCTGCTTAACATAAAAAGCCTGACCTTCTTCAATGAAGGCGAGATCGGCGACGGCATCGTCTACGTCAGTGGTTTCAACGCCTTGAAGGAAAAAGGCTTGAACGGGCTGCTCCATCTGCTGCGAAAAGAGGTTGCATCACGCAAAGCAACTACCCTAATCGTCGACGGATTCGCGTCGGCTTCCGACCATGCGCAGTCCCACGAGGAGTTGAAGCTGTTCGTGCAGCAGTTGCAAACTCAGGCCGACGCCGCGGACTGCACGGTTTTTCTGCTCACCAATCCCAGTGAGCATGCGCCCTCTTCCGAGGAAACCATGGTGGACGGCATCATCAATCTCAAAACCACGATCCACGAATGGCGCTCGGCGCGTGAGTTATGCGTGCGAAAGTTTCGCGGCAGCAGCTATCTTCAGGGCGTTCATTCCTACGACATCAGCGAAAACGGATTTACTGTTTATCCGCGGCTGGAAACGCTTGTCAGTCCCAACACTGACGTCAACGGCGAGCTGCAGAGAGTCTCATCCGGCAATTCCCGTCTCGATGAAATGCTTGGTGGCGGATTCCCCGCGCGTTCAGCGACGATGCTCATCGGGCCCTCCGGGACCGGCAAAACCACTATAGGCCTGCAATTTCTCTCGCTGTCCACGGCCAATGAACCGGGACTCCTCCTCGGCTTTTACGAGACGCCAACGCGTATTCACTTGAAGGCGAAAGCGATCTGTCCCTCGATGATAGAACAGCTCGACGCGGGCCACGTGCAAATACTATGGCAGGCGCCGACCGATCAATTTCTCGACGAACTCGCCGACCGGATGCTTCGTGATATCAAACGCAGAAAGGTCAAGCGCTTGCTGATCGATGGTCTCGGTGGTTTCAAGAAAGCTCTTCGCGCGCGGCCGATCGAGCCCTTCTTCTCCGCGTTGGTCCATGAATTGCGCTCGCAGGGAGTCACCACGATCTGCACCGCGGAAGTGATGGAGATAGTGGGACCGACCATCACGGTGCCGCTCCAGGGCCTGTCCGACGTAACTGACAATCATATTGTCTTGCGCTTCGTAGAGTCGGGTGCGAATCTCTATCGGATCATATCGGTACTGAAAGTCCGCGACAGCGCTTTCGATTCAGATTTGCGTCAACTTTCCTTCTCAGTTCGTGGCATCGAACTGGCTGAAAGTTCCGCAAGCGCTAAATCGATCCTTCCTCGCTTATCTCCGAAAAGTGAGCCCACAGTGACTCAAGAATAAGAGATGAGTTGCGGCGTATGGAGAAGAGCCTAAAGGCCTGTGCGGCCAAGAAAACAATTCTCATCGTTGACGATGAATTCGGAATTCTCGAGGTCCTCGAATCTATTCTTAGTGACGCCGGTTTCAAGGTGATAAGCGCGATCAATGGCCAGGACGCGCTGACCCGTCTGCGGGAGACCATGCCGGACCTCGTTATCGTCGATTTCATGATGCCGCTTCTGGACGGCGCCGGGGTTATTAAGGCAATGCGCGCTGATGAGAAATTCAGCGCAGTACCCGTGATCGTGGCCAGCGCACTACCCGAAAAGGCCATCAGCGAGCGCTGCGTTGGTTACCAGGCGTTCGTGCGCAAGCCCTTCAAGACCGAACGCCTGATGGCGGAAATTACCCGATTACTTGATCGGACCTCGTCTTCGTCTGCCTTGTCGTAGTCCCCTCGGCCTGGTTAGTCTGCCCGCGTTCAACACCTAACTAGGCAGTTCACTCATCACTTTGATGAAGTCTTCGATGGGGCTAGCGGGGAGCGTCTGGACCTGGGCGCCACCCAGCACGGTCGCGCAGCCGGCTTCCTTGAATGCCGCCAGTTCGTTCGAACAGGATTCGGATTCTCCCGGTGGTTTGGGTGGCGTCTCCCGGCAATACCGGGCCACCCATTCGTCCAGAGCTGAACCGCCGATACTCTCGTTCGCGCTCGTCAACAGCCGCCGGATTCGTTCCCCCTGGACAGCCTGCTCGCGGTCCGATTTGCGTAGCAGTGCCGCAACCAATCTCGCGTGATTCAGCAGGAACCCAGGATCGGCCAAACCCTCGGTGGTCAGTCGGAACAACTCGGTATGATCATGCCAGCAGCCGAGCCCGTCTTGCAGAGACTTAAGATAGCCGAGCGCCGCCTGCACATCGCTCTCGCCCAGGTCGCGCGCCAATTCGATCCGATACCGCAGTTGCTTCGTCCGTATACGAAAAGCGTGGATATTCGCGGGATCCCAACCATTGCATGCGCGTGACAGGGCTTGGCGCCATTGTGCATGTCCATCAGCAACGGAGGAGGCCAGAACCTCGCCGGCGTCTTGACGCTCACCCTCGGGAAGCTGATCGAGAAACTTCTGAGCGCGATGCGCCAGCGTGAAGAGCTTGCGGTTGGCGAGTTTGCGGCGCGCGTGGCGTATCTCGCGTTCGCGCTTGTTCAGCGCCAGGCGGCGGATCATCATCCAGGCGCTCTTCTCCTCTGGATTCCGAACCCGGCGTGCTCTGCGCTCCAGCATATCTAGAAGCACGTCGCAGTCCCGCCATTCCCCAAGTGATTGTCGCGCGCGTCGCAGAGCACGTACCATCGTCTGGGCTTGGGGTGGAAGCGGTTTGGAGGAAAGGGCGGCGACGACCTGCTGCAGCCGTCGGCTCCAGACGCGGAGATCATGGACTGCGTCGTCAGCATCCTCCGCGAGTACCTTGAGCAAGAGCGACATGAACTTTCGCAGACGGTCGCGCAGGAGTCTTTCCAGCATTCCGCGATCCTGACTATCTCCTGTGGACGCCTTGCGACGGTGCTGATGCGCCGTCGTCGTGGACGTTGTGGTGAACAGAATAGGTACCTCCTGTTAACCACAATTTAACGAAAATATAGCGACAAATCACCCACCCCCGGGTCTATGGGCTAATCTTCCGCCTGAGAAATAACCAAACGGTTCACTCTGGCTATCTGTACATATACCGAGCACAGCCCGAGCATTGCTCCTATAGCTGTCCTGGTTACATCGATGAAGTCTACGCGCCCGCACCTGATTTGCGGCCGCTGGACCGGCTCAGCTTCTCACTTCACGGCGTAAGTAATTCAATAGAGCCGGGTCGAGCAGCTTGTTTGGATCCATTTCGAGTAGTTTGCGTTCTTCGGGGCTCAAGGTGCCGACGTTGATCCCCGAAAAGCGGCGCGTATACCACTCTTCCCAAAGGATTTTTTGCTTCATCAGTTCTACAAATGGTACATCCGTATCCATGCCATCCCCCGGATTTCCTATGAAGGGTAGAGCAGCCTTGTCGACTAAGACTTTAGGTTGCTCATGACCTTTTGCGGAGACTCATACTCATTGTGATGGAGTAAACCGTACGTGGACCGGCGCACCTTTGGTAGGCGAGTTCCGATTAACAATCCACAGCCCGAGGGGCGGCGGCGCTAAGGAACAAGACACGGGCCCCGCCAACTGAAAGCTGCAGCGCTCCGCTAAGCTTGCGACCCCTGGCTGCGAGAGCGCCGACGGATTGAAATGCCGGCGGCGCTAGAAAGCTACATCGTCACCCGTGACTCGAGGAAAGCCACCAAAGTCGTCGAGATCGTCGTGGGTCAGAATCCAGCGGAGGATGGCCATATAGAGGCGAAAATTATGCCCATTCAAAGCCGGGCCGCGAATTTCCTTAGTTTGCCCGTTTTCCCGCCGATTTCCTCGTAAAACGACAATCCTGTTAAGCGGCACAAGAATTGCGCACGTCTCGTCAGAACGTCGATGCCCTAGTTAGAGCAATAACATAGTTAGGCCGTCTGACACATCTGTCAAAGGGCTGGTCCACAAGCAACGCGGCGTCCGTCGTTTCGGAAGTGTGCCGTAGGGAACGGCGGGATGGGCCGCAGTTTTCAGAGCTTCATATTCTTTGGAAGCTCTTCAGTCGAACAGGAAAGCAATGTCTATCTATCGCCACATGAACGGTCGGATCGAAGAACGGGCGAGTCGCTCCGGCCGCCCACTTAAAATCGCCCAGCTAGCGCCGTTGTACGAGAGCGTACCGCCCAAGCTCTATGGCGGCACCGAACGGGTCGTGTCATATCTGACCGAAGCGTTGCTGGCTCGCGGCCATCAGGTGACTCTCTTTGCTTCCGGCGATTCGACCTGCCGTGCGCCCCTTCATCCTGGATGGCCCACGGCTCTGCGGCTTGACGGGCTCGATCGCTTGGGTCCCTCATACCAGCTTAGGATGCTTAGCGACGTCTACGAGCGCGCTGCGGACTTCGATATAATCCATTCACACCTCGACTACTGGAGTTCCCCATTTTCGCGTTTGGTATCTACTCCTACGATCTCGACAATGCATGGTCGGTTGGATCTGCCCGAGCTCTATCCGATTTATCAGTACTATCGCGATGTGCCGGTCGTTTCGATCAGCGATGCGCAGCGGTGCGATCTCCCTGAACTGAATTGGATTGGCACAGTTCACCATGGATTACCCGCAAACCTGCTGCGTTTCAGTCCGGCCCCGGGCCGATACCTCGCCTTCCTCGGAAGAATTTGTCCTGAGAAGCGACCTGATCTCGCGATCGAAGTCGCGCGGCGTGTTGGAGTTCCGCTTAAGCTGGCGGCGAAAGTGGACAACATAGATCGCGCCTACTTCGACGGAGTGATCAAACCCATGCTGTCGCCTCCCGATATCGAATATATCGGCGAGATCAATGAGAACGAAAAGAGCGAATTCCTCGGCGGAGCGCTCGCGTTGCTTTTCACGATCGACTGGCCCGAGCCATTCGGGCTGGTCATGATCGAATCGCTGGCGTGTGGCACACCGGTGATTGCGAGGCCCTGTGGCTCTGTGCACGAGATCATCCGCAACGGCGTCACGGGTTTCGTGACCCCCGCGGTTGACGATCTCGCGGCTTGCGTGCTCAAGGCCGAGCGGCTGTCACGCGACGACTGTCGCCGCGAATTTGAGACCCGGTTTACCGCAGAGACCATGGCCTGCAACTACGAATCGCTATACTGCGGACTATTGGCGGAAGGGAGTTTGCCTGGAGAGAGTTTCCCTGATGACCGATTGCGGTCAGCGGCCGCACCACCCGCGCTCAGCGCGGCACCAAAATAGGGAATGATATACTTGACTAGTTCCTGATCCATAAGCACGCACGGTGTGCGACATGCAGGCGCCTTGAACCCCAGATGATCACTCGCCTCGAACCCCGGAAGATCACCAGACCGAAGGGCGACCGTATGACGCGACGACAGTAGTAACAACGAGGCGGGAAACTCATCTTGGTACCAGTTATGGCGCAAGGCTATCGCGACGTAGCAGGCCCGGCTGAGCCGCGAGATTTGGGACTAGTGAGACTCGCTCGACCTACCGAAGTGCCGGCATGATGGGGGCGAGCTGGCGCGCTCGATCCCCCAAGCGAACTTCAACAACGTGCGGCGCTATCTACGGTCGATCGATCAATCGCGCTACTGATTCTACCAATTGCTGCAATGAAACCGGCTTAATGAGACAAAGCTGGAACCCGGCGGCAAGCGCGCGTTCCTGGTCCGCCGGCCTGTCCAGGCCGGTGAGCGCTACCGCCGGCATCTGGCCCACGGGGATGCGCTGGCGGACCTTGCGGATCAGCTCGAAGCCATCGACTATTGGCATCGCAAGATCGCTCACGAGCACGTCGGGGGGCGCCTTTTCGACCAGCGTCAGGGCTTCCTGCGCACAGCTCGCCGTGGCCACCTGTGCTCCGAAGGATTGCATAGCCTCGGCCAGCGCTTCACGGGAATCGGGATCGTCTTCCACAACCAGCATCGAAAGGCCATCGAGCGGGCCGCGTTTACTGCGATCTCCGTTGCCACGCGAATGGTGTTCCGAGGTCTCTTCTTTGACTGGCAGGAAAACCCAGAACGCGGCGCCTTTGTTCACTCCCTCGCTTTCGGCTTTGACCTGACCGCCATGCATCTCCACCAAATGGCGCACGATAGCCAGTCCCAACCCCAGTCCGCCCTGAACGCGCGTGATAGAGCTCTCGGCTTGGCGGAAGCGCTCGAACACGTACGGTAGAAAGCCTGGGCTGATTCCCTGCCCCGTATCGCGAACCATCACTGCCAGCCCTTGGTCGTGCCGGGTCAGGCGAATCGTGACCGAACCGCCGCGAGGTGTGAATTTGATGGCGTTGGAGAACAGGTTCCAGAAAACCTGCTGCAAACGATCCGCGTCACCGCTAACGATATCCAGCGGCGCGTCCATCTCATACTTAAGCTCAACTCGCTTGGCCTCCGCAGTCGGCCTGATGGCGGCGACTGCTGCCTCAACCAACGGCGCCAGCCGAAGCGTGCGCAACGTCAGATGGAGTTTACCCCGGATGATGGAGGAAATGTCCAGGATATCCTTGATGAGTACAGTTTGCAGATCTACGTTGCGTTCGATGGTTTCCAACGCCTTGGAAACCTTCGTCTGGTCCAAACTGCCCGACCGCAACAATTGGGTCCAGCCCTTGATCGCATTGAGCGGATTGCGTAGTTCATGGGAGACTACCGCGAGAAATTCCTCTTTCATCTGGCTCGCGGCCTCGACCCGTCGCAGCGCCTCGTGCTCGGTGTCGATGTCCGTGGCCGACACGATCCAGCGGGTTACTCGATCTGACTCGTCGCGTTCCGGAACTCCGCGAATCAGGAACCAGCGGAACTCACCGTCGCTGTCGCGTCTGAGGCGAGTCTGGACCTCCGCGGTGCGCTCGCTGCCGGTCGCCATTTCCCATTCGGCTTGCGCTTGGGTCCGATCTTCCGGATGAACGAACTCGAGTAATCCGGTGAATGGAACCGGCTCGCGCACAGGCACGCCGATATATTCGACGGCGCGCCTGTTCGAGTAATAAAAGAGCAAATCCGACCCCGCTACCCATACACATTGCGGGAGCGCGTCCATCAACGACCTGAAGCGCTGCTCGTGGCGGCGCTCGAAGGCTTCGCGGTCGCGATTACGCAGCAATGCCGCCTGGCGCTTGATCATCTGCTCTTTCAGGTACAGGTCCAGGAACACGGATACTTTGGAACGCAGGATCTCGGGATCGAACGGTTTGAGCAGAAAATCCACAACTCCGCGAGCGTACCCGCCGACCACATCGGAGCTGTCCAGGGATACTGCTGTGAGTAGGATTATCGGGATGCTTGCTGACTTCTCGCGCTGTTTGATCAGCTCGACGGCGCGCAGTCCATCCATTCCGGGCATTCGCACATCCATCAGAATGACCGCGAAATCCTCCTCGTTGACATGCTTGAGCGCTTCCTCGCCCGAAACCGCCCGCACCAGTCTTTGCCCCAACGGATCAAGGATCGCTTCAAGCGCGAGCAAGTTTGCCGGCCGATCATCGACCAGCAGGATACTGGCTTGCGCCTCAGCACTTGCTATTCGTCCTGCCAATGAAATGGCGGATTTCATGTTTCAGCTCCCCCCGCCTCCGGCAACTTGAGCTCGGCTGCAAGCCTGCTTAAGAAGCTGCGAGCGGACGCGGGCCACCCGCCCAAATCCCTATTAGTTCGACCAGTTGCGCTTCGTCGATCGGTTTGGCCAGATAGTCCGACGCGCCGGCATTCATGCAGCGATCGCGATCCTCTTTAAGAGCCTTGGCGGTCACGGCGATTACTGGAAGCCAGCTCTTATTCGGATCCTTGCGGATCCGCCTGATCGTCTCATACCCGTCCATCTCCGGCATCATGATATCCATCAGCACGATGTCGATATCGGGATGACGCTCGATCGTCTCGATCCCAAGCCGACCGTTCTCCGCAGATAGTACTTTCATACCCAGTGCTTCGAGTAAGCTGGTGGTTGCGAATATGTTGCGTGGGTCATCGTCAACGAGCAGGACCTTTTTGCCTGCGAGCGAGGGGAGCGTCTGAGAGATCGCCGGCTCAAACGCAAGCGCAACCTTCTCGGTTGGTTGGCTCTCCATCAGTTGGCTTTCGCTTTCAGGTCCGCGCTGCTTTCGAAACGTTGACGTGGTTGGCCAATACCTGACGGGCAGGTACAACGTGAAGGTGCTGCCTTGGCCCGGGTTGCTTTCGACCTGGATTTCGCCGCCGAGGGCGCGCGCGATCTCGCGGCTTATCGAGAGTCCCAGCCCGGTGCCTCCGTATTTGCGGCTAGTGCTGCCATCGGCCTGATGGAAAGCCTCGAAGATCAGCTTTTGCTTATTCTTGGGAATACCGATTCCCGTATCAGTCACCGAAATAGCGATTACCCTATCTGCAGCCAGGAGCGATTCGCTCTCGAAGTCCTTGCCGGGCGCGGCCATCTCCATCCGGAACTTCACCGAGCCGCTGTCCGTGAACTTGAACGCATTGGCCAGCAGGTTTTTGAGGACCTGCTCGAGCCGCTGTTGGTCAGTATGGATCTGCTCGGGAAGTCCGGTTGCGATCTCGGTAGTGAAAACGAGGCCCTTCTGCTCCGCCAGTGGACGGAAGCTGCGTTGGACGAACTCAACCATCTCGCGTATCTCAATCTCGCGCGGATCCGTTTCCATCTTTCCGGCCTCGACCTTGGACAGGTCGAGAACTTCATTGATCAGCTTCATCAGGTCGGTGCCGGATGCATAGATAGTCTGAGCGTACTCGCGCTGCTTCTCAGACAGGTTGGCGTCCTTGTTGTCGCACAGAACCTTGGCAAGGATTAGCAAGCTATTAAGCGGCGTTCGCAATTCGTGAGACATATTGGCCAGGAATTCGGATTTGTACTTTGAAACCAGCACGAGCTGTTCGGCCTTTTCCTCCAGCGATTTGCGCGCCTGCTCGACCTCGCGATTCTTGACCTCGACCTTGATGTTCTGCTCTTCCAGCAGCTTGGCTTTTTCTTCCAGTTCGAGCGCTTGGTGCTCCAGCGCCAGGTTGGTGCCCTTGAGCGCGTCCTGCTGCTGGGTCAACTCCCTGGACTGATTCTGGAGCTCCTGGGTCAGTCCTTGGGACTGCTGGAGTAGCTGCTCGGTGCGCATGTTCGCCATGATCATATTGAGCACAACGCCGATACTCTCGCTGAGCTGGTCGAGGAAGATCTGATGGATCGTGCCGAACGGATTGAACGACGCCATCTCGATCACTGCCTTGACCTCGCCTTCGAAAAGGATCGGCAGCACTATGATATTTAGCGGCGGCGCATCGCCGAGGCCTGAGCTGATATGGATATAATCTGAGGGCGCGCTGGTAATCAGGAT
>Ga0209526_10001482_pt1 | contig 15754 bp, 14 predicted proteins | sample JacPinW_OM2H0_M1_FD_188566 | JGI IMG/M metagenome (GOLD analysis project Ga0209526, IMG submission 188566) | Forest soil microbial communities from Algoma, Ontario, Canada - Jack Pine, Ontario site 1_JW_OM2H0_M1 (SPAdes) (version 2) | ecosystem: Environmental > Terrestrial > Soil > Boreal... | reverse complement strand
CCTGGAACTTGTTGTCGGTCGCCTCGGCGACGTATTTGGCGAAGCTCTCGCAAGTCCCGTAGAGCGTGTCGAGCGACTTCGGCCAGCTCGCGGTCAAGCGCCACTTGACTTCGGGCATCGACTGGGCAATCGCCGGCGCGGCCACCGCCGATGCGGCCATTCCGGCCCCGGCGGCTTTGAGAAAATCACGACGTTGCATGCTGCTCCTCCCTGACGCAGTGGGCGCGGCCGAAGGCCGTGCACCCGTTCGTGGTTGAACGCCCGGCTGACGTGTCGCAATGACAACGATTTTCAGCCTGTTCGATCGCCGCGTCCATCAGTTAATCACGGGCGATCAGCTTGGCGCTGTTTGGGTGACCCTGTAAAGCGCGAGCGGGTTGTCCCAGAAGGCTTTGCGGGCAAGCTCGGCCCCCAGGACGTTCTCCACCAGATCAACATCGGACGGCATGAACGGGCGTTCCGCGCGCGTGGAGGGAATGTCGGTGCCGAAGACCAACGCCTGCGGACTTGTCCGCGCGACCTGCTCCAGGGTTTTGGGCACGTCGAGCTTCACCCGTCCAAAGCCGCTGGCCTTTACCTTGCACCCGGCTGCGACCAAATCGAGCAGCACCGGAACGCCGGCTTGCGTCATGCCGAGATGGTCGATGCAAAGCTGCGGCAGTTTCGACAACGTTGCCACATGCGGCTTGAGCGCGGCGGCATCAGCGTAGATTTCCGAATGCCAGCCCGCGACCGAATTGCAGCGCATGGCCAGCGCCGCGACCTCGTCCACGCTGTCGATGCGGCCGCGGTACATGTTGAAGCGCACGCCGCGGATGCCAAGCGCGCCGAGCTTCGCAATGGCGTCGTCCGGATAGTCGTTGGGGATTTGCGTCACCCCGACCCAGCCGATACCGAGCCGCGGCAAGGCATCCATCAGATAGGTTTGATCGTCGGCCTGGAACGACCCCGATACGACTGCACCGGCCACAACGCCGAGCGACTTCGCCTGCGCCAGGTAGGCGTCGAGCGGAAAGTCGGGCGGGGTATATCCCTGGTTGGCGACGATCGGGAAGCGGTAATCGATGATGTGGCAGTGGCCGTCAAACAAACGACGCTGCTGCGCGTGGCCCGATGTGGCACTGATCGTAGTCACGATACTCCCAGCCAGGAAACCGCGGCGACTAATCGACATGCGTGTGGCTCACCTATCGGCCTAACGGTACGATGACATAAGCTTCAGATCACGCGTTAAAGCGGCTCCCGTTCAATTCGAACAAACACCCAACTCGTCATGGCCGGGCTTGTCCCGGCCATCCACGTCTTAATGTCGCGCGAGGCCGTAAAGACGTGGATGCCCGCGACAAGCGCGGGCATGACGGGCGGGTTTTTCCAGTTTGGGCACAGCGAACGGCCGACGCTCGGTTACTATCGTGGCAGATATGTTGCTGTCGAGGATCAGGCGAGGCGGGGTGACCCAAGGGCCGGCGATACCAAAGCAATCGGGGCCGCAGGCCGCCGAATCAAAGGCAGCGTTGGATCGAGGACATTATGCTGGACGGAGCGGAGCAGGACGACAATCTGAATGGGATTGCCTATCCGCCCGAAGATGCGACCACAGGTCGAAGGTTGGAAGGCTGGCTGAACTCCGAGCGAGGTCCGCTCGCGGCCGTTCCACCGAGGAATAGCGACGCTCGTTGTACGCATTCAATCAAGTGTGCCAACGAGGATCGATTGACGCTTGGATCGGTCTTCGGGTCGCGACTGAGAAGGCTCAATACGAATGCAATTCGATCGTCCTGTGTCCAAACTGGCGCGGCCAGAACGTAGTAGCTTTCCTCGCTTCGCGCGAAGTACGCATACCCTTTCGGCACAACAGCCTTACGGGCCTTCTCGATGAAATCGGTTGCCCCGAGGCGCCGGGTCGTACCAGCCAGTTCATCGGCGATCAGCTCGGAGGTCATGGACGCGGGCAGGTAGGCGGCAAACACCATCCCGACCGCTGACCGAAGCATGGGAATAAGCCCCGAGCGAAACTCGACAGCTCCCAGATTGTCCGCCCGTTGGGTAAAAACTGACACTGGTCCGCCCTGGCTCCAAACCGACACCGCCGTGCTCTGGCCAGTGAGATCGTAAAGCGTGCGGGCTTCGTTCTTGAGGACGTCAAATCCGTTAAGTTGAGTGAATGACGTGAGGCTCAGCGCAAACGCGCTCGGCCCCAGCCGATAAAGTCCTCTGCCTTCCTGTTCGACTAATCCGGTCCGCACAAGGCTTGCCAGGTAATTGTGAACGGCGCCGCTGCCGAGTTGTGCACGCTTCGCTATCTCGGAGAGCTGCACCGATCCCGGTCCCCCTTGCACGGCAAGCAGCACCCGATAGCCGACCTCGATCGATTTGATCCCCTTGGATTCGCGCTCTCGCGTCTTGCGCCGCTTGATACTCGCGGTCGCTTTCACACGTCTGGAGGCCATGATCAGTTCAGCATCCTCGCAACATCAGAGTGTTGAGAATCATGGGTTGAATCCTAGCAGGTTGGGAGCGCCTGCACGAATGGCGCAGCGGAGGCCGGCAAGCATAGTGCATTGCAGCGGTCACGGTTAGTTGATATACCATAAGATTATTGACAATGGCATCTAATTTTGACAATATTGAAATAAGATGCGAATTAGGGAGGTGGCAATGCCGGTCGTTCGATTTGAGCGTCAGAAATCAATTGGCCACATCGTTCTCGCCAACCCGCCAGACAACCTGCTCAATATCCGTTTCTCGGAATGCCTTCAGGAAGCGGTTCACGCGGCGGGGGATAGCGATATCCGCGTATTGCTGATCCGAGCGGAAGGCGAAAACTTCAGCCGTGGCGGCGATATTCTCGATTTCATCACCCGCGATGCAAATTCATTCCGAACGTTCGTCGGAAACGTGCATCGGTCCTACCGCGCAATCGAAGCATTGCAAGTCCCCACCGTGTGCGCAGTGCGCGGGGCGGCATATGGCGGTGGCCTTGAGCTTGTATTGGCTTGTGATCTGGTCGTTGCCGCAGAGAATGCCGAGTTCTTCTGTGTCGAAGCTTCGGTGGGGTCGGCACCGCTTGCGGGTGCGGTCCAGCGGCTTGCGTCCCGCGCCGGCCCTGCGCGCGCCGCGCGCTATGCGATGTTGAGCGAAAAATTCTCCGGAGCTGTCGCGGGACAACTTGGCATCGTGAGCCATGTCGTCCCGGAGATCGAGGTCGAGAGGACGGCACTCGCTCTCGCACAAAAGTTGTCGGCCGGCCCCACGCGGTCGTACGGGGCGATTCGCGGTTTGCTGAAGGCGTGGTCGGGCGGGGGCATCCCAGCGGCGGATGCCCTGCAGCTCGACCTCACCATCGGACTGCATTCGACCGAAGACGCTCGCCGTGGCCGCACCGCGAGGGTGGAAGCGCTTAAGAAAGGGGTTGAGCCGTCTGCGCCTGTTTTCGAAGGCCGATAGACGCCCCAGGATTAGCTCCTTCCTGGGGCTTAGCGCCACTGCATGCATTTGAAGGACAAGGGCAAATGCAACACAGGACACCCAGCTACGTTCATGGGGCGAGCGCTACGCCGCTCATCAGCAATACGATTGGGCAATTCTTCGATTTCGCCTGCGAAAAGTGGGCGGCACGTCCGGCGCTGGTAGTACGTCATCAAGACGTGCGATTTACGTATGGCGAGCTACGCGAAAAGGTGGAGCAACTTGCGGCCGGGTTTCTGGCCTTGGGTCTCGAACCAGGCGATCGCATCGGAATTTGGTCGCCCAACAACATGGAGTGGGTACTTACGCAATTTGCCACGGCAAAAATCGGCTTGATCCTTGTCAATATCAACCCGGCATATCGATTATCCGAACTCGAATACGTCTTGAATAAAGTCGGCTGCAAAGCACTCATCCTGGCTGAGCGGTTCAAGTCATCAGAATATGTCGGCATGCTGCGCGAGCTTGCGCCGGAACTCGCCAAAGCTGTTCCGGGTGCATTGTCGTCCAAGCGTTTGCCGAGTCTGCAAACGGTGGTGGTGCTCGGGCAATCTCAACACGCGGGCGCGCTCCGATTTGCCGACGCGTTGACGCAAGGCGAAGACGCTCATCGCCGCCGCATTTCGGAGCTTTCCCAGGTTCTGCAGTTTGACGAGCCGATCAACATCCAATTCACGTCAGGGACAACTGGAGCCCCGAAGGGTGCGACGCTCTCGCACCACAATATCCTGAACAACGGCTTTTTCATCGGCGAGGCGATGCGGCTTACGATGGAGGACCGCCTCTGCATTCCTGTGCCGCTGTATCACTGCTTTGGCATGGTCCTCGGCAATCTTGCGGCACTCACGCACGGCGCGTGCATGGTGTTCCCCGGAGAGGGCTTCGACCCCCTGGCCACTTTACAGGCAGTCGCTGAGGAACGATGTACCGCGCTCCACGGTGTGCCTACGATGTTCATCGCGCAGCTCGATCATCCGGATTTTGCCCGCTTCGACCTTTCATCTCTCCGCACGGGCATCATGGCCGGTTCGCCTTGCCCGATCGAGGTTATGAAACGGGCCGTGTCGCAGATGCATCTTTCGGAGATCACGATCGCCTACGGCATGACAGAGACAAGCCCGGTCAGCTTCCAGAGTTCGACGTCCGATCCGGTGGACAGGCGAATATCAACAGTCGGCCGGATCCAGCCCCATATCGAAGTCAAGATCGTTGATCCGAACGGTCAGATCGTTCCGCGCGGAATGTCCGGGGAGCTGTTGACGCGAGGTTACTCGGTCATGCTGGGATACTGGGACGACGAAGCGCGAACAAGGGAAAGCATCGACGCGGCGCGCTGGATGCACACCGGGGACCTGGCCACGATCGACGATGAAGGCTATTGCAACATCGTCGGGCGCATCAAAGACATGATCATCCGCGGCGGCGAGAATGTTTATCCGCGCGAAATCGAGGAATATCTGTACAAGCACCCGAAGATCCAGGATGTCCAAATTTTCGGAGTTCCAGACGACCACTATGGTGAGGAGATTTGTGCTTACATCAAGCTGCGTCCAGGCGTCGAAGCAACTTCTCAGGAAATCATCGAGTTTTGCCGCGGCCAGATCGCCCACTATAAGGTTCCGCGGTACTTCAAGTTTGTCGATCAATTCCCGATGACGGTTACCGGAAAGGTGCAGAAGTTTGTGATGCGCGATGAAGCCGTGGTCGAGCTTGGACTGAAGACCGTAAAGACCGCTTGAAATTCAGCCGCCAGTGGCGGCTGAGCCGGGGTCGTCATTGGAACTAAAATCGGGAGCAGCACCCGCCGGCTCTCAAGCCGCGGGCGCATGAACCTGCCTGACCGCGCGAAGGGCCGGCATCACGTGCTGCGCGAAGCCGGTGATCGACCGCTTGCCCTCATCAAAAGAAATGTCACCAAAAATAAAGTTGCCGCCGACAAAAGTGGCGCCGCTGACCTCAACCTGGCGCATGAGGTTTCGGCGTACGCTTTCTGCGGAGCCGACAACCACGAACCCGCTTTGAACGGCAGCGTCAAAATCGGCAGGAAGCCGGTTGCCGGGTTCGGTGCCGAAGCGCTTCCAAAGCTTAATGAAGCCTGCATAGAACTTATCCCATGCGCGCCGTCCAATTACCGTTGCCGCCTCTTCGGAATCCGCGACCAAGATATGCCGGTTGATTCCCATCAACAGGCTTTTACCGCCATTGAGGTCGTCCATAGCCGTACGCTCGGCCACGTAGCGGTCGAATACCAGCCGTGCACGTTCAGGCGGCCCCCCAACGACGATGTTGGCGTTGTTCTGAGCGGCCCAAACCGCGGACTCCGGTGATCCAACAGCTACCCACATGGGCGGGTACGGTCTCTGAATGGGTGTCACCGATAATTCGACGCCGTCGTACTGCCAGTACCGCCCCTTGTGTTGAACCACGCCCTTCTCAAGTGCGGCCATCAGGATCGTCAGGGACTCCACGTACATGGGCTGCATGTCCTCCGGGGCAATCCCGAAGAACCCCATCTCGTGAGGAGAGGCACCTTTGCCGACACCGAATTCAAACCTCCCTCCGCTGAGATGGTCGAGCATTGAAATCTCTTCGGCGAGGCGAAGCGGCTCGTATGCTGGAAGCAGGTAGACAAGCGGTCCAAACCGCAACGTCTTGGTGCGTTGGGACAAAGCCGCCAAGAAAACACTGGGTGAGGGGGCAGTGCTCAGCGGCGTGCCGTGGTGTTCGCTGACCTGGTAGATGTGAAATCCCAGCGCTTCGTACAGCGAGGCCAGATCAAATCTCATGTTGTACTGGTCGCACACGAGTCGGCCGGTCCAGTCGTTCTGATCAAAAATGCCGAATTTCATTGGACTCTCCTTGGGCGCGCTTTTGTCTATTGACAATATCAAAATTCATATTCATTGTCAAAATGCGTCAACGACATTTGCGCGCAACCTCGGTGACCTCGTGCGGTCAACGAGTTCACAGGAGCGCGACAAGAGCCCTTGCCTACGGGCAGGGACGATCTCGATTGGGTGAGGCCGCGTGCCAAGACTGCGACTACGTACGTCAGCTTCGCCGGCGAATGTCGACAGCAACCGAGCCTTGGTGGCGACGCTGCGTGCGCGCAGTGCGGAAGCCGCCGCGGGAGGACCGGCGTCAGCGCGCGACCGTCACGTCAAACGCGGGAAGCTCCTTCCGCGCGATCGAATAAACCGACTACTCGACCCCGGCGCGCCTTTCCTGGAGATCGCGCCGCTGGCCGCTTACGGCCTATACGATGGCGAGGCGCCAGCAGCAGGCATCCTTGCGGGGATTGGTCGCGTGCGAGGGCGCGAAGTTCTGATTGTCGCGAATGATCCGACGGTCAAAGGAGGAGCGTATTTCCCACTCACCGTGAAGAAGCATCTGCGTGCACAGGAAATCGCCGTTCAAAACCGGCTGCCTTGCGTTTACCTGGTCGACTCCGGTGGAGCAAACTTGCCACATCAATCGGAGGTGTTTCCTGACCGGGACCACTTTGGCCGCATCTTCTACAACCAAGCCCAGATGAGCGCGCAAGGTATTGCGCAGATCAGTTGCGTCATGGGGTTGAGCACGGCCGGTGGTGCCTACGTTCCCGCGATGAGCGATGAGACGATTATCGTGAAGGGACGGACCGGAGAGAGTCAGGGAGCAATATTCCTGGCAGGTCCTCCGCTCGTTAAGGCCGCGACCGGCGAGGTGATCAGCGCGACCGAACTCGGCGGTGCCGACACGCACAGCCGAAAGTCAGGCGTCGTCGATCACGTTGCGGTCGACGATGTGCATGGGCTGCAAATCGTCAGGGAGATCGTTGGACGTCTGGCGCCTGCGAAGCGCGAGGTCGTCAATGGCCGCCAACCCAGGCTGCCGGGGTACGCGCCGGAAGAGCTCTACGGGATTGTGCCAACCGACATTCGAACTCAATACGACGCACGCGATCTCATCTCATGCATCGTCGACGGTTCGGAGTTCGAGGAATTCAAGGCAGCCTTCGGTTCCACCCTTGTCACAGGTTTTGCCTACATCTGGGGTTATCCCGTGGCCATATTGGCGAACAACGGCGTCCTGTTCAGCGAAAGCGCGCTCAGGGGAGCACATTTCATCGAGCTCGCGTGCGTTCGCAAAATTCCACTGGTCTTCTTGCAGAATATTTCCGGCTTTATGGTCGGGGGCCGCTACGAGGCGGGCGGCATTGCGAAAGACGGCGCGAAATTGGTCACCGCCGTTGCAACGGCCAATGTTCCGAAATTTACCGTCGTGGTGGGGGGCAGTTTTGGGGCCGGCAACTATGGCATGTGCGGGAGAGCATATAGCCCGCGCTTCATGTGGAGCTGGCCCAACGCTCGTCTTGGGGTCATGGGAGGCGAGCAAGCGGCAAATGTGCTCGCCTCCGTTCGGCGTGACGCGATCGAAGCGAGTGGTGGCACCTGGTCTGCAGAAGACGAGGCGGAATTCAAGCGTCCCGTCCGCGAACGCTACGACCGCGAAGCTGATCCTTATTTCGCGACGGCGCGGCTGTGGGATGATGGCATCATCGATCCGGCTCAAACACGCGACATTCTTGGCCTCGCGATCGCAGCATCGCTGAACGCTCCAATTCCCGACGCACGTTTCGGCGTATTTCGGATGTAGATCCCGTGCTGAAACGCGTTCTGATTGCGAACCGGGGTGAGATTGCGCGCAGAGTCATTCGGACTGCGCGGCGCATGGCTGTGGAGACAGTTGCCGTCTACTCGGACGCCGATGCGTCGTCTCCGTTCGTGGCCGAAGCCGATCAAGCCGTGCGGCTGGGCTCGGCACCAGCGGCTGAAAGTTATCTCAACGTCGAAAGGGTTCTCTCGGCTGCCCGCTCGTCTGGGGCGGACAGTATCCACCCGGGATACGGCTTTCTGTCGGAGAATGCCGACTTCGCGGAAGCGGTGAAAGGCTCTGGATTGATCTGGGTTGGCCCGCCAGCGAGTGCGATCAGGGCGATGGGATTGAAGGACGAGGCAAAACGGCTGATGGCAGCAGCCGGGGTGCCAACAACCCCTGGCTACCAGGGTGTCGACCAATCCGAACTGCGGCTGCGCCAGGAGGCTGATCGCATCGGCTACCCCATCCTGATCAAGGCGGTGGCAGGCGGTGGCGGGAAGGGTATGCGGCGAGTGAATTCGCCCAATGAGTTCAGTGCAGCGCTGGCCTCTTGTCGGCTCGAGGCTGCAGCCAGTTTTGGCGACGATCGCGTCTTGCTCGAGACGTATGTGCCTTGCCCCAGGCACATCGAAGTTCAAGTTTTCGGGGACGCCTTCGGCAACGTCGTCCATTTGTTTGAGCGCGATTGCTCCTTGCAGAGACGCCATCAAAAGGTGATCGAGGAAGCGCCGGCGCCGGGAATGGACGGCGATGTGAGAGAATCGATTTGCGCCGCCGCCGTCAGGGCCGCCGCGGCGGTCAGCTATGAAGGCGCCGGGACAATCGAGTTCATTGCTGACGCCTCCCATGGACTTCGCGCAGACCGCATCTGGTTCATGGAAATGAACACGCGCCTGCAAGTTGAACATCCGGTCACTGAAGCCATCACCGGACAGGATCTAGTTGAGTGGCAGCTCCGGGTTGCATCAGGTGAACGCATTCCCCGCCTGCAACATGAGCTTGGGATCCAGGGTGCCGCGATCGAAGCAAGATTGTACGCGGAAAATCCGAAGGCTGGATTTCTGCCGTCCACGGGAAGGCTGGAAAGATTTCGTATCCCCGGTCAGAGTCGCGTGGACAGTGCGGTCGACGAAGGCAACGAGATCACGCCTTTTTACGACCCGATGATCGCTAAACTAATCGTGCATGCCTCCACGCGGGAGCAAGCTGCACGAGAGCTGGCGAACGTATGCCGCTCGGCACAGGTGTGGCCGATCCATACGAATGCTGCTCTATTGGCGCGTTGTTTGTCGGATCCTGATTTCATTAGCGGTCAGGTCAACACAGATTTCATCGGCTCTCGAACCGAAACTTTGATCGCGAGCAAGGGACCATCCGCAACTGCGTTGACTGCCGCAGCCTTGTTCAAGATCGATCTGGCTGAAGGTGCCGAGCCGGGCCCTTGGAAGGCGCTTTCGGGATTTCGCGTGAACGCGCCACGCCATCTCCAGGTTTCGCTGATCTGCGATGGCAAGCCGTATACGGTCAACCTGGATGGTCAGTTCAAACGGTCATCCGATTCCGTGTTGCTGTTCGACGACATGATTGTCGCGTTCGAGGGCGGCGAAGCTTTTTCGTTCTCGAGTACGGAATCGTTTGCTGATCAATTTGATGAGGAGGACGGTGACAGCACAATACGAGCTCCGATGGCGGGCCGTATTGTGCAGGTAGACGTGACTGTCGGCGATCGGGTCAAGAAAGGCCAGGCGCTGGTCACACTTGAAGCAATGAAGTTGGTGCACACGTTGGTGGCGCCGACCGACGCGTTGGTGGCCGAGCTCCATGTCGCTGTCGATCTCCAGGTGAGCGAGGGCGCAATCCTGATACGGCTCGAAGAGTAGGAGGGCTGGCTTCCATGACTGAGACGGCGGTGCGCCACAAACGCGGCGGGCTTTACTTCGAAGACTTCCATATTGGGGACGTGATCGAACACCGCTACACGCGGACGGTGACCCAGATGGATAATATGCTGTTCTCCAACATGACCCTCAATCCGCAGCCGCTGCACATCGACCGGCATTTTTGCGAGACCGAAACGGAGTGGGGCCAACCGCTCATGAACTCGCTGTTTACGCTAGGATTGATGATCGGCATGTCGGTCTCAGATCTCAGCGTTGGAACCACGATTGCCAATCTCGGAATGACGGAGGTCAAGTTCCCTGCCCCGCTGTTCGAAGGCGATACCGTGCACGCTACGACGGAAATCCTCGCGAGGCGCGAGTCGAAGTCGCGTCCAGGCGCCGGCATCGTCGAATTCCATCACCGCGCCTTCAATCAGCACGCCATGCTTGTGGCCGAATGCCGCCGTCAGGCCTTCATGCGCATGCGGCCGAAATGACCGGCGCACGATGAAAATGCTCGGTGACACCGCCCGCGCCCGCATCTGCATATCGGATTCGCATCATTCATAAGAATTAGGCAATGGTGGAACAGCCCGCCTTCGACCACTTTGCGCGCTGCCAACCAGCGCAGGCAAATTCTGGGGAGGGCCAAATGATTTTGACGCGACGGGAGTTCTTCCCCTCAGCAGGCGCTTTGGCGTTGACGGCGGCCGCCGGCGGATCCGCTCTGGCACAGGACTATCCGAACCAGGATATCCATCTCATTTGCGGTGTCCCGCCCGGTGCCGGCGCTGACGTTATTGTCCGCTATTTTGCGGAAAAACTACGCGTGCTGTCGGGCCGCACCATCATTGTGGAGAATCGCGTAGGGGCTAACAGCGGCATCGCGACCGAGTATGTCGCGCGCTCCAAACCGGACGGTTACACACTCCTTCCATTTGCCGGCACGACGGTTGCGCTGACCTATCATCTTTACAAAAATCCGCCCGTCGACGTTGGCAAGGCATTGCAAGTTGCGGCCACGACCAACAATGGCGGCTTCATGCTGCTGGTCGATGCCAAGAGCCCATACCAAACGGTTGCCGAACTCACCGCTGCGATGAAAAAGAAGGGGGCTAGCGCAAGCTACGCCACCGCCGCCAACCCGGGCAGTATCATGGGCGCGCTCTACAAAGTCGGCGCGGGCCTCGATGCTGTCGAAGTGCCATATCGCGCGGCCGGTGATTCGCTTAACGAGATGCAGACCGGCCAGCTTGACTTCGGCCTGCACGATCCGGTCTTTGCGCTCGCGCAGCAGCGGGAAGGGCGCATGCGCATTCTTGCGGTCAGCACTAGCGAACGGCTCGGCACGTTCCCCGATGTGCCTACGATGAAGGAATCCGGCGTGCCAATGGATCTCAATCTGTGGTGGGGCGTGTTGGTGCCGGCTGCCACGCCACGACCGATCGTCGATAAGATCAATGGCTGGTTCATGGAGATCGTCGGTCGTGAGGACACCAAAAAATTCCTGGCGTTGTCGGGCGCCGATCCGCTGACCCGCACGCCGGACGAGGCGCAGGCAATGTTTCAAAAGGCCATCAAGGAATGGGGCGACTACGCGCGTATCGCCAAACTGTCGCAGACCTAGCGAGTCTGATCTAACAGTCCATGCGCGAGGGAGGGCTGTTCCGCGAACGTATTGTGCTGTTGGCGCACCGTCAAAGTGACGGCGATCGCAATTTGACGTCCGGATTGGAAACCCTGATTGGCGCACCGGCAAGAAAAGCCGTGACCGTTTCGACAAGACCCCCATAGAACGCGCGGTAAGACTCTTCCACGACGTATCCGAGATGCGGCGTCAAGACGACGTTGTCGAGCTGCAAAAGGGGGTGGTCGGGTGAAAGCGGCTCTTGCCAAAAGACGTCCAGTGCCGCTCCGCCAATGGATCGCTTGCGCAATGCCTCCAGCAGGGCGTTCTCATCTATCAAGGGGCCACGCGCGGTATTGATCAGCAAGGCGGTCGGTTTCATCAACGAGAGTTCTCGCGCTCCCACGGTCCCTCGCGTGCGGTCGCCGAGGACAAGGTGCAGGCTGATGATATCAGATTGGCTGAACAATTCGTCCTTTTCGACGCGCAACACTCCGACTTCGGCTGCGGCCTCCCGGGTCAGATTCTGACTCCATGCAACGACCTGCATATTCAGTCCCTGCGCCATGCGAGCGACCGTGCGACCAATCCCGCCAAGACCGACAATCCCCAGCGTCCGTCCGAACACCTGCCTCCCAACGCTGCCTTGCCACAATCCCGATCGCAGGCGACGTTCTTCCTGAGGGATACGGCGCGTAGCCGCCAGCATTAGTGCGATCGCGAGCTCGGGCGTACCGTATTGCACCTCAGCCGGCACTGGAGAATTGCACACCATTATTCCGCGCTCGGTGGCGGCTTCCAAATCAAGTGTTCGATGCCGCGAGCTGCTGATCGCAATCAACTGTAGACGTGGAAGAGCAACCAATAGGTCGCGAGGCGCTGCCGTTCTCTCGCGCAACATGCAAATAATCTCGTATGGCGCAAGCGTACGGGCCGCGTCACTTATGTCCTTCAGCGGCTTGTCGATAACATCGATTTGACACCGTTCAGCGATTTTGGACCAATCCGCCATCTTCAGCGCAACGTGCTGATAGTCATCGAGGATCGCGAGGTTAAGTCGTTTCATTCAGATCCTGGCTAGAATAACTTCGATTAGTGATGCCGCAGGGCGCGGTCGTGAGCGTTATGGCAACGACATGCTCTTGCAAATACGTAATATGTATGTTGCATACCGGAATAGTATTGATGCGCTCCCGCTCACAGCAGAGCGCTGTTGTCAGTTTGTATGCTTGGCCAACTCCGCAGCTGATGCGTCGAGCGCGAGCTTTTTGATGAAACGCCCCGACGCTCCTTCACAGATTTCGCGAACGACCTCGTGCAAAGTAGAGGAAAATTTGCCAACCAATTCTGATGTCGTGCCTGATATTGGTCGAAACAGGCAGTATTCAAGATAAATTGGTATCTCCCATTCAACGGCTTTCATCCCCTTGAGCCCAACCGCTGTCATGAGAAGCGGGTCAACAGGTGTAAGTCCTATCCCGTGTGCCACCATCTGGCAGGCGGACATGATGCTTTGTGTTTCGCACACGATATCAGGTGCAATGCCGAAAATTTTGAACTGCTCTTCCATCTGCTGGCGCGCAAACGCTGATGGCTGAAGCGCGATCAATGGATATTTTTGAGTATCAGCAGCGGATATGCATTGAACTTCTGCCAACGGATGGTCGTCCGGAACGAGCAGCATCATTTTGGTCCTGGCCAATGGTTCTTTTCGGATCCAAGGGAGATCAAACGGCAAGGCCGCGATCCCGAGGTCGAACGGCCGATAGGCGCTCCAAGTGCCGATGCTGCTACGCACGAGAATTTCAATTTGAACGTGCAATTCAGGACGTTGCTTGCGCAAGCGCGCAATAGCGGGCGGAATAACGGTATGGACCGCGTGAGGTGGCGCTAAAATACGGACCGGCGCGTCCTTTTCAACGCGGAGGTCGCGCGCAAAGCGTTCGATATCATCGAACGATGCAAGCGCGCGGCGTGCCTCCTCAAAAAAGCGAATACCGCGCATTGTTGCTGTGAGTCGGCGGCCCTCGCGTACGAATAACGCAAATCCCACCTCGGCCTCCAGCTCGGAAATGAGACGGCTGACCTGAGGCTGAGTCCGATGGATCGCGTCCGCAGCGGCGGTCACAGACCCATGCTGGCAGACCGCGACAAAGGCACGAAGACCCTGGATCGTGTACATGCATGTGCCCTTCGCATGGACCATCTAAATAATGCAATTGCCGAGGGGTCCGATCAAGTCCAGAACGGCCCATATCGCCAGTATCGATGGTGAAGCCGAGCTGAGCTCTTCACATCCGGGGTCATCAAATGGATTGGCTACGATTTCTGCCACTGGCCGGTCGAGTGCTCATCGGCGCGTCTTTCATGTTCAGCGGCGCCGGTAAAATCGGGGCCTACGACGGGACTGTTGCCTACATCACAGCAACGGGTTTGCCTTTCGCTCCGCTGGGGTGGGTGCTTGCAATTGTAATCGAAATCGGGGCCGGGGCGCTCCTGATCCTGGGGCTAAATGCAAAGACTGCGGCCTTGTTGCTGGCGCTGTTCTGCGTTGCCACCGCGGTTCTCTTTCATCACAATTTTGCTGATCGCAATCAAATGGTGCATTTCTTTCTAAACATTATGATCGTCGGTGGATTGCTTCAGATTATCTATTTCGGGCCAGGCCCATTCAGCTGGCGTGCGCGCACGATCCAATCCAGCACCGCATAGCTCGCTGAGCAGAGAGGAAAACGGAAAAAGCATATCCCGTTCGCATAGACTATGTGAATAATGAAATTGTCGGGAGGCCTTAGCCAGTCTTACAAGCACACGTGTCGGCGTTGACGCGATAAGTCCGCCAAAGATGCAGGCCGAGCGTGCAAGCGACCAGCAATCTGGCTACTGAGAATCTGACGACGCGCGCTGCCAGCCATGACAGCGCGCTCGGTGGCCTGCGCATCATCGATATGTCGGGCCTGGCTGGTCAATACTGCGGCAAGATGTTTGCCGATCTTGGCGCCGACGTCATTTTGGTTGAACCACCGGGCGGTTCCCCTACTCGCCGTGATGGGCCGTTTCTGAGCGCTCAGGCGCATCACGAAATGAGCCTTGCATTCAGTTATTTCAATAGTGGTAAGCGCAGCATCGTCCTGAATCTGGACACCGCTGGCGGACAAATGCTCTTGCGCAAGCTCGTCTCCAAATCGGATCTGTTAATCGAGTCGGAGCGCCCAGGCGTGATGGCGGCGCGACGGCTGAATTATGATTCGTTGGTTTCAGAGTTCTCAAACATCGTGATGACCAGCATAACGCCGTTCGGGCAGACCGGGCCGTATGCGCACTATGAAGCAGAAGACATCACACTGTTGGCCTTGGGCGGTCTCCTGTCGCTCGGTGGCTATCCCGATACTGAGCCAATTGCCGCATATGGCAACCAGGCCTATCTCGCCGCAGCACAGTTTGCGGCGGTTGCGTCTCTGATGGCTCTATTTGCCAACGAGAGCTGCGCGAGTCCGCGTGGTCGCCACATCGACGTGTCCATTCAGGAGTGCGTTGTACTGGGGCTGGAGAATGCGGTTCAGTTTTTCGACCTCGAAAACGTGATCCGTCGACGCGAGGGCGGCCTGCAGAAGCTGGCGGGGATGGGTTTATTCGCCTGCGCGGATGGATTCATCTACCTGATGGCCGGCGGAATCGCGTCCTCGGGCTTTTGGGAAAATCCTGGATCGGTGTCGGAGAAGAAGAAGGAGTCGATATCCCACGACAGAAATCCGGCGTTGACGTTGCCGCCTTGCGCATACAGACCGCCAGGAACCGTTCCTGGTGGAGTTCCCCCATGGCAGACGACGCACGATTGCGGCACCGATTTTTGACCACGCCTGTCTAGATCAACGCTTGTTACCCGCTCAAAAGCACCCGTGCGCGTGTCGGGCGCGAATACGTAGAATTTTACAAACCGTGCGCTTGCCGGGCTCGTCCCGGGTGTAGCGCTATATTCCATTGCGACTGCCACGATCGGATTCAATCCGTAGCCGGCTGCTTGGACGCTCGCGTAGTTCACGACGACGGCGGCCACATCGCACTTGCCGATTTTAGCGCCCAACGGCAGCGATGTCGCGCCTGCATCGCACGCCCCAAATTTCATATACATATCCCG
>Ga0209526_10001481_pt1 | contig 15755 bp, 13 predicted proteins | sample JacPinW_OM2H0_M1_FD_188566 | JGI IMG/M metagenome (GOLD analysis project Ga0209526, IMG submission 188566) | Forest soil microbial communities from Algoma, Ontario, Canada - Jack Pine, Ontario site 1_JW_OM2H0_M1 (SPAdes) (version 2) | ecosystem: Environmental > Terrestrial > Soil > Boreal... | reverse complement strand
CAGCTGGTGAAGGGCGTCCTGGTGGCGGACGTGATCGCCATCATGGGAAGCATGGATTTCATCCTGGGAGACGTCGATCGCTGATGCCACTCGCTAAGTCGACCGTCGAGCACATCAAGGGCCTGGCGCAGCGATATCCATCCAGGCAGTCCGCCATCATCCCGGCGCTGTGGGCGGTCCAGCATGAGCAGGGGTACGTCACCAAGGAGGCGATGGCCGAGATCGCGGAGCATCTCGGCTTGCCGTCCTCCTTGATCGAGGCGACGTCATCCTTCTATTCCATGTTTCTCACCAAGCCGGAGGGCCGACACGATGTGGTCATCTGCGTCAACGCCCCCTGCATGCTCCGCGGTGCCGATGAGATGGCCGCCTACCTGCAGCGGACGCTGGGCGTCCGGGATGGACAGACCACCTCAGACGGCGCGATCACGTGGCACTCCACGATCGAATGCCTGGGCGCGTGCGGCGGGGCGCCCATGATGCAGGTCGATCATCGTTTCGAGGAAAACCTGACCGAGGAGCGGATCGACGCCATCATCGAGCGGCTCCGGCAGCCCGTCGCCGCTGGCGGCGGCGCCGCCCTCCCGGCCGCGGAGCCAGCGAAACGGAAGACCGCGCCCAAACGGGTAAGGACGCAGAACTGATGCCGGTCAAGCCGGTGCTCACCAAGGACTTTGCGACCGAGAACCTCGAGCAGCTCAAAGTCTACGAGCGGGCCGGGGGCTATGCCGGGTTCAAAAAGGCGCTCGAGATGCAGCCGGACGAGCTCGTCGAGCTGGTGAAGAAGAGCGGCCTGCGCGGCCGAGGCGGCGCCGGCTTCCCCACCGGTAACAAGTGGAGTTTCCTCCCCAAGGGCGTCTATCCGCGCTACCTCGTGTGCAATGCCGACGAGTCCGAGCCGGGCTGCTTCAAGGACCGCTACCTGATCGAGAAGAGCCCGCACCAGGTGCTGGAAGGGATCCTGATCGCGAGCTACGCGATCGGCAGCAACCTGGCTTTCATCTATATCAGGGGTGAGTATCTTCCCCAGCACGATGCGCTCGAGACCGCCATCGCCGAGGCGCGCCAGGCAGGCTATATCGGGAAGAACGTCCTTGGCAAGGGCTACGACATCGACGTCATCCTCCACCGCGGCGCGGGCGCCTACATCTGCGGCGAGGAGACTGCGCTACTGACCTCACTGGAGGGGTATCGCGGCGAGCCGCGTTTGAAGCCGCCGTTCCCGGCCATCAAGGGCCTCTACGGCAAGCCAACGATCATGAACAATGTCGAGACGGTCTGCAACCTGCCGCACATCGTCCTCAATGGGGCCGACTGGTTCAAGGCAATCGGCACCCCAACAGGGTCCGGAACCCGGTTGTGGTGCGTGAGCGGGCATGTCAACCGGCCGGGCAACTACGAGATGGAGAACGGGACGCCCATCCGCGAGTTGATCGAGGGGCAGGGCGGCGGCGTCTGGAAGAACCGCAAGCTCAAGGCATTCCAGCCTGGCGGCGCCTCGATGATGGTGCTGCTGCCCGAGCATCTCGACGTGGGTCTGGACTTCGACGCGATCCAGAAAGCCGGCTCGCTGGCGGGGGCTGGTGCAATGGTCGTGATGGACGAGACCACCTGCATGGTCGATGCTGCCCGCCGCTATGTGAAGTTCTTCAGCCACGAGAGCTGCGGTAAGTGCACCCCCTGCCGCGAGGGCACCTTCTGGATGGCGAACCTGTTCGACCGCTTCGAGGCGGGCGACGCCAAACCTGGCGACATCGACCTGCTGCTCGACATCGGGTACAGCATCGACGGCCGGTCGTTCTGCCCGCTGGGTGATGCGTCGACCTGGTTCCCACGCAGCGTGATCAAGTTCTTCCGCGACGAGTTCCAGCAGCACATCTCGGAGAAGGGCTGTCCTTTCAAGAAGCCGGTCGAAGAGGCCGTCGCCTGATGGCCGCGGTGCAGACCGACCAGGTCACACTCACCATCAACGGTCAATCCGTCACCGTGCCGAAGGGCACGCTGATCCTGGACGCCGCCAAGAAGATCGGCATCGACATCCCGATCTTCTGTTCGCATCCGAAGATGGCGCCGGTTGCCGTCTGCCGGATGTGCCTGGTCGAGGTCGAGAAGATGCCGAAGCTCCAGCCCTCGTGCGCGGTCTATGTCGCCGACGGGATGGTGGTCAAGACGACGAGCGAGCAGGTCGGCAAATACCAGAAAGACGTGCTCGGCCTGCTGCTGATCAACCACCCGCTCGATTGCCCGATCTGCGACAAGGGCGGGGAATGTCCACTGCAAGACCAGACCTACCAGTACGGTCCCGGCGCCAGCCGCTTCGATTTCCCCAAGGCGCACTTCGACAAGGCCGTCCCGCTCTCGGACAAGATCCTCCTCGACCGCGAGCGCTGCATTCTCTGCTGGCGCTGCACGCGCTTTAGCGAGGAGATCTCCGGCGAGCGCGAGCTGGCGCTGATCCAGCGGGGGGTGCACACCATCATCGGCACCTTCAACGACGAGCCGGCCCGGTCGAATTACCAGGGCAACTGGACGGAGATCTGCCCGGTGGGTGCCTTGACCTCGCGGCAGTACCGCTTCCTCAGCCGCCCCTGGGACCTCGACCGCACAGCCAGCATCTGCCCCGGCTGCAGTATGGGCTGCAACATCCAGATCGATGCCCGCAGCAACCGCATCGGACGTTTCCAGTCACGCGAGAACGCCGCCGTCGACGACAGCTGGCTCTGCGACTTCGGTCGGTTCAGCTTCCCCAACTTCCAGCGCCAGGGGCAGGAGCGCCCGCGGGTGCGCCGCAACGGCACGCTCGAAGAGGTCTCATACGAGGAAGCGATCGCCTTCAGCGCTGACGCCCTCAAGCAGGCCGGCGGCCAGGTCGCCGGCTGGGCATCACCCGCCGATACCAACGAGGAGCTCTTCCTCTTCCGCCGGCTGTTCCGCGAGGTGCTGCAGTCGCCGCACCTGGATCACCGCAGCACCGTAGTGGCCGACGCCGAACCTGATGACATGACCTTGCCGATCGCCGACATCGAGCGTTGCGACCAGGTCGTCGTGCTCGGTGGTCAAGGCGTGATCGATGCGGCGCCCGTGCTGCACCTGCGGTTGTTCAAGAGCGAGCGCAAAGGCGTCAAGGTCCTCAAGGTCGGCGTCGCCGACAGCAAGCGGGCGCTCGATGCGATCCCGGCCGAGGCGCTGGCGGTGGCGATCCTGGCGACCGAGGCCGACAAGCAGGCGGCCGTGGACCTCCAGGCCAAGCTGGCCCAGAAGGTGAAGGGCAGCGTGCGCCGGCTGATCGTCACGGTCGGGCCCAATGGGCGCGGCGCGAAAGACCTCGGCATCCTTCCGCACCTCGGTCCTGGCTATGCCGCCTTGAACGGGCAGGCTGGGAAGGGGAGAGTGCAGTGGCCGGGGGCCGGCCTGAAGGGGCTTTACGTGCACGAGTCGAGCCCGCTCCATGGCTTTGTGCCCACCGACGCAGAATCGATGTGGCTCGCCAGCGTGCCGCTGCTGGTCTTTCACCGCTTCAAGGCATCTCCGCTCGACGACCTTGCGCACGTGATCCTCCCGGGCCACGCGTTTACCGAAAAGTACGGCACCGTGACCAACATGGAGGGCCGGGTGCAGCGCATCAAGCGGGGCATCGATGCCGAATGGGTCCGCGAAGACTGGCGCGTGCTCCAGGAGATCGCCAACCGGCTGGGTGCCTCCTGGGCCTACGAATCGGTCGACGACATCACCGGCGACCTGGTCCGCGCGCTCCCCCCGTACGCCGCCGTCAATGAGGGCGCGCGGGTGCTCTGGAGTGAACAGTCGTGACGACCGAGGTCATCGTCGTCACCCTGATCAAGGCCGTGATCGTGATCGGCGCGCTGCTGACCGGGTTCGCCTACCTCACGCTCTTCGAGCGCAAGGTGCAGGCGCGCCTGCAGCAGCGGCCCGGGCCGAACCGGGTCGGCCCCTGGGGACTGCTGCAGCCGGCCGCCGACGGACTCAAGCTGTTCTTCAAATCGAGCAGCGCGCCCTCGAGCCGCGACCGCTTTCTCTACCTGCTGGCGCCGATGATCTCGATCTGCGCGGCACTGGGCAGCTTTGCCATCATTCCGATCAGCGGTCCGGGCCCGATCAACCTCTTCGGCCATTCGATCGGCTGGTACGTGATGAACGTCAACATCGGCATCCTCTGGTACCTGGCGGTCACCTCGGTCGGTGTCTACGGCATCTTCCTTGCCGGCTATGCCTCGAACAGCAAGTACTCGATGCTGGGGGCGCTTCGGTCGTCGGCCCAGATGATCAGCTACGAGATGGCGCTGGGCCTTTCCCTCGTGCCGGTCTTCATCCTGGCGGGATCGGTCCGGCTGGTCGATATCGTGAACGCCCAGCACACCTGGTGGTTCATCATCCCGCTACTGCCGGCCTTCTTCCTCTACCTGATCGCCGGCATCGCGGAAACCAACCGGGCGCCGTTCGATCTTCCGGAAGCCGAGACCGAGCTGGTGGCCGGCTATCACACCGAGTACTCGGGGCTGCGGTTCGCGCTCTTCTTCATGGCCGAGTACATCAACATGATCATCGTCAGCTCGATTGCGACCGTCGTCTTTCTCGGCGGCTGGTGGGGGCCGGCGGGGATCCTGCCCGGGCCGTGGTGGTTCGTGCTGAAGGTGGTCGCGCTGCTGTACGTCTATGTCTGGCTGCGGGCGACGCTCCCACGGATGCGCTATGACCATCTGATGGCGCTCGGGTGGAAGTCGCTCTTCCCGCTGTCGTTGGCGATGATGATGGCCACCGCCGTCGTGGTGGTCGCCGCCCAGGGGGTCTTCTGATGGCGTTGCGGGAGATCTTGCTGGGGCCGATCTATATCGCCCGCGCGCTGGCGACGACCTTCAAACACAACGCCAAGCCGATCGTCACCATCGAGTATCCGGAACGGCAGAAGCCCGTCCCGCCACGGGAGCGAGGCAAACACATCCTTCACCGCTATGCAGACGGGCTTGAGAAATGCGTCGGTTGCGAGCTCTGCGCCATCGCCTGCCCGGTCGGCTGCATCGTGGTCGAAGCGGCCGAGAACACGCCCGAGCATCGGGTCTCGCCCGGCGAGCGCTATGCCAAGCGCTACGAGATCAACCTCCTGCGCTGCATCTACTGCGGAATGTGCGAGGAAGCGTGCCCCTACGATGCGATCACCATGGGTCCCCGGTATGACCTGGCGGATGACCATCCCGACAAATTCATCGCCGTCAAAGAGGACCTGCTGGAGCCGCTCAGCGCGAGCGTCCACGACACCGCCATCCCGTCTGGCGCCCCCTCGGCGCAACCGGTAGCGCGCAAGTGGTAGTCGGGTTCGCCCTCGTGGCGGCCTGGGAAATCGTCACCGCCGCCGGCGTGGTCGCCTTCCGCAAGCCGATCTACAACGCCCTTTCGCTGGTTGCCAACATGCTCGGGCTGGCGGTGCTCTTCTTGATGCTGAACGCCCAATTCCTCTTCGCCGCCCAGGTGATCGTCTATGCCGGCGCGGTGATGGTGCTTTTCGTGTTCATCATCGCGCTGATGAATCCGGAATCGGATGTCGCGCTCCCGCGGCGCGGCACCGAGTGGATCTACGGCGCGGTCTTCGGGGTGATCTTCGCCGCGCTGCTGGTCGCCCTGCTCTTCAACCGCGGGCTGTCCGGGCGGCCAGGGACGCTGACGCCCGAAGCGATCGCCGCCGTCGGCAATGTCCAGACCGTGGGCATCGCCCTCTACACAAAGTTCCTGTTCCCGGTCGAAGTCACGTCCTTGCTGTTGCTGATTGCGGCGGTCGGCGCCGTCTACCTGGCGATGCGGAGGATCCGCTGATGCCGGTTCCCGCCTACACCTTCCTGCTGCTGAGCGGCGTGCTGTTCACGATGGGGGCGGTCGGCTTCCTCGTCCGCCGCAACCCGCTGGTGGTCTTCATGTGCATCGAGCTGATGCTCAACGCCGTCAACCTGGCGTTCGTCGCGATCAGCCGCTATCTGAATTCGCTGGACGGCGTGATCTTCGCCTTTCTCGTGATCACGGTCGCGGCGGCGGAGGTGGTGGTGGGCATCGCGATCATCGTGCAGGTCTACCGCGCCGGCCGGCCGATGGATGTGGACGACCTCGACTTGATGAAGGAGTAAGGCGGGGCATGGAAACGCTGGCGCCGTTCGTACTGCTCGCGCCGCTCGCCGGCTTCCTCGTCAATGCCCTCTTCGGACGCTTGCTGCCTCGCCGCGCCGTCGCGTGGATCGGCGCTGGCAGCGTGGGCATCGGGTTCATCTTCTCGCTGAACCTCCTGCTCCAGTTGCTCACGGGTGCGCAGCCGCTGGATCAGACGTACTTCACCTGGTGGCAGAGTGGCGACTTCAGCGTCCCCTTCAACCTGTACGTCGACCGGCTGTCGACGTTGATGATCCTGGTCATCACCGGGGTCGGCTTCCTGATCCACGTCTACTCGATCGGCTACATGCGCGAGGACCCCGGATACTCGCGCTTCTTTGCCTACATGAACCTCTTCGTCTTCTCCATGCTGCTGCTCGTCCTCTCCGGCAATCTGCTCTGGCTGATCATCGGCTGGGCGGCGGTCGGGCTCAGCTCCTACCTGTTGATCGGCTTCTGGTTCGAGCGTCCCACGGCGGTACTGGCAGCGCGCAAGGCCTTCGTGATGAACACCATCGGCGATGTCGGGATGGTCTTCGCCGCCTTCCTGATCTTCCTCAACCTCCGGGTCCTCGACTTCCAGGGTCTCTTTTCCCGCGTCCACCAGCTGCCCAAGGGAGGCGGCGTGATCACCGCCATCTGCCTGCTGCTGCTGGTCGGCGCGGTCGCGAAGTCCGCGCAGCTGCCGCTTCACACCTGGCTGCCTGACGCCATGGAAGGTCCCACTCCGGTCTCCGCCCTGATCCATGCCGCGACGATGGTGACCGCGGGCGTCTACCTGGTGGCGCGCATGCACATGCTCTACGACTGGGCTCCTGCTGCGGCGGCCACGGTCGCTGTGATCGGTGGCGTCACCGCGCTTTTCGCGGCCACCATCGGCACCTCGCAGGTGGACATCAAGCGAATCCTCGCCTACTCGACGATGAGTCAGATCGGCTACATGTTCCTGGCGGTGGGGATCGGTGCCTACGCGGCGGGCATGTTCCATTTCATGACCCATGCCTTCTTCAAGGCGCTGCTCTTCATGGCCGCCGGCAACGTGATTCACGCCTTCCACGACGACCAGGACATCCGCCACATGGGCAACCTGCGGGCCGGCTTGCCGATCACCTTCTGGACGTTCTTGATCGGCACGCTCTCGATCAGCGGCTTCCCGCTGTTCGCGGGCTTCTTCAGCAAAGACGAGATCATCCGGGCAGCTCTCAGCGCGCCCGGTACCGAGTTCTGGCTCGGCGTCATCGCCCTGATCACCGCCGGACTGACCGCCTACTACATGTTCCGGCTCTTCTTCATTGCCTTCGGCTGGGAGTGGTTGTCGCACGACGACCGTCATCTCCACGAGGCACTACCGGTGCAGACCGTGCCGATCGTCATCCTCGCGGTCGGCGCCGTGGTGGGCGGCTACGTCCCGGTGGCGAGCTTCCTCTCGCCGGTCTTCGGTCACGCGGTCGAGGTCGGGACCGGCGCCTTCATCGGGCTCGCTGCGCTGTCGGTGCTGGTCGCGCTGATTGGTTTCCTTGCCGCCTACCTGCTTCACGCCCGGCGCCCCGATCTCGCGGTCGTCTGGCGAACCCGGCTCGGCCCGATCCATGCGCTGGTCGAGCACAAGTACTACGTCGATGAACTCTACGACCGCGTCTTCGTTCGGCCCGGCCTGGCGCTCGCCCGGTTCCTGAACGACGTCGTCGAGCCGCGCGTCATCGACGGGGCGGTCAACGGCGTCGCCAACTTCTTCCTGCTGGAGGCGCGTGAGTTCCGCCTGATCCAGACCGGCCGGGTGAGCAGCTACGCGCTCTGGACGCTGGGCGGCGCGATCGGGGTCGTGGTGGTGGTGGCTGCCTTCCTCGGGTACCTGCCGGTGAGGCTGGGCGGATGAGCTGGTACGCCCTGCCCGCCAGTGTGCCCTGGTTGACGCTCTCGCTGGTGATCCCGCTCGCCGGTGCGCTGCTGGTGGCGCTGGCCCCCAGCGAAGCCCGCCGCGTGGTCAAGCAGCTTGGTGTGCTCAGCGCCGTCATCACGCTGGTGCTGGTGGTGGCGATCATCGGTGGATTCCAGCAGGGGGTCGGCAATCTCCACCTGCAGTTCGAGGAAACGCTGCGATGGATCCCCTCCGCGGGCATCAGCTACCACCTGGGGGTCGACGGCCTCAGCCTCTTCCTGCTGGGGCTCAATGCGCTGCTCTTCCTGCTGGCGATCGTCATCGTCGATCCGCTCATGCCTCGGCTCAAGCAATTCATCCTGTTGCTGCTGATCCTCGAGGCCGCGACCGCCGGCATCCTGCTGTCGCTGGATCTCATCCTTTTCTATGTCTTCTGGGAGGCGATGCTGGTTCCGCTCTACTTCTTGATCGGCGTCTGGGGGGAGGGCCGGCGGGTCTACGCGGCCTTCAAATTCCTGATCTATACCGTGATCGGCAGCTTCGCGATGCTGGTCGCGATTCTGGCGGTCGCGGCGATCAACTTCTCCCAAACCGGGCAGCTCAGCTTCGACTGGACGGTGCTGGTCCAGCATCCCGCGGCCGGGATCTGGCATTTGCCGGCCGGGCTGGGGACCATCGGCATCCAGCAGCTGCTCTTCATCGGGTTCGGCCTCGCCTTCGCGATCAAGATGCCGATCTTCCCGCTGCACACCTGGCTGCCGCCGGCCTATACCTCGTCGCCGATTCCGGTCGTGATCGTCTTCGCTGGCCTGGTCTCCAAGCTCGGCGCCTATGGCTTCCTGCGCTTCAACCTGGCGCTCTTCCCGGATGCCGCGCATAGCCTGGGCGGCCTGCTGGCGGTCCTGGCGACCATCGGCATCCTCTATGGCGCCTTCATGGCGCTGGTCCAAACCGACCTCAAACGGCTGGTGGCCTACGCCTCGATGAGTCACCTCGGGTTCATCGGGCTCGGCATCTTCGCCGGCAACCTGCTCGGAATCGAGGGGGCGCTGGTCCAGATGATCAACCACGGCGTGATCATCGCCGCGCTCTTTCTCGTCGTCGGCATGATCGAGCGGCGCGCCGGCACGCGCCTCCGTGCTGAGCTCCAAGGGTTGGCAGCGACCGCCCCACTGTTCGCCGCCCTCTTCCTGGTGGTCTCGCTGGCCGCCCTCGGCCTGCCCGGCCTGAACGGCTTCGTCGGCGAGTTCCTGATCATGCTCGGCGCCTGGGCTTCCTTTATCCCGATGGCGGTCGGCGCCGGCGTCGGCGTCATCCTGGCGGCCTGGTACGTGCTCCGCTTCTACCAGGGCTCAACGCAGGAGGCGCCACCGCGGCCGTCCGGCTTCGGCGAGCTTCGGGCCGCCGAGGTTGGTGTCCTGGCTCCGCTGTTGGCGTTGATGGTGCTGATCGGCGTGAGCCCCGCCTTCTTCCCGGCCGCCGTCGACGCGACCGTCAAAGCCCTACCGGTGCTGCTGCGGTGACGATCAACCTCAGCGGCATCGGCATCGACTACGGCGCCATCCTCCCGGAGATGGTGGTGGCCGGCACGGCCATCGTCGTGTTGTTCCTCGAGCTGGTGGTGCCACCCGATCGGCGCCGATGGCTGGCCGCCGTGACCGTAATCGGCCTGCTCGGCGCACTGGTTGCCACCATCCCGCTCTGGGGCCAGAACCGGTCCGCCTTTGGCGATACGGTGATCGCCGATAGCCTGGCCGTCTTCTTCAATGTGCTCCTGATCGTGATCACCATCCTGACGGTGGCGATCTCGCCCCGGTACTTGCACGCCCTGGACCTCGACTACGGCGAGTACTACATCCTGATCCTGGGGGCCACCGCCGGCATGATGCTGCTGGCGGCCGCCACCAGCTTGATGACGATCTTCCTTGGGATCGAGCTGCTCTCGATTTCGCTCTACGTCCTCTCAGGCTTTGCGCGCACGGCGCTGCGCTCCCAGGAATCGGCCCTCAAGTATTTGCTGCTGGGCGGCTTTGCCACCGGGTTCCTGCTCTACGGCATGGCATTGATCTATGGGGCGACCGGCAGCACCACCCTTCGCGGCATCGCCGCCTTCACCACGGCCGCCTCCTCGAACGCCGGGAGCAACGTCCTGCTCTTGCTCGGGATCGGGTTCCTCTCGGTCGGGCTGGCGTTCAAGGCGTCGGCCGCTCCCTTCCATATGTGGACGCCCGATGTCTACGAGGGCGCGCCCTCGATCGTCACGACTTTCATGTCGGTTGCCACCAAATCGGCGGCGTTTGCGGCCATCGGCCGCGTCTTCATCGCCACCTTTCCCTCGATCTCGAGCCGGTGGTATTTCCCGCTGGCGCTGATCGCGATCTTCTCGCTCTTCATCGGCAACCTGGTGGCGATCACGCAGGATAACCTCAAGCGGATGCTCGCCTACTCGGGCATTGCGCACGCCGGCTACATCCTGCTCGGCGTGCTGCCGGGAACCGCGCAGAGCTTCTCCGCCACGCTGTTTTATATCGCTGCCTATGCGGTGATGAACTTCGGCGCGTTCGCCGTGGTCACCGCCGTCGCTGCCGGCGGCGAGGAGACCGCCGACCTCAGCCACTGGCGAGGCCTCTTCTACCGGCGGCCGTTCCTCGCGACCGTGATGACGATCTTCATGCTCTCGCTGGCCGGCATCCCGCCAACCGTCGGATTCTTCGCCAAGCTCTTCGTCTTCCAGGCCCTGGTCAACGCCCAGATCTGGGCGCCCTTGATCGTTGCCGTGGTCATGACGATCGTCTCCTTCTATTACTACCTACGGGTGATCGTCGTCATGCTGTCAGCTCCGGAGGAGGCGGCGGTCGACAAGCGGCGCCTCGGAATTCCGACCAGCACCGTGTTGGGCGCCGCCGCCCTGGCGACGGTCGTGCTCGGGATCTTTCCCGCGGTCGTCCTCGACTGGGCGACCCGGGCCGCGTCCCTACACTTCTAGGGTCTGATGAGGCGTAGCTCACCCGTGCGTCGATGATCGCGCCGTCCCCCGTACGCCCGACGGTTCGGCCGGCGGCGGCGCGGCGAATCACGCCGCTGTGGGTGCTGGGTCGAGCCTGGCGCGAGCTGCGCAAGATGCGCACCGCCATCATCTTGCTCGCCATCCTGGCCGTACTCGCCACCATCGGCACGTTGTTACCGCAGCTGCCGCAGAACCCGCGGGGCGTGATGGGTTACGTCCTGAACCATCCGGCGTCCGCCCCCTGGTTCGCGCGCCTCGGCCTCTTCGACATCTTCAGCTCGTGGCCCTTCATCATCGTCGCCGTCCTGATGTACACCTCCATCGGTGCCAGCATGTTCATTCGCGTGCCGGCCGCCTGGCGGCGTGCGATGGACCCCGCCCAGCGCAACCGCGGGCTCTGGGCGGAGGTGGCGAGCATCATCTTCCACGCGAGCTTTTTCATCCTGCTGGTCGGCGTGCTCTACGGCAAGGCGTTCGGCTTCCTGGGCAACGTCGCGGTGGTGGAGGGGGATAGCTTTACCGAGGCGCGAGCCAACTACGATAACCTGAGCGAGGGCAGGCTGGCCACTCAGCACGCGAATTTCCAGGTGAAGGTCGATAGCTTCAGCGCCAGCTACTGGCCGAGCGGCGCGCCCCGCGACTTCACCTCCCAGGTCCGCATCTACGACGGCGGCCGGCTCGTGGAAACAAAGAGCATCCAGGTCAACCACTACATCGACTATCGCGGCGTGAAGATCTACCAGGCCGGCTTCGGCTGGGCGCCGACGCTCAAGATCGAAACCCCCGACGGCCGTGTCGTCGAGGACGTCCCCACGATCTTCATCGGCGACCCACAGTTCGCCAACGGGGTCATCAAGGCGCCGTCCGCCGGGCCGGGCGATCAACAGCTGGGCGTCACCGCGATCTTCATGCCCGATCCGCAGATCGCCGATCAGTCGATTGCCCCCGGCACGCCGCAGTTGCGCAACCCGATCTTGCTGGTGCGCCTGTATCGGGGCGATCTTCACCTCAACCAGCCACAGAACGTCTTCGCGCTGGACACCAGCAACATGGACCTGCGCTGGCGCGGCGCGTTGCGTGTGGGCGAAAGTGTGGTCACCCCCGACGGCTACAAGCTGAGCTTCACCGGGCTGAAGCGCTACACGGACCTGACGATCAACAAGGATCCCGGGATCCCGATCGTGCTGGCCGCCTTCGTCATCGGCCTCTCCGCGCTCCTGGTCAGCCTCTACCTGCCGCTGATGGGGCCCGAGCAGCGGCTTTCGCCCTCACGGGAGCTCACCGGCTAGCAGCAGCATTACGCTCCCCGTAACGTTTCTGTCGTCGTATGGCCTTGGTGATTAGGCCCAACGGCGGGGACTCAAAGCGAGTTGCGGACGGCATGCTTAGGGGCGTGCGGTGCCATCCTTTTTCCTATTCCAAAAAGGGCCAGGCGATCGTCGAAACCGCCCTCCTGCTGCCGATCCTGATGCTGCTGGTGATGGGCAGCGCTGACCTGGGTCGCGTCTTCTATTACTCGATTGCCGTGACCAGCGCCGCCCGCGAGGCGGCCCGGCAGGGAACCTATTACGACCCGATCTCCAATACCAATGCCTACGACAGCTACGGCCAGGTGCTGGCCGCCGCCCAGAAGGAGGTCCCCAGCGACGTCAGCCTCATCCTCCCCGCCACCAGCCCATCGCATTGCCTGACGGGAGCGCCGTCGACGTGGGGCCCGTATTACCCCAGCCAGCCCAACGCCGGCTGGGTGTTCATTTGCTTCGACGGCAATGACAGCCAGAGCACGGCGGCGAGCCTGACGATCCAGGTCACGATCCTCTACAACTTTGAACCGGTCACCCCACTCGCGAGCGTGGTCGGCGCGAGCAGCGTGCACGTTTTCGCATCGACCACGATGCAGGTGCAGAAACAGCCATGACGCGGATGAAGCGCGGCCAGTCGCTGGTTGAGATGGCGATGGTCGCGCCCTTCCTGATCATGACCCTGCTGATGATGATCGACTGCGGACGCGCGGCGTATACGTACGCCACCCTGGCCGGCGCCGCTCGCGAGGGGGCGCGGAGCGCGATCACCACGGGAGCCAGCCGGCCCGACAACACCGGGGTTATCGCCGCGGTCCAGCAAAATGCATTCGGCGTTCGGCTCAATCCCGGCAGCTGCGTCAACGATGCGCCGCCGGCCAGTCCGAGCATGTCGCCGAACACCGGGCTGGTCTACGTTGGGGCGGGCAGCGGCAACCTCACCACCAACGCTCCGGCGGGCCAGGCGGCCGCGGCGGCGGCCGGCGGTTGCGGGGCGGTCACCCCCAGCTACGCCGGTCACAATGCGCTGGCGGTGACGATCAAATACAACTTCCAGCCCCTGACCCCGTTCGGCTCGCAGTTTTTCCCCGGCGGGATCGTCATGACTGTTACCAGCACCATGAGCACGGAGTACTAAATGCAGGGATCCTGGTTGCGAAAGCAGTCAGGACAGGCGGTGGTCCTCGTCGCCGTGGCGGTGCTGGCTCTGACCGCCATCCTGGCGCTGGCGCTCGATGGTGGCGGGATCTACCTCGACAGGCGACAAATGCAGAACGCGGCCGACTCCGCGGCGCTGGCGGGGGCCGAGTTGCTGATGGCGGTGCCGCCGAACCATGCGAACGTCCATAACCAGGCCATCGGGAACCTGGTCAAGAACATTCCAGGCGCCAGCTTGGGCGGGACGGTGTGCAGCTCGTCATGCCCGAACCTTCCGACCATCGGCACCCCGGGCGGAAGCGGGATCGGCACCATCAACCTGGGCGCCGGCTACTTTGCGGAGCTCTCGATCGCTACCTCGTACACCTACCGGGTATCGGTCTGGCACACGCACCCGGTGGCGGTCGCGCCGATTCATGGTTTCCAGTCGACGATCACGTTGGTGGCACGCGCCACGGCGCAGAACGCGAACCTGCCGTATGCGGTAGTCGTCCTGCAGGGACCAGCGTATGCGCAATGGCACGACCTGAACATCCAGGCATCGACTGCCGTCCTGGCGCTGCAGGGCGGAGGTAGCCCAGGCGATGATCGCGGCGGCGTTTTTTCCAACGCCAACATCGACCCCGGCAATGGAATCCCCGCCATCACCTTCAGTCCGGCGGGTAATGCCGGCGACCTCTGGGCGGTCAACGAAGCGAGCAGCGACCAGACCCTGTTAAACGCGGCGGGCCGGGTCACGGGACAGCAGACATCAGGAACCCTGCCACGCGTCGCGTCGCACCTCGACTCGCCGACCTATCCCGAGCCGGCGCCGCCGTCGACAACCTTTGGCGGCAGCAACGTGAGCAGTGGCTCGCAGATCCTGTGTCCCGGTCAGTACACAGGTCAGATCAGCGTGTCGACCGGAGCCATCGCGATCCTGTTCCCGGGCGTCTACCAGGTGCAGGCCGGCGGCGTCAGCATCCAGGGCACGCTGCGGTCCATGACCGCGGCCGACCTGCCGATCACCGCCTGCGGCCGGACGCTGAACCCGGGCGCGGATCTGGGCGTGATCGTCGAGGTTCGGCCCGACAACACGTCCGGTAGCACGCTCTGCAACAAGAACACGTTTTCTGCGGGAAGCTCGTCGACGGTCACCCTGGCCGCGTCACCGAAGTACTTCAACATCAGCCTCTTCATCGAGACCTTCCCCAACTGGCAGAGCATCTGCACCACGCAACCGCTTGGCACCAACGTGGTGTCGTTTTCGAATGGCGCGTGCTACAACATTGGCGGCGCCACTTACGGACCGGCCGACAACATGGTCATGGGCGCGAGTGCCTGCAGCACGGTCAACCAGGTCCTGGCCTGGACGCTGACGGTCAGCGGCAGCGGCACGCTCAACGCCAACTTCACCCCGACGCAGCTGCCGTATATCAAAGGCCTGACCCAATAGCGACCCGTTCGTAGAATGGCGGGCGTGTCCGCGCCCGCGTCGAATCGAAACGTGGCGGGCGTGGCGCTGGTGATCGGATCCGCCGTCTGCTTCGGCACCCTGGGTGTCTTCGGCAAGATCGCCTACCGTCTGGGGCTCACCACACCGCAGCTGCTCAGCTACCGGTTCGCCCTGGCAGCAGTGCTGCTCTGGCTGGCCGCGGTCGTGATTCGGGAGGGTGTTCCTCCGCGGCGCAGCCTGCTGGGGCTCGCCATCATGGGCGGTGCCGGTTATGTCGGCCAGTCTGGCAGCTATTTCAGTGCCTTGCATTTCATCCCCGCCTCGACGAACGCGCTACTGCTCTACACGTTTCCGGTCGCCGTCACGCTGCTGGCGGTCGTTCTCTTCGGTGAGGCGCTCAGTTGGATCAAGCTGGCCGCCTGCGGACTCGCGTTTTTCGGCACCCTGCTCGTGGTTCAAGCGCAGCTGCATGGGGCTGCGCCGATCGGCATCGTGCTCGGGCTGGGCTCAGCGGCGTTCTATTCGGGCTACATCCTTTTCGGAAGCCGCCTGCTCCCCGGACTTCCACCGGTTTCCGCCACGGCCACGATCATGACGTCGGCGGCCGTGGTCTGGGGCACCTACGCTGCGGCCACCGGCCAGCTCGCGGTCGCGTGGACCCTTCCGCGGATCGCGTTGATTGGGAGTTTTGTGGTGCTGGGCACCACCATCCCGGTGCTGACCTTCATCCTCGGTCTGCGCATGGTTGGCCCCTCTCGCGCCGCCATCCTGAGCACGTTCGAGCCCGCGAGCACAGTGCTCCTGGCCGTCATCATCCTGGGCGAG
>Ga0209526_10001480_pt1 | contig 15758 bp, 12 predicted proteins | sample JacPinW_OM2H0_M1_FD_188566 | JGI IMG/M metagenome (GOLD analysis project Ga0209526, IMG submission 188566) | Forest soil microbial communities from Algoma, Ontario, Canada - Jack Pine, Ontario site 1_JW_OM2H0_M1 (SPAdes) (version 2) | ecosystem: Environmental > Terrestrial > Soil > Boreal... | reverse complement strand
AACTTGATGTCTTCCATCAGAATCTGGCCGACACCCTGCGCGATGCCGCCGTCGATCTGGCCGTGCAGCAATAGCGGATTGATCACGGTGCCGACATCGTCGACCACATTGTAATTGACGATCTCGACGGTGCCGGTCTCCTCGTCGATCTCGAGCTCGCAGACATGTACGCCGTTCGGATAGGCGGCGACCGAGCCAGAATAGATCGCCTTTTCGATCAGGCCAGGTTCCATGCCGTCGGGAAGATTTTTTGGATCGAGCGTTGTCTCCCCAGGACAGAACGCGTGTAGGCCCGTCAAAACAAAAACAGCGGCCGGATGGCTGCCGTCGAAGAGGGAGATGCATTGGCGCTTCAGCTCAATATTTTCTCAACACTCCAATGACGCGGCCCTGAATCTTCACGTCATTCGCGGGCAAAATAATCGGCGCCATGTCCGAGTTGGCCGGTTGCAAGCGAATTTTCCCCGCCCCTTCGCGGTAGAACCGCTTGAGCGTCGCCTCATCCCCGCCGACGAGCGCCACCACGGTATCGCCGGGGTTCGCGACCTGCGTCTGCTCGCACACCACGAAATCGCCGTCCATGATGTGATCTTCAATCATCGAACTGCCCTTTACCTGAAGCACAAATGAGTTTCCGCCGCGCGCAAAGTCACCGAGTGACAGCGTTTCGCGCTCTTCGACGGCTTCCAGCGGCCGGCCCGCGGCGATGCGCCCAACCAGCGGCAGTTCTTGAATCTTGCGTTCAATCACTTGCTCTTTGACGGACTTCGGTAGCTGCAAAATCTCAATCGAGCGGCTCTGGTTGTACCCGCGGCGAATGAAGCCTTTCTTCTCGAGCGTCGTGATGTGCTTATGCACGGTCGCGAGAGACGTCAGCTTCAAGCCCTTGCCGATTTCTTCAAAGCTCGGCGCGTAGCCGTGCTTGGTCTCGAAGGCCACGAGATAATCAAGCACTTCCTTTTGTCGCTTTGTCAGGGCCATGGACAGACCTCCGATGGTCTCATCGCCGGGCGGCGCTTGCGCGTGCGGGCCATCCGTGGCTACAACATAGGCGAAAAGAAAGCGAACGTCAAGCGAAAGTTCTGAAAATTGTGCGGCTTCCACAAATCCTTTCGCGGACAGTGGTTTTCGTGATGTTGCGGATCCGGTTTCCCTCTCCTCCCCACGCACTGCCTGTTCCTCGATCGGAGGGTCTTGCATGGTCAGGTCAGCGCGAGTCGTCAACTGAGCCTCCAGCAGTTTCGTGTAACCCGTGGGGGCCTCCACGCGTCTTTTTTCTTATAGCACACTCATGGGCGCGCGGCGGACTCTCTCCCCGCCGCGCGCCGGGCCGGTATGATACTCTTTCCATGCCGGTTAGAAGCGGTCGGCGGCAGCATCCATTCTGCTCACCGCACCGTCTTAATCCAAGACGATTGAGCCGCGCTCCGCCCAGGAAAAGCGTTGAGGAGCACGTCCTAGATTGGGGTCCAGGGTCCATGTCGACAGTTATTGAGACACCGTTGTCGAGACACAAACCGGAGAAGATCGATCAGGCGGTCATCCGCTTCGCCGGCGATTCCGGCGACGGCATGCAGATCACCGGCAGCCAGTTCACCAACACTGTCGCGCTCTACGGCAACGACATCGCCACGTTTCCGGACTTCCCCGCGGAAATCCGCGCCCCTGCAGGCACACTCCCCGGCGTTAGCGGCTACCAGCTCCATTTCGCTTCCAGCGACGTCTTCACTCCGGGCGACTCCGTCGATGTGCTCATCGCCATGAATCCCGCCGCTCTGAAGGTGAACGTGGGGGATCTGAAGGCGAACGGCATCCTGATCGTCAACTCCGACAGCTTCAAGGAAAACGACCTGCGCAAGGCGCAGATGACCTCCAATCCATTGGAAGATCATTCACTCGACAAGTACCGGCTCTTCTCGGTGGAGCTCGAGCGCCTGACGCGCGTGGCCCTGGAACATCTCGGTTTGGACGCGAAGTCCATGGACCGTTGCAAGAATTTCTTCGCGCTGGGGATGTGCTACTGGCTCTATAACCGCTCGATGGATTCGACTGTCCGCTGGATCGGAGACAAGTTCAAGAACAAGCCGCTGCTGGTCGAAGCCAACAAGCTCGCCATGAAAGCGGGCTACTCGTACTGCGAAGCGACCGAAGCGTTCCAGATCAGCTACGAGATTCCGCCCGCGCAGCTCGCTCCGGGCATGTACCGCAACCTGAGCGGCAACCAGGCGCTCGCGTTGGGCTTTGTCACCGCCTCGCAGAAGTCTGGTCTACGACTTTTCCAGGGTAGCTATCCGATCACGCCAGCTTCCGACATTTTGCATGAGCTTTCGCAGTATAAGGATTTCGGCGTGATGACTTTTCAGGCCGAAGACGAGATCGCGGCCATCACCTCGGCGATTGGGGCGGCGTATGCAGGTGCGCTGGCCCTTACGACTACGTCGGGTCCCGGCATGGCGCTGAAAACCGAAGCGCTCGGCCTGGCCGTGGCCGTGGAGATCCCGCTGGTGATTTGCGACATCCAGCGTGGGGGGCCGTCGACGGGGTTGCCGACGAAAACCGAGCAAGCCGATCTGCTGCAAGCGCTTTTCGGACGCAACTCCGAAGCGCCGATTCCGATCGTTGCCCCGGCGACGCCAAGCGATTGCTTCTGGGCGGCGCTCGAAGCCAGCCGCATCGCGGTCAAGTACATGGTACCGGTGATCGTTTTGTCGGACGGGTATCTCGCCAACGGGGCGGAACCCTGGCGAATCCCGAACGCCAGCGAAATCCCGGAATTTCCTGTGCATTTCGCGACCGAAGCGAATTCTCCGAACGGCTACCTGCCCTACAAGCGCGACCCGCAAACTCTGGCGCGCCCGTGGGCTGTCCCCGGAACCCCGGGACTCGAGCATCGCATCGGCGGCCTGGAAAAGCAGGACGTCACCGGCAACATCAACTATGAACCGCTGAACCATGAAAACATGGTACGCATTCGCGCTGCGAAGGTCGCCGCCATTGCGCAAGACATTCCGGACGCGGTTCCCGTCGGCGATGCCGAAGGCGATCTGCTCATCATTGCATGGGGGTCGACGCACGGCGCGATAACCGCAGCACTGAAGGCGCAAAGGGTCGAGGGCCGCAAGATCGGCCACGTCCACCTGCGTCATCTCAATCCGCTGCCCTCGAATCTCGGTGACGTTATCAAGCGCTACAAGCAGGTGCTCGTTCCGGAACTCAACATGGGTCAGCTTCTGTGGGTTCTGCGCGCGAAGTACCTCGTGGACGCCATCGGCCTGAACAAGATTCAGGGGCGACCCTTTAAGCAAGCCGAGCTTGAACAAAAAATTGAAGAATTGCTCGGCTAGCCACTATCGTCTTAGCTGTAGCTCGGGCCTCGCGGCCTGTGGGTTTTCCAAACGGGAGAGACTGATGAGTACCGCAACGCTGCCACCGATCACGCCGCTCACGAAAAAAGACTTTCAGACCGACCAGGAGGTTCGCTGGTGCCCTGGCTGCGGGGATTACGCCATTCTCTCCGCCGTTCAGTCGGTTTTCCCCGAACTCGGCATCAAGCGCGAAAATTTCGTGATCGTCTCCGGCATCGGGTGCTCCAGCCGCTTCCCGTATTACATGAACACGTTTGGCTTCCACACGATTCATGGTCGCGCGCCTGCTGTCGCGACCGGGATCAAGGCCATCCGGCCTGACCTGGAAGTCTGGGTCGCGACCGGCGACGGCGATGCGCTCTCTATCGGCGGGAATCACACCATTCACATGCTGCGCCGCAACGTCGGCATCAAAGTTTTGCTCTTCAACAACAAGATTTACGGGCTGACCAAGGGTCAGTATTCGCCCACTTCGGAATTCAACAAGAAGACGAAATCCACCCCGTTCGGCTCGGTCGACCGCCCGTTCAATCCGGTTTCTCTCGCGATCGGTGCGGAAGCGACGTTTGTCGCGCGCTCTGTGGACGTCTTCCAATCGCATCTGAAGGAAACGCTCAGGTACGCCGCGGCGCACAAGGGTTCTGCCTTCGTGGAAATCCTGCAAAACTGCAACATCTTCAACGATGGCGCGTGGTTCTCTCTGACGGAACGCGACGCGCGCAGCGAGCACGTCATTCAGCTCGAGCACGGCAAACCCCTGGTCTTCGGCAAAAACCGCGACAAGGGCATCCGCCGGAAGCCCGACGGCGACATTGAAGTCGTCCCACTCGGCAACGGCATCTCCGAATCCGACCTCGTCGTGCATGACGCGCACCATCCCCGGCCGTCCTACGCTTTTCTGCTCTCCCACATGGAGCACCGCCCAGGATTCCCCACGCCCCTGGGCGTTTTCCGCGCGTGGGATGATCTGCCGCGCTATGAGGACGTCATGAACCAGCAGATTAAAGACGTAATCGCCAAGCGCGGCTCCGGTGATCTCAACAAGCTGCTTCACGCCGGCGACACCTGGGAAGTGAAGTAGCGGCCAAGGCCGGGACATTTGGCTCAACGAACGCATACCGCGTTCTACTTAGAAAAAACTTTGCAGTGCTAGAACTGCTGGCCCCGAGCGATCCCGGACGCCTGATGGCCTGCATGTAGCTTATTTTTCAGTCTCTTATCGAGATCCGCATGGCCTTTGCCACTTTGGGTGTGTTCGTGCCATCTCTGCTCTGTCCAGCTGAGCATTATTTGGAGGGACAAACATGCACTTCCGTACTATCCTAGCGCTGTCAACCGTGTTTCTAACGTGCTTCACGGTCGCCGTCTGGTCGGAGCCACTTACTTTCCAGCCCTCGGTCAGGTCTTCCGAGCTGGCGACGCAGAGTGGATCTGTCTCCGGGAAAATCTCGTCCATCGGAGACGCCTCTTTCTCCATTGACGTTAAGAAAAGTCAGGACCTCGTCACCTTGAGGTTCCTTATCGATGACGCTACCAGGATCGACGGAAAGCTCGAAGTTGGCTCCACCGCTACCGTCGACTACCGCACCGACGACGGTAACAACATCGCGCTCCACGTCGCCGTGCAATCGGCGGTTCGCTCGCAACAACCGGCAGCCCGGAACTAGCGGGCCAGCAAGCTTTATTAGCAATCCCTGGCGTCCCACATCTTTGCTCTTGCCCAAGGGGAAGGATTGATGCGTACGACTCTGAAGATCGTTTTGCCGTTGATCGTCAGCGTCGTTGTCGTGTCTCTGGTTTTTGCCGTCTACCAGGTGCGCACGGAAAAGCGCGTTTCCAAGAGCGAGCTATCCCGCACCGCCGAGAAACGCGCGGAGGATCTGCAAGACGCTATTGAGCAGTTGCCGGATCGCGCTTCCGACAAGGCCCTGCAGCGCCTGGTCGACCGGTTCGGGCAACGTGAGCACCTGAAGGGCATCATTGTATACAGCGCCAGCGGCGCGGTCCTGGCGAGCACTCCCGGCCTGGCCTCCTTCTTTCAAGCTCGTCCGCCAGCCGCCGTCCAAGCTGCAGAACACGATACCGGTTACGGCGAGTTTACTCGCGCCAACAATACTTCCATCCAGGTCTATGCCCTGCCGCTCCACCGCAACGGGCAGGTCTCCGGCACTCTGGTGCTCGTCCACGACGCAAGCTATATCGACACCCAGGTCGCCCACACACTGCGTGATTCCCTTCTCCACGCCCTGGTCCAGACTCTTTTTATCACCGGGCTCGCGCTGGTTCTCGTGCGTTGGGCGCTCATGGGCCCGCTGACGCGCACCGCGAAATGGCTCCGTACTTTGCGAACGGGCCAGCCCATTAGCCCGCCGCCCCCGTCGCTTCCGCAAGGCGAGATCTTCGACCAGATCCATCGCGAGGTCACACACCTCGCGCGCGATCTCACCGCGGCTCGCGCGACCGCGGAAGAAGAGGCGCGCCTGCGCGATTCCAACGTTTCTGTTTGGACGGCGGAGCGCCTTCGCGTCAGCCTGAGCAGCAAACTGCAGAACAAGCCGCTGTTTGTTGTCTCCAACCGCGAGCCCTACATGCACGTTTACAACAACGGTAACAATGGCCCCATGCAGGTCATCGTTCCCGCGAGCGGCTTGGTGACCGCGCTCGAGCCGGTGTTGCTCGCCTCCAACGGCACATGGGTCGCCCACGGTTCCGGCAACGCCGACCGCGAGGTCGTCGATGCGCGCGACCGCCTGCGCGTCCCGCCCGATCATCCAGCCTACACACTTCGTCGCGTCTGGCTGAGCGCGGAAGAAGAAAAGGGCTACTACGAAGGTTTCGCCAACGAAGGGCTCTGGCCGTTGTGCCACATCGCCCACACCCGCCCGATCTTCCGTCCCGAGGACTGGGTCTGCTATCAGGAGGTCAACCGGCGCTTCGCCGACGCCGTTCTCGAAGAAATGGAAGGCCTCGAGTCGCCGATCGTTCTAGCGCAGGACTATCATTTCGCCCTGCTCCCTCGCATGATCAAGGAAGCGCGCCCCGACGCCCGCGTTGCCATCTTCTGGCATATTCCCTGGCCCAATCCGGAGGTCTTTGGCATCTGTCCCTGGCAGCGCGACTTGATTGACGGCATGCTCGGCGCCGACCTAATCGGCTTTCACATTCAGTCGCATTGCAACAATTTTCTTGCTTGCGTGGACCGCGCCGTCGAGGCGCTCACCGCGTGGGATCGCTTCGACGTCAATCGCCAGGGGCACCTGACACGCGTTCGCCCCTACCCCATCAGTGTCTCTTTTCAGGAAAATGGACACACACCGGAATTCTATCGAAGCCTGGGGGAACAGTGCGCCGCCATTTGCAACGAGCTCGGCATCCATGCATCCCTGCTCGGCGTCGGCGTAGATCGCGTGGACTATACCAAGGGAATCCTCGAACGTTTTCGCGGTATCGAACGCTTTTTGGAATTGAATCCTGCCTACCAGCGTCGTTTCAGTTTCATACAGATCGGCGCCCCCAGCCGCACCAATATCGAGCGCTACCAAAGCTTGCTCGACGAGGTCAGTGCCGAAGCCGCCCGCATTAACGCTCGTTTCCAGGCGGGCCGCTGGATGCCCATCGTTCTCCTGAAGAAACATCACTCGCACGAAGAGATCGCGCGTTTCTATCGCGCCGCCTCTCTGTGTCTTGTCACTTCTTTGCACGACGGGATGAATCTTGTCGCCAAGGAATTTGTAGCCTCGCGTGATGATGACCGCGGCGTCCTTATCCTAAGCACTTTCGCGGGCGCCGCTCAGGAGCTTAGCGACGCTCTGCTGGTCAATCCCTACGACGTGCAGCAGGTCGCCAGCGCCATCCTTCGCGCGCTCGAGATGCCCAGCGAAGAGCAAGCTACCCGCATGCAACACATGCGCAACACCGTACGTGAAAATAATGTGTATCGGTGGGCCGCCAATCTGCTCTCGGATCTTACCGACATCCGCATCGATACCCCGGAACGCATCGAGGTGCAATGAAGTCGGGTGCTCGCGCGGTTCCTCACCTCCTGACGCAGTGGGATCGCGTAGCCCCTAGAATTCGCGGCCACGCTCGTGTCGTTGTTTTTCTTGATTTTGATGGTACGCTGGTGGATATCGCACCGCGACCCGATCAGGTGCGTGTCAAACCGGCGGCACGCGCCATCCTGCAGCGCCTAGCGCGTCATCCTCGCGTCACCCTGGTCGTCATCAGCGGGCGGCGGCGCGCGGAACTTCTTCACTATATCGGCATCCGGGGCATCCGCTATTTCGGACTATACGGCTGGGAACGCAGCACCACGACCGCGCTTCCCTCCTCCGTCCGCCAGGCGCTTCGCCGCGCACGCCTTCAATTCGAGCGCCACCTTCGCGCCTACCCCAGCATCTGGATCGAGGACAAACGGAACACTTTCTCCGTTCATCTTCTCGATGCTCCCGCTGCCCTGCAACACCGCGTACGAGGAACGCTTCGCGCTCTCCTCAAACCGTTTCGCCGCACGCTGCGAATCGTGGAAAATCTCCGCGACGCCGAGGTCCTGCCTCGTTCCATTCCCGGCAAAGGTATCGCCGTCCGGCGATTTCTCGCGCAGCCGGCGTTTCGCCGTTCCTGTCCTGTCTATTTCGGGGACGATCTCTCCGACGAGTCCGGTTTCGTCGCCGCCCGACGGGGCGTCTCCGTCCACGTCGGCAAGCGGCGCTTGACCCGTGCGGGCTACTCCCTGCGTACTCCTGCCGAGGTCGCCACCGCCCTCGCCAAACTCGAGGCCGCGCTGGCGCGAGCGTAGTCGTGCGATAGAACGGCGAGCGCTCTCCTTTCTGACGTTGCGTGTTCGAAGTTTCCAGGGAAGAGAAAAGGATCAGGCCGATCTTTTCGCTGGGTTCGCAAAAGCTGGAAAGAAGGTCTTTCCATCCAGCACGTCCCTCACGGCAACGACCAGATCATGCCCCGCGCGCGACTTCGCTACGTATCCCTGCGCGCCGGCCTTGATAACTTCACGCATTGTGTGATCCGATTCATGCACGGAAAAGAAAAGGATTTTGGCCAGTGGATTTTCCCGCCGGATCTCCTGCGCCGCGTCGATTCCAGTCAAACCCGGCATATTGATGTCCAGAATAACCAGATCCGGATTTAGTTCTTTGGATTTCTCGACCGCTTCTTTGCCCTCGACCGCCTCGCCGCAAACGGCCCATTCATTGTGTCCTTCGATCAGGCCACGCACTCCGCGTCGCATCACCTCATGGTCGTCCGCAATTAAAATGCGTCTGCGAGCCTGCTGCTGAGCTTGAGAGTCACAATCGAGCTGCGGTTCCCTTTGAAAATCGCATGCTAGTTGGACTTCCGCCACCGAGACATTTTCGCGGTCCACTCTCTTGATGGGAACAACAGCAACCACCCGGGTGCCGTTGGCTCCAAAATCTACTTCCAATTGGCCGCCGAGTTGATGCAGGCGTTCGCGCATTCCCGGGATCCCCACACCGAGCGGAGCCGTCCCATCGAGAACTACCCGACTTTTCGCGGCCTTGGCCCCTTTGCCATGATCGATGATTTCCAACTGAACATGGTCGGAAACCATGGCGACCCGGATTTCGGCACTCGCGCTGCCCGAGTAACGATGTACGTTTGTTAGGCTTTCTTGCACTATGCGAAAAAGCGCGGTCTCGGCATCGACGGGGAGTCTCCCCAGTCCGGCAGCAATATCGACGCGCAGGTGTATTCCGCTCCGCTTCTCGAACCCTTCAGCGTACCAGCGCACCGCCGAAGCCAGCCCCGATTCGTCCAGCAGCGGAGGATGCAACAGATACGACAAAGTTCTAATTTCTTCCGCTATCTTCCGTACCACGTCGCAACTTTCCGCAAGAGTTTCTTTCACCTCGGTCTTCCGCGAATCAATCAGGCGCCCAAGCCGGTCGAGAGACATCGATAGAAGCGCGATCTTTTGACCCGTGACATCGTGGAGGTCCCGCGCGATGCGCCGCCGCTCTTCGTCTTGCAGTTGCAAGAGTCGACCAGACAATTGGCGAAGAGAGGTTTCCGTGACCTGCAGCGCCTCGTTTGTCTCAATCAGCTCGGTCAGCTCCGTGGCCACGGCACATATGGCTTCCACGCCCAATTCATGATTCGGGCTCAGCGTCAGCCGCACGGTGCGAGGCCGGCGGTTTCCCGTTTTCAGCCGAATCTCTCCGCGTGTGCTGCCTTTTTTCGCGCCCAGAATGAGGGTCCTTAGATGCTCGAAATCCTCGCCGGAAACGAAGCTCTCCAGGGACGCGCCGATAAATTTTTCGAGCGGGACATCAAAGATTCCCGCGAAACTCCTGTTCGAGTACAGAACCGTTCCATCTTCAGAGAGGGTGGCTGCCCCTTCATCGATCGTCTCCACCAGCGTCCGATACGGGTGCTCCGCCCCCTGAAGAGTAAAGACTTGTTCGCCCTGGGGACCTTCCACCAGCACTGCGTCGACTTCACCCATCCGGATCGCGCGAAGTGTTTCCTCCAACTCGGTCACGCGCGCGCGTAAGTCTCCCGACTGCTTTGCTTTTTTTGGTCCTCTCTTAGGCTTGTTCACTGCTCACCCCGGAATTGTCTCTAGATCTAGTCCCAGCACGACCCGGTCGTGATCGGAAAAATCTCCCACAAGTCTCCGAAGCGGCAATGGCATCCTCTTGATCAACGTCGGTGCCGCTATGATCTGACCCTCGGCTGCCAGAGCAGGCTGTTGGTAAATATCAATGACCTCCAGCTCAAACCGGTCTTTTAGATATTTGTCGCACAGTCTCCGTAGATTTTCGACCGATCGCACCGACCGGGGCGTTTGCCCGGTTACGTAAAGCCGCAGGATATATCGCTGAAGGATCGGTTTCTTGGCTCTCGATCGCGCTTTGCGCCTCGCAATATTCATCTTAGCTCCGCGTTTCCCAAACATCCAAACCGACCAGAACGCGCTCGGTGTCAGACAAATCGCCGATAATCTTGCGAATGGGCTGGGGTAGATTTCGTACCAGCGTCGGAATCGCTAGAATCTGGTCTCCCTGCGCGAGTTGCGGCCTTTCCATCAGGTCGATTACGTGTAAGCGATATCGCCCGGGTAAGTGCTCGCTGCAGATTTTTTTGAGATTCGCCAAAGCGGTGAGAGACTTCGGCGTTTGGCCCGCGACGTATAGTCTCAGCTCTATCAATGCATGGTTGCTGTCCCTCATCGTATCGGCCTTGCGTGTCTCCCTTTTATTACGCGCGATCCCCTGCTTGGGAATTACGGCCGCCTTCGATTTCATGCCCCACCCCCTCGCTGCTGCCCCGACGACCGTTCCCGCCGGAATCCTCTTGCCCAGTTGTCTCATCCATTTTTTTGCGAGCGTCCGCCAGCCGCGCCGAACCGGTGAGCACCGTTCCCGTACCCGCGTACGCCGGAAGCAGACGAACACCACGGTCGGTCAAAACAAACTCGCGAATTTGATTCGAGTGTGCCATGCCGCGGGATTTCAAAAGATAGAGACACCGGTTCCGCTCGCTATTTAGCTCCACATCGCGCAGCAAGATCCAGGTATCGATCAACGAAGAAATCCCAACGGCTGTCTGCTCACGACCCTCATAGCCCTTTGTCAAGTTCGTAATAAACGCGGTGATCTGTTTGTTCTTCAGAAAGTCCAGGAGCCGCATCAACATCGAATGAATTTCCTGGGAGGTGCCCATCATCAAATTGCTGATCGGATCTACGACTACGACGTCGGGCTGATACTGCTCGACGAGCTTGTGGACCCGAAGCAAGTGCATCTCCAGCCCGCTTTGCGTTGGCCGCCACGCTTCAAACTGGAGCAGCCCCTTTTCCATGTGCTGCGCCAGATCGATGCCGATCGAGCGCATATTTCGCGTTGCTTGAGCCGCCGACTCTTCGAACGCAATGTACAGACAGTGCTCCCCGTTCTGGCACGCTGCGTTCGCGAAATGTGCTGCCAAGCTTGATTTGCCCGAGCCCGCTCTCCCCGAAACGAGTACCGATGTCCCTCGATAAAATCCCTTGCCTTCCAGCATGTCATCGAGATCTTCGACCCCGGATGAAATTCGCTTGGTCGACACGGCGTGATGGAGCCTCATCGAGGAACTCGGCAGAACCGAAAAACCTTTCTCGTCGATCAGGAAGGGATATTCGTCCGTGCCGTGTGACGATCCACGATACTTGATGATCCGCATCCGCCGCGTCGAGTTTTGGTCGTTCACCCGATGGTCCAGGAAAACTACGCAATCGGAGACGTACTCCTCCAATCCGTAGCGTGTCAGTGAGCCTTCGCCGCGTTCCGCGGTCACAACGGTCGTAAGGCCGCGATCTTTCAACCAACGAAAAAGCCTCCGGATTTCTCCTCGCAAAATTCCGCTATTGGAAAATCCCGAAAAAATGGCCTCCAGCGTATCTAAGACGACGCGTTTGGCGCCGATCGACTCGACTGCGTGTTGCAACCGGACGAATAGGCCCTCAAGATCGTATTCGCCGGCCTCCTGGATTTCGCTCGGCTCCACGCGTACGTAGTCCAGGAATAGTTTTCCACGCGCCACCAAATCTTTGAGATCGAATCCGAGCGAGGCAACGTTTCTCGCCATCTCTTCTGACGTTTCCTCAAACGTCATCAACACACCGGGTTCGTCAAATTGCGTGGCGCCGCGCACTAAGAATTCCATCGCGAACATCGTCTTCCCGCAGCCTGGTCCGCCGCACACAATCGTCGGACGCCCCTTGGGCAACCCGCCGTTCGTCACCTCATCGAAGCCGCCGATTCCGGTTCGGGCCTTTTCCAGAGGCTGCAACGTGCGCAAAGTTTCCTTCTCCGAGGAAGGCAACTTACGCGAATTCTCGATGGTTCGACGCTTGCGCGCTGCCACGCAATCCTCCTGCTTCTACCCGGGCGATCGCTACGGTTTGCGGATTGGACCCACGCAAGCCGCATATTATCCTCAACTTTTGCGGGCTCACACCTCCAGCAATCCGGAAACATCGATTAGCCGCCGATTTGTGCCTTCCGCATACAGAAAAGACGGTATGGACGTGTCCGAATACCGTGTAGCGCTGGCTGGACGATTCTGGATCTGCGCTTTCCCGCCGTGGTTTCCGGCAACTCATGGTTGTCGCAGCGCATCAAATCGGCCTGAAGAGCAGACGACTCCCGGCCCGACGCTAGTCTCTGCTGGTAGCGATTTTATTTCGAAGCTTAAAGGAGAACGCCGACCATGAAACGTGCAGCATTTCTTCTTTTTGTTGCGGGTTGCCTCGTGCCCCTGGCCTCCGCCCAGGATAAAGAACACGTACAGGTCAGTGTTTTTGCTGACTATTTCCGCCTGTCACAAACAGACACGAACTTCGGCGGCGTCGGCGCGCTCCTTAGTTTCCAGGCGTTCAAGGAAATTAAGCTTGAAGGCCAAATGAGCTATGATTTTGATCAGGCTTTTACCGAAGGCTTCACGGATACCACGACGGGCGCGGTCAGCATTCAGCGCTCTGGCATGCGCGTTCTTCACGGCGAGTTCGGCCCCAAGGTGAATATCGGCCGCCACGCCATCCAGCCCTTTGTGACCCTCAAGGGCGGCTTCATCAATTTCCGTCTCAACAACGCGCCTGCTACCGTTGGAACGTTCTTCAGCAGCGTAAATGGTCTGCGCACTGACAATGTAAATGGGGTGCTCTATCCTGGCGGCGGTCTCCAGGGGCACCTCGGCCCGATCGGCCTTCGTCTCGATGTCGGCGACGAAATCTACTTCAACCACGGCACGCACAACAATCTCCGCGTTGCCTTTGGACCAACCTTTCGTTTCTGATCCGGGTGGCAAGCTTAACTAGACAACGCCAAGATGCCTGTTTGCCTTCGGATGGGCAGGCATCTTCTCTGTTTTCCGAACCTGCATAGATGCCTCACTAGTCTCGTCCGCTGGTTCCGCACGGCTTGTTCATCAAACTCCGTATCTTCTGCCTTAAGAACGCTTCTCGTGGCGAGCCGCCGCCTCGCGCCAGCCACTTTTCGAGGCTAGCGACGTGGATCTTGTACACCGTGGGCGCTTCCCACACCTCTACCTGCAGCGTCCCAGCCTCCAGCGCCGTCTCCCGGCTCCACGCACTCCTCCGGAATTGCCGCAACGCCAGACACGCCGCCTCATACAATGACTCAGCAACCACCTGCGCCGCGTGTTCCACACCTTCCGCATCTCGCAGTTTCACGACGCATTTGCGTGCCGCTGCCACTCTCGCATCATACACTAGTTTCGCTTTTTATTCGCCAGTGACTGCGGAGACGCGCCGGCAGCCTCTACAGCAATCTGCGTATGGATTCCGGGTATGTTTCTTGCGAGCATTTGCCCGCGGCGGGACTTGTTAACTTCCGCTGAAGTGAGGGAAAAGAGGGAAGCCGATGCCGCTCCACAAATTGAGCCGCAGCGCTGGGCGTCTTTCCTCTTTTCCTTCGTCCAATCGCGCTTTTCTCACTCGGTAACCGACCAACCCACCACCGTCATCGTCAGCACTAGCAGGAGTGCTCCTGCGCTCACGATACTCAGGGTCTTTCCGTGCCCCAGCAGATAGTCCCGCGATTCCGCATCACTGCACAACAACACCACGACCACGAGCACCACTCCCCACGCCAGCGACCCAGGCAGCCCCGGATACTTGCCGATCATCGACAAAAATTGCCCCGGCGGCTGTCCAGCCGGGATCCACCAAGGCAGCATCGGCGCCACTCCGGTCGCCAGTGACAGGGTCAACAGCTTGCGCGTGAACCACCCCTTGACCTTCGGCCGCGCTTCTTTCCACACCAAGAAATCCCACGCCAGCAGCGCAATCGCCATCGGCACCCATCCGTACATCGCGACCTGGTGGTCGAACCACCACCACGCCCGAAACAGGAAACGAGGGTGATCGCCCGCGGTCACCCTCGGCAGCAGCAGCACCCCCACCACCGCATTGCACGCCACCGCCAGCATTAGCGTCACCAAACTCATCAGTTGAAACCAGTGCCGCGTCGCCGCTGCTTTGCAGCGCGTGCACACCGATTGTTGCGGCAGGAAATTCAGGCCACAGCGTTCACAGAACACGTTGCTCTCCCAGGCTAGGCTACGGGAATCGAGCCTGTGCTCCCCGGAAGACTACCTGTGAGCCTGTTCAAAAACTACTGGTCCGAGGTGCAGCGAAAAGGGTCAGGGCTATTCGTACCTCTCCGCTCGCGCCTCGGCGTCCTTGCCCTAAGCTTTGCAGGGCGTCTCGCGAGCGCCCGGGGTTTCACCTCAGCGCCGCGTCCAAATCGCTCGGATCGTCCAGCAGAATCCATTCGACCACAGAAACTGGCAAGCTCCCGTTCACCAACAGCGCGTCATGAAATGCTCCGAGATGAAAATTCGCGCCTTGTTGCTGCCGGTAGCGCCCCAGCAAACGCAAAATCTGCCACTTTCCCACCATGTACGTAATTTTCTGCGTCGGTTCGGACGCCGCTCCGGCGGCTTCGCCTTCCGCCGCTTCTCGATCCAGCCCGCCCGCCTCCATGAAATACTTCACCGCCTGCTCGAAGGTCCATTTTCCGGTATGCAGGTTCACGTCGACGCCCACGCGCGCCGCGCGATACCGCGAAAGCCGCAAAATTTGCCCCTGCGCGGGAGAATTTTCCGGATACAGACCGGTGCGCATCAGCATTTCCTCGGTGTACAGTGCCCATCCTTCAATAAACACGCCGTCGTCATGCTCGCGCCGGATTTCGTCCGCCAGATGATTGGCGATCGAAAGCTGCAGAAAATGCCCGGGAATGCCCTCGTGCCCAAGAATCGGCCGCGGGTCCTCAATTGCCGCACGAATGTAGAAATTCTTGCTGTCCGGGTTATACGTAGGAATAAAGTAAAATCCGCTGCTATCCGTGTCGTACACTCCCGGAGGGTTCATGAACCCGCCCGGACTCGTCGGCTTAAACGCCTCGGGAAGCTGCCGGATCATGAACTTCCCCAGATCCATCGGCAAGGTAACAAGTTTGCGGTCGCGCAGAAATTGAATCATGTCCTCTTCCCGGCTCTCGTAGGCACGAAGAAATTCCTGCTGGTCCTTCGGTATCGATTTACTCCGCGCCGGATTGGGATCGGCCAGCGACGGATCCGGCAGCAGCGCTTCCAAGGCCCGATACCTCGCCAGTTCCACCTGGCCCAGCATGGCTACTTGCTCCGCGTCCACCGGCAACAGGTACACATTCTTCAGCAGATAGTTGTAGTTCGCCTCTCCCATCGGCTTGAACTCCGCCATCTTCGCCAGCCGCTGCTCCAGCCAATCCGCATAACCGTGTAGCGCGGCGAGCGCCGCCTCTCGCGCCCGCACAAACTCCTGCATTTCTGCCGGATTCAGTTGCGTCGCGATCGGCCTCAAGCTCTCCG
>Ga0209526_10001479_pt1 | contig 15759 bp, 11 predicted proteins | sample JacPinW_OM2H0_M1_FD_188566 | JGI IMG/M metagenome (GOLD analysis project Ga0209526, IMG submission 188566) | Forest soil microbial communities from Algoma, Ontario, Canada - Jack Pine, Ontario site 1_JW_OM2H0_M1 (SPAdes) (version 2) | ecosystem: Environmental > Terrestrial > Soil > Boreal... | reverse complement strand
AGCTTCAGGCGATCGTGCAAGCCGACCCGGCGATTGCCAGCGTCAAGGGCTATACCGGCTCGGGCTCCGGGACCAATGCCGGCTCGGTCTATATCGACCTGAAGCCAAAGTCCCAACGCAGCGAGACCGCCGACGAGGTGATTGCCCGCCTGCGCCGCAAGCTCATGCAGGTGCCGGGCGCGCGTCTTTATTTGCAATCGGTGCAGGATATTCGGAGCGGCGGGCGGGCGAGCAATGCCCAATACCAATTCACCTTGCAGGGCGAGAGCACGAGCGAACTCTATGCATTCGTGCCACGTCTCGCCGAGGTCTTGCAAAACAGCTCGGTGCTCGCGGATGTCAATTCCGACCAGCAGCAGACAGGCTTGGAAACCGACGTCGTCATCGATCGCGACACGGCTTCCCGTCTCGGCATCATCGTAAGCCAAATCGACAATACGCTTTACGACGCGTTCGGGCAACGCCAAGTCTCGACCATTTACAGCGCGGTCAACCAATATCATGTGGTGATGGAAGTCGATCCGCGCTATTGGCAGGATCCCGCGATCCTGAAAGATCTTTATGTCAGCACCTCGGGCGCGAGCCCGCGCGGCACGGCAATCACCAATGCCGCCGCGGGAACGGTCGCGCGGAACCCCGTCCGGCCCGGCCCCGGGTCATCAGGGATCAATTCCAGCGCGGCCAGAAATGTGGAGGGCAATGAGGCGCGCAATGCCCAAACCAATGCACTCGCCAACACCGGCAAGCAGGGCACTTCCGCCGGTTCGCCCGTCAGCACAACCAAGGAAACAATGGTTCCGCTCGCCGCCTTTAGCCATTTCGAGCCGGGCCACACGCCGTTGGCGGTCAACCACCAGGGCCTGTTCGTGGCAAGCACCATCTCATACAATCTGGCGCCCGGCGCATCGCTCAGCGCCGCGGCCACGGAAATTCAAGCGGCGATGAAGGCCCTCCAGGCTCCCGCCACGATCCGCGGCGGCCTGCAAGGAACGGCCCGTCTATTCGAAGAGTCTTTATCGAATGAGCTCTTGCTGATCCCCGCCGCGCTTGCCGCGGTCTACATCGTTCTGGGCATTCTTTACGAAAGCTTCGTTCACCCGGTCACGATCCTCTCCACCTTGCCTTCGGCCGGCGTCGGCGCGGTCCTCGCGCTTTTGCTGTTTCACACCGAGTTCAGCATCATCGCCATGATCGGGGTGATTTTGCTGATCGGCATCGTCAAGAAAAACGCGATTCTGATGATCGATTTCGCGCTTGAAGCGGAACGCTCGGACGGGCTTTCGCCCCGCGACGCAATTTTTCGCGCCTGCGTGTTGCGATTTCGTCCGATCATGATGACGACGTTCGCCGCGATTTTCGGCGCCGTCCCGCTGATGCTAAGCTTCGGCGAAGGGGGCGAGATCCGCCGCCCGCTGGGCATCGCGATCGTCGGCGGCCTGATCGTCAGCCAACTCTTGACGCTATACACGACGCCAGTACTTTATCTCACCCTCGACCGGTTCCGCCTCTGGTCGAACCGGCAATGGCGTCGCCTGTTTCCACGAATCGCCGGCGCCGTCCCTGAACCTTCGGAGTAGCAAGGAGGTCCCGGCTCGAATTTCAGTTCGGGGGACAAACAGAGATTTTCGCGATCCCATATGGCGGTTGCTTTGGACGCGAAGCGGTCCGTAGATCGGAACTGACTTAGATCAATTCAAGCTCTGTGCCGCGTCCATCACTTGCTGCCACTTGCTGCCGGAACCAGATTTGGCCCGCGTCACTGTCATTGCGCCGATGCCATATCATGGCGAGCGAGATCGGGGCGAGATCAATCGGTGCCCGATAGACGCGCAGGCCCAGCACCGGCGCGATGCGCGCCGCCAATCGCTCCGGGAACGTGGCAATCATCTGCGAATCCGCCACCGCCTTGGCGATCGAAAAGAAGTGTGGGACGCTTAACGCCACATGGCGTCGGCGGTTGATCGCGGCAAGCGCCGCATCAACGTTTCCGATTGTTCCTCCAACTAACGAGTGCAGGGCATGAGGGAGCCTACAATAGAGATCGAGATCGAAGGTATCCTGCGGATCAATGTCCCCGCTGGCATCAACGTCCGGGTGTTGGGCGCTCACGATTACGACATATCGTTCTCGGAGCAAGAATTGCGAACGGACGGGATCGTCAAGATCGTGCATGACTTCGATGGCAAGATCGATGCGTCCCTCTTCCAGGAGCTGCGGAACCGGTCTGCGCATCGAGGCATCGGACGACGATCCCGGGCGCCATGTTTGCGAGCCTCGCCATCAAGGGCGGGATCATTAGATAACCGACATAGTCGACGCCTCGAATTGTGAAGTCTCGCCGCGTCGTTGCGGGATCAAACCGCGCACTGGCTCCGAACGCGAACTCGATCTGCCGCAGCGCATCGGCCACTGGTAGGAAACTTTTGGTTTGCGTCGATGCAGAAAAACTGCCCTGGGCACAACGGGGGTCTTCGGAGGAGGTTCTTGTGCTGACCCCCAAACAGGGGGCGCGGTGTTTGGAATTAGCTCATAACAAATAAGACTCCTTGATAACAAGCGCGATGAGAGGACCCGGCTTGCCGCATCTATCGCGGATCCATCTAATCAGGGCTATTGTACTAGGGAAAATAGCGGATGCGAAGGTCGCGGTTACACGATATCCGAGCGTCTGCGTTGCAAAAGGAGAAGCAATGATGATCAACAGTTTAGGTTTCCACTTGCGCCGATTACTTGGCGGTTTGAAACGGTCGTGCTGGCGGCAACCGCGCTGACCGGTCTGACAATTACGACCGCATCTCCAGCGAGGGCCGACTGGACAGAGAATCGAGGAGGTTGTTCGTACACTTGTCACTGGTACCTCACGTCCGGCACTTGCAGCGGCCCCCTGGGCGTTAGGGTCCCTTGTCCCATAAAGAAGAAGCGATGCCAAACGGACTATTGCACACAGTCATCCGAATAGCAGGAGCCCCGGCAATCTTGATGCAGCCTTTAAGGCTCTTCGCGGTGAGGAAGCAAGGCTGTTCGCCTAACCGCGAGGGCAAGTCGTGGGATTTGAAGAAGATTGATTACAGCAATCCGGCGGCTTGCCCTGCTTATCCGCGCGCCCGCGCCGCACCACCAATCTGCTTTGGGCCTCACGTTTGGAGAACGAGGCGGTGCTTGACCTCATGGCAGGCCGCCTGAAGGCGAGGCCCGACATTCTCACGGCGCCGGTCAGGGCAATCCAGCGAGCGATTGCTTAAGTTTCCTACGGATATCGGACGCGGACGCGAGCACGGCATCATTGGCAGCGAGCGCACGGCTGATTTCGCCGGTTTTCGGCACCGCGGCGGCGATAACCTCCAAATGATTTGCAATGGCTCCGGAAACTGGCGTCTTCGCGATCTCCGCCGCCAACGCTTTCTGCGAAGAATGAAGTTCGTCGAGACTGCCATTCGTTTGGATCAAGCTGTCGTTGATAGTCTTGATGGCCTTCTCGTGCCGATCGAGAACATCGGATATGTTTGAAGTAGTCTCCTTGACTTTGGTCTCGAACTCGACCCCGCCGCCGCCGATCTTGATTTTGGCGATTACAGGAGCGGCGACGAGCGCCGCGCCGAACAGGGCGAGCACGGTCGCCGCCGCCGACACATCCAACTTCTCAATGGCGGCCGTGACGGCGATGATGATAAGCGCAAACCCGGCGAGAGTCGGCAGCTGTTCTTTCCACATTACCCGCCCTCCGTAGCCGCCTCGCGGCCTATTTGATCGCGACGACCATCGAGTCCGCCCCAACGAGCGGCTCGACTCGCGTTCGCGAGAACCCGGCCTCGCGCATCCAGGTCTGGCAGTCGGCTCCCGTAAAATCGAAACCGCCCGCTGTCTCGATCAGCATGTTCAAGCTAAGCAACAGGCCGAAGACATTTTCGCGCCGCTCGTCATCGATGATCGCCTCATAGACGATAAGCGCGCCGCCGTTGGGAAGCGCGGCATACGCCTTTTCGAGCAACATGCGTTTCTGCGCCAAATCCCAGTCGTGCAGAATGTGGCCCATGATGAGGACTTCGGCCGCCGGAAGGGGGTCCGTGAAGAAGTTCCCCGAGAGAAATTTCACCCGGTCCGAGACGCCCTGCTGGGTGACGAATTCCTCAAACACCGGCTTGACCTCGGGCAGGTCGTATCCGGCGCCCGAGAGATGGTTATGCGCGCGGGCGAGGGTAACTGGCACCATGCCTTGCGCGGCTCCAACATCGACGAAAGTCTTATAGTCCTGCCACGGAAATTTCGCTGCGATCGCCCGGGCTGTGCCGAGGCTCGCTCCGCTCATGGCGGCGAGGAACCCGCGCAAACGGTCCGGATCGGCATAGAGTGCCGCGAACACATCGCCCGACCCCTTGGCCTCGTTCTGGTTCCGGCCCGTCTTAAGGGCCTCGGTCAGCGAACCCCAATGCTCATAAAGGCGCGCGTTAGCCATTTCTAAAAAACCACCCACGTAGCTCGGCTTTGCGCGATCGAGAAAAAGATCCGTCTCCGCCGTGTTGTTGTAACGTCCATTCTGGCGATCGAGCAATTTCAGCGCGACGAGAGCGTCGAGGAAATCGCGCGCCGAGCGATCATGCAAGCCGAGCCGGCGCGCCAAGGCGGCGAGATCGGCAGGACCCTTGGCGAGCTCGGTGAATAAGCCAAGCTCCACCGCGCTCAGCAGAGTCTTCGACGCCCAGAATCCAAGTCCAAGACTGAATATATTGGTGGGCGTTACGGCGTCGGTCACGGCACTCCTCCTTCGATTGCGGCGTGACGTCCCTTTCCGCTTTTTGAACGGAGGCTAGACGCCCGCTTGCTGCTCGGTTGACCGATTTTCTCAAAACGTCATGACAATCAACTACGCGAATGGCGCGCACTATAACGCGGTGGAGGCTGAGCGCAACGCGGACATGGCTTGCGGCGCGGGCGCGTCGAGCGGACTCAGCGAATCAGGCCGTCTCCAGCCGCGCCATTTCCGTCTCGAACTCGAAGCGCAATTGGGCACCTTCGTCCTCGGGCAGCCAGAGCGTCATCTGCGGGAAAATGGTGCGGTATAGCGAAACACGCGCCGGCTCCCAGGGAGACGTTTGCGCCGCCCGCGCCTCGGCAAGAATTTTATGCAGCCGCGCGCGCACCTTGCCGGGATTGGGACGATAGGCGGGAGGGGCCTCCGAGCCGAACAGGTCGGACTGCAATTCCGTTACGAACAAATCCGGTTGACTACTACGAGCCATGAGTTCCCCGCTCGGTAGAGAAGAATGGCGCGCATAATGCACCATTGCACCGGCCGGTGCGAGCTTTGCGTGGAGTTATCCCCGATCGGGAAAAGCGGCCCGGTATGCCGCGTCGATCCTCGCCATCTGCTCAATGGTGAAGGCGAGGCTGTCGGCGATGGCGGACACATGATTTATCTCGTCGAGCGATAGCACGCGGCCCTTGCGCGACTTTAGATATTTGTCGAGCACCTGATAGCCACCGATGTGGAAATCCCACACGGCTTGCGGCACCGGCTTGAAGAACTGGGTCTTGTTGATCGCGACCGCCTGTTCCTCGGGCGTATAACGCACGGCCTCGACGGTGTGATCGCCCTTGCCGTGATAGGCGGCCAATTTTTGCCGCGGCAGCTCGCGCAGCAGGTGGGCCTGCACCAAAGCCCAGCCGAGGCCCGACAAGGTTTCGAAATCGTCCGCTGATTCAGGAAACGGCACGCGCGGAAAGTCAATGCGCAGGAACTCCGCGTAGCGCGTGCGGTAGGTCGGCGCGTGGAGAATGGCGTAAATGTGTCCAAAGATTTCTTCCGGCGAGAAATGGGGCCCGTATTTCTCGTCGAGCCAATTGCGAAAGGCGCGTGCAAAGCTTTCGATACAGGATTCGCCCGCGAACGAATCATTGTCGCCGGGGAGATCGGACTTCGTGCGGCGCTGGCCGGGCTCCGGTGGGTAGAGGTAGAGGGGGAAAATGTAGGTAATGTCGTATCGCGATCCTGACTTGTGCGCAGCAAGTGTGTCAGTAACCAATGCCGACCAATCGTCTTTTGTTAGCCGTGTTGTGATGATTGCAACATTCTCCCGCATCATATGGCGCATGACATCCTGCCTTGGACGGCAAATAAAGCCGCGCGACCGTCCAGTGAAATAGGTCCACCGATCGTCTCCTGGTCGATACAGGATTTTCGTCGCGTACCTTTCATTGGCTCCATGATCCTTGACGTCGGCCTGCGCCCATTCAGCTTTCCAGTCATCGACGTCTTTGCCCAGCTGATATTTTTGCCGCGCCGCTTCAGGATCCAACGCCGCAAAGTCCCGTACCGTCCTCATCAGTTCGGCTTCATCAAAATGGATACATAAATTGTCGCGTGCCGTGACGATTCCAACGCTATTCGCGGGAAAAATATCCGTTACCTTCCAGCCGGTGCCGTATCGCGATTTCTCGTCATAATCCTGCATCAACATCAGAAAGTCCGGCGCGCGCGGCTCAAGTTTTTGCCACTCCACAGACGCAATCGTCTGTTCAGCCCCGCCCTGGTATTTCGCGATCCGCTTACCCCACCAGTCGGCCCGCCACACGCCGCGCTCCACGTTCTTTTTCTTTACCAGCAGGCTGATGGCGACGCCTTGCTCGATGTCAAAAACATTCTGGTCGTCGGAGCCGTCCGGCGAACGCTCTTTCTTTTTTGCGTTGCCGTGCAGATCGAGGACGTAAATCTGCTCGAAGCTCCGCATCAATGACTGGCGCATGCCCCGAAACGTTGGATTGTCCAGCCATGAATGATTGGTGATGACGCCAACTACGCCTTCAGCCACGGCATCCATTTTCATCTGCGCAAACCGAATGAACTTCACATAGTCGTCGTTCAACCATTTCGGATTTCTCTCGCCAAGCGGCTTCCTCTGCTCGCGCCCCTCGGCATCGGTTACATGGACGAATTTATATTCGTTGATCGCAGTCGAAATCCAAACACCCTTGTTTTTGGAATGTCCGGCATAAGGAGGGTTTCCGGTAATGACGAGGATTGGCTTCTCCTTAACGGCTTGAGCCTCCTTGATCTCGCTCGCGAGTGCAGGAACTGGCCACAGTTCTCTTTGATCTGACTCGGTTACAATGGGTTCGAGCGTATTTGTGAGGAAGACTTGCAGCCGTTCATTGCCGTTGAGGGGATGGCCTTTGTCTTTCAGGTACTGAGATAGCTTCAGACGCGCGATCGTATAGGGCGCGATCAAGTATTCGAAGCCGAAGACGTTCTTGAGCATATGGTCGCGCACGACGAGGCTCGCCTTGGCTGAACCCACGCCGCCGATGTTCTCAAAAATGCGCTCCAGCACTTCAAGAATGAACGTGCCGGTCCCGCAGGCGAAATCGAGCACCGTGACGCGGCGGTTGTCGGCGAGGCCGTCGGGAATGCCGAAGCTCTCTTTCAGGATGTCGTCGATCGCGCGGACGATGAAGTTCACGATGGGCGGCGGCGTGTAATAGACGCCACGGCCCTTGCGCGTCGCCTTGTCATAGGCCTTCAGGTAATCCTCGTAGAAGTAGATGAACGGATCGCGCTCGAACAGCCGGTGCTCTTCCTCGTCGGCGGCGCGCACCTTGCGGCTGATCGCCTTGCGCTGCCGGAACGACAGGTCCTCATGGATTTCGCGGAGTTTGAGCCCGTTGACTATGGAGAGCACCTCCTCGACTACCCAGCGCACGTCCCGGTATTCGTCTTTCTCAAGCTCGGTCAGGAAGTCGACCAATTCGCGAATGAGCCGGAAGGAGCCCGGCACATATTCCCGTGCATTGTGCAGCGTAATCGTCTTCGAATCCGAATTGAGGCGCGCGAGAAACAGGCCGTAGGCCAGCATTTGCGCAAACGCATCGGCGAATTCACCGAGCGTAAGTTCGTGAAAGACCTGATCGCGAAAAATCTGATACAGGCCCCAAAGACGGCCCTTCGTGTCCTCATTTGCCTGCCGCCGTAATTCGCTATCGAGGAAATCGCGCAGGAAATGGCTGCGGACGGCAAGCGCGAGTGCAAGCTGTTGCGCGCGGCCAATGCCTTCCGGCGCGGTGGAGAAAAACCCGCGCAACAGGTCCGAGACCGCCTTGACCCGATCCTCGCGCGGCTTTTTTGGCCTCCCCTCGAGATCGTCCCGAAAGGCGATGCGTTCCCGCCCGTTGACCTTGCCATCCTTGAGCCAGATGAATTCCAAATAGTCGGTCAACAGGATGTTGTTCGACAACGCCATATAGCGCTTCATCTGATCCGACCTGCGAACCTGATCGAGGTTTTCGCCGACGGTCTTGTCCTCGACATAACCGAGGATCATAGCCGACTTCATGACCTTGAAATCCGGGCCGGAGCCGCGTACTTTTTTCGCCTCGTGGATGACGTGGATGCCTGAATCAGCTTTTTGAGCCGCCGCGTTCAAGAGAGTTTCAAGCGCGCCCCGGTCCGAAAGCTCGGTTTTGTCGTCGCGGTCTTGTCTCAGGGAGAGCAAATATCTTTCGAAAACATCCTTCATGGGAAAGGACCAGGTCCGCGACTCGCGCGCCGATTAAAAAACACACCGCTGAAAAGATAAGCCCTATCGCAATTTTCCGCTTGGGCCAAATCCCGCTTCGTATCCCGCCACGCCTTGCAAAGGCACTTTTGCCCAAACCATCAATCGTACCACGATGTTTCTTTCCACGTGAAACATCTTGGTACGATTCGCACGAAAACAGGCTCTTTGCAGGCGGTGCGGTTGCCGCCGCGTCGATTACAGTTGGAATTGGACCAACACCGGCACATGATCGGAAGCTCGCTCCCAGCCGCGGCTCTCGCGTAAGACGCGGACGCCATCGAGGCGCGGCTTGAGGCTTTCGCTTGCCCAAACATGGTCGAGCCGCCGCCCTCTATCGGACTTTTCCCAATCCCGCGCGCGATAGCTCCACCACGTATAAAGTTTTTCCTCCGGCGGCACGAAGTGGCGAAGCGCATCGACCCATGGCCCCGCCGCGCGCACGGAATTGAGCTTTTCGACCTCGACCGGCGTGTGGCTGACGACCCGTAGCAGGGCCCTGTGATTCCAGACATCGGTTTCGAGCGGCGCGATATTGAGATCGCCGGCGATGATCGCGCCGGACCCGCCGATCCGCTCCGTGGTCATCCAATCCGCCATCTCATCCAGGAACGCCAGCTTGTGCGCGAATTTGGGATTGACGGCGGGGTCGGGCTCGTCGCCGCCGGAGGGCACATAGAAATTATGCAAGGTGATCGCGCGGCCGCCCACGCCGCCCGGTGTCAGCGTCACGGCGACGTGACGGGCATCCCCTTTTTCGCAAAAAGAGCGCCGATCGATAACAGTCAGCGGGAGTTTCGAGGCAGTCGCAACCCCATGATAGCCTTTTTGGCCATTGATCGCGACATGCGGGTAGCCGAGCTTATGGAAAGCGGCCAAGGGAAACTCGCTGTCCCGGCACTTCGTCTCTTGCAGGCAGAGGACATCCGGCGCCTGCTCTCTCAAAAAGCGGGCCACGAGATCGATCCGCAAACGGACCGAATTGATGTTCCAGGTGGCAAGGGTGAGACGCACGCAAGACTCCGCGCGCGATTGATCACGCTAAAAACGCCCGCCGCAAGCGCCGCCGGCATGGAGCCCACAATTTTTTAGATGGTCGAACGGACGGACAAACAAAAAAGGGGCGCCCAGCCGAAGACCAGGCGCCCCTAGGAGCGAGACATTTACCGGGAGGGGTCCGGCAAGTTTGACCCAGGCGGAACGGGGGGTACGCCTGATCGGTTGCGTCGCTCACATCCCGATAAGATAACCCGGCGCCGCATTCTTTCAAGCGGCCCGCCAGCTCGAACCAACGATTTCCGGCGGCCAATTCGGCCTTCCATGAATAGTGGAACCTCTTACTATCCCGTTGAAAAACCATTGATTCCTGAATACACAGGGGGCAGGCCGCCGCCGCGCGGGACCTTGTCAATTATTTGTGTTCAATAATCTTTCCTGGGTGATCTGGAACAGATTTGGGTCGGGCTTCTTCGACAAATCAATATTGAAAAGCGAGACAAGCGTCTGATAGCCTTGCGGGTCGGTAACCTGCCACTGTCTGAGCGTGAACTTTACCGGGTCGAAAACTAGCTTGATTTGCGAGGTTCCGCCAAACGTCGCCTTGTCTTCGACGAGAATCGTGACCGCGCCGGGCTCGCTCTTCACGTCGATAATCTTGACGTCGCGGCTGAGATCGAGCTGATCCTTGAGCAGGAATTTCAGCGGCGTTTGGCTGATGAAATAAATATCCTTGGTGGCCGTCTTGCGGTCATGCACGGCCACCGAAAGACCGTCGGCGACGATCTCGAGCGTCGCGGGCGGAGCATATTCAAACCGCAATTTCCCGGGCCGTTGGACAAAGATCTTGCCTTCGGAGCGTTTGCCGTCCGGACCGATCTGGAGGAAATCGCCGGTCATGTTTGTGGCGGCGTTAAAATAAGCGTTGGCCTTTTGGATGACGGCCAGAGGATCCATTGGAACGAAAGGTCTGGCCGGCCCGGGCTTTGCTGGCGTTGCCGCTGGCCTGGCCGTTTTGGGATTGGCGGGAGAGGGTTCCGCCTGAAGCGGCGCCGCTCCCGCGAGAGCGAGAGCGAGAGCGAGAGAGAATGCGATGGTGAGTGCCGTCAGCTTCATAAGGCCCGCCTTCTGTTGAGAATCCTCGCGATTAGCACACCGATGCGGCGCCCAACGAGCCGCCTTGTGTCCCTAAACCCCTGCGAACGCGGTTTTAGGGTTGCAAGAAACCTATTACTCCACTTTTGCTCGCTGGCTCATGACCAACCAGCCACTTTCTTATTGCTGTGCAGTATTATAAGCGCCGGAACGCCGCCTTGGCGATAATAGCGGCAAAAGCCATTTTTGTCGTGAGGTACCGCTTCCACGTCCTGCGCGGCTCTTGCATGATGCGATATAGCCACTCCAGCCCAATCCGTTGTTAAGACATCATCGCGCAATTCTTGATTTTTTGCATATAAACAAAATTTTGCCACATGCAGAGCCACACGTTGTAGGCGCCAGCGCAAACGCATGGCTTCTTCGGCCCTCCGTATGGTTTCTTCAAGGTCTATCAGGTCTACTGGAACGCCAAGAAAATCTGCCCGATTTCCCATCGTCGCCTAAACCAGCTTTTCCCGTAGCCGCCCGAGCCAGCTTCTTTGCGCGAGGCCAGCCTCCTTTAGATCGCATCATATCGCATCGGAACTCTTGTGCAAGCAAGCGCGCTCCGCTGATACTTACCTCAAGTGGGCATCCGCAAGGACGGCAGCAGCATGAAGATCATGGCCGGGAGCGCGGCGCTGGGCGGGATGCGCAGCGTTTCCTATCTTCCCTTCTGGCGGACGAAGCTGGAAGTTTGCGCTCGCCTTCAGCACATGCATAATCCCTCAAAATCAGCCGATCGTCATTACGGCAAGGCCCCGGCTGGTTTCTCGGCAGATGCGGTGCGATCTTCGCCCACTGCTCATCGTTGAACCAAAACAAATGCGATTCCATCGGCTAGCCCCCATATCGGTGGACCAACCTCTTGAATCAAAACATGGTTAATTAGGTCTTATAATTAACCCTAATGAAACTTCGGTTCCGAGACGCGCCAAGGCTGGGAAGCCGCCGCCGGTTGTTGCCTTCCGCAGCGTGCACGGGTGGCCGCGAAAACCTGGTTCGCCATCCTCTTCGAAGACCGCTTCTTCGCACCATGATGGTCAACCCGGCGCCGCCCCCAAAATTGCCGCCACGCCAAGAGCTACCTTGCTCCACTCACCCCGGTAGCGTGGTTTCGAGTTCGGGCGTCCGCGCCTTCGCCGAGTAATGCGAGGCATTGCCTCTTCCCGCGCAAGCGTCGCGCGCGAACATGATAAGATGATGCGCGCAGAGGCCGACGCTCAAGACCGGCTCGATTTGGCCGCGCACCAGGCGGCGCAGGGTGAATTTCCAGAATGTCCGCCGGTAGTCGCCGCGCACGCCAACGATCCAGAAAATCCGCGCGAGGATCACGAGACCCTTGGCAATGTTGCGCGGCGACAAACGTTGCCGGCTTTTCGGCCGCTTGAGGCGATTGGGCCTTGTCGCACGCATCTGGTATTCGTAGCGGGCGAACAACGTTTCGGGACGGTAGGCCTTGGCCATGCAGGTCCGCCACATGGCGAGCACTTCCTCGTAAGGCAGCTTGAAATCGATATTCGACTCGCGATCCAGATCCTCGTCGCGGAGCAGCCGGTTTTCTTGTTGTAGCCGCTCCCAAAGCGGCGTGCGCGGCAGCGCCTGCAAGAGATTGATCGTCGCCATGGGAAGCTTGGATTGCTCTAGGAACTCGAGAATTTGCGCCCCCGACTCTTTCGTGTCGGTGTCGAGGCCGAGAATGATTCCGGAAACCACCTCCATCCCGTGCCGGTTGATGGTCCGCACGGCGTCGAGAATCGGCACCATCAAGTTATGCGCCTTGTCGATGGCTTTCAGTGCCTCGGGTTTGGGCGTCTCGATCCCACAAAAAATCGTGTCGAACGCGGCCTCGCGCATTAGGGCTAGGATTTCCGGTGAACGGGCAATGTTGAGCGTCGCCTCGCAAGAGAGGCTTACGGCATAGCCATTGCGCTCTTGCCATTGAATAAGATGAGGCAGGAGGTCACGCAACGCGCGCCGGTTCGCGATGAAATTATCGTCGACGAAATAGATCGAGCCGTTGACGCCGCGGGCCAAAAGCTTATCGAGTTCCGCGACCACCTGATCCGGCGTTTTAAGGCGCGGAACCCGGCCGTAGAGGCCTGGAATATCGCAGAATTCGCACCTATAGGGACAGCCGCTCGAAAACTGAACGCTGCCGAGAAAATAGCGCCCGATCTCGGCGAGTTCATAGGCGGGCACCGGGAAATCGCAAAGGTCGCGGCGGGACTTCGTTGTCAGCACGATCTGTTCGCGCGGGCGCGTAACGTCGCGGCCGAGCATGCCGATCAATGCGCCGGTCGCATCGCCGAGTTCGCCGATATGGAGATAGTCGAATCCTGGATAGAGCTCGGGACACGCCGACACCGAAGGGCCGCCGAGCACCGCCACCTTGCCGAAGCCGTGCGCCCTTTGGCATATATCCTCCATCCGGCGGCGCTGGATATGCATTCCGCTGACGAAGACCGCATCGGCCCAGGCGAAATCATCGGCACGCGCCGGGCCCATGTTTTCGTCGACAAAGCGGACTTTCCAGGTCTTTGGAAGCACTGCCGCGATAACCAGCAGACCTTGCGGCGGCATGAACGCGCGTACCCCACCGGTCAGCGGATAGGCGTATTCAAAGGTGCCGAACGAAGGGACGTAGCGCGGAAACACGCAGAGGATATTTCGCGCGCTGCCTTTTTGCGCATGGATGTCGCGGCGGTCCTTATTCTCGATATCTTGAGACATGCCTCGCATCTCGAGCGCCATCGGCGGACGGCTGGCTTGACCGCGAGTTAATTCGCGGAAGCGTTGTTGCGCAAGGTACCGGGTCCGGCAAAGATGTAAAGCAGGCCGATTATTTTTGGCCTTGCGGGGGGCCGCGGCCTGGTACCCGTCTCCTCGTGCTTAGCTCGACATTCCGCAGCTGGCGCGGAAGATCGGGTTTTTGTCGCAGAACCGCGCACGCCGGCGAGGGATTTTGCTCCCGCAAGCGCCGCCCGGAGATACGACGGCGGGACTTTGTCAAGTGGACAAAACCGGCTTGCCGCGTTTGGGAAAAATCTTTGGAATAGTTTAAGAAAACAATGGCTTCTGCTTTCACGCCAGATTCGGCGCCAACCCCTTTCATCGCCATTCTCCGGACTTGACTCAAGGTTACGAGAGACGCGCGCGTTACCCGCTCGCGCCTTCGTCCGGCTGCCATCGGGCCGACACTTTTCCTCGCGTATAAGGTTGTGTTAGAGTAGTTGCGTCTAGCTTTTCCGGCTTCTTGCTATCTCAGATTACGCCCATGTACAGCACCGTCACTCACGACATCCAGATCACTGTTCTTCCAGAATTCGTGCCTGAGCGTTCCGACGCCGACGAGGCCTCGTTCTGGTGGGCCTACACCGTTGAAATCGCCAACCAGGGCAACATGACCGTACAGCTCACCGCCCGCCACTGGAAGATCACCGATGGCAACGGCAAGCTCGAGGAAGTGAAAGGCGCGGGCGTGGTCGGCGAACAGCCGGTTTTGAAGCCTGGCGAAACCTTTCGCTACACGTCGGGAACCACCATGACGACGCCTTCCGGCATCATGACTGGGAGCTATCGGATGGTGAAAGAGAACGGCGATGTTTTCGAGGCGGAAATTCCCGTCTTCTCGCTCGATTCTCCCTACGCGCGGCGCGTTCTCAACTGACCCGAAGCCTCAAATACGCGCGCGCCCGGGCCGTCTGGGATTGGTGAAGTCGCCAGTCATGCCGCAAGCGAGCCACGTGCCGGACGAAAGACTTGACGCAACGCTCGCCATGCTCGAGCGTCTGATCGGTTTCGATACGGAAAGCGCGAAATCCAATCTCGGCCTCGTCGCCTTTGTCGAGGATTACCTCAAAACCCTTGGCGTAGCCTATGTAAAAATCCCCAACGCCGCTGGCGATAAGGCGGCGCTGTTTACGAGCGTCGGGCCAAACCGCGATGGCGGGATCGTCTTGTCGGGACACACCGACGTGGTCCCCGTGGAAGGTCAGACCTGGACAAGTGACCCTTTCAAGATGCGCCGTGCGGCGGACCGCGTTTATGGCCGCGGCGCGTGCGACATGAAGGGTTTTGACGCAATCTGTCTTGCCATGATTCCGGAATTCGCGAAGGCTCGCTTGGCCTCGCCGGTCCATATTCTCCTGAGCTATGACGAAGAAACCACCTGCCGCGGCCCGCTCGACACGATCGCGCGGTTCGGGGCCGATCTACCGCGCCCCGGCGCCGTGCTCGTCGGCGAGCCCACTTCGATGCAAGTGGCGGATGCGCACAAAAGCGTGGCGGCATACGCGACGATCGTGCATGGCCATGAGGCGCATTCCTCGAAGCCAAGCCTCGGCGCGAGCGCCGTCGAGGCGGCTTGCGATCTCGTCACCGAACTACATCGCTTTGGCGAAGAGCTCGCGGCGCGCGGCGATCCGTCCGGACGCTTCGATCCTCCGGCATCCACCGTCCATGTCGGCACGATCCATGGCGGAACCGCGCGGAATATTCTGGCCAAGCTTTGCGCGTTCCGATGGGAGTTTCGCGCTCTCCCCGGGGTTGCGCAAAATCTGGCGCTCCAGCGGCTTGAGGAGCACGCCGGCCGTGTCGTGACCCCAAAACTCACGCGCTACGCCAAGGACGCTTTTATCGAAACCTTGACGGAGGTCGAGGTTCCGGGCCTCAAGCCGGAAAGCGGGTCAATGGCCGAGACCTTGGCCCTGAAACTCGCGCAATCTGACCGCACGATCGCCGTGCCATTCGCCTCCGAGGCAGGCCAGTTCCAATTGGCCAATGTGCCGGCGGTCGTCTGCGGTCCCGGCTCGATTGGCCAGGCGCATCAGCCGGACGAATATATCGAGATCGCGCAGATCGAGGCTTGCATCGCCTTCATGCGCAGGCTAGCGGCCGAGTTGAGCTGATTTTTGGTAGTGGGTAAGATTGAATTTCGCCTTTTGACCCAACGGCGACATTCGCCATCGGCGACGGGGATCAACATCAGTCCCCGTTTCGCGCTAGACCCCTGTAACTGAGGAGCCGCTGCGGAGCCGCTGCCCGTCGTGACTTCTGATGACGGATCGCGCGGCCGGTG
>Ga0209526_10001478_pt1 | contig 15763 bp, 15 predicted proteins | sample JacPinW_OM2H0_M1_FD_188566 | JGI IMG/M metagenome (GOLD analysis project Ga0209526, IMG submission 188566) | Forest soil microbial communities from Algoma, Ontario, Canada - Jack Pine, Ontario site 1_JW_OM2H0_M1 (SPAdes) (version 2) | ecosystem: Environmental > Terrestrial > Soil > Boreal... | reverse complement strand
CGAGATGAACCAGAAAGCCAGCGTCATCGACGATGGCGACGCTAACATTCCAATTATTTTTCTGCGCTTCAACTTTGCAGGCGGCTACGATTTTGTGCGCGTCTTCAGCGGTTAAGCACAATTTATTACGCATATTTTCTCCGTTCGTGAGCTCTTATTTTCGCAGCGGGAGATTGACATTCGGGGTGCTCCTGCCGAACGTCAGCTCCCGGATTCACCAACGGTCGAAGTGACGTTTCCATGCGCTAGTTGCGCCCGCTTGCCGTGGTGGGAACATTTCCGTTCGGCCGGAAACTGTTTAGGGTATTCATGCGAAGCCCGGCAAACCAGATCGTGCCCTGCGCATCGATTCCGATCTTGGGGGGATAGGGCCTGCCCCTGAGGTCCGCCATCGGCATCGGATAGTAGGTGTACTTCTTCGTTTTCGGCTCGAGTCTTACCAGCGTACCGTAGCTTCTGAGCGTCACCCAAATATTATCCTGCGCATCGGCATAGCACTCGTAATCGCCGCCCCAGTTGTACGGATCCTTGTACTCGATGATCTCTCCGGTATCCGGATTGAGCCTTCCGATGTGCTGCCCTAAGTGCTCGGAGAACCAGATCATGCCCTTAGAATCGACCGTGAGGCGGCGCGGCCCAGACGGCTGCGTCGGCGTGGGATAGGTTGTCCATTTGTCAGTCGCTGGATCGTAGCCCACGATGATATGTGCTGTGAGCCCGACCGACCAAACGCGGTCTTTTTTGTCGACGATGATCCCATAGTAGTGTGCATTCTTGTACTGCGGAGAGGGGTCATACTCCGTGACCGTCTTTGCGTTCGCGTCAACGCGGCCGATTTTGCTCGCGCCCTGCATCTCGGTGAACCATATATTGCCCTTGGAGTCCGCGGTGAGCGTGTGGGGCGTACTCTTTGTCGGCGTGTCGTATTCGTTGATTTCCCCAGTCACTGGATCCAGGTCGGCGATCGCACTTCCGTTCAGTAATGCCGAGTACACATGCCCCCTGTCTTCGGTGATTCCGTGCGGCATGACGTTCGGTATTCCATCCCAAGCCTTGTACCGGTTAGGATTCGGAACTACCCACTGTCGATAGCGATCCGGGTAGGACAAATCGTGTGTGTCCATGCCCAGAATACGATTGACCCCCATTTCTGCAATCCAGACTGTCGATGACACCTTGCTTGGATAGACGTCATGGCTGAAGACAAGATCGGCCGGAAATCCCGCGGGTGGAGGCGGCAGTAAATAGGAGACATAGATCGCACGGGAAAGTGCCCCCTCGTCGAGCGGAAGATCGTCGAGCTTCAGATCGCGCTGCGGCCCGCCTTCTGGAAAAATCGAGGCAAGATACTTGGCAACAAGTTCCCTCTCCTCGACAGGAACGCCAGCGGGGTTGACCTGGGTGGTCGTACCCTGTGTACAACCGAGTCTAAACATGCAATTAACGCCCAATCTCCAAGCCTCCTCACTCCGGCCCCCCATTTTTTGCCACGGAATGTGCTCGGGTTCGTGGCATCCCGCACACTGCTTCAGCAACACGTCGCGGCCCGGGTCCGGAGGAAACAGCGTGCCCCAGTCGACTCGCTGATAATTTGGCTTTGCCGCCTTGAAGGTCAAAACTACGTCAGTCTTCTTGGTTTCCCCTGCCCTTAGCTCGACATTTTTGGTGGACGATTCGAATCCCTCCTCCTGCGGCGTTACCTGCGCGTACACCTTATAGGCGCCTGGGGGCAGATTGAAGATCTGATAGTTAGCCTTGTTGGTAAAGACCATGTAGGTGATCCGATGCACCGTGTCTTCGGCTTTGATTCGGACGGCGTAGACCGACCCCTTATCGGCAGTAACTTTGCCTGCGATCGAGCTTCCAGGCGTGCCCGTCTGGCCGAAGCTTCCGGCCGACAACACCAAAACGACCGAGCTCAAGGCCCATCCACCGGCCATTCCGGTTTTCATCCGCGTGCTCACGAAACTCCCCCGCTTGCTGAGGTGCGTACCCTAGCGGAAGTCTACCTCGTGCTCTATTTGGGAAAGCAGTCTCGAAGCCAAACATATAGCAAGCCCCTGCTCCGGTGTCAACCACCTGCAAACTTCCTTGCAGTGGCCCCGGGTCGAGTTGGAGGGCCAAAAGAAGCTTCCGAACGCCTTCGCAATCAGGTTACAGCTCTCTTGCTGAAGACGGTTCTTTAGGCGCTCCTTGGCTGGCCAGGGTGGCTTGCTCGCCACTCCAGCGGTTGTACTGTTGGCTGCGGAAAGAGGCGAGCGCAAGCAGTTCTCGCCAAGCGTACTTCTCGAGCAGGAAGACACGTAAACGGTGTTATTATCGCTCGCTGCGGGATCGTTCCAGAATCGCGGCGCCCGCCCCAACAACAGGAGGTAAGCATGCTCACTTCGTGGGTTCGACGGCGATGCTGGCTTGTCGTTGCAGTGATCGCGATCGTACTTTCGCTCGGGTCGGCCAAGGCTACTGATCTAAACCCGGCCGCGCTATCCTATAAACTGCCAAACCAGATCACATGGACTGACGAGCCAAGCGGCGCGAAGGCGGCGGTTCTGCTCGGTGATCCCTCGAAGACGGGTCTGTACATCCTCCTCGTCAAATGGACCCCGCATCACATGAGCCACCCACACTTTCATCCGAATGATCGGTTTATTACAGTCCTCTCGGGAACTTGGTGGGTTGGCACCGGCACCAAATTTGATCCCGACAGCACTGCCCCGATGCCGCCGGGAAGCTTCGTCACGCATTTTGGCAAGCAGATCCACTATGACGGCGCCAAGGACGAGGAAGTCACCTTGGAAATCGTCGGCGAGGGACCCCAAACGGCCACGCCTGCGGAAGCGAAGTGATTGCCGGGCCTCGCGGCTGATCACTCAACCCATCTGACGGTAACCCATGTGAATAGCGGGAGGCGAATCGGACCAGTATCCACCAACCCGCAACGCCTCCAGGCACGATCGAACTGCAAGTCTGGCCCTCTCTCCCGTTTCGCAAACGCGGCGGCGGCCAATGCGTCGCCGACTTAAATGAGCAGACGGCGAGGACCGCTGATGAACCTGCTGCCGTGCTCATAGAATCGAAGCGTTCGATGGGATTCGCGCGAGAGTCCGATGCGAGTTGACACGCCGATTGCCCGTACTGCTCTCACTGCAGTACCAAGCCAGATTGGACTTGCGGTGGAGCACAAGTCCAACCCATCGAGTCCCCTATCGATGAGCATCGCGGAGGCAAGGCGCCCGGGACCGCGGGTGAGGTCAAGCAGGCGCGAAACACCTCTGTGGCGCTTCATTAGAGCTATTCCCTCGAGGGGTTCGAGCGCGCGTATCAAAACGCCGCCGCCGATGCCGCGTGCTTCGCTTGAGACATTCATGCACCAACACGAGCCGTACGCGAAATAAACGTAGGCATGACCACGCTCGAGGAAAAGCGAGCGATTGCGGAGCGTTGGGCCACGAAAGGCATGGCCTGCGGCATCTCCGATCGGATACGCCTCGGTTTCTACGACGCGCCCACTCAAGCGCCGAACCGCAAGATCGTGCACCAGAGTCTTTCCGATGAGATAGCGGGCAAGCTTGACGGTGTCGACGGGCAATTCCGAGCGGCGAAGATGCGCGATAAGCGAACTGATTGTTGTTGGCCTTGGCACGCTCACAAGATCAAGACTATCCACTTCACTCAGTCGTCGTTTCGGGCCGAGCGACAACGTTCGTTACGCGGAGCGCATGTCGAATCGCCGCCTTCCGCTTGCCTTCACCCTGACGATAACCGGCGGTAAAACGTAGGCGTCGAGAAATGTAGCAATAGCGGAGCCCCCCCCCGGCTACAAACTCTCGACCGCCGGAGTCGACGATCGCAGACGCAAATGCTGAGAAATCGGCTGATCCCGGAGCGATTGGTGCCTGGCAAGAAAATGCCGCTGCGCGCGAAGGCCCCAGGAACGGACGAAATAATAATTGAGCGTACCCGCAACACCAACACTGAGCAGGGGAACGAGTCGCCCGATCCATTTCTCGGCGATTTCGGCCCCTGCTTTGACGGCGATCTGATCGATAATGCGAGGCACGACGCGCTCGATCGCTTGCTTCTCGAGAAAATTGCGTGCGAGATCCAAACCGGCTGCGCTGGCGGCTGCGATCCAGAAGGCAGCTGCTTCCTCCTCAGTCGAATACTCGAATCCGTAAACGAGGCTGAGCTTCTGCAACATCCGGATCGTAATCGCCGAGAGAATACTCATATCCGGCAGAAGGGTGGTCAGCCCCCCCATACCGAGTCCCATGCCCTCGAGTGCCGCCGTTTTGGCCGAAGATGCGATGATTTTCTGAGCGGGAACAGCCAGCATGTCCACGTCAAGGCGATGAATGTCCTGCCAATTTTGAATCGGAAGGCGATAGACGCGCCGGACATGGCGAAGGTACTTTTCCGGGTTGATCTTCACTTGGTCATAGGCCCCCCGAAAACCTGCGCGGACAGCAGGACCGACAAGGCGTGAAAACACTTCGAGCGTGGGGTTGTTGTTTCGCATTGCTGACTAGATCCTAGCATATATCTTCAAGCTTTCGCCCTCGGTCGGTGCGCGATGAACATCGCGCGAAGGCCTTATTCCGCCTCCAAATTACCCCTCGCCGGGCTCTCGCAAAAGCAGCAAGACCCTGAAGAATCACGACGAGAATCCAGGGATGACACCAGTCGGGTCGGATTGTAGTTTTACTTTGGGCATTAGGGCAGGGATAAAGCTTGTAAGGGGTTCAAAGAGGCAGCGACAATGGAGACGTAGAGGCGTGTCGGCCCGAGGTCGGCAACACCCGCTGGCAATACGGCTCGAAGGTGAGACACACGGTGGTCAAACCAATGTATGAGCACAGCCAAACGAAATACGCGCGAGAAAATGAAAAGGGACGGTCCGACAACACGTCGGGATCCGAACGTCGAATTTTGGATCGTCATCTGTTCACGGCGGCCGCCGAGGTGGTGGACCTAGAATCGGGAGCACGGTTTTCAACCCGCACAACCGACCTGAGCCCGGGCGGCTGCTTCGTCGATACCATGCTTCCCTTGCAAGTCGATTCGAAGGTGCATGTAATAATTCGCAACCAAAAGTCCCAATTCGAGGCCAATGGTTTGGTGATCTATTCCCAGTCGGGGCTGGGAATGGGTATAGCGTTCGACGATTTGAACTTCGAACAGCGGACAACACTCGATGCCTGGCTGGCTGTTTCGAACCTCCCGCAGCAGCCCATCGAGGAGGCGGCCTCAGCGGCCGAGCGAAAACCCGCGCTCACGGCGCGGTCCAACCATGCTGTGGTGCTCCGCCTGGTTCAATTGATGATTAGCAAGGGAATTCTGTCGGAGACCGAAGCTGCATCGATCTTAAACGATTCTGTGCTCTTCTGAAGAGTCCCCGAGCCACCCGCTGCAGTTTGCTGGATGTCGGAACGTCGTTTGAGGGAGTGAATTCCTCGTTTATGAAGAAAAAAAGACTCGGCGAGGTCCTGCGAGATCGGGGTCTCATTTCTATTGCGGATCTCGACAAGGCAATCGAGGATCAGCAAGGCAAAGTCGTCCATCTGGGCGAGTTGATGCTGGAACGAGGACTTGTCTCAAGACATGATCTCGCCGGAGTGCTCACCGAGATCACCCGCGTGCCTTACCTGCAGTGCGATAGGCTCGAGATCGACCCGGCCGCCCTCAAGCTCGTGCCCCATGCGCTCGCCCTGCGCTGCTGCGTGCTGCCGATTCAATTCCTTGAAACGACCAAGCTCATCCTGGTGATGGCTGAGCCACAAAATCTACAGATCATCAGTGAGCTGGAGTTCTCAACCGGCATGAAAATCGTGCCGCGCCTGGCATTCCGCGATGAAATCCGAACGGCCATCGAGATATGGTATAGCGGGACCGAGCGGGGCGAAGACGCGGTGGCGGAAACGATCTCGCCGGGGGCCGGACATGCCGCGATAGAGTTCATTTCCTCCAGTTCGCTGCAGCGGAACATTGAGGCCATGCAGGAAATACAGGCAGAGCTGATGGGGAAGAGCACGCCGGCGGTGCAGCTGGTGGCTTCGATGATTACGGCCGCGGCTGCGAAGCAAGCGAGCGACATCCACGTCGAGCCGCAGGTGACCGACACGGTGGTTCGCCTGCGCGTCGACGGGATGCTTCGGGACTACCAGAGAATTCCCCGGTCGATACAGAATTCCGTAGTGTCGCGTATCAAGATCCTCTCCGACATGGACATTGCAGAGCGGCGCGCTCCACAAGATGGACGTTTCCTGGTCAGAATTTCAGGGAGAAAGGTGGATCTGCGTGTTTCGACGCTGCCGACGCAGTACGGCGAGAAGGTTGTCATACGGCTGCTCGAATCGGAAGCGCCGTTGCAAGATTTTGCGGCGCTCGGCATTCCCAGAGAAATTGCCGGGGTGCTGAACCGGATTCTGGACATGCCGCAGGGAATGCTCCTGGTCACCGGACCGACCGGATCTGGCAAGAGTACGACGCTCTATTCCGCACTGAACAAAGTACAGAAGACGTCGCTGAACATCATCACGGTCGAAGACCCCGTCGAATACGCGGTGCCAGGGTTAAACCAGGTACAGGTGAACACCAAGGCGGGTCTTACCTTTGCGACCTGCCTGCGTTCGATTCTGCGCCAGGATCCGAATGTGATCATGATCGGTGAAATCCGCGACAAGGAAACTGCCGAGATCGCTATCAAGGCGGCACAAACCGGACACCTGGTACTTTCGACGCTGCACACAAACGATAGCATTGCGGCCATCACTCGCTTGCTGGACTTGGGCGTGCCGGGATTCCAGATCTCCTCATCGGTGACTGGCGTTATCGCGCAGCGGCTCGTGCGCCGACTCTGCTCCTGCCATAACGAAATCCCCGCGAGCCCCGAATATGCCTCGCGCCTCCTGGAGGCAGGAATTGCAGCCCCGCCGAGAACGCAGCACGTCCCAAGAGGCTGCGAAATCTGTGAGGGGACCGGCTTTAAGGGACGCGTGGGAATATACGAAATGCTCCTGCTCGATGATGCGATTCGATCGGCGGTCCGCTCCGGCGGTCGCAATGAAGATATCCGCACGCTTGCGCGGCACAACGGAATGAAGCTGATGCAAGAATTCGCACTGGCTAGAGTGCGCGATGGCCTCACGACCCTCGACGAGGTGCAGCGCGTCGTGCCATTTGAGCAAATGAACAAGACGCAGTGCCCCACCTGCCAGCAGGAGCTCTCGCCTGCATTCATATTTTGTCCCTACTGCGGAGAACAGGTAGCGCAACAAGAGAAACCGAAGCGTCGACGGCGATCACTCGTCGGCCAAGGAGCCGCGAAAGAATGAGTCCTGAAACGAAGCCGAACAGCAGGAATCAAACCAGGATCACGACGCGATTTTCGTGTCTCCGAGAATTGTCGGTGACCTACGAGGGACACAGCGAGGACGTGATCACGCGGCCCCCCGATATCAGTACGGAGGGAATGTTTTTCAACACGAACCGGATGTTTCCCGAAGGCGCAGTCCTGAACGTGCGGTTTCGGCTGGCACATTCCGGCATCGAGGTCGAAAGCCGAGCCGAGGTGCGTTATTGCCTGGCCGGGGTGGGGGTGGGAGTCGAATTCATCAAGATTTCGGCTAAGGCAGTTCGCGCGATCAAAGACGAAATTGAGTTAGGGAACACAGAAACAACTGGTGTAACGCCGGCTGAGTAGCCTGGATCGATCTAGTCCGGAACTATACGTACGGCAGCTATTTCCCAGCCGGGGAATTTTTTCCCTGTGGATTTCATTTTGGTCGAGTGCAAAAAAGGTAAGTCTAATGTACTCAATGACCAGACCTTCCCCCTCGCTGGCCATGACCTTGCAACAGTTTTGCACTAATAACGGAGGACTCATGGGGGAGCGGAGAAAAGCAAGAAGGTACGAGGTCTACCTTCCTTTACAGGTTTGTATCTCGCGTAAGCGCCCCGCGGAATTCTGTACAGCCCAGCTTCGAGACATCTCCCGTTCAGGAATCTATTTCCACTCAGACCTAGCCATTGATCCCGGCGCGGGCATCGAGCTTACCTTCGCGCTGCCTGCGGAGCGGGAAGGCGGCACCTCCGTCCTGGTTCGGGCCAGTGCCAAGACGCTTCGCGTTTCCCGGCTAGACGGCGGCGCAGTGGTGCCGGCCTACGGCGTCGCAGCCACAATCGATCGAATTGACTTCGTCCGACCCGTGATCACGAACGCGGCATAAACCAACCTGAACAATTCCACGGTATACAGCTCGTGTGAGCTCCCCTCTGTAGTTATTAGTTTTCCTGGTTTTCCTCTTCACGATTACAATGGTTTCGGCGCACGAGCGCCACTCCCGGCATGGCTGGCAGAACCTCTCCAAACAAAATTCTCGAACTCGAGCACAGCATTCTGCGGGCACTCTGTAACCGCGCAGTCACGAGAGTGGTATGGGACCGCGTGGGCCGAGAGTTGGCCCATCACCACTGGCAAACCCCGGACCATCGAGTCGTGTACCAGGCGCTTCGGGCAATCCGAGATCATGATCCCGGTGTCATTCGCGATCAGCTTCCCGCACAAGCGACACGCATGGGATTCCCGGATGTGGAATGGTCCTCCTATTTCGAGCCCGCGCGGACGCCCGAAGCGGATCTCGAGCAGTTGATCGGGGAACTTGGAACGGCGCTCGCGGAGCGTCCATGAACTTGCGCCGTCTGCCCTGGCTTGCTGCGGCCGATGCAGTCCTTCTGCCTGCGTTCATCCTGTGGTTTATCTGGCAGCTACAGTTCATCGCACGATGGACTTGGGTACTATTTGTCGTGTGGCTCGTTTTGAGTTTTCTCTACCACGGCGATACGCCGAAGACGCTTGGATGGCGCGCGGACAATCTTTGCCCCGCCATCCAGCAGGCCTTCATCTTGTTCGGGCTGATGACAATCGGTCTCATCGTGATGGGTCTGCTGCTTGGCGCGCCTTGGCACCTACCTCCGAATTTGCTTTCCTGGCGCAGGCTAGGGGGTTACTTCGCGTTTTGCCTGCTGCAGCAGGTGGCGCTCAATTCCCTCGTGCATAACCGAATGCTCACGTTCGTGCAGAACGAGTGGGTGGCGGCCAGTTTGACGGGAGCGATTTTTGCCGCCTGCCACTGGCCGAATCCGGTTCTGGTGCCGCTCACGTTTATCGGCGGCGTAGCGATGGCCGCGATGTTCGGGCGCGTCCGCAACATTATCCCGCTTGCGATGGGACAGGCTGTATTGGGCTCGCTCGTTGCCTGGGCGTTTCCGATGGCCTGGCACCACCATTTGCGCGTAGGACCAGGGTATTACTCGATGTGAAGCGGAAAACAACACCCGGAGGCCTGCATTGCCTGTCGCGAACCGATTAACCTTCGCCCGGCGAGTTGCCCTGCCAGGGAAGATCGGCGCGATCAAGGTGCCGCCAGGGATGGCGATCCCGACTGTCGTGAGACGCGAAGGATCCCATCGTCACTTGGAATGCGCAGCGAGTTCGAACTCGATAAGGTGCTGCAGCGGCGCGATGTCGCCGCCGATAACAGGGCGGCCGTTCACAAAAAGAGTTGGGGTGCTGGTAATACTGAGGGCTACGCCCGCCTCGCGGTTCGCCTCGACGGCTCTCTTTGCTTCTGGCGAGGACATGCAGGATTTGAACGCGTCTTTGTCCAGCCCAGCCTGCGCGGCGAACTCGCCGAGTTTGTCCCAAATATTTTCGGTGGAGATCAGTTCTTGATTCTTGAAGATGGCGTCGTGGAGCTTCCAGAAGGCCTCGGGAGCCTGCATGAAGGCGCAGCGAGCTCCGATCGCAGCCGTATCCGCCCATGGATGAATCGTTGAAATCGGAAAGTCCTTATAGACCAGACGAAACTTGTAGTGGCCTTCAATGGTCTTGAGAGCCTCGTCGAGCTCGCGGCAGTGCGGGCACTGGAAGTCAGCGAACTCGACGATAGTGACGCGAGCATCGGAGGAACCCACCGAAGGATTGTCGTCGATGTTTAGCTTGGCGCGGTTGGCAGCGAACGGGTCGGTGGACATATCGAACATCTCGCCGCGCAAGAGCGTCTTGCCGTCCTTGCTGACGTAGACCTCGCCCGTGTCGGTCTGGTCGTTGACGCTGACCCGGATGGGAACAATGTAGAATTCTGCCGCGGGCGACTGGCTCAGGGGGCCCAGTTTGACTTGGAAATCAGGGCCCCAGGCGAACAGATTGCGCACGTAGGCGTCGGTGGTCTTGAGGACCTGGGCCTGATCAGAAGACGCCGGAGCCTGGGAGCTGTTAGACGGCGGGGAGGTTTGGGCAACGCACGGGAGTGCGGCAAAAAAAATTGCCAGCGCGACAAGGACTAAGCTTTTTGATGACATTAAAATGCATCCTCCCCGGTCGGGTCATCCGAAACGGCGCCTAACCATCGACAAAGACCGCAACAGCATAAATAAAAGCGACATCCAGAGCAAAACCAAAAGCATGAGATCGGCATATCGGCCCATCCGATTTGACGCGAGCAAGACACAGAGAACAGATCACTCGGTCGCCCGGCCCCTGATGCGGCGCCGTCGGCAAACCTCACGTCGGCCAGGATCACCTGCTTGCCTGAGCGAATGCCAAAGGCTCCAGCATCACAGCGAAAATTTCTGGGCGAGGGGAAAACGACGGCCGACGCTGAATGCCTTCGAGGTGACTTTCAGGCCCGGGGGAGCTTGCTTGCGCTTGTACTCGTTCCGATCGACTTGCAAGGCGACCGAGCGAACCAGATCGAGAGGATAGCCAAACTCATCAGCGATTTCCTGGGGAGCTCGGAGATCTTCGACGTACGCTTTCAAAATGCGATCGAGGACATCGTAAGGAGGAAGCGTGTCCTGGTCGGTTTGATTCGCGCGAAGCTCGGCTGACGGAGCCTTGGTGAGAACGGAGTTGGGAATTCTCTGCTTGCCGCGGTTGGCGAAATTCGCGAGCTCGTAGACCATCGTCTTGGGAACGTCGGAGATCACGGCGAGGCCGCCGGCCATGTCGCCATAGAGGGTGCAGTATCCGACAGCGGTCTCGGATTTGTTTCCGGTGCTGAGAACGAGAGACCCCAATTTATTCGACAGCGCCATCAGCAGATTCCCCCGGATTCGCGCCTGGATATTCTCCTCAGTCACATCATCGGACAATCCGGCGAAGGTGTTCTCGAGCGTCTTGCGGTAGGTATGGAACGTGTCGCTGATGGGCAGGACCAGGACCTGAATTCCCAGGTTCTTGGCGAGCGACTGCGCGTCGCGAAGGCTGCCGTCGGAGGAAAAAGGCCCGGGCATGGCGACGCCGAGAACGTTTTCCGGACCGAGGGCATCGGTTGCGATCGTGGCAACCAGGGCAGAATCGACGCCGCCGCTCACGCCGATCACGGCTCTGCGAAAGCCGCATTTGCGGACGTAGTCGCGCGTACCGATCACGAGAGCGCGATAAGCCGCTTCGAGCTCGTCGTCAATTGTCGGGTGCATGTCCCCGGAGCCGGACGATGAATCGAAAAAGACAAGGTCCTCTTCGAAAGACCTCGCTCGGGCGGCGATCCGGCCGTCAGGCATAAAGGCGACGCTCGAGCCATCGAAAATCAGGCTGTCATTGCCGCCGACTTGGTTGACGTAGAGCAGAGGGATTCGGTGCTGCTTGGCCGTGGCGCGCAGCATGTCGAGCCGGAGGCTGCGCTTGTCGATGGTGTATGGCGACGAGGAGATATTCAGGAGGATCGTGCTTCCCTTCCCGACGAGCTCAGCCACGGGATCGCGCTCGTAAAGGCGCTGCGCCCAAAAAAATTTGTCGTTCCAACAATCTTCACACACCGTGATGCCAAGAATCTCGGGGCCAAGCGGAAAGGTATATTGCGTGTGCGCGGCTTGGAAGTAGCGCGTTTCATCGAACACGTCGTAGCTGGGAAGAAGCATTTTGCGCTGCTCAAAAAGGATCTGTCCTTGCCCGATCAGCGCGGCGCTGTTCGCTACGGGCTTGCCGGTATCGTCCTGCGCCTTGCCCACAAAACCAACGAGCGACGGGATCGGGATGCTCTGAGCGAGGCGCTTGAGCTCCCGTTGGTTACGCTCGGCGAAGATGGGACGCTCGATCAGATCCTGCGGCGGATAGCCGCAAAGGCAGAGCTCGGAGAAGACAGCCAGATCTGCGCCGCCGAGTTGAGCTGCGCGGGCTAGCTCCAGGATGCGCGCTGAATTGCCCTCGAAATCGCCAACGGTTGGATTGAACTGGGCGAGAGCTATCTTCATGAGAAGCTACTACCACACCGGGCCGCAAGCGCCTCCATCGGAAGCGAACGCACGGTTCACCCCGCAGGAATACGCATGCCGTGTGGCAAAAAAACGGAAGCTCCCGGAGGAGAAATCGCCCGGGAGCCGAGGACTAACAACGGCAAGAGAACAATCATGGGATACGCGCGATCCCTCAGTCGGCCCAGCGAAACAAACCCCCGGCCGGGCCCTAGACTGTGAAGGAACTGCCGCAGCCGCAGGTGCTCTTGACGTTCGGGTTATTGAACTTGAAGCCAGAACCTTCGAGCGTCTCGATGTAGTCGATCGAAACACCTTCAAGATACATCTCGCTCATCTGGTCGACCAAAACCTTCAGGCCTTCAAACTCATAGACATTGTCGCTACTTGCATTGACCTGATTCTCGAATGCCATGTGATAGCTGAAGCCAGAGCACCCTCCGCCTACTACGGCAACACGCAAACCGACCGGTACGGGCGACTGCTGCGAGATAATCTCCTTTACCTTTGATACTGCCGTCGATGTAAGTTGAACCATTTTCTTGGGACCCTCCACGGTCTGGGCGCGTACGCCCGGGGGGCCGCACGCGAAAGCTACAGGGTTATTATAGCAGATTCACGCGAAGCCCAAACAGCGACTTGCAACGCAGCCACCGCAGGACGTTGCGGGCCGCCCCGCCCTAGCAACCCGGGCTCCCCGCCACTGCACCGGGACTGCCCGGCATCTTGAGCTCGACTGAGGCGCAGGCTTCGAAACGACCGGTCAACGCGGGACACAGCGCGGTGTACAACCCTATCTGATTCCCATAAAATGACTTAGCGACGGTGAGACATACGATCACATTAATTCCGGGTGACGGGATCGGACCTGAAATAGCAAAGGCGGTTAAGCGAATCCTCGAAGCCGCGGGTATGGACATCGGTTGGGAGGAAGTACCGGCGCGCGCCGAACTCGAACGCCGCGGAACCGATTTCATGCAGTCCGGAGTGCTCGAGTCGATCCGCAAGAATCGCGTGGCGCTCAAAGGGCCGCTTGCAACCGCGGTCGTCACCGGGCCACCGAGCATCAACGTGGGTTTGCGGAAGGCTCTTGACCTGTACGCCAACTTACGGCCGGTGAAGAACCTCACAGGTGTGCAGTCGCGATTTCAGAACGTTGATCTGGTCTTGATCCGCGAAAACACCGAAGACTTGTACGCGGGGCTCGAACATACGGTCGTGCCCGGCGTGGTCGAAAGCCTGAAGATCATCACCGAAAAAGCTTCGACGCGGGTTGCGCGATTTGCGTTCGAATACGCAAGAAAGCACGGCCGCAAGAAGATCCACGCGATTCACAAAGCGAACATCATGAAACTCTCCGATGGGCTGTTCCTCACTTCGATCCGCAAGGTGGCAGCTGAGTATCCCGAGATCGAATACAAGGAATTTATCATCGACAATGCTTGCATGCAGATGGTCCTAAACCCCTGCCAATTTGACATGCTGCTGCTGACGAATCTGTACGGCGACATCATGAGCGATCTGGCAGCGGGCCTCGTCGGGGGGCTAGGCGTCGTGCCGAGCGGAAACATGGGCGAGGCTGTCGCCATCTTCGAAGCGGTTCACGGGACGGCGCCAGACATCGCCGGCAAAGGAATCGCGAACCCGACGGCACTGGTGATGAGCGCGATCATGATGCTCGATCATATCGGCGAAGTGGCGGCGGCGCGAGAGATCGAGAGATCGCTGCATACGGTTTATCGTGAAGGAAAATGGCTGACGCGGGATGTGGGTGGAAACGCAACGACGTCGGAGTTTACCGAGGCGCTGATTCGAACGCTGGAGAGCTGAGCGGGAGAGGAACTAGGGGCAGAGGCGCTCGGCCCAGTTGTAGATGCTACAAAGTTCTTCCGTGGTGGGGTTGCTTTGTTGATCGGCTCGCCGCATGAACCGGAAGTCTTGACACATCTCCCACCACTCGAGAACAGAGTTTCATCGCCAGCCTTGCTCTGTATCTTCGGCCCATGCCGGCGGCCTGAGGGTGAGCGGAGCACGATCCTTGCTCTTGCCAGAACCGAGCAAGGCTTCGGGTCCTAGCCTGTGCCTTCGGCCGGTGCTCGATTGACGACATCTGAAGCTGCTCGATCCGAGCGGAATCCGCTCTCCTTGATAGAGTGCAACAAGGGGGGGGACCTATGGCAGACCTCGCGCAGTGCAAGAAACTCTATCGAATATTCAGTTATGTGAGCCTTGCGACATTCGGGCTTGCGCTGGTTCTGATCTTGCGGAAGTCGCCGCCCCCGAATGTCACCTACGACCCCGAGGCTGCCGCGCGTGTGGAAAAGAAATTTGTCGCTGCTGACCAAGCGAAGGCCGCTGGACAGACGGCGCAGGTTCAGTTGGACAGCACCGAGCTCAGTTCCTATCTGGCGCAGAATCTCCAGCTGGAACGATCATCTCCGCTGGGGGGCCAGGGGGACCCGAACGCGAGTCGAGATGGGTCAGCAGTCGCAGCGACCGATGCCGCAAGTGCTGTGGCCGTTGCGGGGGCAGACCCGGCGACGATCGAGCAGGTGCAATCGACAGTGAGGGATGTGAGAATCGATATGGTCGGCGATGTTATCGAGGCCTATGTGGTCTTCAACTTCCACGGCAAGGATTTGTCGCTCGAACTTGACGGGCACCTGGGGGAGCAGGACGGATATATCAAGTTTCAGCCCGTGAGCGGGAAGTTGGGATCGCTGCCGCTGCCGCAATCGGCGCTGGATTCGGCCCTTCATAAAATCATGGCGTCGCCGGAAAACCGGGAGAAGTTGCGGCTGCCGCCCGACGTCAGCGATATTCAGATTGTGAATGGACAAGCGGTTGTTTCCTACAGGTGAACTTTGTCAGAGTTGGATGCAGCCCTCCAGACACCAAATAATTCCGCTTTCCGGCGGCAGCAAAAACAGCTTCTCACCGAGCCAGTCGACCAGGCCGGTGCCATCATCGGCCGAGCTTGTCAAGAATCATCCATACGAGGAGTATGGGAATGTGCGCGACAGTCGCGTGCATGAGCCACTTTGCGCGCACATTTGTACGGGCACGATTGGCCCACAGCCCGACCTGCAGAAGGATCATCCCCAGAACGAGTGCCCCAAAGAAGTAGTGAATGCCGGCCATGCCAATCACCGAAGGAAGGGCGCTGACCCACACCAGGATGGCGGACGTGCAGACGATCTGGCGGAATGTCGCATCGCCGCTCGGATCAACGACTGGAAGCATCCGGATTCCGGCCCGCGCGTAGTCCTCTCGGTACATCCACGCGATGGCCAGGAAATGCGGGAATTGCCAGAAGAAAAGAATGGCAAACAAAACCCAGCCGCCCAGGGAAAGCGAGCCGTGCGCAGCGGCCCAGCCGATCAGCGGTGGAAGCGCGCCGGGGACGGCACCCACGGCCGTGGCAAGCGTGGTGCGGATCTTGAGCGGTGTGTAGAGACCGAGATAGAGCAACGACGTCGCTAGAGCCACAAGGCATGCGAGAACGTTC
>Ga0209526_10001476_pt1 | contig 15784 bp, 16 predicted proteins | sample JacPinW_OM2H0_M1_FD_188566 | JGI IMG/M metagenome (GOLD analysis project Ga0209526, IMG submission 188566) | Forest soil microbial communities from Algoma, Ontario, Canada - Jack Pine, Ontario site 1_JW_OM2H0_M1 (SPAdes) (version 2) | ecosystem: Environmental > Terrestrial > Soil > Boreal... | reverse complement strand
ACGAATGGATTTTGCGGTCTCCGCGGATTGGGTTCAAGTTCCGGCGAAGTTCGGAGAACGGTTGCGCACGCAGACCTATGACGTGATTGTGTGCGATTACTCCATGACAAGTTGGACGGGGATGGAGGCGCTGGAAATCCTGCAACAGGAGAACCGGGAGATTCCATTTATCCTGACCAGTAGCATTCTAGATGAGGACATGACGGATGCGTTCCTTCGGAAGGGCGCGTTTGATTGCGTTGATAAGAATCGTTTGAACCGTTTGCCACTGGCCGTCGGTCTGGCGGTAGAGGAAAAAAACCGGCGCGAGGAACGGAATCACGCGGAGAAAGAACTGCGGCACTCGGAGGCCCACTATCACGCTCTGGTGGAAAATCCGACCTATGGCATCTGCCGCATTGACATGGATGGCCGGTTTCTCAATGTGAATGAAGCAATCGTGGCTATGCTGGGTTATGGATCCAAAGAAGACTTGATGGCTGTGAACCTGGCAACGGAAATCATCCGCGATCCTATCGAGCGCGCGCAACTCTTTCAATCCTACCGGGAGACAGGCCATGTCGACCTGATCGAGGCCGAATGGAAGCGGAAGGACGGAACGCCCATGAAGGTCCGGCTCAGCGGACGGCAAGTGGGCGTGGAGGACGGAGCGCCGGACGGCTGCGAGATCATCGCCGAGGACATTACCGCACAGCGCGCATCGGAGGACTATCTCCGGCACTTAGCGGCAACAGATGCGCTGACCGGGCTGGCAAATTACCGTAGGCTCTCCGAAACCCTCGAATCGGAGATCAAACGCTCGGATCGCACCGGACGGGCCTTCGCTGTGCTCGTTTTTGATCTGGACGGAATGAAGCGTATTAACGACAGTTTTGGCCATCTGGCGGGCAACCGGGCGCTCTGCCGCCTCGCCGATATTTTTCGTTTCTCCTGCCGGTCGATTGACACAGCGGCGCGATATGGCGGCGACGAATTCGCGATTATTCTGCCGGAAACCAGCGCCAAAGAAGCCGGCGCGGTCGGACACAGGATCTGCGAACGGCTGTCCAACGACGGCGAGCAGCCTCTGCTTTCTGTCAGCGTCGGAACTGCTGTTTATCCTGAGGATGGCACGACGATCGAAAGCCTGCTCCAGGCAGCGGATCGCGTGCTCTACAAGATGAAACCAACGGAAAAAACGTCCTGACCCAATCCAGGGCATCGCCGCTTTTTTCCTGCGATCGCCCATTGCTAATCGTGTAGGACAACACTGAGAAGAGAAGCGTTTACTTGCAGCCCGCCGTTGTATTTGATAAAGCCCATTTTCCTGAATTTATTCATGAAAAAATTGACGCGAGAGCGCGTGGTACCAACCATTTCCGCGAGCGTCTCTTGAGGTATCTTGGGAAGCACGCGTTGAGGTTTATCCTGTTTGCCGTAGCGGGCCAGCAGCAGAAGAGTGCGTGCCAGCCGTTTCTCGCTGGAATTGAAAAGCTGGTCGATCAGGTCCTCCTCGATCCGGACGTTGCGCTCCAGCATATAGGTGATGAAACGATCAGAAAACGCGCTTTCCGCGTGAAGCACTCGGAACATTTCGGAGTTCTCGATCGCCAATGCTGTGACAGGCGTAACGGCAGTGGCCGTTGCCATTCGCCTTTGCTGCCCCGCCAACCCCCCCTCACCTATAAAGTCACGTGGCCCTAACAAGCCCACCACGGCCTCTTTACCGGTTTCGGACACGACGGAGATCTTCACCTCGCCTTTTTGAATGTACATTATGTTTTTGCAGAGATCGCCTTGGGAGAATAGCGTCTCTTTTTTTCCGAACTCCGCTATGGTTCTCGCCACACCGGCCGAACTGAGGAAAGCTTCCGGGTCGAAAATGCCGTGCTTTCTCTTTTGGTTGGCTCGTTTTTTCGTTTTCATGGCGTTCACCTTATGCCATTGCGACCACCCCTGCACTCTTGACACATAGTTTACTCTATAAATCCATACAAGTCACGTTCAATGACCAAGACTGAGACTACTTCTTCAAAAGCTCGCCCTCAAAACGGCTTTCAACATCATCACGACTAAGTGGGTTTCCCGCTTTGGTCATTACGATCGAATACACGATCTCATTACCTGCAATCTGCGCGGAGAGAAACGCCCCGTCTTCCGGCAGCTCCTGGTAGATGAACTTTACTTTTCTGCCGTCTTTACGTGTTTTGATCCACTCGTCGTCCGGCATATGCGCGCCTCTTCAGGGGTTTGTGTATTCCCGGAATTCTGTGCCCCCGATGGGATCTATCAGTGCTGGGTCCTTGGCCGGAATAAGCCATGGTACTGTACGGAAAAGAGCCAAATGTGGCTACAGCTTATTTTTTTCTCGGTTCCTCCGCAAGACCCGCACGGTAGCCATATCTATTTTGCCTTCGCGTGCGGATTTGGCCTCCCGCGGCTTTGCCATTTCCCTCTTGATGTCGAGGAGTATCGTTTCGCCGGATTCTTTCCTGGCCTTTTTCTTACGCATTTGTCCATGATGACATCGAGATCGAGGCAATTCAGTTCAATTCCGCACAGAGGGAGTTTCAAGCCGTCCCGGCACGTGATCAATAACGAACAGACGCCTGGTGCTACGGCATCTATGCTGGTGCTGCGGCCGGTGATATGGCATGGCGGGGACCTCGATCCAGTGCCGGGAGGATTCTTGCCCGGTTCTCGCCGCTCCGGGCGGAGACCCCGCAACAAGCGGCAGACAGGAAGGCCCGACAGAAAAAGAATCAGGATAGTCAATCTCCGCAGCGCTAGGTGCGGAAGCGTTCTTGATAGGCTGTAATTTTGATCCGTTCTTATCCGTTCTTATAAAACTAGATTTCAGGTGCACGTCGGACAAGACAAGGGGATTCATTGCGTGATCTCAAAGCAACAGATTATTCATATGGACTGGGTGCAACGATCGTGGGACTCGGGCTGTACTCCTACCATGTACGCGAGCTTCTGGCGTCCTTGGTCCTATTCACCATAGCGTTTTTCTTTCTGGGTCTGGCGGCCTTCGGAGTGTTCCTTATCTGGTGCGCAAGCGAGAGGGTAGTGATTTGGACCGGACCCGCATCGCGTAACATGATCGCCCTGTCCCGCCGTCTTATGACCGCCTGCACCCGACCTTGAGACTCAATGAGGCAACCTAGATTTCAGGAGATATCATGATGCGATCTAGGACTGTGCACTAGTGAACAGACGAGCGCGTTCCTGTCACCTAGGATGTTTCAGGGGATAAAAGCGCCTAGTTTGCGATGAATATAGCTCCGAATACTGAAGAGCCGATCGACCGAGACGCTTTACCGCGCGAGCTTTCTTTGGCTAGACCCAAGCGCAGGCCATTATTGTCGTCCTATTTCGTGTCATCCAGGCCGAAGGCCGATTGCCTGCTCGCGGAGATTAAACTCATGAAATCCACCACCGTGCTGGGAATTCTGTTAGTGGTTCTAGGTGGGCTGGCACTCGTCTACCAAGGATTCAGTTATACGCGCCGGGAAAAGGTCATCGATATAGGTCCGATTCATGCCACGGCTGACACGCAGGAACATGTTCCTCTTCCACCCATCGTCGGAGGGTTGGCTTTGGCGGCGGGGGCCGTCTTGCTCGTTATGGGTGCGAAACAAAAGGCGTAATGGGGATGAAACGAAGGGCTTCAAGTGAAGCGTGGAGCCCTCGAGAAGAATTCATGGTTGAAGCAATCTGTGAAGAATTTGATATCAATGGGAATTCATCAACTAGCAAGTGGATTGGGAGGTTTGCGATGATACGTAAATTAGCTTTTGGTGTCTGCATCATGTTTGTTGCAAGTTCGGTCTTCGCTGCGAACAAGGAACAAAAACGTTTGGAAAATTCCGGGACCGTCTTGCAGGAAGTGATGAACGTACCCGACAACATTCCGCAAGAACTGCTGGAAAAAGCCGAGTGCATCATCGTTTTTCCATCTGTTCTGAAGGCTGCATTTGTGGTGGGCGGAAGTTACGGCCGCGGGGCGATGGTGTGCCGGACGGGCGAGCATTTTAAGGGGCCGTGGGGTTCTCCGGCGATGTACGCGCTCGAAGGCGCGAGTGTTGGATTTCAACTCGGCGGGCAAGCGACGGATCTAGTCCTCCTCGTCATGAACGAGAGAGGGGCGTCTTCCATTCTCAACAGCAAAGTGAAACTTGGCGCCGATGCTTCCGCAGCGGCAGGTCCCAAGGGCCGCGACGCCTCGGCGAACACCGATGCCTACCTGCGGGCGGAAATCCTGAGCTACTCTCGCACCCGCGGTCTGTTTGCCGGGGTTTCACTCGAGGGCTCCACACTTCGCCCGGACGATGATGCCAACGCAGATGTCTATGGCCGCAAGATCACAGCCAGGGAAATAGTGATGGGAAATAAGATTGCCGTTCCGTCATCGGGACGCCTCCTCGTTCGCGTTCTTCAGAAAAGCGCGCCACACAATGAATCAGAAAAGGCCTCGAACAAGTAGTCACCGTCGTCCCCGGGCTTGTTCCGGGACGTGAAGGTGGAGTCAGACCTCGGGCTGACCTCGACGAGGTCTGCTCCACCGGATCGCCGATTGAAATTGTGAATATTTGGCCTTCGTGGTTGCACACAGAGTTTACGTGCACCTGAACCCAATTGGAACTCGGAGTTCACCTGGTAATTGCTTAACTCCGGGAGATCACAACCATCTTGCGGCGGCATACATCCGCTGAAATTTACGAGGAGAGTCCAAATGCCGGGAACGATCAAAGCGGGCACGGTCTTGATTAGGGAAGGCACACCCCTCCCGGACACCCTCACATTTCAAAGTGATGTGTATTCGCTTGGTTGGCGATCGGTGACAAGTCTCGATGGTTATGGGATGGATCGGAAAACTCACGACGCGGGGTGGAGTTTTTTCTACCTGGCTGGTGAAAGCAGAGCCACCGTCTTCGGCGGTGACGGACAGGAAACGGTTCATAAGGCGATCAAGTGCATCCTGGCTGGGCTGAAGTCCGAGAAATTCAATTCCCTGGAGATCACACGCGTGGCTTTTAAACATTTCCTTGGAGTGCCTTATGCGACCGTTTCTTTCCATTTGCGAAATATGCAGGAAGGCATGTTTCTTTTGGGAGTCGATGATTCTCGCGCATGGAAAGATGGACGGCTTGTTGCGGCTTGAAACTGAATGCCTGGCTCGTCGAAGTCATACTGGAGATATGAAAATGAAACTGATAAGCCGTGGAGTGATCACTCTAGTCCTGATTCTGACTTCCGCTCCGCTGATTTATGGGCAAGATCTGTCCAGGTACCGAACCTTCTCGTTCGGGATGAGCGTGGACACTGTGTCAAAGCAGGCGGACCGGCAGATGGCGAAGGCAGAGGTGATTCATCAACGGCCCGCCTTGATTGAAGAGTCGACCTGGTATCCACCGCAACCCTTTGGATCTTCACGCCCAGCGGAGCCCGTCGAGAAGGTCCTCTTCTCTTTCTACAATGGTGAACTCTACAGGATGTTGGTGACCTACGACAGTTCCGCGATCAAAGGCATGACGGACGAAGACATGATACGCGCCGTGTCCGCAAAGTACGGAGTTGCATCGCAGCCCGTCGCTACCATCAATTTTCCAACGAACCCATCATACCGGGCGACTGAAAAAGTGATCGCACGCTGGGAGGACTCTCAATATTCGTTCAACCTCTTTCGGTCCACAACTTCGAATACTTTCGCAATCGTGCTGTTTGATAAACAGAAGGACGCTCAAGCTGGGGTATCGATTGCTGAATCGGTACAGATGGAAAAGCAAGAGGCCCCGCAGAGGGAAGCCGCACGCGTACAGAAAGAGAATGATGCTTTGGAAGCAGAGCGGCAGAAGAACATCAAGACGCTGCGCCCCTGAAAGGTAATGGGGTTGGCAGACCTCATCCGCAACTGCTCTGCCAATCCTGTAGGCGCACGTCGTCGGTTCTTCCGAACTCCTCGTATACCCTTTCTCGCAAACCTGGCGAGGATCGCTCCCCAGAAAAAGATTCACCACCCGCGTGGTATCATTCACTTCAGGATCGGCCGCCAAAGCGGGTATTTCATTTGCTTTCGACAAACGAAATATCCATTCTTGACGCGCGCGTTAAGGCCGTGATACTAGGTCGCGGATACATGGAAAGCGCTCGTGTCGCGCCGGACAGGTGGAAGTCTGTTTCTCATTCGGCTCGGATCGGGGCAAGAGCGTCGGGATTCAGTACTGCGTTAAGAGTCAAAAGGAGATAAAGTTGGCCGTCCCCGAGGTTTTCAATACCATTGAACAGACCGCCCTCAGTACTTGGCTCCGCGAGTCAACTTCGGTGTTTGGTTTCTATTTCATCCTTTTATTTCACACCTTTGGCATGGCATTGGTGGTCGGCGCGAGTGCGGTTGTTGATTTGCGCGTTCTTGGCATTGCGTCCGCGCTCCCCCTCAAGCCGCTTAAGCGTCTCTTCGCCATTATGTGGGTGGGCCTCGCGATCAATGTCACGACGGGTCTATTCCTTTTGACCGCCTACCCGACCAAAGCCCTCACGAACCCGGATTTTTATGTCAAGTTAACGTTTATTGGACTCGCCGTGTTCACTATGCGTAGGATGAACATCCAAGTATTCGCCGACACCAGCCTGAGTGAAATGGCCATGATCGCGAAAGGGAAGACCATGGCGGCGTGGTCGCTCGTCTTCTGGATCGGAGCCGTCTCGGCGGGCCGCCTCCTGTCGGAGACCTCCAAGTATATACTTTATGGTCACCTATGGGGATCGTAAATACAGAATGCCGCGAACGCGTACGGATGATGCTTGGCCGCGCTGGGCAGGGGTGCCAAGCCATGGATTGCGATCGAGATTAGGGAGCCGCTTATGAATTTTGCACACCTGCATCTTTTACTGAATCATTTTCCGATCATTGGCACCATTGTTGGGCTGGGCCTGTTTCTTGTCTCCTTTCTTGGAAAGAACGACGACCTCAGGCGGGGAAGTTACATCATTTTCGCGGCTATTGCTCTCATCTCGATTCCAACATTCTTAACTGGCTTTGGCGCACAGGTAATGATTAAGGGGCCCGGCGTGTCAGACGCTTTGATTCAAAGGCATGAAGGCTCGGCGCTGCTGTCATTATGGTTTATGGAGGCGACTGGCGCTCTTGCCTTGATCGGACTGTGGCAATCTCAGAGGACCTCCCATCTTGCACGCTGGAACGTATCAGCCGTCCTGGTTTTTTCTCTACTGACGGCGGCTCTCATGGCAAGGACTGGGAATACGGGTGGTGACATCCGCCATCCGGAGGACCGGCCTGGCGTAGCGGCGACAACGACGGATGGAACTGTGACGGAGGGAACACTCGGATCCATAGTTCGCGCCTTTGAGCCAACTCCCGAAAAGTTCAGCGAAGCTGTGACCTTCAGTAAGTGGTGGTGGACGTTCATGATGATTTTGCATTTCCTCGGGCTCATCATGATTGTTGGGACGGTTGGACTTCTCGATCTGCGCATCATGGGCTTTATGAAGCAACTACCGATTGGACCCGTGCACCGGTTTCTGCCATGGGCGATGGCCGGATTGGGCGTCAACATCGTAACGGGCCTGCTGGCTTTTATAGGCCTGCCCGACAATTACATCTACAGCGGCGTTTTTTGGCTCAAGATGCTGTCCTTGTTGTTGCTTGGATTGAACGCGGCGGTGTTCTACTTGACGGACATTTTCGCTGGAGTCGAGAGTCTGGGGGCGGGAGAGGACGCACCGATGTCCGCCAAGCTCATCGCGGCTAGTTCGTTGTTTCTGTGGTTTGCAGTGATTACCTTTGGCCGCTACATTCAACCATTGGGGGACACACTCCGGCCGGGTGCCAACTAGATTCACGCGGCCCCGGGGTGTTTCTCCCTAAATCTCGGCTCGCGCACCGCTGAGACGATTCAAGGATTCCTGCCAACCTGGGGTACCAACAAGAAAGTTTCTCTATTTTCAAGTACGGTCGTACTGGGTCGATATTACCTGCGAACCATTGTCTTCTCCTTGGCGCACCTTTAATCTCATGGTGTATCTATATAATTGTTAGCAACCGAAATCGATTTCTAGCACTGTAAAAGGGTGCCTGGTTATTATTGCTGTCCCTATATTAGAACCGGAGACTGAGGACCCCTTATGGCCCACCCACCTATTATTCAGAGGCCTTTGGAGACTAAAACTCCTCGGCGCTTCGCGCGTCAGAAATTTGAATCACTTGTGTATGCTGACCTCGGTCCTGGAAACGGGGGCTTTCCGATCAACATCAGCGAAGAGGGGATGGCCTTTCAAGGAATTCGGCCACTCGAGAAAAATCAAACCATTTGTATCACGTTCAAGTTGTACGGCATCGACGAATCGGTGACCGCCACGGCCAAAATTGCCTGGCTGACTGAGTCGCGAAAAGGGGGCGCCCTTCAGTTCATCGATTTGCCCGAAGAATCCCGGCGCCTCATTAACAATTGGATCTTGCTTCAGAAACAGGCTGGCAATCCTAAGCAAATTCCTACCGCTACTATTTCGCATGTCGAGGCGAAGGGTTTACCGTCCGCTCCCGCCAATCCATTGGTAGCCAATTGCGGCAGCTCTTCGGCGAAGGCCACCACGATTGTTGCTGCGCCACTGCCAAGTTCTTCGGTGCCCACAGCCCAGTCGGCTCAAGCAATCACGTCAAAGGTTACTCGCAAGACTAAACCTAATTTCAAGAAAAGCTTGTCGAAACAGCATTCTCACGGTTCGTCCGATTTGCGGCGATCTTCCCGGATTCCAGCTCCGCCGGCGAAAGGCGAGAAGAAACATTCATGGATCAGGTCATACGGGTTGGGGCTGGCTACCTCTATCGCGATGATGATCATTTCCGGCGTGATGTTATGGCCATTCCGCGGAGTCTTGCTTCCTTACTTAGTTAGTGATAATCCGGCGCAAACAGATGTTCAGCCTTCTTCTGTGTCAACGCCTGCACTTCCTCCGGAACAGACTGCTGTGGCGGAGCCTTCGAGTAACCCAACATCAAATGAATCGCTGCAGTTGGCTCCAATTGCTAATGAGCAAGAAAATCTGACGATACTAGCTCTGCCGAACCTTCCGATGAGCGCCGCGAGACATCCGGCGGGAAAACCAGCGCCGCAAGCGCCGCAAATTAATCATGAGAAAAGTTCAAGGGTTTCTGTCTTTTCCGCAGACGATATACGTCCACTACGCGACCCTGCAATCGTTCCTGCGCAGCTCGAACTGTCGGCTCCGGTACCACCCAACCTGATTTCAGAAGCCACGAATGAACTTCCAGTCGCCGGGACCTCTGGGGGAAAGACTTCGTCGGTTGAAGTAAAGCTGCCGGAGAATTCCGCGAGCGCAGCTGGATCAGTCGAAATCATTTCTGCCCCTTATCCCTCGATTCGTGTTCCAGCCGAATGGAAGGGGCGTTCAATTCGGCCAGGGGCCAGCCTGCAGATTGGCCACCTCGTATCCAAGATCGAGCCGTTATACCCACAGGATGCGCTTCGACAGCGGATTGCAGGGACGGCGAAGGTGCATGTCGTTATTGGACGGAACGGGACTGTTGAGAGAGCCGAGCTAATAGATGGACCTTCGTTGCTTGCGGAAGCGGCTCTTCGCGCCGTTCAACAGTGGCATTATGAGCCCACGATTCTCGGGGATGCGGCAATCGAAGTTGAAGAGGACATCACCGTGGTATTTCGGATCGCGAGTCCTCTCCCTCCTGCAAATTAGGAAAGTTTGCGCGTGGAATTGCGTACCCAATCGTTCAGGGTGAGGAGGGGCTGATGGGCGGATGGTTTCCTCCGTGCGCAATCGCCGCGGCTGTACCGGCCGCGACTCCCCCGCCTGCCAAACCGAGAAAAATCCATAGCCGGTAGCTCATGCCGGCTGACCGAGCCACTACAGCGGGCCTTTCCACCGCCACCAGTTCACCTGTTGGAGAAATCCGGGCAGACTGGCCGGGTTGGAGGAAAAGACCGGGCGCTTCTTGAAGGGAGACTACGCCTACATTGCCCCCTGAACAAGTGATGAAAAAAGAACCGTCTGCCATTCTCTCGATTGTCACGGTTGTTTGTTCATTTCGGTTGGTCGGGACCACTACAAAATTTCCAGTTCGCACAGCTGTCCCGGCGGTTCCGCCGAGGGATTTTGCGAAGATCGTCCCCAGTTTCAATTCAGCGAAATAACGCGGATCCCCAGCGAACACCACCTGACTCCCGTGAGAAATCTGTAAAGAACTTTGCCCGCTCGTTGTTAGCATCGCCGTGCCGGTTTCGCCCGTGCGTACGGTATCACCGGAGAAAATGGTCAACTCCGACGGGGCCCGCGATTCATTTACCAAAACTTCTCCGACAGCGTTCATGGAACCGATGCTTTGCCTTGGCGGCTCAGGCGATACGGCCTGGCCGTGCGCTGGTATAATTATTGATATTACCTGAAGGATAATCAGGGGCATGAAACGAAGGGCCGTGACTATACCTCTCGTTTGCTTTCGGACTTTGAACCGTATCGCCGGCCGGCACATGAGCCACATACTTTCCCACTGTAAGGATGCCCCGTCAAGCCTGGATCGTAATTGGAAAGGATCCTGCTACACGGCCTACATTACGGCGTCCTCGAGCCGCTGTCGATCTTTCCAGAAGTCTTTCCACAAATCGCCAAAGCGCTCGAGTCTTTTGAAGATTGTCTCGATATTCAGATCTTCAGGTCGCAATTTCCTTGCAAGTTCCTCTGGGCTCACTGGAGCCGAAATTGGCGCGCCGCGAAAGGGGCGCAACGAATATGCCGCGGCAAGCGGTTTTCCCCGCGCATTCTGTACAGCGTCGATGAGCACGGTTCCTTTTCGGCGAGCGCTGACCTTTCGTTCAAAGGTAACCAGGTCTGGCAAGTCTGCCTGCGCTTGTTGCCCGATTGCTCCCGCAAACATGCGGGCTTCCTCATAGGTGTATTTCGCTTCCAGTGGAACGTAAATGTGAAAGCCGGACGCACCCGATGTCTTTAAATAGGATCGGAGTCCAAGCACGTCCAGATGCTTGTAAATCGACCGTGCAACGTTTAAGACCACATCGAAGTGAGTACCGGCGGTGGGATCGAGATCGAAGAAAACATAGTCAGGATGAATCTCATCGTCGTAGCAGCTCGACCAGGGATTATGATCGATGCAGCCCAGATTTGTAAGATAGAGCAGGTCGGCAAGATCGTCCGCGACGATGTATGGAATCTTCGCGTTCCGTTCCTCGGAATCGATCAATACGGTTCTCAACCAATCGGGGCGGGAGGCTGGTGCTTCCTTTTGAAAAAAGAACTCCCCGTCGATGCCATTCGGATATCTTTTCAGAACAAGTGGGCGGTCTTTCAAGAAGGGCAAGATATAGGGAGCGATGCGAAGATAGTAGAGCAAGACATCTCGCTTGCGCAGGTCGGGTTTCGTGAAATATAGCTTATTTAAATGCGTCAGCGACAACTTCTTACCGTCCAGATCAATTTTGAGCAACTCGCTATTCCCGCGAGCCAACTCCGTCTCGACATCTGCGGGATTGGACAGGATGCTCCTGCCAGGTATCGCTTGTGGCTTTTTCGATTCCCTAACTGGTGCAGCCTCGCGAAGGTCCGAAGATCTTCTTGGTAGGGGAACCTCAATGGTGCATTCCTTTGGATCTCGGTCCTCTTGAAATCCGAGAAACACCGGCTGGCGCAGTTTTAGGTCTGTCGTCCACTGCCCATATTTCACACGCGCCACTAACTCAGGTTTTATCCAGCGCATTGCTTCCTTGACCTTAGGCCTTGTGTCGAAGGGACAATCTGAGGACGCCAGTTTCAGAAGCATTTTTCTCGCTCTTTGCAGCATCTCCCGGTCGAAACCAGTACCCACACTACCCACATACTTCAATTTATTTCCGTCGTACAAACCCATAAGGAGCGCCCCAAAATGTTCGCGCGTATTTCGGGGCGCCGTCCAACCGCCGATAACCACGTCAAGATCATGAATAATCTTAAATTTCAACCAGAGAGGGGACCGCTTTGCCACATATCGGCTATCGCGGCGCTTTGCGATAATTCCTTCTAAACGCCGCTCCTTAGCCACTTCGAAAAGCTCGGAACCTTTCTCTACCACATGGTCTGAGTAGCGAACCGTGTCCGATGTCCTTAGCAATTCGCGCAGCAGTGTCTTTCGTTTTTCGAGTGCGACTCCGCGAAGGTCGTAACCGTCGCAATAGAGCAAATCGAACGCGTAATACGTCACGGGGCTTTTTTGTTGCAAGGAAAGCGGCGGGTTCGAGACCCCGAACCGGGACTGAATTCTCATGAAGTCTGATCGCCCGTCTTTATCGAGCACCACAATTTCGCCATCCACAATGGCTTGACGCGCGTTTAACTGCTTAATGATTTCTTTCAATTCCGGGTATTCCGAAGTGATATTCCTTCCTGATCGCGCTCGAAGTTCTACATGCCCATCCCGCAAGAATGACAGCGCTCGTTCGCCATCCCATTTAATTTCAAATAGCCAAGAAGGATCCGAGAATGGTTTTTCCGAAAGCTGCGCAAGGGCGACAGAAATTTGCTCGGGCATGGGAGATCTCTTCGAACCTTCCAGAGTGCCGAAATCAAGAATTTTTCCTGGATTTGAGTTCGGGGTCTTTGCAGGCAGACGTTCGCTTGCTTCGACAACACCTGCAACCGTCGGGGGATCACTTTTCCGAATGAATAGCCATTCGTTCCCTCTTGAAGAGTTTCGCATCTTCACCAGTGCGAACCTGCCATTCAGCCGCCCTCCCATCAGCTTGAACTTCAGGTCGCCTTTTTCGATTTGCGTGGCCGCGGATTCAGGGCCTTCCACTTCAAATGTTCCCTGATCCCAAATATCCACGTGCCCTGCGCCATAGTTGCCTTTGGGTATATCTCCCTCGAATTTGGCATACTCAATTGGATGGTCCTCTACATGGATGGCCAGCCGTTTCTCTTCTCGTTCTTGCGGCGGTCCCTTCGGAACGGCCCAGGAGGCCAGCGCCCCGTTTACTTGAAGCCGGAAGTCAAAGTGCAGGCGGCGGGCAGCGTGGCGCTGAACCACGAAAATAGACTTGCTATTGTCGCGCAGACGGCCTTTTGGTTCTGACGTCTCTCGAAACTTTCGCTTGCGATTGTAGTCTTCCAGTCGGGGCATGGTTTATTTGGGGAAATGAGTATAAGTATTGTAAGTATAGGGGCGCAAGGAACACTCCGGCGCACACGGCCGGACTGAAACGGGAACGGAAAGCGTACACCTTACGCCAACCCATTGTGTTGCATTGACTTGCGCAAAAGAGGCCATACTGGCTGCGCTTGCGGTTTTTAGGGTGTTCTCCTGATTGTCCGCTTCTTGCTTGGAACTATCCTGTTAGTCATGGAGCGTGCCCAATGGCCTCGTCGGTTTGGAAAGGGATGATTTCTTTCGGCCTAGTATCTATCCCCATCCGTTTGTACGCAGCCGCAAGGACGAAACGGACATATCTCCACCAGATTCATAAAGAGTGTAACACGCGATTGAAACAGCCATTATTCTGCCCCCATTGCAATCGCATGGTTGAGCGTTCGGAAGTAATCAAAGGCTACGAATATGAGACTGGGCAGTATGTCCTAATCGATGGCGACGAAATCAAAAAAATCACACCTCCGTCGGGAAAGACAATGGAAATCATAGCTTTTCTGGAAGAGGGTGCTGTTGATCCTATCTATTTTGATTCTTCATTTGTCGCGATGCCCGAGCCCCACGCCGAAAAGCCTTACCTCTTATTGCTTAAAGCCCTTGACGATACAAAGAAAATGGGCGCAGCGAAAGTGACGATGCACCAGCGTGAATATACCGTCTTCATTCGCGCAAGAAATCACGGATTGACGCTCCACACGATGTACTACCAAAACGAAATTGCGGCGCTTGAAGGATATGGCAAAAACTATGACATAAAGCTAAAACCCGAAGAAATTAAACTTGCCGACCAACTCGTCGAAAGTCTTTCGGCCTCATTCAAACCAGAAGACTACAAAGATGAATTTCAAGAGCGCCTAAATGAGCTGATTGACGCGAAACTCAAAGGAAAGACAGTTACCGTGGCTCCAAAGCCACGAAAGGCGCCAGTTATTGACATGATGGAAGCGCTAAAGAAGAGCCTGGCCGGACACAGCGCAAAGCCTCAGAAAGTTGTACCGGCGCCAGGTGATCGCCGGCGCCGGAAGGCGAGCTAAAATGGGCGGAATTGGCGGCGAAGTGCGGGCCAAAACACCGGACGAAGTGTGGATGAAATTTGACGAGGAGGTGCGTCCGGATATTGAGGAGCGTTTCGGTTTGTTTCTTGAAGCACCCCTCACTCGCGAAGCTGCCTACCAGATGATGTGGCATGACCCAAAATGCGATTGGTGGGTTCTGGACTATTACTTCTCAAAATGAAGGCACTACTATTCTCTCGCTCGCGAGTTGTTTTAGCTCTTAGCTACAAACCGTACTCTTTGGGCAGGTGACGCGGAGGGAGAGAGACGCTCTCATGAAACTGAAAGAATATCGCAAGAAACGTGATTTTCGACTATCCCCTGAGCCGCCGGGACAACAGGATGCCCCGGCAGAAAAAAAGGCGCCTCTAATTTTCGTTGTTCAGAAACATCGAGCTTCCCAACTCCATTACGATTTCCGATTGGAATGGAAAGGGACCCTTCTTTCCTGGGCTGTTCCGAAAGGACCTTCACTCGATCCAGTCGTTAAACGGCTAGCAATGAAGGTGGAAGATCACCCGATCGAATACGCCACCTTCGAGGGTGTAATACCAAAGGGCGAATACGGCGGTGGCACGGTAATGGTGTGGGATTCAGGAACCTGGAGGCCCGATCACGAAGATGTGGATGCCTCTTTGCGCCGTGGCGAACTGAAGTTCATGCTCCTTGGCAAGAAGCTGCGCGGTTCCTGGGTCCTGATTCGGACTCGCGGTTACGGTAGCGCATCGGACAGGTCGTGGCTGCTCATCAAGCATAGAGATGCATATGCCACCACGGAAGACATCACCACCAAGGCGCCACGGTCCGTCGCTACCAATCGTCTTCTGGCGGAAATTGCCCGCGACGAAGGAGGCGATGAGGACCAGGCTGCGACGGGCGATCCAGTGAGAAAAGCGACAAAACGAATCCGTGAAAAGAAAACTCTTTCACGACCGCGGCGCGGTCGAACGCAGGAGGCATAGCAGATATCCGGCTGGCACTCTAACTATCGTTTTGAAGACTAGTATTCCATTTCGAGTTCGGCCCATGCTTGCCACGCTCGTGCGCGAGCCTTTCCATCATCATGGATGGATCTACGAAGAGAAGTACGACGGCTATCGCATCCTCGCCTATAAAGAGGGAACCCGGGTGAAATTGATGTCTCGCAATGCGATAGATCGCAGCACTCGATTTCCTCATATTGCCGAAGCCATCCGAAAACTGGGTCACATCAATTTGCTCCTCGACGGTGAAGTCGCGGTGTTTGACCGAAAAGGCGTTTCACGGTTCCAACTCCTCCAGAACGGAACAGCTGAGTCCGTTTACATGGTTTTTGACTGCCTTTACCTGGAGGGACACGATATTCGGCAGGAACAGCTAACCAAACGCCGAGCGGCAATGGAAGATTCGCTTGGCCCCAGCAAAGTTCTGAAGCCATCTCGAATACTTAACGCCGATGGCCTTGAAGCCTACCGAGTGGCGCAGCAAAAAGGATACGAGGGCGTCGTAGCAAAAGACTTTGCCTCGCCGTATGTCGAGGGACGCTCAAGATATTGGCTGAAGATCAAAGTCCATCAAC
>Ga0209526_10001475_pt1 | contig 15788 bp, 22 predicted proteins | sample JacPinW_OM2H0_M1_FD_188566 | JGI IMG/M metagenome (GOLD analysis project Ga0209526, IMG submission 188566) | Forest soil microbial communities from Algoma, Ontario, Canada - Jack Pine, Ontario site 1_JW_OM2H0_M1 (SPAdes) (version 2) | ecosystem: Environmental > Terrestrial > Soil > Boreal... | reverse complement strand
TCGGTTCCGGCTGGCTACTGAGCGCGTTGAGCGCGACGCAGGCGGCGGGACCGGCGGCGATTCTGTCCTGGGTCCTGGCGGCGGCGATGCTGATTGTGCTGGCTCTGGTCTTCGCCGAGTTGGGCGGGGCGTATCCGGTCGCCGGCGGTTCGGGGCGGTTCCCGTTCTACTCGCATGGCGCGTTCAGCGGGTTCATCGCGGCGTGGGCGTCGTGGCTACAGGCGGTCGCGATCGCTCCGATCGAGATTCTCGGAGCCATCACCTACGTGAACAGCGTGGGGTGGGTGAACCAACACTTCAACATGCTCAACAGCAACACCGGGCTACTGAACGCCACGGGCCTCGTCGTCGCCACCATCTTGATGATCGCGTTCACCGGGATGAATCTGGCCGGCGCCAAGTTCATGTCCGAGAGCAACGGGCTCGTGGTGATCTGGAAGACCGCCGTGCCCCTGCTGGCGATCATCGTGATCGCGTGGCTGTCATTTCACCCGAGCAACTTCAGCGCCGGCGGCAGCTTCATGCCGTTCGGCGTGCACGGCATATTCGCCGCGCTGCCGCTCGGAGTGGTGTTCGCCTTGCAGGGCTTCGAACAGGCCGTGCAGCTCGCCGGCGAAGCCAAGAACCCGCAGAAGGACATGTCGAGGGCGATCGTCACGGCGATGGTGATCGGCGCATTGCTGTACATCGCATTGCAGGCAGCGTTCATTCTCGCCGTCAATCCGTCCGACGTGAAAGGCGGCTGGGCTCAACCGCTGGGGACAGGCGGCGCCAATTCCAGCTACGGCGCCTGGTATACGTTGGCCATTGCCGTCGGTGCCGGCTGGCTGGCGGTCATCCTGATCATCGACGCGGTCGTCTCCCCGTCGGGAACCGGCATCGTCTACATCGGCACTACGGCGCGGCTGTCATATGCGCTCGGCGAGCTGCCCGAGCTACCGACCAGGCTCGCCAGTACCGACCGTCGCGGCGTTCCCGTGTGGTCGATCATCATCTCGGCGATCATCGGCTGGCTGTGTTTCGGGCCCTTCCCTAGCTGGAGCAAGCTGGTAGCGGTCGTCACCGGCGCCACCGCCATCATGTACGCGTTCGCCCCGATCGCGCTGGCCGCGCTGCGTGCCCGTGATGGAGATCGGCCCCGCAGCTACCGCATGCCCTTCCCCAGCGTGCTGCTGCCGGCGGCATTCATATCGGCGAACCTGCTGCTGTATTGGGGTGGATATGACATCGACTGGAAACTCGACATCGCCCTGGTCATCGGCGTTCTGCTCTTCTTCATCGGCGCAGCCGTAAAGCGCACGTACACCACCGACATGCTGCGTCACGGCTATTGGATCATCCCGTGGTTGGTCGGCATGACGATCATCAGCCACTACGGGAACTACGGGGTCGGGATCCACCCCGTGTTCGATGGCTTCGTGTTCGGCGAGTGGTCAGATCTGGTCATCGTCGCCGCATTCAGCCTGGTCATCTACTACTGGGCCCTCTCGGTGGCCATGCCCACCGAGAAGGTCAAAGCTGCCGTTGCCAAGGACGCCAACCAAATCGAAGGCGGAAACGTCCTGCCCGTGCCGCTCAGTTCGTGAACCCTGAGCCGGTGTGACCAATGAGCTCCTCGCTGACGCTCGACGTTGTTCCCCGTCCCGGGTCGGTGCTTAATGCCCGTTTCAGTCATCGCGGTCTCCTTTTTGCCCGGTAGTCAGGCCACATCCGCTGCGGCAGTACCTTCGCTGCCTCACGCCGGGTTCTTGGATGGATATGCGATGCAAGCTCCGACAACTATGCGAGTCAACCGTCTGCCAACGACGCCAAAACGCTCCTCGTCGTGGCGAGCATAGGCGTCGAGCCATGTTGAACACCGCTGCACAAGATCGGCTCGCTGCGGGATTTGTTTGACCACAACCAATTTGAAAGCCGGAGAATCGCTGCGGACGTGTCGCCTGCACCGATGATGCCGAAACGTCGTCGCTTTCACGAGTGCTCAAACGCGGTTTGGCGGCTTCAATGAGCGTCCAGGCCAGGATGGTTTCTCGTACGTTTCGCACCGTGATCACCGCCGGCTTCGTGCTTCACTCTGGCGCAAAGCTGGAGCTGAGCCATCGTGTGCGGCCCGGATCCTCACAAGTTCCCAGGGACAGACGACCCGCGAGGTGCCTTCAATTGTCTTGACCTGGACGAGGACGGTCCCGACGTCGGTGACGGTGCCGACGTGCGTACCCTCGCGAACCATGTCGCCGATCTGGAATTTCATCTTCCTACCTCCGAGGCTTCCAAAACGTCGTTATCGCGTGCACTAGTCGCCAATGGGTGCGTCACGGCCATCGATGTCCGTAGTCGAGTCGCGGGATCGCCAATGCACGGCGCGCATGCCAACAGAGCGTGCCTTCGCCGTCGCGCCAATAGACCTTGTACCTAATGGCGTCTGTGTCGACGATGATGCCGGTGCCGCGTCTATGGTCAGCCCGCGACAGGACGGTATCGCCGAGAACCAGAGTGCGCGGGTTGCGTCCGACAATCATGACCCACGCCGCCGTATGCGATGCCTAATCTCAGCGACGAACCGATGCCCCTGGTCATCGGCAACGTCCCACGAAAAAGGACCGCGCAATTGCGTATTGCCCAGCGCGTGGACGGTACGGCGCGCAGCTTCCTCCGAACCGATGTTCGCTAACCGGAGGCCGTCACTGGTGATGAGGGTCCACATGTTCACACCTACACGGTCGCAACTGGTATCTGCATCACGTTGTCCGTGACTTGCAGGGCGGTCTAGTCCGCATCGCGCGATCAGAGCGTTTGGCAATAAGCCGGTCTCGGTTGAACGCAGGCGCTTGATCAGTCCCGTGGCTTGTGGTTGACACACTGATCTGGTCGTAGAGGCGGCGCAGAAGCGTCTCACTGTCACTTCCGACGTAACCTCGAATCCAGGCCCGTATCGGCCCCGCCAACTCGTACGGCAGCTCAACCTTGCTATTCGCGTAGAACGTGAGCAGGTCTCTAATCGCTCTATCCTGGTCTCCAGCACCAATTTTCGCGCATAACCACGATCGAGCACCTGGGCGCAGGAACCTGGTCACTGAGTTAGCCAGTGCCCATGCGAGGGCTCCTTCGTCGGCTCTATTCATCAGAAGCCGCCGCCGGCCAAGTGCCACGGCGCTGTCGCGGCTACCGACGCCATCAGCCCCACTTCGTATGCCTGCGCTATGGCGGCACGGCCGATCGTTCGGATTAGCCTGCGGGCGGTCCCGATTGGGCCGAGCGGCGGCGGCATCACGTCTTTAGGTAGCCGCGCGCCGACCAGTGCCAATGGACGCCGTCTGGCGATCTGCGGTTGCGACATGCCTCACCCCTGCCTTCACCTTGATCGAACAAGCAAAGTAAGTACTGACTCCTATAGGGTAAACCGCCGGCAAGCCGAAGTCAATCGGGTCTCTCCAGGGTCGGTTCGACCTGATCGTCCTCGCAGCTAGCAGAGCGGATTGGCCGCCCCGAACTGTGGTTGTGGGATATAGTGAGTACTTACACCTATAATGAATGTCGTGTCGGCGCAACACCGTCCGATCACGGCGCGAGAAGGGAAGCCACTCCGTGGGCAAGCTTGCTGACAAGGTCGCCGTGATCACCGGCGGGACATCGGGTATCGGCTTGGCGACCGCGGAGCGCTTCCGCGACGAAGGGGCGACGGTCGTCGTCACCGGCTCTGACCCCGAACGAGTGCAAGGCGCGCGCGAGCGGCTCGGGAACAACGCACTCGGCCTGACAGCCGACGTCCGGTCGGTCTCCAGCCTGAAGACCGCCTTTGCCGAGATCCACCACCAGCTCGGTGGGATCGACGTCCTCTTTGCCAACGCAGGGATCTCTCGAGCGGTCCCGTTCGAGCAGGTGACCGAGACCGACTTCGACGAGCAGATGACCGTGAATGCGCGCGGCACCTTCTTTACCGTTCAGGCCGCCTCCCCCTACCTGCGAACGGGCGCCAGCGTGATCTTGTGCTCGTCGATCAACGCCCGAGTCGGCTGGAGAGACATGTCCGTGTACTCGGCGTCGAAGGCTGCGGTCCGCTCCTTCGCCCGCACTTTCGGAGCGGAGCTGACACCGAGGGGCATCCGCGTCAACGCGATAAGCCCGGGACCTGTGGACACGCCGATGATGTCGAAGCTGCAAGAGCACTCGAGCCTCGACCGGGCGGCCCTGGCCGAGCTGGTCTCAGACATGCAGTCGCAGCTGACGATCGGGCGAGTCAGCACCGCGGCGGAGATCGCCGGAGTCGTCCTGTTTCTTGCGAGCGCCGACTCGTCGTACATGCTCGGCGCCGACGTCGTCGTTGATGGCGGAGTGGCGATGATCTGAGCGACGCTCTACTGACCGTCGTTCACTACCCGCGGCGTGATCTCCTCGTAGAGGTACGCGGCCGCGGTCCCCAGGTCGAGGTGCTCGCTGATGACCATGTCGCGGCCCGCGCGGAGGAGCGCATCGAGCGCACCTTGGAGGTCATCACCTTCTACCTCGTAGATCGACAAGTAGCGGTGCCGCGGTTCGATGCCCTTCGCTTGGGCGTCCGATACCCGGTAGCAGGTGGCGGCCGTGAACCCGGGCACCGTCTGTATGAGGTTTCCCGACGGGCCCATGGTCGCCGCCCCGACGATCTGCGAGAGGAGCTCCGGCGGCACCGGGTCGGTCCGCAGCCTCCGCATCGCTCTCGTCGTGTAGATGGCCTCGTCGAGGGACATCGTCGGCGACGGCGCCCCCCGCATTCAATGAGGTGGTGCGCTGGTCGGCCGTCGTGGTGCGTCTCTGAAGATGGTCGGGGTGGCGTCCGCGAAGTGGTGAAAGGAGACGATGGGAGCGCCGCCTGCCTCGGGGGCCGGGTTGTCGATGATGACCGCTTGGCCCGCGCACTCGTCATCGGTCGCAACCTGAAGCACGACCTCGGCGACCTGTTCGGCTGTCAGCAGCTGGAGGGTGGCCATTCCCTTAAGCCAAGCCGCGGGCTGTCCGTCGCCGGTTTCTCGCAGCATCGGCGAATCGACGGCGCCCGGGCACACCGCGTTGACGCGGATGCCCTCGCGGCGCAGCGCGCGGCAGGATCGCGAGAGCATGATCACCCCCGCCTTCGCAGCTCCGTAGACAGCGTCGTCACGAGACGGAGCAAGACCTCCGAGGGATGCGGTGTTCACAATCGCTCCGCCGCCGCGACGTCTGAGGGCGGCAATGCCGAGCTGGGTGCCGTACACCGCGCCGCCGAGGTTTACCTGCATCACACTCTTTGCCCGCGCCAACGGCGTCGCCGGCCACGACGGCGCCCCACTCACGAGGCCCGCGTTGTTGTGCACGAGGTCGATCCCGCCGTACAGGTGCTCCACATCAGCGAATGCGACGGCCAGGGCGTCCGGATCGGCAACGTCGCACCCGATGGCGATGGCGAGCGCGCCGGCTTCTCTGACGAGACGTTCGGTGTCCTGGCATTTGTCGGCATCGATGTCGAGGACGGCCACTGCAAGCGCCCCCGCCCGTGCGATGGCCACGGCTGTCGCTCTGCCGATTCCGCTGGCCGCTCCCGTTACGAGGGCGACCTTTCCCTGAAGGATTCCGCCGTCGCCGTCTCCTGCGTCGCTCACGCGCAGTCTCCCGTCGTCAATTTTAATAGTTACTACCCACTACTATCACTAGGTTTGAACCGGCTACTTCAGCACGGGCCCCGCTGCCTCGTACAACCACTGAGCAAGGCGCCATTCGACGATCGCGCCGGGGATCTCAGCATCGAACCAGCGGTCCACTCCTGCCCAGTGGTACGGGTTCATCGCGTACTCGCCGTTGAGGTCGGCCGCCGACGCGAACTCCTGCTCCCAGGCGTGGGTCCAGATCGACGGGCAGACTACGTGGTCGACTCGGCCGAGTGCCCAACTATGGATGGCGTCGATGAATCGAGGCATCGCGGCGAGCTCGGCCTCGAACCGCTCCTGAACGTCCAGCGGAGTACCTGGCTGCACCCGAAACAGGAAGGTGCGCTTGACGCGGGGGCCAGCGAGCGTCACATGCGCGCCCGCCAACGGCGTGATGGCAACGGCGTCGACAACCTCTACCCCGTCGATGCCAGGCTCCGGGAACGTCGGGGCTAGGACGTCCCATGTCGCGTCTCCCCCACGTAGGCAACCGCGAAGATTGCGGCCCGCGGACCCGGGCAACCCGTCAAGGGGGGTCGCCTCGTCGAGCCCCAACTGGACAACCCAGCGAATCATGGCGACGAGCACACCGTCCGATGACGTTCTACCGCCAACGCATCGGTTTCGGCCCACCACGCGGCCAGCGATCTGTCGGTCCGGGCCGCGTGCCGCATGACCCAGAACGACGCCACGTCGGGCAGCTCCCACCGCACCGTCACCTCTATGGCGTCGGGATCGACGTAGCACCACCAGGTATCCGCCAGTCGCATGCCTCGTTGGCAAGCCCCCGGCGCGTATTCGGCGCGCAGGCGATCCAGCCAGCTCCCAGCCTCGCGGGCGGGCAGAAGCACCCGGTCAATCACAATCACCGACGGCGCGGTCACTGATCCCATGGATTCAGGAAGGTCCACAGCGTAGCTCCAAGCCCTTCATGCTGCCCTCGTCGCGCCAGGTTCGAAGCAGTGCGAAGAACGCCTCGGGGCCTTCCCCGTATTGCGAGGACAAGAGGCTGTTGGAGGACGACGGCCTGCCCTCCTGGTTGACGTAGCCAGGCGTGCACTCGAGCAGGTATCCCTCGTTGGCAACGGCGAGACGGCGCATGGTGGCGCACCACTCTTCTTCCGCCTCGATCGCAGGCTCGACGTAGGTCGCCGCCCGTGCTCGGCAGTGCCGGACGACGTGTGCGAGATGTTGGGTCTGCTCGTTGAGCATGTGCGGGAAGTTGATTGTCAGGCCGGTCTGTGTGATCCCGAGGAAGAACATGTTCGGGAAGCCTTCTGTATAGAAGCCGTGGAAGGTCGAGGCGCCATTCGCCCACTTCGACGAGAGACGGACGCCGTCGCGGCCCACCGCGTCGTAGCGGGCACGCTTGGTGAACTCCGTCCCGACCTCGAAGCCCGTGGCGAAGACGACGCAGTCGAGCTCGTACTCCTGCCCGTCGACGACGACTCCGGTCTTGGTGAACCGCTCGACCCCGCGGCCGTCGGTGTCGATCAGCGTCACGTTGGGACGGTTGAACGTCGGCAGGTACTCGTCGCTGAAGCACGGACGCTTGCACATCATCTTGTAGTAGGGCTTGAGGGCCTCAGCGGTCGCCGGATCCTCCACGATGGAGTCCACCCGACGTCGAATCTCCTCCATCTTCGCGAAGTCGGCGATCTCGATCTGCTCAACGAGTTCCTCTTCGCTGAGCCCTTCGCCAGCCATACCGGCGAAGAAGCCCGCAACCTTGCGAAAGATGTCAGTCCAGCTGTCCCCAACCAGGTCCACGTCCTGCTGCCCGCCGGTCACCAACACGTTGAAGTTGGTCATCCGCTCGTCATGCCATCCGGGCTTGAGCTGGTTGACCCACTCCGGATTGGTCGGGACGTTTCCGCGCACACTAATCGAGGACGGGGTGCGCTGGAACACGTAGACATGCCCGGCACTCTCGGCGATGTGCGGGATGCATTGCACCCCGGTTGCTCCCGTGCCGATGACCCCGACGCGCTTGTCGGCAAGCCCCGTCAGATCGTTGCCCGTGTACGCGGAGTCCCAACGACTGGTGTGGAAGGTGTGGCCTTCGTAGGCGTCGATGCCGGGGATCCCCGGCAACTTCGGGCGGCTAAGCGGGCCGCTCGACGAGACTACGAACCGCGCGCGTATCTCATCGTTCCTGTCTGACTTGACCACCCATCGCCAGTCGGCGTCGTCCCAGCGCAGCTCGGTGACCTCCGTCTGGAAGCACGCGTCGTCATAGAGGCCGTACTTCCGGCCCACCGATTGGAGGTAGTCGAGGATCTCCGGCCCGCACGCGTACTTCTCGCTGGGGATGTATCCCGTCTCCTCGAGGAGTGGCAGGTAGATGTAGGACTCGATGTCGCACCGCGCGCCGGGGTAGCGGTTCCAATACCACGTCCCGCCGAAGTCGCCGGCCGTGTCGACGATCCTGATCCGCTCCAGGCCGGCGTCGCGGAGACGGGCGCCGGCGAGAAGGCCACCGATCCCTCCGCCGATGATGACGACGTCGACCTCATCCGTGAGCGGTTCACGAGTCAGTGGTGGCGCGTATGGGTCCTCGGCGTAATGGGCGAAGTCCCCTGTCGGGGCTCGGTATTGACCGATGCCCTCGGGCCGGAGTCGCTTGTCGCGTTCGGCTCGGTAGCGCTCTCGAAGTACGTCGGGATCGAATCCGAGATCGTCACGTTTCGGGCTTTGGGTTCCCGTCGGCGGCGCCGTCATGTCGCTACTCCCAACTCGTCTGCCGTTGAAGAATCTGTTCCAAAATTACGATAGACGGCCATAGATAGCAAGTACTGACTTCTTTTCTCTGCGATGGCGGTTCGCTCGGTGAGAAGCTCGTCATCCGACGCTCGCGCGCTCGAGGGCGTCGACCCCATTCGCCACGGCGGTCAGGACGCCGAAGAGACCGCCGTCGATCGGGAGCGCGGTCGCGTTGATGTAACTCGCGTCATTCCCTAGAAGGAACGACACCACTTGCGCCACCTCGTCGGGCGAACCGACTCGGCCAGTCGGAGTAGTGATGCCGAAATATTGTGTGAGCGTGTCTGTTTGGCCGTGAAGCGGCCCGAGTATCGGGGTATCGATGATGCCGGGGCAGACCGCGTTGACCCTGATTCCGTGCGGTGCCAGGTCGGCCGCGGCGCACTTCATCAGCCCGAGGATCCCGTGCTTGCTCGCGCTGTAGGCGGCGCCGCCTGGCACTCCCATGAGGCCGGACGTCGAAGAGGTGAGCACGAGGGCACCGCCACCCCCGTCGATGATCCGACGCGAGCAAGCACGAACGCCCAGGAACGTGCCGCGCAGGTTCACGTTGAGGACTGTGTCCCACTCCTCGAGGCTTGATTCGACGACCGACGCAACCACCTGGATCCCGGCATTCAAGTGGGCGAGGTGCAATGCACCGAACGCTTCAACCGCGGCGGCAGCCATCGCGTCGTTGTCCTCGGGGCGGCTGACGTCCGCGGCGAACGCCGCGGCTCTCGCGCCGGAACCCCGGATCGACGCTGCGATTTGCTCCGCGCCCGCGCCATCGATGTCCGCACACAGAACGCTGGCCCCACACGCTGCGAGACGGCTCGCACTCGCGGCACCGAGGCCCGATGCCGCACCCGTGACGAGCGCAACGCGGCCGCTGAGATCAACCAAGGTGTCCTCCTAGTCAGCGATGATCGAGAGTTCTTCGACCCCGCGAACGAAGAAGCCGCCCCGCAACCGGGGCTCCGTCGTGGTCACGCGGTATTCCGGCGCTCTGCGGAGCACTCCTGCCAACGCATGACGCACTTCGAGACGAGCAACCGCGGCCCCGAGACAGAAGTGGACGCCGAATGCGAACGCCAGGTGCGGGTTCGGATCGCGACCGAGGTCGAGCCGGTCCGGGGCGTCGAAGGCGCGCTCATCACGATTGGCGCAACCGATCATCATGATTACCCGATCGTCCGCGGCGAGCTTTTGTCCAGCGAGCTCGGTGTCCTCGACCACCGCCCGAAGTATCCCGTTCGCTGGTCCGACGAACCGGGCCAGCTCCTCAACGGCCGTCGGCATCAGCGACGGGTCGCTGACGAGCCGCTTCCGCTGCTCGGGGTCCTCGAACAGGGCGAGCAGAGCGTTCCCGATGAGGTTCATCGTGGTCTCTAGCCCACCGAACAGGAGCAACACGCACGACGACAGCAGCTCGCTCTCGTTGAGCTCGCCGCCGCTGTTGGCCTCGATGAGCCGGCTGACGAGATCGTCCGCGGGCGACTTCCGCCGCTCGTCGATCATGGTCGTGAAGTAGTTTCGGAGGGCCTGACCGGCGGCGACGGCCCGCTCCGCCAGCTCGGGGGTCGCAAGAAACGAGTTGCCGGAAACGAGGTCGTCGGCCCAACCCGTGAACATTTCACGGTCGCTGCCCGGCACACCCATCATCGCGGAAATCACCGCACCCGGCAGCGGCTCGGCCAGACCCCTCAGCACGTCGAACTCCTGCCCACGCTCGAGTGGCTCGAGGATCTGCTCGACCAACTCGATGACACGTGCCTCAAGGTTGGCCACCGCGCGTACGGTGAAGGCGCTCCGCACCGGGCCACGCAGTCGTGAGTGATCGGGAGGATCAGCACTGGCCATGCTGTCGAGCAGGAAAGCCTCGGCCACTCGACCGATGTCCCTATTCGCCTTCGACGAGAACCGCGCCGAATCCCGGAGCGCCTCCATGGTTGGCGCGTGCCAGCATGCCATCCACATGCCGAGGGGGGCGTTCCAGACGACTGGCCCTTCGGCGCGGATGGCTGCGAAAGCGGCTGCGGGATCGGCCTGGACCTCCGGGCCGAAGAGGTTGATGTCCACGTGGCCCCTCGGGAGTTGCGAGTAGAAGTGAGTACTTACTACACACTAACATTCGGTTGTGGGCGCGTCAATCGAAAAGCGAAGGGACCGCGGGCAGTCCGCGCGAGATGTGCTGCTAACCGACCCGACAATCGCGTGGGGGCGATCGGCAGATTTTCAAGGAGGCTGAAGCGTTACCTCTCAACGATGCATTAGGGAAATCAACCGGGGCGCGCCTGGCCGCTATAGTAAAGTGACCGCCAACTCTCCCGGATTGCGTTTCATCCGCGCTACATGCAAGCTCGGTGACGGCCAGTTCGGGTGCCACCATGCTCGTCGAATCCACCGGGGGGTCTCGCTGTGCCCAAGCAGGAAGCACCGACGGAGACACCGAAGAGATTCCGGCGCCAACCCGGGGTCGGCCGCGAGCTGATCCTGGCCGCGGCCCACGATGTGTTCAGCGAGCATGGCTATGCGCGCGCGACGACTCGCGAGATCGCCGAGCGCGCTGGGGTGGCCGAACCCTTGCTCTTCCGGTCCTTCGGATCGAAGGCGAACTTGTTCAACGAGGTCGTGTTCGGACCGATGCACGCGTTCATGCTCGAGTGGGAGAAGTTCGACGCCGAGGCGGGGGACGAGTACGACGTCGAGACGCTTGCGAAGCGCTTCGTCGCCGGGTTCTACGACCTGCTGAGGGCCAACCGGGGCCTGATGATCGCCTATTTCGCAACGCAGGTGTTCGAGCCCGAAGTACTCGCCGAACCCGGAGACGTCCCAACGTTCCTCGAGGTGATCGGGTTGATGGACTGGGCAACGGAGGTGCGAACCCGGACCGACAAGCCGTCGGGCCGCCGGACAAAGGCGACTGCGAAGAGTCGTGTGCACGAGCGCATCAACATCGGCTCAGTGATCGCCGCCGCGCTGTTCGACGACCTGCTCTTCGCGGCGATACCGAACCGACCAACTCGCAACCAGGTCGTCAATGAGTTGGCGCGGATCGCCACGGTGAGTTTCCCATCGGCGTCGAGCTAACGGTCATTGACCGGCCGGTGGGCAACGCGTCGATCTCGGTGTGCCGGCTAACTATTGAGCCAGGTCTGCATCGCAGTCACGGGAATCGAACGGGACCGCGCACGGCCTCGAAGTGCACCGCGGCCTGCCGCTCATGCACTCACTCGATCACCGAATTGCGGACAGTATTCAGTCACGGACATGGCGAGAAATCGGTTCGCCGCGTTCAGGTCGACGTTGCCGTATCGCATGATGCGCTCCGCCACTTGGCCGGGATCCCTGTTGAGGCTGAGGAAGTAGCAGGCGGAACGGCCCATGCTGATCAGGTTGTCGGTATCGATCACGAAGCCGAGGGCCTTGGCGTCGCGGACGAAGCTCGCGTCGTCTGCGTATGCCGCCGGTGCTCCCAGCAGCAGTGCCATGCTCGCCATGGCGCATCCGATTGTGTCGGCAAGTTTTCGCATTCGGACTCCCTCGGGCGGATGGCAACGTTCGGCCGATAATTCGCTGGTGGCCCGGCTGTGAACGTGTCGGATTCGGTTCACTGCGGGCACAGGTAGATGAACGCCAATTGGGTGATGACGGGAGACTCGAGTGTCGCCGCTTGCCCGACGACCCCCTGGTCGCGCTGACGACAGACATACCGACCACGGTTCAAGAGTTCCCCGTCGCTGCGGAAGGCGATGGGGTCGTGGCTGAGCGGCAACACGCGGTGCAGTTGTTCGAGATACTGAAGTTCTGCGGGGCTCAACGGAGTCAGCGGTTCGGCCTGCGCGGGCGGTGCGCCGGCGAAGGACACGCCGACGGCCAGCGACCACGCCAGAAACCATTTGGGGGTGCGCACATCGATCTCCTCCCAGCAGATGTTGAGGTGGGTGATTCTGGTGATTCACAGATCAGTTCTCGATCACTCAACGTGGCCATGCGAACGTCATGATCCCCTGGTCCACTTCTCGGAGACCTCGCTTGACCGCCATCGTTCGTCACGGCGGGCTCAGCCAGGTCCCAGTCGGCGTGACGAAGAACTTGAAGGGACCACGCGAGCAATAGGTGCTGGCATCTGCCATGGTCGCGCATCTCGTCCCGTTGTACTCGATGTAACTGCGCGGGGGTAACTCCCGCTCCGCTACTCCAGGGGGGAACTGGACTCCCAGCAGCCAGTCATAGCGCGTGACGATGTTTCCATTGACCCACCCGATGTTGGTCGTACCCGGCGGTGCACCAGGGATATCACCGGTGCAGCCGAAGCTTCCCCGGTCCCAGATGCCGCAATTCAGTCCCATGGGCGTCGAGAACCACACACCGCCAGCACTGGCGGTGAAATAGTCGTCGTAGCGCACCAGGTCATAGGACCTGAGGATGAGATTGGTATCCGGGTAGGGAGGGGGTGTCGGGCCGGGAGCCGGTATCGAGTGCCCAGCGGGGCACGTCGTCAGCGCCAGCCCGGTCGCGACGGCGGTGGCAGCGATCAGGTGAGCCGATCGTGTGAGTCCATGCATGTCAGTTAACCCGTTCCGAGACATTTCGATGAACCTCGGTCATGGCAGGTTCCCTGGCGACGATTCGTTCTCGGCTTGGTGCGGCACGCTGCCGTAGCACGTCGCGTTTCCGACGTCGAGAATGCTCTCACAAAGGATTTGGCCGCCGCGCGAGATTTGCACCGTCACGAACTTGCCCAGCAGAACCCGCCCGACGGTCGCGGCCGTCCGAAAGTTTGGGCGCCAATCAGCGCGCAGTTCTGCACCGTCGTCCGTCGGGCTCGTCGCATCGGCGACGGGCACGGTCAGCGTCCAGGGCAGCGGGACGTCTTGCAGCAGATGCTTGCCTGAGGTGTCGCGGTATTCGACGCCAGCCAACCCGGCGACCGAATCGGAGAAGATCTCGTAGGTCACCATGTCCTCCGCTTGCGCCACTGGTGCCTGAAGCAAGGCCGCAACGCCGATGACCATCGGGATGGCCATGGACAGGATTGGATTCATCGGGCTCCTCCTGGACGAACGAGTGGGCGGCAACCGCATCGACGTGAACCGGATCGCGCCTAGGCGGCCAGCACCACTGCGGTCAAGATCATGTCTTTGGAATCGTTGTGCAAGGAGCTCACCCCGTAATCGACGTAGGAGCAGTCCGGAATCTTGAGATAGCCTTGCAGCAACAGCGCCTTGATCGAGTCGGCGGAGGTGCTCCCGGCGCCCAGCAGCATCGCTGACGCGGTGCCCCCGTAGCCGAGGTCCTTCAGCAGCGGCATCGCGTCGGGCACCGGTACGGCGCGCGAAGCGTGATTGAGCCACTTGTCGTTCGAGTCGTTGACCTCGTCGGCGGCGTGCTGCACGATCGGGTTGGCCCGCAACGGTGCACAGGACACTGCCCGCGCTGCCATCACCGCGGCCGCGAGGCTGTCGGTTGGGTCCGCCGTAGCGGGGGGCACCGCGGACACGCTCGCAGCCGTCAAAGCCAGCACGGCCACCCACGATGCGCGCTGGACACTGCGGTGCCGCGCGAGATGCGCGCGGAGGCGGGCCGGGCCCACGAGTCGCCATATCATCGTCTTCTCCTAATCGCACACGTGCGAGCGATGGATGTCGCTGCCCCAACGCTTCGCCTTCTGGACCGAAGGGCCGGTGAACCAGTCTGGCTGGTGGGCCAGGATTCCGTTGTTGACGTTGAACAGCTGCTCCCACAGCTTGTAGAAGGCTTCACCCTTGTAGATGGGAAAGTAGTTGTCGCCAAAGGGGTTTTGGGCCTGGGTCAAGGCCTGCGCACGCGGCGTCAGGAAGTCCACGGCCTGAGCGATGTTTCCGGTGACGATGTCGACCTGCTGTTGGATGTCGTTGCGGCCGTAGTCGTAATCCTTGCCGTCTGGGCCGATTCGGTTGAATTGCAGGCGATCGATCTGCGCCCTCAGCGTGGGATAATCGGCGTTGTACCACTGACACATTTCCCGCATCGAGGTGATGTCGGCGTCGGTGACCTGGTTCCGCGTCTGATCGTATGGAAAGGGAAACTTCGGCTGCCAATTCGATGCGGTCGGCATGATCACCGGCAGGGGGCGGATCAGGTCGCTGTCCGACGGCGGATCGGGCGGCGGGTTACTAGTGTCGGCGCTGGCCGACGGACCGGTGAAGATGGCCAGCACAGCCAGGGCCACCGCGAAGGATGCGGCGCCACCGCTGCGGCGAAGTTTGCCCGGGATCGTTGAATTCGTTGGCCCGACGCCACGACGCCAGCCAGATGCTGATGCGCCACCATCATTCAATGTCGTCATCGTTGCCCCGTTCCGCGCTGAGTTTGCAGGTCATTTGGACTGCAGCGCCGACCCGATTCCGCCGACATCGGTGATCAACCAATTGTTGTTGCTGTCGATCGTGGTGCTGTAGGTCGCCGTGGATTGGAGCGGGTCGGGTGACTGAATGGTCTTCGTGTCGACGCTGACGAAACAGTCGACGACGTAGACACCGCCCGTGTTCGACCGGACCTTGGCTACGAGCGGTCGCGCGCTCGAACTCCATTGCAGCGGCACCAGAACCTGTTCCATCGACGTACCCGCCGCGGTCAACTTGTTGTTCAGTTCCGGGCTGGTTCCTTGGACGAGTTTGACCTTCCAGGTCTGGAGGTCTTTGTAATCCATCGTCGCAGCGTTCACCGCGTAGTCGAGGGCGATCTTCTCCGCGTGCGAGTCGTTGGCCGATTGCACGGCCTGGGCGTGTAATTGATCGCGAGCGCCGATGTATAGCCAACCCAGGGTCGCGACCGCTGCGATCAGCAACACGATCACCACACCGGTTACCAAGCTACGGAGACTGAGCGAGACCGAACGCGGCTGGCTGCCCGACCCGGTGTCGGCATCCTTCGACACGCCGTCGAGGGGACCCACCACCTTGCGACTTGCCTCGCTCATCTCGTCTGAGTCGTGCGCCTTCGGCTCAGCCGGCGTCGTCTCGTCGGGTATGTCCGTTTTCTGTTCTTTGAACGCGTTGATGGTCATTGAGATTCCTCGCTGTCTTCGCAGCTCGGGATGACAAAGGAGATAAACTCAGAATGAACGCCATCATTGCATGCGGCGGAACCGGTGGACACCTTTTTCCGGGACTTGCCGTTGCTGAAGTGTTACGCGCGCGCGGACACGAAGTGCTGCTTTTTGTTTCGGAAAAAGATGTTGATGCGCTCGCTCTCAAAGAACATCCGGAGATACCGTTCGAGAAACTGCCTACCATTGGTCTGCCGTCGCCTTTTTCGCCGGCCATCCTCGGATTTATTCGTCGATTCAACGAAAGTTTCAGGCGTTGCCGTTCGATTTATCGCCGCTTTGAACCGTAG
>Ga0209526_10001474_pt1 | contig 15790 bp, 19 predicted proteins | sample JacPinW_OM2H0_M1_FD_188566 | JGI IMG/M metagenome (GOLD analysis project Ga0209526, IMG submission 188566) | Forest soil microbial communities from Algoma, Ontario, Canada - Jack Pine, Ontario site 1_JW_OM2H0_M1 (SPAdes) (version 2) | ecosystem: Environmental > Terrestrial > Soil > Boreal... | reverse complement strand
CTCGGTTATTACGCCGCCTATGCTGTCATCATCTTTCGCACGGCAACGGGTACTCTCACCGTCGGCGATTTGGCTTTTCTAGGGGGAAGCTTTCGAGAGAGCCGTCACCTTATTGAAGACTTAATGTTAGATCTCTCAAGTCTCAGCCAAGCGACGGCGTATCTAAACGACCTGTTTGAATTCTTCCAAATGAAGTCGCAAGTGTGTTCGAAACCGGCTGCGCTTGATACACCTCGGCCCATTCGTCGTGGACTCGAGTTTCATAATGTTACTTTTCGATACCCAGGGGCCGAACGGCCCATTCTAAATGACATTAGTTTTGAGATCAGACCTGGAGAGAAGGTCGCTTTAGTAGGTGAGAACGGGTCGGGAAAAACAACGATCACGAAATTGATTCCGCGTCTCTATGATCCCAGTGCTGGTGAAATTCTACTCGACGGCATCGATCTCAGAGAATACCAACTGGAAGCCTGGAGACAAGAGATCGGGGTCATCTTCCAGAACTACGTGCGCTACAACATGAGCATATCAGAGAACATTGGTCTGGGACGTGTTGACCTTATTCACGATCGCGTACGAATCGGGCACGCTGCATACATGAGCGGAGCTTCAGGAATCGTGACGCGTTTGGGTCTTGATCAGAGAGTCGGTCGTCAGTTCGATGATGGCGTGGAGCTCTCGGGCGGGGAATGGCAAAAGCTGGCGATCGCTCGCGCTTATATGAAAGACGCGCAGCTGCTCATACTCGACGAGCCCACAGCGACCCTGGACGCACGGTCTGAGTATGAGATGTTTGAGCGGTTTGTTCGATTGTCGGTGCACAAGATGGCCGTGATCGTCTCGCACCGCTTTTCGACAGTACGAATGGCAGATCGCATTTTGGTCATCGATGATGGCAAGGTTCTCGAAGAAGGAAGCCACGAGGAATTGCTTCGTTGTCACGGGCGATATGCGGAGCTTTTTGAGCTGCAAGCATCGGGATATCGGTGACCCCGCGTCGGTGGGCCGCTTTGGTTGCAGTAGTGGAGGTAGCGTCGGAGTTACAAGAACCTAGCAAACGGACAGGCAACAACTGATGACCAAGAAAGCATTGATTGTTACCAGTGACAATCCGTACCCGGAACGAGGAGAAAGACTTGTCTCCCTAGTTGTCGGGGGGTTTGAAAAGCTAATCCTTGATTATGAACGATGCGTGTTCGATGAATACGACGTTTATGTGCTCGTGTGGCAAGAAATGGGGAAGGTGCAGCTAACTCATTATGGTGAGCCAGTATCCCCTTCCAACCTTGCCGAGACATTACTGAAAGAACGATTTGAATTTGCTTATTTCGTCGATCCCGATCTCAATTTCGAAGACGCCGATCTGATTCTTCCCATACTCCGGAGCGCTCCGTGTTTCTGTTTTGTTCAATATCATCCCAATCTAAGAATTTCGGATGCCCCATTTAAGGGGATGGTGACTCATTTCAGCCGATCTCCGCAGAACAACGTTCTCATACTGGGCGGCTCATATGACCCACGTACGTTTTATCCACGACGACAGAAGGAAGAATACATTGTGTGTACGGGAAGAATTGCGCCGGAAAAAAATCAACTGGAGCTGGTGCGCGGTTACAAGGAAAGAATTCATTCTCGTTACGGACTACCGCTGTATTTAGTCGGGGGCTGCGACGTGAGGTCAGCGAGGGATCGCCACTACTTTGACGAAGTCTCCCCATACATAGACCGTGACAGCGTTCATTGCAGTGCCGACCCCGAACAGCCTTCTGCGCTGCATTCCTGGAGAACTTCTGAGGAAATTGCGGAGCTTTGTAACCGGTCGCGCATGTTTGTGATCGGCTCGCCAGTTGAAAGCTTTTGTATCGCGCTGCTGGAAGCGATGGCCTGTGGCACAACGTGTGTAGTCAATGGCAAGTTTTACGGCTTCGAGGTAGGAGATCTTCAACCACACGTATTTGGCAACATAACGGGTGCCCGCGGGACTATTTTGGACGTGTTGGAAAGAGCCCTGGAACAAAACATCAGAATTGACGCATCCGACTGGACCAAGAAATTTTCATTGGGTGAGATTCGACAGAAATTGATGCCGTTCATTCGCGCACGATTGGATCGTCAAAATGAACCTGTGGATTTCGTTGCGAGGCGGATCGAAGGGGCGCAGGTTTAATGAACGTGCCCCTCGCTACGCTTGTAATTGTCGCCTACAAGATGGATGAGGCCTTATTTTTTAGCTCGGTTTGTCAAGGAGCAGACCTCGTGATCGTGGGGAGCACTTACGAATGTGGTTGCACGGCATCAGACCACAGCAGCCTTCCTCAAAGCGCTGCGCTATTGGGAGTTCGCCGTGTGCTCGACCTCGGGTTTGCCCCGAATGGGGTTTTTCCATCGGAGGCTGTAGCACGCCGATTGCGATCAGCCGGTTCGTATGGCCGTATATACACGCACAGCCCTCTGGACGACAACGGATTTCGGGTGGACACGGCATTGATCGCGTGCAAGGTCTTCAGTTCTGTTTCGGTCCTAGCGGACGGCAGCCCAGCAACTGAAACCCACACCCTTTCACGAGACCTATTCCTCCGAAAAATGGATATTGTGAACCAGCATTACTCCCACACGATTCTGCCTGAAAGAGGAGGGTGTTCTTTGACGCACCACGCGCTGTCTGGAGTCGAAGCATTCAGTCAAGTGACCTGCGAGGACGTTGTCAAAGCTGTTGCGGTTACTAGGGGAGATGTTTTGGATAAACCTGACGTATGGGGATTCGAAACCTCTTCATACGAGTGCCGACGCCTTGCTGTGACGTGTCAACTTCTCAGCGATGTGGTCGGCGATTTCGCGGTGAAGGAGATTCTGGAAATCGGCGCTTGCGAAGGGGTGATGACCGCAAGGCTCCGCATCGCGTTTCCCAACGCTTGCATCCGAGCGGTCGAGCCGCACCCATTTTTCGCAGAGAAGCTCCTGGCAAGGTTTAACGGCGACGAGAGAGTCCAAGTGCTGGCATCCTGTCCGAGCGATATCGCTCTGCAGGCGGACGTGATTGTGCTCACCGAAACCTTGTATTACATGAATGACGAATCGGCTAGAGAAACCCTAAAACGCCTGAGCGCAAAATACCTTGTGATAAGCAACGGCTATCGAGACGGGGAGTTGTGCCAGGCCCTTCACGCATTCGGCTGGCGCCAGTTTTCTTCGCAGCGGGTCATTCCACAGTTCGAGGGTGTGAATGGAGAAAATAGCAACCTGATTTCCTTAAGAAGCGGCACGGTGGTGCGGGTTTGGACACGCTAACGGTTCACCCGCGGGTAGGCAGCCATATTCTCTCTCCCCCGAGGCGCTCCCAGTGTTTTCTCAAGGCCTCAAATTCTTCCTTCCGCAATTGGCTTTCGTAAACCTGCAGCATCGCGATCTTCTCTTGGAAACCTCGATTCACTACTACCGGATAAAACGAGACGCCGGGGAAGCGTGGAATACGGGCTAAGATTTCAGATTCTGGGAGAAACGCGGAATATGGTAGATCCTCGTAAAAACCCACCTGAATGCCTTTTCTTACTTTGAAGGAGGCGAGCACGCTGCGGTGAACGATTCTATGGTCGATATGATTGCCACATCCCAGAGGAGCAACTGTCAGTCCATCTTGGGATGCGATTAGATCGTCAATGGCTTTGGACACAACGGAAAATATGGCATCGTCTTCCTCATTGCGCCGCTTGTCAAAGATGTCATTGAAGGAGACAAACCCGGGCCTCACGAACGGTTCCGGAAAGCCAAGGAATCGGGTTTGATAGCTTGCCTGTCGTGATGCACACAACTCCTCCGACTCCCTTAAAGCAGTTACAGCCTCAACCCGGCCCGTGCAAGGCTCGTCCTTCGTGAAGCATGAAACAGAGAAGACAACAGCCACCAGCGGCAGTGAACCAAATGTTCGCGCCAGCAGCGCCGCGCCGAGCGAAAGCGGTACGTCATCGCAGTGTGGAGATAAAATTATTGTTTCAGCCATAGATGGATCAATATTCCTTCATAAGAATGGCTATCTGCATCTCAGCCCATTGCGTTTCGGCAGGCTTTGAACACCTGGGCTTCACAAGACCTGTGCTGAAGAACCGAATTCTCCACCCTGGGGCAGTTTAGAAGCACAGCCTTATTGTTCAAGAAAAAGGGAATGCAGTTACTCACATTGAATCGCTGTGCTGAAACGAACTCTCTTCCAAGACGCTCCGCGCGTATCATTCGCCTTTCAGCGCCGACACGGGATCGACTCTGGTCGCGCGTCTAGCTGGTATATATGTCGCGATGAATGTTAAACAACCGAGTAAAAGAGAAACGCCAATGTATGTGCTCGCATCAGTGGGGCGCATACCGTAAAGCAATGCGCCCAGCAACCGAGTTATGCCAAGAGCCGCGACGAGACCTATCACAAGGCCCATGACCGTTAGGGAAAGTCCATCAGAAATCGTGAGCCACAAGATGTGCGCTCGGTCCGCGCCAACGGCCAAACGAATCGCAATCTCGTGCTTCCGTTGGTTAACGGAATACGCGACGACACCGTATAGGCCAACGGATGCCAGCATAAGAGCGAGGAAACCAAAAAATGAAGTCAAGACAACAATTGTGCTAGGTTGAGAAACAGATGTGACCACTTGGTCTTGGAGCGTCTGAGCATCGAATAGAGGAACCCGCTTGTCCAGTGACCTAATCTCGTTTCGGACGCCCGCCATTCCGACATTCTGGTCGATGGGCAGATGGACATAAAGACTCAGCATTGCAGTGTAGTCTTGCGATAACGGAGTGTACAAGTACGGCTCCGGCTCATCCCAGATTGCATGGTACTTAACGTCTTCGACTACCCCTACGATTTCGCGATAGGATTGCTCGCCTGACAACCTGACCCGCTTTCCGACAGCATCGTGCTGAGGCCAAAGCGCCGTGGCCATGGTCTTGTTGATTATGACGACCTTGGGCTTCGCCAGATCATCGTCGGTATTGAAGTCACGTCCCTGAAGGATTGGAATGCCTAGGGTTCCGAAGTAGCCAGGAGAGACAACGTTGGTTTCAACATCAACACCTGTATCTGGAGATGCATCATCTTGCCCCTCTCTGAGGAGGCCAGCGTTACTTCTGCTTAATCCTAACGGGCGATGTTGACTAAGCGAGGCAGCTTGAACTCCAGGCAGGACAGAAACTCTGTCGAGCACCTTCTTGTAAAAAAGTAGGCCGTCCTTTTCGGAATAACCCACGCTCGATACATCGATGCCGAGGACCAGTGTGTTTTGCGGATTAAAACCGAGACTCGCACTTTCGATCCGACGCAAGCTGCGAAACAAGAGTCCAGCGCTGACGAGCGACACGGTCGTTACGGCGATCTCACACACGATCACAATCTTCCTGATGTCCATCCGGCGACTTCCAGCAATTCTCTCTATAGCTCCTTCCTTCAGGGATGAACTTAGATCCGACTTGGTGGCGTGAAGAGCAGACAGTAAGCCGGACAGCAGAACCGACACAAATGCCACAACAGCGGCAAAGAGAAGAACATCCGTGTCAATTCGCAGATCAAAAGTAAGAGGAATCGCAAACGGCAATTTGAATCTGGGGAGGATATCCATCATCCAATACGCGACCAACAACCCAAGTACCGTCCCCAGGCCAGAGAATACAAGGTTCTCCGTGAGCAATTGCCGTATCAACCTGGCTCGGCTGGCGCCCAGCGCCAAACGGGTGGCAAATTCTTTTCGCCGCGCGGAAGCCCCGACCAACAATAAGATAGCAATGTTAAAACAAGCGATGAACAGCACCAGAACGGCGGCCGCTGCCAAAAGGGATAAGACCCTAATGATGGAACTGCGCCAAGTGGGCCAGAATCTGGCCTCTTTTAGCGGAAGTGCTATCACCGTACGGCCCGCTTCACTTTCTGGCTCTGGAAACGAATTTCCCAACTGCCTCGCAAGTACGTTTTCCTCGGCTCTACACTCAGCGAGCGTTGCTCTGTCGCGCAGTCGTCCCGTAAGTAAGAGCCACCGGGCGTGGCGGTCGCGAAGAAAATCTCCCCGGCCCCCTGCACGTAAGATTTCGCGGTGCATTCCGATGGGAATCCAAAAATCCGGAGGAGAGCCCCAATCCAAAACGACGCCCTCAAAATTGTTTGGCGCAATTCCGACGATCGTGAAACTGCGACCATTCAGGAGCAAGGGTGTGCCCATCAGGTGGGAGTTGGATCCGAGATGTGCTCGCCAAAAGCGGTGGCTTACGACGATCACCGGCCGTGTGTCATCTTCCTCCAGGAAACGTCGCCCCATGACCGGTTGAATTCCAAGGACATCAAAATAATTGGTAGAAACAAGTTCGGCCCAACTAAATTCGGGCTGATCCATGTCGCTCCAAGTCAACCGGACCCGTGCATAGGCCGCGAGACCAGAAAGCGCTTTGGTGTGGTCGCGATAATATTCATAGTCGGGATACGAGGTAGGGCTGTAGTCAATTCCGTGTGGCCCGCTGGTGTACAGCGTCACAAGCCGATCCGGGCTGTGCGCCTGCAAGGGCTGCCATAGGATGGCCTCGACCAGGCTAAAAATGGCCGTGTTGACTCCAACGCCCAAAGCCAAGGTGATTATTCCAGCGCAGGCAAAGGCCGGGGCGTTCTTAAACAATACAATCGCACGACGAAGATCTTGGAGAGCGGCAGACATCTTGCCCAACAGGTATCAAGTGCCTATATTTCTCCAAGAATATAACGACAGAGATGTGTATTGTCCACAAATGAGGCGAAACCCTGTTGGCCGTCGAGATTCTTGGTTTTTGCGCGCGCAGAAACGTCCACCCCGCCCAAGATCCCCGCCCAAGATAAGCGTGTCTCCTGCGACTTCCAAAGCACTTACGCAGCCACCTAAGACCTGTTAAGTCGTTGTAAATACTCATTAACGCCAGTCTGAAAAGGCTATGCTCAAGAGCTTGCACGAGGCGCCCCCGTGTGTGGCCTTAGTGGCTTACACGTAATCGACGCAAAGCGCATTTCTTTAAGAATTTCCCGTTCGATTCTCATGATCTGAAAGAGTCACGTTTTGGCCTAGATTTCGCCAATCGGCGTCAACGATCCAGCCCTGTACTTGTAGCTGAGGGTTTGCGACGAGGCATTCGCATACATGGACGGCGCGCTCACGTTGATGAGGGACGATTCGTCCCCGCGATCCTGGCCGAGATGCGGCTGCTCGACTATCAGAAACAGCTCGGCCCTACGGCGACCGGCACCGTCCGGCGCGGACTGTCGCTCGCCTCGCTCACCCACGACAATCCCAAGAGCACAAAGGGAAGAGAGAAACCGCGAACGGCTGCTGTAAAAGCTCTTCAGCATGGCAGACCCCCAAAGTTAAATTGGATGCTAAGAAATCGGGTTTTTCTTCCGAAGATTTCTGAACGTTTGGGAAAGGGCAGGAGGATCAGAACGGACTTAGCAGTGGGCTTGAAAAGGTTCAGGTAGTCGACAGCCCAGGTCAGGTAGCATGGGCTTTGTCAGACTCGAAATCATACCGAGGCCAGCGGTAGATACGCCAATCGACAGCGCTCTCAAAACGCAGGGCCAAGCAGTTGCGAGGAAGCTGAGACTGAAAATGATTTTCAAAAAAAGTGCAGGAAGGGTGCAAAATTCGCCGCACATACGGCATCTTCGGGTACAATCGGCGAGATAAGTTGTTTATTTTCGTTGGCGTTGAAGTTTTTGACCCGCTTTCGAGGCGTGTCGTCGCCAACCCGGAAAGTGCCGAAATCCTTACCTTCCGGCACAAGGAAGCACTGTATAGTTCCTCGTTATGCCTTCTTCAGTATCGCCATGATTTCGGGTTCGAGCAAATCAGTCAGTTCTTCGAGAGGAAACAAAACTTCCTTTCGACCTTCCGCGTACGACGCTACTTCATAGGAATGAAAGATGAAAAGGACGCCCGCTCTCCGTAGCAAGAATTTGGAGAAGTTCTTTAGTTGAGGTCCTGCCCCACGAGACAGCCAGTCGCGCTGCACAGGGCTCAGGGTGCAGTGCGAATCTCCACTTTTCAGAACATCTGGCCAAATCTCGCAGTGGATCCCGGTGCTGCGGGCCGCGATCCAGCGTTCATCTCCGTTGCACCGCACTACGGATTACGCTACGGCTTTGCTCCCGCTACCCCACGAAAGCTTGCAGTGATCGGAATTCAGCGCATGCGCACAGGAAATTGCGTCCACTCCAGGCCAGATTGCCGCAGACCAAGAAAATACGATCCCGCTCGGACGCCCGAGAGATCCAGATCAGCTCGCAGGACCACAACATGGCTCTCCAACTGGGCTGTACCAGTCGTGCCGAGGATCTCATCCCCCGCCTCGCCAAGCAAGGCAACATGGTACCTTCCTTCCTTACTCCCAATGGGCAAATCCATAACCATATGTCTGGTGCCGCGAGGAATCTCCAAAGGATGCTGACCAGCTTCGACTGGATTTTCCCCGCGGACGACTGAGCGCTCACGAAGATCCAACACTACAATTGCGGTTGTTTGCGCCGACGGCCGAGTGCGTATCCAGAGCCAACCCGCTACTGCGAAAAGGAGAATCGCCGCCGCAGCTAGCCATACTTGGGTACGGCGCCGCCGGTCCAGTGCCTGCTTACGAAATTGGCTGAACTCTTGAAAGCACGGGCTGCAGGAACTGAAATGGTCTAGCCAGCGGTCCGCTTCTGCTAGTGGCACTTTGTGAAGCGCAATGCCTCTGAGCACCGCAGAGTCAGGGCATCCGACACGCTGCGGATTCGGAAAATCTCGGGATAAACTGCTATCCAGCAGATCTAAGATCCGCTTTTCTTCTGCGTTGAATTCTTCCTGTTGCTTCAGAACTCGCCTGCTCCCAGTCGAAGTCGCTTCACAAAGAAAGGCCAAGTTTACCGCGAGCGATCAATGCAAACCACCCTACTGCGATGCAACAGTCACGTAACGCGGCCCAGCCGAGCACGCAGCTTACCGATTGCATACCGGAATCGAAGTTTGGCCTGGGGCTCGGTCAGGCCCAGATGTATCGCGATTTCTCTCCACGAGTACCCGTATCGCCGAGCAGCCCATACTTTGCGGGTCCACTCATCCATGCTCCGAACGACCTCGTTGACCTGGATCGCTTGCTCCAGATCGCGCGCCGCCTTTGAATCGTGAGCCTGTCGCAACCGCTCCAGATCACGGGTCGAAGGGAGACGTTGTATCAACTCTCGTCTTCTGCGCTCCTTCCCTACAGCGCGGTTGAACCGGTGGTGGAAGGCGCCGAAGAGATAGGCTTCCATGTTCTTTATTCGCCAGTTTCTCCGGTTGGATCGCTGGATTGTTTTCGCGACAGACTGCAAAACTCCCTCCCACACCTCCGTAGCCAAATTCAGCGATTCGTCAGAGCTTTTCTCCGGCCGATCTCTACGCGCATGCGCCTGAATGCGTGGCCAGAGGCGGCGCGCGACGACAACCAATTCGCTGATCTCGTCCTGGGGACCTGGGACGGGAGAGATAAACCTTGAAAGAACCCATTCCGGGCTCAACTCGCGGCTGGACATCTGGGAGGCCTCGACCCGACTAATAATTTAGATGGCCAGAGTACAAACAGCGTGCCATCTGAAACGAACCGGTGTCAAGCATCCTCCTTGGCCTGGTAGTGGTGTTTTAGTGTGGAGATGACGACTGAACGCAACGCCGTGGAAACGCCACCCCGTCAGGCTCACGGCCCTCATTTGCGGCCCTGAGATATTCGGCCTCTGAGCAGATCACCACTAAAGGCCCACGATCCACCACCACCCGCCTAGTCAACTTCTCCCCTCCGTACGCTTTCACCACCACCACTGAACCTGGCTGAAATTTGTTCTCCATGCCAGCATTTTGCCTATGTCGTAAAGCAGTGTCAAAAAAATCGCAGTGATGTCGCCTTCTCCTTGACAGTCTAAGCGGCGAATGTCATATTTATGTCGTAAGGAGATAATGACATGGCAACGACACAGACGGTACCAAACGGAGAGGCGATTCCGGTATACCTTTCATTTACGACATTTCGCTCTGCCGTACAAAGTCTTAGGACGCACGGTTTGCCGGACAAGTTAGACCGCACGGCCTGGGCGTCGCGTTCTGGCGGTGAACAGAATCAGATCATCAACGCCTTTAAGTTTCTGGGGCTGATTGATGGCAGCGATAATACCCAACCAAGCCTGAAGAAGCTGGTAGATGCACAGGAGAACACGGAGCAAGAGAAGACCGTCATTAGCGGGCTCCTACGCGACAAGTATCTCAAACTGTTTGAGTTGAATTTGAAGACGGCTACGCCCGGCCAAGTAGCAGATGCCATTGGCTCATATGGGCCAACCGGAGCAACCCGCGACCGGGCTGTCCGCTTCTTTCTCAAAGCCGCATACCACTGTGGCATCCCTCTTTCCTCCAGACTTACCGCTGGGATGCGATCCAAAGATAGTTCCGATCCCAGCGACACCGATGACGTACCTACACCAACACCAACACCTCGACGCAGACGCCGCCGCACATCAGTCACCGAAACACCAGAACAACAAGAAGGCGACACTTCCGGTAGAGCAGTTAAAACCGTAGACCTTCGGGAAACGGGCGGCAGTCTGACTCTCAGTGGCACGTTCAATGCGTTCGATCTGGCGGGAGAAGAGCGCAAACTAGTCTACGACATCATAGACCTGATGAAGCAGTACGAGAAGAAAACGGAAAAGGCCAGCGAGTAACGTTACTAGGCGCAACCGCTGGCCTTTCTTTGGGCCTGTAGCTCAGACGGATAGAGCGTCTGGTTGCTAACCGGAAGGTCGAGAGTTCAAGCCTCTCCAGGCCCACCACGCTGTCAAACAACGGCCCTCCGATAGTTGAAGCTACCGAAGGGCGTTATCCTCGGGCCGAAGCCAAAGGACAGGGTTGGTACCCACTGTCATTTTGACGCGCTGGCCCGAAGAAAGCAAGCGTCAAGATGACCTGCATGACCTGCCACAACTGCCGTACCGAGATGGTCAAAGCCGGATTTTACGGAGCGAAGAAAGTGCAGCGGTGGAAATGCCAGCATTGCAGCAAGCGATTCTCTGAGCCACAGCCAAAGCCGTTCGGTGCGGACGTGCGGCTTCCGGTAGAGAAAGTGACCATGATTCTCCGCTGCCTTGCGGAAGGAAATTCCGTGCGCTCCACGTCGCGGCTCTGTGATGTCGAAAAACGCACCGTGCTCAACCTGCTCAAGACGGCGGGCAATTGCTGCGAACGATTCATGGACTGGACGCTGCGAAATATTCCTGTCCATGATCTGCAACTTGATGAGTGCTAGACGTATTGCCTCAAGAAGGAAGGCCATCTTCAACCCTATGAGATGAACGATCAGAGCATCGGTAGCCAGTACGTCTACATTGGCCTTGAGCGTACTAGCAAACTCGTAGTCGCATGGCACCTCGGCAAGCGTGACCGCGATAATACGTATGCCTTCATCTCCAAGGTGCGGAACGCGTCGGCGGGAAACAGATTCGACATTTCAACTGACGCGTGGCCGTCCTACGTTCCTGAGATTGATCTTCAGCTCTCCGACCGTGCCAGTCACAGTATCGTGGTGAAAGTGTACGACAAACCAGAAGAGGGACGCGAACGCTACAGCCCTGGCAATTTCGTGACGGTGGAGAAAGCTGTGGGCAGTATCCTGATTTGAGTCGTGCCTGCACTTCGCATGTAGAGGCTGTAGAGCGGAAGAACGGCAGCTTGCGCCAGTGGTGCCGAAGGCTAACCAGGCTCACGTATGCGTTTTCCAAAAAGAAAGAAAATCTGCGGGCTGCGCTGGCGCTGCATTTTTGGTACTACAACTTTGCACGAGTTCACAGCGCCTTGCGGATTACGTCCGCGATGCAAGCAGGGTTGGCAACGACAGTGTGGACAGTGCAGGATTTGCTGGCAATACAAAGTTAGCCGCTAAGTCGCTGCCGAAAAATCGGCGTACAATGGAGGAGCGAAAGGAGTACCCACCATGGCGAAAGTAGCCGACTTCTACTCCATCAATGAGGCCAAAAAACCAGCCAACAAGCAGGTCTATCACGACAAGGACACATGCCCTGCGGGCCGCGACATCCCGCAGAGTGAGCGGCGCAATGGCAAGGGCGGCTATAGGCTCTGCGACGACTGCCCGAAGTACAGCTAGTCGCTTTTTTGCGCCGTCTTTTGCATAGCATATCTTTCCGACGTGTTTCGGTCGGCCCATTGAAGCGAATCCTTGGGCGGGTCAAAAGTCATCTCCCACCAAGGACCGTGGATTAAGCCGTTCTCAAAGCCCCACGCGTGCCGAAGTCTACGGACGGGCAGCCCGTTTTCTAATGCGACGGAGATTGCCCTCAATCCCTCTGACGCCGATCCCTCAAAGCGGACTGTCGGCTCGGGAAAGCTGTGTCCGCGCCCGCCTTCGCACGATTCAAAGGTTTCCACGCCGTTCGCAACAAGGGTGATGACGATCTCGCGGATGCCTTCATCGAGCGGCGGCTCGAAATAAGACTCTCTGGCGCGCTGCACACTTTCCGGATCAGGTCTAAACGGAGTCCTGCCCGGACAATGATCGCATCGCGTTGGCCCTTTCGCAGAATCCATGCCTAATACTCCACGGTTAACCTGTTTTACCAAACATAACCAAAGTCACTCGCAAGAACCAGTAGACGCAGGACTATTTTCGGGCCATTTCCAGTTTACGAACGGCCACAGTCTATCTCCATGCCAAGACCCCACTACCCCTTGGCCTTGTCCTGACAACCCTTCCCAGCCGTGGCGGCGCAATTCTTTCTGATACCTTTCCAAGGCTGCCGGTTCCTTGACTAGATGTAGGGCATTAATAAGGGGCAAGAAATTGGAAGAAGTCTGTCCTCTGCCCGAGGGGGTGTTAGCCGTGTTTCCCAACGTCGAAGTACGCCACTTGCACGCAGTCATCGTCTTGGCCGAAGAGCTGAACTTCACGAAGGCTGCCCTCAGATTGCACCTCACCCAATCTGCGCTCAGCAGACAGATCACTGAGATCGAAGAAAAGCATAGATTTCGCTTGTTCACTCGCGATAATCGACGGGTTGTCCGTGTGGAGCTCACCGACGCTGGGCGAGTCTTCGTCGCAGAGGCTCGCTCTTCGGTCTTGCATATGGAGCGGGCTTTTCATCTCGCTCGTACCGCCCATGATGGAGCAGACAGCGTTCTGACAATTGGGCACTCGCACGAGGCAGACCAAGCCTGGGTTTCGGACCTTCTTGCAGTTCGTCTCCCCCTGTACCCCAACCTCGCCATTCGACTAATCAGTCAGTTCTCAATCGAGTTGGTCCGGAGTGTCATAGCAGGCGAACTGAATCTCGCCCTGGTGACGGCACCGCCGGAGGACTGTCAGATCACGGCCGTACCATTCGCTCTGACGCCGCTCTATGCGGCTCTCCCAGAGACCCACGCGGCTGCCCAAAAGGAACACATCGTGCTCCAGGATCTGGCAAAAGATGAATGGATTCTGTTCGCGCGACGAGTTCAACCCATCGTTCATGACGCAATCATGGACGCGGCACGACGTGAGGGAATCGCTCCCAAACATGCGAATGACATCATTACGGCTCAACAGGCGGTTCATTTGGTATCTGAGCACGTTGGCGTGGCCATCCTCACCCAACCTGCGGCCCTTGGCTTTCGCGCTGAAGGTGTAGTGGTAAAGCCGCTTTCTGATACCTCATTGTGTTTCCAAACGTGTGTGATTATGAGAACCGACGATGATTCACGATTGGCAAACGAGTTCGCCCGGTCCTTCCTCCGCAGATATGCACCCCAGCGCTTGCCACCAAAGCGAATCGAATTGTCGATGTCCGCCCGAGTTGTCAGCATGAAAAAGGCAATCGGTCCGCCGCGCCGTTGACAGCACAGCGTCGCCGATGCACGGGACACGTCGCGCCGCTCAAGTGATAACGACACCCTCCAGAGCTAAGATGCTCGTGCCTCTCACCGCATTTCTCCGCGACTGTCTTCGTCACGATGCGCCTCTTTCGGTGACCCACTAACAGACGGGTTCGGACTCAACCTAACAGCCGCAGGCTAACGTCAAGGCCACTTTCGCGGCATAAACGATAATTCCCTACGGGCTTCCCCTCATTTATTCCACGGTTGCCTGTGACGCCGCGCCCTCAATGCGGCTGTTCCTGTTGCCTCTCTCGCCCCCGCCGTGGGGGTCACTTCAAACGAAAGAGGCACAACATGACGACGAAGACTCTCAGCACAAGCGACCTCGCGCAGTTCACCGGCAGCGAAAACTGGTATCGGCACGGGATCAACCGCAACGTTCTTTACACCGACGGCGCACAGCACGTTGCCGAGCACGGTGGGGCGTATTGGCTTCTGGACGACATCGCGATCATTCAGCCCTACAACAAGGCTATTTCCGCCGAGGAATTTCAAGTCTGGAAGCTGGCCGTACGTCCCGACCGAACCGCTACGCTCACGTGCGACGATGGCAACGGCAAGATCGTGTTCACCAAGGAGATCGAGCACACCGATTTTCCGCTGGATGAAATCAAACTGTACCTTGCGAACAACGTAATCCACTTGCCGAGCGAGTACTGAGCAACGCTAAGCCTGCGCTGGCGTGCCTCGCTGGCGCGGGCTTTTCTATTTCACCTCGCGGCAGCCGATCATTAGGCAACTCCTGAGCCGCGTATTACTTCATTTCTGACCGAGCTATTCCTGTTGGGAATAGGTGTCGCCCGAGAATTCATTGGACAATTTAAGCATCTGGAATCAAGTTGGTTAACATGCAGCGGCGGTTGGGGTCGCACCATGTCTGACTTCGCTCGAAGACCAATTGAGCCATCTCGGGCCTTCCGTCCGGTTTCCGCTGGGTCACCCTTAGGCTCTACTGATTTTGCGAATGAGAAGCACTACTCCGTTATGGAGATTGCCAAACTCTGGGCGCTCAGTGAGAAGACAGTTCGAAGGATTTTTGAACGGGAACCAGGCGTGATCCAGTGGAGCAGGGAAGAAACGATGCACACGCGCGGATATCGAACGTTGCGCGTGCCAGAAACCGTTCTTCATCGCGTACATCGTAGGCTCCGCAAAGCAAGCTGACAGTGGGGTTGCTAAGCATGCTTCTCCACCAGGCGTAGCCCCTGGAGCTGCCAGCTCTTCTCCACCGACGATACTAATTGCTCCTGGCGGGCCTTTACGAAGGGAGCATAATGGCGCTCGGTAGTCTTCACGCTAGCGTGTCCCAGCAGTATGGAAACTTGGTCGATGGGAACCCCTGCCAACAGTAGTTCGACGGCAAATGTGTCCCGCAACATGTGCGGGTGGGCCCTCCTGTCAAGTTTTGCCCACTTGAAGAGCCGCTGCAGACTGGCGTGCCAGCAGTTGCTGGCGCGATAATGTAACCCATTTCCTGTCCAGAAGAAGTACCGGGAGTTGCTGTTCGGCAGGGTTCGCAAGAGCTCGACCAGGTGAGGCGGCAGAGGTACGTATACTGGCAACCCGGTTTTCTGCTGGTAGAGAAATAGACGATTTCCCGTCAGTCGCGCCCGCTCAAGTGTCACCGCATCATTCAGACGGAGTCCGCCATAGCGCATGAGAAGCAAGAGACCCCGCACCCGGACCCGGTGTCCGGGGTTGGTGCTCCAATGGGACAGATCGTAGGTTACGTTCACCAAAAGCTGGAACTCTTCTTGCGAAAAATAACCAGTGGGCACGGGTCTGACCTTGATTGGGCCCAATTCTTCGACAGGGTTCTGCTTCAGCCAGTGCTTACGTACACAGTACGAGAAGAACGAGTGCCAGCG
>Ga0209526_10001473_pt1 | contig 15795 bp, 13 predicted proteins | sample JacPinW_OM2H0_M1_FD_188566 | JGI IMG/M metagenome (GOLD analysis project Ga0209526, IMG submission 188566) | Forest soil microbial communities from Algoma, Ontario, Canada - Jack Pine, Ontario site 1_JW_OM2H0_M1 (SPAdes) (version 2) | ecosystem: Environmental > Terrestrial > Soil > Boreal... | reverse complement strand
ATCATCGAACGATACCGCGAAAAAAAGGGCGTGGTACCGCGCACAGTCTCGGATACGGAAATCGTCGAGCGCTGCATCTATGCGCTGATCAACGAAGGAGCCAGAATAGTCGATGCGGGCATCGCACAGCGCAGTTCGGACGTCGACCTCGTCTACCTCAACGGTTACGGTTTTCCGGCTTACCGGGGCGGCCCCATGTTCTATGGGGATAGCGTCGGTTTGATCACGGTTGCTCGCGCGCTCGGTCGCATCGCGGCAGTACCCGGCGCGGACGCGGCGTTCTGGACGCCGGCGCCGCTGCTCGCCCGACTCGCCCAAGAAGGAAGAACATTCAGTGAATTCAGAGGATCCTCCGCGTGATTGAAGCCGTGATCGTCTCCACGGCGCGCACCGGGCTCGGCAAGAGCTGGAAAGGCGCCTTCAATATGACCTATGGCGCGACGCTCGGCGCTCATGCCGTGCGGCATGCCGTGGCGCGTGCCGGCATCGACGCCGCCGAAGTCGAGGACGTGATCATGGGATCGACGTTCGGGGAGGGCACCACGGGCGGAAACATCGCGCGGGCGATCGCACTGCGCGCAGGGCTGCCCGTGACGACCGCGGGTTTGAGTATCAACCGCTTCTGCAGCTCCGGATTGCAGTCGATCGCGCTCGCAGCACAGCGAATCATGACCGAGGGCGCGCAGGTCCTGGTCGCCGGCGGCCTCGAGAGCATTTCCTGCGTCCAAAATGAAGCCAATACCCACATGCGGGCCGATCCCTGGATTCTCGAACACAAGCCGACGCTCTACTGGTCGATGCTGCAAACCGCCGAGACCGTGGCCAAGCGCTACCAGATCTCGAAGCAGGCGCAAGACGAATACGGCGTTCGCAGCCAGCTGCGCGCGGCCGCGGCGCAGGCTGCCGGCAAGTTCAAGGACGAGATCGTGCCGATGACGACGACCATGGGCGTCGTCGACAAGGCGACGGGCGCGATCATCACGCGGGAAACGACGATCGACGCCGATGAGGGCATCCGGCCCGATACGACGCTCGAAGCCGTGGCCAAGATCCGGCCGGCACTGCCGGGAGGGGTCATCACGGCGGGCAACGCGAGCCAATTCTCCGACGGCAGCAGCGCCTGCGTCATCATGGAGCGCAAACTCGCCGAGCGGCGCGGCCTGCGACCCTTGGGGCTGTTTCGCGGATTTGCGGTTGCCGGTTGCGAACCCGACGAAATGGGCGTGGGTCCGGTTTACGCGGTCCCGCGGCTGCTCGACCGTACCGGTTACAAAGTCGGCGATATCGATCTGTGGGAGCTCAATGAAGCATTCGCTTGCCAAGTGCTGTATTGCCGCGATCGCCTCGGCATTCCGGACGAGCGCTTGAACGTCAACGGCGGCGCGATTGCGGTCGGACATCCCTATGGCGTCAGCGGCGCACGCCTCACGGGTCATGCACTCATCGAAGGCAAGCGGCGCGGCGCGAGGCTCGTGGTCGTGACGATGTGCATTGGCGGCGGCCAGGGGGCGGCGGGCTTGTTCGAAGTGACCTGACGGGTGCTAGCCATGAATTTTTCGCACAGCGATAAGGTCCGCGAGTTGCAGCAACGGGTCTGCGCGTTCATGGAGAGGTTCGTTTATCCCGCCGAGAGCCGCTTTCAGGACGAAGTGGCCAAGAACCGCCGCGGCGGGAACCCCTGGCTCGCGACCGAGGTCGTCGAGGAGCTCAAGCGCCAGGCGCGCACCGCAAAATTGTGGAATCTGTTCCTGCCGGACTCCGAGCACGGCGCCGGTCTCACAAATCTCGAATATGCGCCGCTGTGCGAGATCATGGGACGCTCGCCGCTGGGTCCGGAAGCGTTCAATTGTTCGGCGCCCGACACGGGCAACATGGAGGTGCTCGCTCGGTACGGGTCGCAGGAGCAGCGCAAGCGCTGGCTCGAACCGCTGCTCGAGGGCCGAATCCGCTCCGGCTTTGCGATGACCGAACCCGCGGTCGCCTCGAGCGACGCGACCAACATCGAGGCCGAGATCGTGCGCGACGGGGATCATTACGTGATCAACGGTCGCAAGTGGTGGACCAGCGGTGCCGGTGATCCGCGCTGCGAGATCCTGATCTTCATGGGCAAGACGAATCCCGGCGCCGCGCTGCACAGCCAGCAATCGATGATCCTCGTGCCGATAAAGACGCCGGGGATCACCGTGAAGCGCCAGCTCTCGGTCTTCGGCTACGACGACGCGCCGCACGGCCACTCCGAAATCGAATTCACCGACGTGCGTGTGCCCGCGGCGAATTTATTGCTCGGGGAAGGACGCGGCTTCGAAATCGCGCAGGGTCGGCTCGGACCGGGGCGTATTCATCACTGCATGCGCCTCATCGGTCTCGCCGAGCGCGCGCTCGAGATGCTGTGCCGGCGTGCGCTCGAGCGCGTCGCATTCGGCCGGCGCCTCTCGGAGCAAGGCGTCACGCTCGAGCGGATCGCCGAATCGCGCATCGAGATCGATCAGGCCCGGTGGCTCGTGCTCAATGCGGCCTACATGATGGACACGGTCGGCAACCGCGCCGCAAAGAAGGAAATTGCGATGATCAAAGTCGCGGCGCCAAGGATGGCCTGCCGTGTGCTCGATTGGGCCATTCAGGTGCACGGCGGCGCCGGCGTCAGCCAGGACTTCCTGCTCGCCCACGCCTATGCGGGCGCACGCTCCCTGAGGCTCGCCGACGGTCCGGACGAAGTGCACCGCGCGCAGATCGGCAAGCTCGAGCTGTCCCGGTACCGATCAGCCTGAGAGCGCACCTTGTCGGATAGGCACTTCAAATTCTGGCCTGATCATTCGCGGCAGCACCTGGACGCGCCGGCCACCAACGTGTTCTACAACCTCGAGGTGTCCGCACGGCGCTATCCGGCCAAACCCGGTCTCGTCTATTACGACACGCCGATCGGCTTTGCCGAGATTCACGACGAAGCGCAGCGGATCGCGGGCTATCTCGAGCAGCGCTGCGGTGTGCGCAAGGGCGATCGCGTGCTGCTCTACATGCAGAACAGCCCGCAGTTCGTGATCGCCTATTACGGCATCTTGCGCGCCAATGCGGTCGTCGTGCCGCTCAATCCAATGTACCTCACGCAGGAATTTCTTCGCTGCGCCAAGGACGCAGGAACCACGACTGCGATCGTCTCGCAGGAGCTGTACTCGCGCATCGCGCCGCTCCTCGATTCGAGGGAACTCGAGCATGTGATCGTCACCGCATATTCGGATTATCTGAAACAGCCCACCAACCTCTCCGTGCCGGAGTTCATTGCGGCGCCGCGCGTCGAGCTTGCGCGGCCCGGTGTCACGCTTTGGGGCGATGCGCTCGCGAGCGCCCTGCCTCCGGGACCCTTGAGCGCAGGTCCCGACGATTTGTGCGTGATGCCGTACACCTCCGGCACCACCGGCGAGCCCAAGGCCTGCATGCATACGCACCGCACGACCATGCATACGCTCGTGGCCTCGATGCGCTGGTTCACGGTGCAGCCTGAATTGACGATGCTCGCGGTCGCGCCCTTCTTTCACGTGACCGGCATGCAAGGCAGCATGAACGGCCCCCTCTACAACGGCAATACCGTGGTTCTGCTGCCGCGTTGGGACCGCGTCGTCGCCGCGGAATGCGTGCAGCGCTATCGGATCGCGAGCTGGACCGCGGTTCCGACGATGATCCAGGATTTCTTCATGAACCCGAACATCGAGCGCTATGATTTGTCCTCGATCCGCAGATTGAGCGGCGGCGGCGCCGCGATGCCGGCCGCCGTGGCGCAGCGGCTGCTGCAGCGGGGCATCACCTATTACGAAGGCTATGGACTCTCGGAGACCATGGCGGCCACGCACATCAACCCCCCCGATCGTGCCAAACAGCAATGTTTAGGGATACCGATCTATGGCGTCGATTCGCGCGTCGTCGATCCTGCGACCGGCGACGAGCTCGCCGCAGGCGAGGTCGGCGAGATCGTGACTCACGGCCCACAGGTGTTCTTGGGCTATTGGAACAAGCCGCAAGACAGCGCGCAGGCGTTCATCGAGATCGACGGCAAACGCTTCTTGCGCACCGGCGATCTCGGCAGAGTCGACGAAGACGGCTACTTCTTCATGGTCGACCGCCTCAAGCGCATGATCAATGCGTCCGGATTCAAAGTGTGGCCGACCGAGGTCGAATCGCTGATGTATCAGCATCCCGCCGTGCTCGAGGCCTGCGTCATCGGCGCGAGCGACGCGCATCGCGGCGAGACCGTCAAGGCCCTCGTCGTGTTGCGGCCGGAATGGAAGGGACGCATCGAGGCCCCGGCGATCGTCGATTGGTGCCGCGAGAACATGGCGGCGTTCAAAGTCCCGAGGATCGTCGAATTCATCGATGCGCTGCCCAAATCGGGCAGCGGCAAGATTCAGTGGCGCGAACTCCAGGATCGCGAACGGCGGGCCAAAGCCGAGCGCAGCGCCGCGGCCGAGCGCGGTGGCTGAAGCATGAGGGCGCTGCTGAGCCGCCGGCCCGGCGGTCCCGAGACTCTGGAACTCGACGAGATTCCCGAGCCCGTGGCAGGTTCCGGCCAGGTCCGGGTCGCGGTGCGCGCTTGCGGCGTCAATTTCCCGGATTTGCTGATCATTCAGGATCTCTATCAAGTCAAGCCACCGCGACCGTTCGCGCCCGGCGGCGAGATCTCCGGCATCGTCGATGCGCTCGGCACGGGCGTCGAGGGCTTGCGCGTCGGCGATCGCGTGCTCATGAGTCCGGTGCAAGGCGGTATGGCTCAGAGAGTCGTCGGTCCCGCGGAAAACTGCTGGAAGATTCCCGCTACGATGCCCTTCGACGAAGCGGCCGCGCTGCTTCTGACCTATGGCACCTCGCAGCACGCGCTCAAGGATCGAGCGCAGCTCAAGCCCGGCGAGACGCTGCTCGTGCTCGGCGCCGCGGGCGGCGTCGGCCTCGCCGCGGTGGAATTGGGCAAGGCCATGGGCGCTCGCGTCGTCGCCGCGGCATCGACTGAAGCGAAGCTCGCGCTCGCGCGCGAACATGGCGCCGATGAGACCGTGCAATACCCGGCGGTTGCGCTCGACAAAGCCGCTGCGCGCGCGCTCACGGATCACTTCAAGTCCGTCTGCGGTACGAACGGCGCCCAGGTGATCTTCGATCCGGTGGGCGGCGATTACACGGAAGCGGCGCTGCGCGCGGTCGGGTGGCAGGGACGCTATCTCGTCGTCGGCTTTACCGCCGGTATCCCGAAGCTGCCGCTCAATCTGACCTTGCTCAAGAGTTGCCAGATCATCGGTGTGTTCTGGGGAGAGTTCACCGCGCGCCAGCCCCGGCAGCATGCCGCCAATGTCGCGGCGCTCATGGCGCTCTATCTCGACGGCCGCATCAAGCCGGCGGTCACCGAGCGCTTCCCGCTGCAACGGGGAATGGAGGCGATCGCGAGGCTCGGTGCGCGCGATGCGCGCGGCAAGGTCGTCGTCATGATCGAATGAGAAAACCCTCGTGAATCTCAACTACACCGCCGCAGAAGAATCCTTTCGCGCCGAAGTCCGTGCTTTCTTCGAAGCCGAGCTACCGGCCGACATCCGCTCCAAAGTGCGCTTGGGAAGGCGAATGCACAAAGACGACCTCGTGCGCTGGCAGAAGATCCTCTACCGCCGCGGCTGGGGCGCCGGCATGTGGCCGCGGCGCTATGGAGGCGCCGATTGGAGCGTCGTCGAGCAGCACATCTTCGATGAAGAGGGTGCGGCGGCAGGCGCGCCGCCCCAGATCGCGTTCGCGTTACGCATGGTCGCCCCGGTGCTCATGAGCTTCGCAACTGCCGCACAACAGAATTACTTTCTGCCGCGCATCATTTCCGGCGAGGACTGGTGGTGCCAGGGGTATTCGGAGCCCGGTTCGGGGTCCGATCTCGCATCGCTGCGCACGAGCGCGGTGCGCGAAGGCGCTCATTACCGCGTCAACGGCCAAAAGACCTGGAACACGTTCGGCCAGTATGCCGATTGGATCTTCTGCCTGGTGCGCACGAGGAGCGATGCGCGTCCACAGCAAGGCATTTCGTTCCTGTTGATCGATATGAAATCGCCGGGCATCACGGTGCGCCCCATCATCACGATCGACGGCGAACACGAAATCAACGATATTTTCTTCGACAACGTGCAGGTGCCGGTCGAAAACCTGGTCGGCGAGGAAAACCAGGGCTGGACTTACGCAAAATTCCTGCTCTCGCACGAGCGCACCAATAATGCCGGCATCGGCAATTGCAAGCGCGCATTGAAGCGGCTCAAGGAAATTGCAACACTCCAACTCCTTAACGGCCGCCCGCTGATCGAGGATTCCCGCTTCCGCGATCGCATCGCGCAGGTCGAGCTCGAGCTCATGGCGCTCGAGATCACGAACCTGCGTGTGCTTTCGGCGGTCTCGACGGAATCCCGCGCTCCGGGGCCCGAGGTCTCGCTGCTCAAAATCAAAGGATCGGAGATCATCCAGCAGCTCGCAGAGCTTCAAATGCATGCGCTCGGACACGATGCCCTGCCCTACTTGCGCGAGGCGCTCGAGGTGGACTGGGTTCCGGCGCCGTTGCTCGCGGATCACTATGCCGCCTTCGCCCCGCCGCTCACGGGCCAATATTTCAACTACCGCAAGACCACGATCTATGCGGGCTCGACCGAGATCCAAAAGAACATCATTTCGAAACTGATCCTGGGTCTCTAAAGAGAGCTGCCATGGATTTCCGCCTAACGGAAGAACAACTGGCGCTGCAGGAGACGCTGCGGCGTTTCATCGCCAAAGACTACGATTTCGAGCGGCGCCGCTCGCTCGCGCGCTCACCGCTCGGCTATTCCGCGCAAGCCTGGGCCCAGTATGCCGACCTCGGCCTGCTCGGCCTGCCCTATCCGGAGGAATTCGGCGGGCTCGGCGGCAGCGGTGTGGACATCATGGTCGTCATGGAACTGGTCGGCCAGGGACTGCTGCTGGAGCCTTACCTGAGTACGGTCGTGCTCTGCGGTGGGCTGCTTCGCGATGCCGCTGCCCGCGCGATCAAGGAGGCGCTATTGCCGCAGATCGCCGCGGGAAAGCTGCAGATCGCTCTCGCCGCCTATGAGGCGGCCGGGCGCTATGAGCTCGCGCACGTCGCTTCGACGGCCGTCCGTGACGCCAAAGGCTGGCGACTCACGGGCCGCAAGTCCGTCGTGCTCGATGCCCCATCGGCCGACTATTTTCTTCTCTCGGCGCGCAGCAGCGGCAATCGGACCGACGCCGAGGGTATCTCCCTGTTTCTGGTGCGACGTGATGCGCCGGGACTGACGCTGCAAGCCTATCCCACCCAATGCGGCGGCAGAGCCGCGGATTTACATTTGCAGGATGTGCCTATCGACGACGACGCCGTAATCGGCGCACCCGAGCGAGCGCTTCCCGTCATTGAGCGCGCCGTCGACCACGGTATCGCCGCACTCTGCGCCGAAGCGGTGGGTATCGTGACCGCCCTCAATGAGGCGACTCTCAATTATTTGAAAACCCGCAAACAGTTCGGCACTGTGATCGGCAGCTTCCAGGCGCTGCAACATCGAATGGCCGACATGTTCATCGCCGCCGAGCAGACCCGTTCGATGGCCATCATTGCGGCAACCCAGGCCGCCGGCGACGAACCCGCGGCACGCCGCCGAGCCATATCGGGCGCGAAGGCCTATATAGGACAGGCCGCGCGCTTCGTCGGCCAGCAGGCCGTCCAGCTGCACGGCGCGATGGGAGTCGTCGACGAGCTCAACGTCAGCCATTACTTCAAGCGCCTCACGATGATCGATATGACATTTGGCGACGCCGACCATCATTTGGCGCGCTTCAGCGATGCACTTCGAGTCGAAGCGCTGGGAGCTGCCTCATGAAGTTCAACCGCCGCCGCCTGATTCTTGGACTCTATGTGCTCGCGCTCATCGTCATCACCGAGCTCGTCACCGGCCATCTCAAGCTGCCGGTATGGCCGGCGTTCGTGGCCTGGGTCCTCTTCTTCGGCGAACACATGAACCCGAAGAGGGCGCCGCATGTTCTGATCGGCGCCGCCGCCGGTATCGGACTCGTGATGCTTGCACCGATCGTCATCGGCTTGCTCGCGCACCTGATCGGCGCCGAATGGGGCCGACTGATTTACATTTTGGCCGCCGTTTACGCGATTTTCGCGTTTGGCGAAATGATTCCGCTGGTTCTCAACAACTATACCTTCATGTTCTTCACGGTCGCGGGCCTCGCGTTGGCGGCGCCACATCCCAATCCTCAGCTATGGCTGCTCATGGAGGCGGCGGGCGGCGGCTTGCTGATCGGCGCCACGATCGTCGTCGGCAGGATCATCGGGGCACCCAGCGCGGCGGAGGCGGCGCACTGAATGAAACACGAAACGGCCACCTCGGTGAGACAGCAAGTCAGCGCCGCCGAATGGGACGTGCGCGTGAATCTCGCGGCCGCGTATCGGCTGGTTGCGCTCTACGGCTGGGATGACCTCGTCTTCACTCACGTGTCGGCGCGGGTTCCCGGATCGGAGCATCATTTTCTGATCAATCCCTACGGCATGATGTTCGAGGAAATCACGGCTTCCTCGCTCGTCAAGATCGATCTCGGCGGCCGGAAGATCATGGACTCGCCCCACGAAATCAATCCGGCCGGCTTCACGATTCACAGCTGCATTCATGCGGCGCGAGAGGATGTCGCGTGCGTCATGCACATCCATTCGCTCAACGGCGTCGCCGTCGCGGCACAAAAGCAGGGCTTGCTGCCGATTTCACAGCAATCCCTGTTCGTGCTGGCGTCGTTGGCCTATCACGACTACGAGGGTGTCGCGCTCAATGCCGCCGAACAGCCGCGCCTGGTCGCGGACCTCGGCGACAAGTCCTATCTGATGCTGCGCAATCACGGGCTCCTGACGGCCGGCTCGTCGCCGGCCGATGCCTTTCTGTACATGTATATCTTCGAATCCGCGTGCGCGATCCAGGTGCGTGCTCAAAGCGGCGGACAAGAATTGATCCGAATACCCGAACCCATTCTCGGCGGCATTCGGGCCGCGGCCAGCCAGGTGACGCGAGGATTGGGAAGCAGCCTCGCATGGCCGGGTCTGCTGCGAAAACTTGATCGATCGAATCCCGGGTATCGGGAATAGCTGCGCTTAGGTCACGTCGCCGTCACCATCGACTCCTAACGGAAAACCATTCGGCAGCTGCGGCAAGTACTGCAGCGCCGCCGGCGGCTTGGGTACAGCTCATCAAACAGGTTGCGCTTCGGCCTCACCTCTTCCTCCTCTTCTTGAGTTCGCCCTTCACGCGCTCTTTCAGCTCCGCGCGCTGCTCAGGCGACAGATCAGCCAGCTCATCCTTGTCACACCGTCTTACCTAGTTCCCCTCAGCTTGCTTCTTAAGTGTGTCCTGTATGCCCTGCCGAATCTCGGCGCGGCGTTCCGCGGTATCGGACCAGGAGGATAATGGCGCTGTGTGCGAGTCCAGCAGGGCGAGCGCCTTCTCGGCATATTGGCGCGCGAGGTCTTTCTGTCCGTCCTCCAGATAAGCATCAGCAAGGTTGAAGTGCGCGTCAGCGGAATCGGGATAGGCGAGGAGGTTGGCCTGGAAGATCTTGATTGCCGCCTTGGTCTCGCCCTCGCGCAAATGACCGCTGCCAATGATGTCGACGCTGACTTCTGGCCATAATTGTACTTTGGGATCTTTTCTCCGGGCTTCGATCAGCTGTTGTGTGACCTGCGCGGCTCCGTCGGGCGTTGCAAGCTGATTGAGGATAGCGGCTGCTGCCAGCGGATCGGCAGAGGCGTGCCCTGGAGTCTTGATGAGCGTGGTGACAAACCACTGCACGATGATGCCGGGCAGATCCTGATGATCTCTGAAGAGATCGGTGCCGTGACCACCCGAGGCGGGGACTCTGCTGGGATCGTGGGTTTCATACCAGAGCCAGGGGGCTTCCTGCGCGGCAGGATAGTGGATCAGCTTCCTGCTTGGACTGGAGGCTCTTGCGTAAAGCCAGAGCATGGCTTCGACGGTCGGGGGATATTCGTCAGTGTCGGCAACGACGAAGAGTTCGGGCAACTGCGAAGCCTGGTGGAGAAATTCGATGCCCGGACGAAAGGTCTCGCCAGACATCATGACGAGGGACTTTACGTCGGCGGGGTGCAAGCGGGCGGTTTCTACGGCATTGACAACTCCGTGGCTACCGGCGCCTCCCAAGCCAATGACGTCGCGCTGGACGCCGGGCTGCGAAATCAAGAACTGGAAGGCAGTTTCCAGGTCGGCTTGCTTCTTCTGCCATGCGTCTTCGCGTGTGCCGCCGCTTTCGCCGTGCGCACGGCTGTCGACCGCGAGCGTGTTGATTCCGGCGGCCGCCAGTTGGCGGGCCACGTCGTCCCAAGAAGTGCGTGTGCGGTTGCTTTGATGGCAAAGCAAGACGCCGGGGCCGGGCTTAGCGGCGCGGAAATAGGTGGCTTTGAGCAAGGTGCCGTCGGCGGATTTCAGATCCACGACCTGTGGACTCGGCGGGTGCGATTGCTGCGCGCGAGTGGCGCTCACCGCGAAGATGAGTACCGCGAGGATCAACGAGGTTCGTAGGTGCTTCATTCGTGTGACTCTCCTCGATTTCAGTGCATCGACCTGCAGCCATTCGCCATCACGCGGATTTCGGGTGGCTGCCGGCGGGACAATTCCATTCATGGGCTGACCGTAGTGGTCGTAGGCGTGGGCGACGCCTAACTCCGCCAGTCGGAGGGGAGTCGATTTGCCGTTCCCCCCTGGCTGCAGCATATTTCAACAGTTAAAGTGGCTCGGCTCTGTGTCCGGCTCGGATGCCCTAATCGGGGCTCCAATCTCCGCCGCTGAGTAATGCGTGGTCAGGTGATCCGCGCACCTCATCAGCACCTCACTGGGGGACCGTCGCTTCGTACGCGCGTCAATGCGGCGCAAGCTCATTTCGAACCACTTGGCCGCCCTTCATCACGAATCGGACGCGTTCCAGCTCGCCAATGTCAGCCACGGGGTCGCCAGGAACCGCAACCAGATCGGCAAATTTCCCGGGCTCAATCGTGCCGATGCGGTCGCCCCAGCCCAACATTTCGGCCGCGTTGATAGTGACAGCACGAATCACATCAAGAGCCGGCATTCCAGCCTTATGCAAGTTGACGAAGACGGCAACGCTGGCTTCGCCGCGCGTCTTTCCCGGATAAAACCAGGACCAATCCGACCCAGTAGCGTGTTTCACGCCTGATTTCAGCACCCGCTGGACCAACTGATCGTAGCGTTGTCTGTTGCGCGCAGCGGAGCTGGCTCTCACGGCGAGGTAGGCGGGTGATATCACGATGCTGGGCTGCGCGATCTTCAGGTAGCCGTCGTCATAAAAAGTTGGGGTCAGGTCGAAGAAGACGCCTTTAGCACGCATCTGCTTCAGTTGCTCGGCGGTTGCCTCGTTGCCGTGCTCGATAGAATCCGCACCGGCATCGATCGCGGTTTGTATGCTCGCGATGTCGATTGCGTGGACGGCAACCTTGAGGTGCTGACGGTGCGCCTCTTCAACCACGGCCGTAAGCTCACCGACTGTGAGATTCTCTTCAGCCGTGACCTTAATCACATCAACGTTCTGGAACACATTCTGGCGGACTGCCTGCCGCGCCCGGTCTGCCCCGTCAAGCAACAAGAATTCCTGCTGGAGGATTGCGTCGGCCAGGGCGGGATTGAGGTTCTGAAGGTATGCACCTCGCGTGATCAGTTTGCGTCCGGCAGCGAGGATTCTTGGCCCGGGGATACGGCCGGCGTTGATGGCGTCACGCAATTCCGTGTCGCCGTCAATACCCGAATGACCAAGGTTGCGAACGGTCGTAATGCCGCTCTCCAGATCTTCTCGAGCCGACTGTGCGCCGATCAGAACGCGCTTGTTCGGGGATTCCACGATGGCCAGCAGCTGCCCCGGAGCAAACAGCGGGTTTAAACGGCGTTGCATCTCGGCTTCGGGCGGTACAACGATGTCGAGAAACAGGTGCGTGTGGCCGTCAATCAATCCTGGAAGCAACGTCGCGGTGCCCAGGTCGATGACTTTCGCGCCAGCGGGAACGCCTGCTTGCGAGGACACCTGCTTGATCCTGTCCCCTTCGATCAGAACGGCAGCCGGGGCGAGTACGTTCCCGGTGCGCGGATCAAGTAGTCGGCCGGCTTTGACCAGAGTGACGGGAGGAGCAGATTCGGCGCTCAGTTGCGCTGCTGAGGCCAGGACCACAATCAGGAACACCAACAATGTGGTGCGCCTTCGTACTCGACTCAAGAGCTCCTCTGAAGTGAGCTCGAAGCCCTGCTGCGGCGGAACTTGCATGGCGCTCTGTTATCTCTTACATAGTACGTCTACGCTACTACAATGTACGTATGCATTGCAAACCAACCGGAGGAGCGAGTGATTGGTGAGCAAGGAAAATTGCGCGAGGTGAGTTCAGGACCAAACGGCAGTCGGTATGTGCGGTAGTTCCAAGAACGCCGGCTACGCACACCGTGCGCGGCATTGAAGCCCCTGAGTCGCGTTTGGGTGCACCGTGTACTGTAGTAGGATATACGTGGTATATAGGAGAGTGGGGGCACAGAAGTGCGCAAGACTCGTCTGTCAAGAGCCGAGACACGGATCCTGGAGCAGTTCTGGAAGCTCGGCACCAGTTCCGTGCGGGAGATTCTCGAGAGCCTGCCCGAAGAGGAACGGGTCGCATACACAACCGTTCAGACGCTCGTGTACCGGCTCGAGCAGAAGGGCGCGGTGCGCCGGGTCAAGAGAATTGGGAACGCGCAACTTTTCGAGCCGGCGATCGATCAGAAGCAGTTCCGCAACGGATTGGTTCGCGACCTTCTAGACCTCTTCGGCGGTTCACCGCGCCTGCTCGTCTCCAATCTCCTCGAAGCAGGCACCCTCACGCTGAAGGACTTAAAGCTCCTTCAAGCCGCGCTGCCCCGAAGGCGGGTACGAAGCCGCGGAGGGGACGGGAATGCGTGAGCACATCGCCCCGTTCGTGTATTACCTCGAGGTGCATCTGCTCTACGCGTCGATTCTTTGCCTGGCGGCCTGGGCTCTGACCTCGATCCGAGGTGGCAGCGCCACCTGGAAGTATTGGATCTGGGTGGCAACCTCGGTCAACTTCATGGTGCCGCTCGGTGGCTTCTTTAACGGGTTCGGGGCGTCGCGTGTGTCGTGGGCGATCCAGCTCGGCGGCCTCGACGACGTCGGCATCGGGATTTCCCGGAACCTGATCGCCGGAGCCGTGCTCCTAGGGGTGTGGTTGTGCGGCGCGGCCTTCATGTTCGCGCGGCTGCTGGTGCGCCTGCACCGGGAGCGCCGCGACGAGAGTACAGCAGGCGACCGCAACACCACACTGCTCGAGCGACGTTTCCTGGCACATGGCGTTCCGGTCACCCTATCCGCGGCCGGGCAGGGGCCCTCGGTCGAGGGCGTCCTGCGCCCACACATCTCACTGCCGCTCGGTATCGATCGCTTGCTGAATGACAGGGAACTCGACGCAGTCCTCATCCATGAAGTGACCCACGCGAGGCGGCGCGACAACCTGATCGGTCTCATCCACGAGATCGCCCTTTGCGGGCTGTGGTTTCATCCACTCGTGTGGCTCACGGGCTCCCGCCTCGCCATGTTCAGGGAGCTGTCCTGCGATGACTTCGTGATCGAGAGCTCGCGCGGCGCGGATCTCGTCACTGCACTGGCAAAGCTGGCCGATCCCGGGGAGTCGCGGCTGCTGCGCGCCGGGGCGGCAACCCTCTTCAGGCATCGACTGGCACGCCTGCAGGCCTCTCGGCCGCACCGTGCGCGTGGAGCCGCGAACCTGGTGCTAATCATGATCTATGGTGCCGTGCTTCTGGCGTGCATGGTCGAGACGATCGCGCACACGCCGAGCTGCTTCAAGCTCGTGATGTAGGCAAGCGCTTGCCGCTCACGCGGCAAGACAGCGTGCGCGCTCGCCCTTGCGAGGACTTGTCTCGTGCACAGGCGGCGAGCGACCCTTCAAATCCAGTGTCCGCTTCATTGGAAATGCAACGCACCGATGGGAGTGTCAGCTCCGGCCGGAACGCGTCGGTCGGGATCGGGCCCATCACCGAGGGAGCAGTCCAACCCAACCTGACCCGGACGTCGATTGCTGGCGGAGTTTGTTCGAGGATCTTGTATGAAGTATGTTTCGCACCGGTACCTCCGCGCGCTTGCCTCGCTGCACTGATCTTTCGTAGGAGCCGACTATGAACCGCCGCGAATTTTCGCTCATCGTGGCGGGCGCGACTGTTGCTGGGTCCGCACCCGCACCTCTCCTCGCCCAGCGAACGGCCAGCAATATGTCCGCCGTTTCGCAACAGACCGCAAAACTGTACCGACGGGCGCTGGTGCTCGACTGCAACTCCGGGCCGCCCGGGGAGGACGGCCGCCTGCCGTTGCCGCAGACTGACCTTGATATGGTTCGCAACTGCGGTATCGATGTCGTCAAGTGGTCTATCGGGGGGCTCAATGCGGACTTCGCGGAGACCGTGAAGGAGATTGCCTACATCCATCAGATGATCGAGATCCATCCTGCGTACTTTACACAAGTGCGAGTACCGACCGACATGGACCGCGCGAAACGTGAGGGCAAGATGGGGATCATCTTCTCCTTTGAGAGCGTAGACATGCTGGATGGGAAGCTCGAACGGATCGAGCTCTTCCGCAACCTCGGCGTCCGCGTGATGCAGCTCTCTTATAACCGCAAGTCGCCCTTCGCAGCAGGCGTAATGGAGCCGGACGGAGGAGGTTTGACCCCTCTCGGGCAGGAAGCGGTGAAGAAGATGAATACTCTCGGGATCGCCATCGATGTGAGCCACGCCAACGCACAAACCACGGCCGATGCCTTGGCGGCATCATCCAAGCCCGTGATCATGTCCCATGCAGGATGTGCTGCGATACATCCACATCCCCGCAACAAGACGGACGATCAGTTGCGTGCGATGGCGAACAAGGGCGGCGTGCTGGGGATTTACGACTTGATGTATTTGGCAGCCTCGCCCAAACAACCGACTCTCGACGACTACATGGCACACATGGAACATGCTCTGAAGATAGCCGGCCCAGATCACGTCGGCGTTGGGAGCGACGTTTCGATTGATCCGTTTGATACCAGCGCGAAAGGCATGGCCGAATTCAACAAGGTGGTGGAGACAAGGCAGAAAGCAGGCGTCGCAGCACCGGAGGAAGATCGACCCCCCTACGTCGTTGGGCTCAATTTCCCTCGCAAGATCGAGCTCATCGCCGATCAGTTGCTGAACCGCGGCTATTCGACAGCGGTGGCCGAGAAAGTCGTCGGCGCGAACTTCGCCAGAGTCTTCAAAGAGATCTGGACGACGTAGGACGTTGGTGTTTCGCGGCGGAAAACCGCGTTGCAGAACCCGTTTTCAAAAATCGGGGAGCACCTCACTCCGGACAAGGACAAATTCCATTATGGACGGTTGCAAGGCTGCTCGGGCTGGCCCAAGACCAACCCGAGCAGCGATAAAAACACACCTCGCGCGCTGGCGATCGATTGACTCTTAGTGGGCGAGTCGACCTACCGTGACGTCCAAACGTTCCGCCTCGCGAGCGCCGACCTACTTGGCTTCTCGAGCCGCCTGCGCAATGAGAGCGGCCACAACCTTTGGCTTTGACACATAGACTGAATGACTGCCGGCGGTTTCGACAACCTTTGACTCTGCGCGCTGCGCCATCGAGCGCTGGGCCGGCGGCGGAATCATCTTGTCGTCGGCGGTAACCAGGTACCAGCTCGGCTTGACGCGCCAA
>Ga0209526_10001471_pt1 | contig 15799 bp, 12 predicted proteins | sample JacPinW_OM2H0_M1_FD_188566 | JGI IMG/M metagenome (GOLD analysis project Ga0209526, IMG submission 188566) | Forest soil microbial communities from Algoma, Ontario, Canada - Jack Pine, Ontario site 1_JW_OM2H0_M1 (SPAdes) (version 2) | ecosystem: Environmental > Terrestrial > Soil > Boreal... | reverse complement strand
GGGTTGGGCGTCACCGAGCCGATCGGCAGTTCCTCGAAATAGGCGGCGCCTAGCGCATGCTCCTCGGGCCCGCCTGGCCCAGCCAGGCCACCCACCGCGTCCGCGGCACCGCGGGTGCGTGGTACTCCCGGAGGCGCCGCGGATGATCCCGGCGGGGCAGTCGGTATCAGCGCGCCCAGGCCCTTGCCGAGCCCTCGCCTCTGCTGAGCCATCACGTCTCCTCGCAGTGCAGTCCGTGCCGACGGTCCCTCTAGTGAGCATGTCATCCCGCGGCGGATCTGCAGCCCTTCGGACAACATCCGGCAGATTCGGTGCCTGGCTCCCGGGCCACCAGGACGGCGATCCGCTCAGCCGGCGCGGTTCATCGGGGCCGCCCCGTGCGCCATCTCCCGGGCCGCTTCCAGATAGGCCAGGGCGCCACTGGATCCGGGGTCATACGTCATCACCGACTGCCCATAACTCGGTGCCTCGGACACCCGGACATTACGCGGAATGACGGAGCCCAGCACCACATCCCCGAAATGCTCCCGGACCTCCTCCGCCACCTGCGAAGCCAGACGGGTCCGCGAGTCGTACATGGTCAGCAAGATCGTCGAGACCGACAGGGTTGGGTTCAGGTGGCTCTTGACCAGGTCCACGGTCCGGAGCAGTTGCTCAAGTCCCTCAAGCGCGTAGTACTCGCACTGAATCGGGATAAGGACCTCTTCGGCGGCGACGAGCGCGTTGACCGTCAGCAGGCCTAGCGACGGAGGGCAGTCGATCAAAATGTAGTCGAGCTGTGACGAATCGTAAGCAGAAAGAGCCCGCGACAGCCGCGACTCCCGCGCCACCAGAGGCACCAGTTCGATCTCTGCGCCAGCGAGGTCGATCGTGGCCGGGGCGCAGTACAGCAGCGGGATGTCCTCCACCGCCCGGATAATCCCGGCCAGTGGCCGGTCCTCGACCAGGACGTTGTAGACGGACATGGTCCCGGCCCGGTGGTCAATGTCCAGAGCGGTGGACGCGTTTCCTTGCGGGTCCAGGTCCACGACAAGCACCCGCGAACCGTGCTGTGCCAGCGAAGCAGCCAGGTTGACCGCCGTGGTGGTCTTACCGACCCCGCCCTTTTGATTGGCGATGGTGATGACCCGGCACGCAACGGGCCGGGGCCAGTCCCGCTCGCGCTGGCCGGCGTAGCCTGCCTGCGCGGGCTCCCTGGCCAGAGGATCTGCGGAGTCGCTGTCCGCACCGTCGCTCAACGCCAGTCCTCCACCTCGGGCGGGTACGTCGGCCCGGTCACCGGACTCATACGTGACCGGCCCGGGCACATTACTCTCTCCCCGTCTCCCGGCCATCTCATCCCCATTACCCACCGAACTCGCTCCGTCCCCCGGCCCAATACGGGCCCCGGATTCACGTGAAACCGCCGCTGATACGGCCCGCCGCACGCGCCGGGAGGACGCGGCGTCATCGCGGGAGTCCAGTTGAGCCACCGAGGGTTGCTCCTTGTCCGCGGCCTCTTGCCTGCCGACGCCGAGTACACGATCCGCTCCCTCCGCTGGCCAGCCGAGACCTCTCACCGCCAGCGGCGGCCGGCCCGTGACCGAATCCCGGGAGTCCGGTCCGGGCGCCTCCGGCCATCCCAGGCCGCTTGCGGAAACCACCGCTGCGCTCCTCTCCTGCCTGGCCCCCCGGCGCTCGCTGTCTCAGTGATCGCCCGCGATCAGCCGGACTACTGTCGCAGCCGGATCGACCTTACCGCCCCCGACGCGGAGAACGGTTGCATCTCGCACGCCCAGACGATGAAGCACCGGCCTGGCTTTAGCGATCTCGCTGGGTGCTCCAGTCCCTTTGATGGCGAGGACCAGGCCTCCCGGCCGCACCAGCCCTAGCGCCATCCCGGCCAGCCGCTCCATGGGAGCCACGGCGCGGGCCGTCACGACATCCGCGAGGAGCCTCCCCGCCAGGTCCTCCGCCCGGGCGCAGCGCACCGTGGCGTTGGGCAGGCCGAGCATGCGCACGCAGTCCCGGAGGAACGCCGCGCGCCGTTCCATCCGCTCCAGCAGGGTCACTTCCACGTCCGGCAGCAACAGCGCGAGCACCACCCCGGGCAGGCCGGCGCCCGACCCGAGATCGACGAGTGTGGCCGGGTGTGGCACCAGTTCCGCGACGGCCGCGCAATTCAGCACGTGCCTGCCCCACAGCCGTGGCACCTCCCGCGGACCGAGTAGCCCCTTGGCCACGCCGGCGTCGGCCAGCAGCCGGACATACTCCTCCGCAGCCGGGAGCAGGGACCCGAACACGGCGCGCGCTTCCGGTGGAGGACCGGGTGCCGCTCCCGGCCGGGGTGCGGGCGGCCATAGGGTGGCAGGCCGTCCCGCCTGGTCACCAGGCCCGCCCAGGTCACCAGGCCCATCCGGGTCAGCAAGCCCATCCGGGTCGGCAAGCCCGCCCGGGTCAGCCGACAGGAAAAACGACCACCCGGCGGTTCGGCTCTTCGCCCTCGGACTCACTGCGCAGTCCTGCGGCCGCGACGGCATCATGCACAACCTTGCGCTCGAACGGGGTCATCACGGCAAGCCGCTTCGGGATGCCACTGGTCTTGACTTCCTCCGCGGCATCTTGGCCAAGCTCGGCAAGCTCAGAGCGGCGGCGAAGCCGGTACCCGCCGACATCCAGCATGATCCTGGTCCGCATGCCGGTTTGCCGGTGCACCGCCAGCCGGGTCAGCTCCTGCAGTGCTTCAAGCACCTCGCCGCGCGGACCGATCAGCTCCTGCAGCGTCGCGCCGACCACCGAGACCAGCGCGCGGTCCCCCTCGACGTCCATGTCGATGTCACCGTCGAGGTCGGCCACGTCAAGCAGGCCTTCAACGTAGTCCGCGGCGATCTCGCTCTCCTGCTCGAGATCCGCGGGATCGGCAGACTCTGGCCGAGCTTCGTCCGCGTCCTCACCCTGGGCAGATGTGAGATCTTCACCTTCGTCGGTCGCCGAGGCCGCCGGTTCCAGATCCTCCAGCTCCAAATCCGCCGGGTCATCCAGGTCGTCCGGGTCATCCAGGTCGTCCGGGTCACTCAGATCGTCCGGCTCGTCGAGGCCGATCTCCAGGGCAGCCTCCCCGTCGATGGGCTCGCTGTTATCCTCCACGCCGGCCACCAGCGGCAGGTCCGCTACATCGTCGCTGGTCACGGTAGGGGTCTTCTCCCCTTGGCTCACGACCGGGTCCTCCTTGCTCCGGATCCGTACAGTCCAGGCGCCATGCGGTCCGGGATCTGGTTCCGCCGCCTCACCGCTTGCCAGAGCGCCGGCTACGCGGCTGGCGCACCGGCTGCTGCCTGACGAGCTTAGTCTCGGGCGGGGGCGGTTCCGGCTCGGGTTCGGCCCGGCCCTTGACCAGCCTGCGCAGCGCGCCACCGGCGCCGCTGCTGCTGCCGTTGGCGGCCGCGTCGGTTTCCCTCTTGCCCGTTGTCGCTCCGGCAGGCTTGGCCGCCCCTGACGGCTTGTTGCCCCCCCGGAGTTGGTTCACGGGCACCCGGCCTGCGGGCTTCGTCGGCGCCTTGGCTGCGGGCTTCACGGGCTGCTTCCCGGCCGCGGACTGCTTCCCGGCCGCGGTACCAGTACCGCCGGCCGCGCCCGCCGGAGCCGGGGTCAGCGGGGGGAACCTCTTGAACAGCACGTGCTGCTGGCCAAGCGTCCACACGTTCGTGGTCACCCAGTACAGAACGAGCCCGAATTGCCAGTACAGGCCCGAGAGTGCGAAGACCGGCACGATGTAGGCCATGAACTTCTGCGAGGACGCCATCGGGTTGTCGGGCGTCATCTGCGGCGTCATCCCGCGCTTCGTGCTCTGGCGCACGGTCAGGAACGTCGTCGCGGCACTGACCAGGACGGTGATGATGATCACCAGCCTGCTGGCGTTCGAGATCGGGTACAGCGTCAGGGGCTTGAGCGATCCCAGGAACTTGTCGGCCACCGTGACGCCGAAGATCTGCGCGTGCTGGGCACTGGCCACCACGGCCCGGGTCAGCCCGTACTTCGGCTGATCCAGCGAGATCGCCCGGAGCACGCCGAACAGCGCGAAGAAGACCGGCAACTGGGCTGCTACCGGCAGACAGCCGGCCAGCGGGTTCGCCCCGTTGTCCTTATACAGCTTCATGGTCTCTTCGTTAAGCTTCTGCTTGTCGTTCTTGTACTTCTTGCGCAGCTCAGCGACCTGCGGCGCGAGCACCGTCATCTTCCGGGTCGCGTGCATCTGCTTAATGAACAGCGGCAGCAGCAGCAGCCGCATGATCACAACAAGGACGATGATGGTGAGCGCCCAGGTCAGGCCGCTGGCCGGGCCGAACAGTGCGCCCAGCCCGGCATGGAGGCGCATGATGACCCACGCGACCGCGTAATACAGGGGGTTGAGCGGGTTCACGAGCTAGCTCCTTGCGATGGCGTGGACAGTCGTCCGGCGCGGCGTGGCGGTACCGGGTCGAAGCCACCCCCATTGAACGGATGACAGCGGGCGACCCTCCGCACGGCCAGCCACGAGCCCCGCAACGCGCCGTGTTCCTGCACCGCCTCGAACGCGTACGCGCTGCATGAGGGTGCGAAACGGCACCGGGCCGCCATCAGCGGACTGATGAACCGGCGGTAGCCGCCGATGAGGGCCAGCAGCAGGCGTGCGCCGACTGACGGCCGCGCACCGGCGTACCGGTAGCCTGACCTGGTCATCGGCTCAGCGCCCCAACCTGCCGCCGCAGCAATGTGGCTATCACCAGGTCAAGTTCGGCGGCGAAATCCGCCTGGCGCGCGGTCGCGGCCTGTGGAGTGGCTCTGACCACAAGCAGGCTACCTCCCGGCAGCGACTCCAGGTACCCGAGCATGGCCGAACGCAGCCGACGCCGCACCCGGTTCCGCACCACAGCGCCCCCCACCGCGCGGCTGACCACGAATCCCACCCGGGCCGGCCCTTCAGCGCCGGGCCGGATGAGCAGGTGGCCGGTCAGCAGCTTGCGGCCCGCCCGGCTGCCGCCGCGAACGGCGGCCGAGAAGTCTTCCCGCCGCCGCATCCGGGACTCTGCGGGAAGCACAGATGATCTCCCCCGTCGTCGGCAGATGCAGGCTGATCAGACACTGACCCGCGCGCGGCCCTTGCGCCGCCGCGCGGCCAGGACCGCCCGCCCCGCACGGGTCCGCATGCGCAGCCGGAACCCGTGCGTCTTCGCGCGCCGTCGATTGTTCGGCTGGAACGTACGCTTGCTCACAGGGACTCCAGTGCGGTGCTCGGCTTGTCCCGCCACTACGCCGACTACGCCGACTGCGCATGCGCACGCCGAAGGCGGGCCACGGTGGCTGGGTCTGTCAACGGTACGCGCAGCGCTGACCACCGGTCAAACCAGCGGCCCGGCCGGCCGGCCCCTGGCGCGCCCGCAACCCAGCCGTTTGCCGAACGTCTACCGAGTACGGCCCATAGGCTGTGGACAACAACTGCGGCCGCAGCAGTGCGGCGCGGATCGCGGCGGTCCATGGGCACTGTTCCGGCGGATTTTGTGTACTCCGCGACATGCGGCGTACACAACCTGTGGACAAAGCTGTTGATCACATGTGGGGGCGCGAGGTGGACGACTGATGAGTGAAGCAGACCTCGCGGCGGTATGGGCCAGGTCTCTGGACGAACTCGCGACCATGCACATCGAGCCGCATCAGCGGGCCTGGCTGAAACTGACCCGGCCGCTGGGGCTGGTCGAGAACACAGCCTTGATCGCGACGCCCAATGAGTTCGTGAAGGAGCAACTCGAAACCAGGCTGCGAGCGCTCATCACCCACGCCCTCTCGCGGGAACTCGGCCGGAGCATCCAGCTCGCGGTGACGGTCGATCCGACCGCCACGGCCATGGCCGCCTTCCCTCCTGCTTCCCCGGCCGAGGACGCCCGGCCACCGGCCGGAGGCGCGGCGCCCGATGGTCCCGGACACCTGGGCTTGGCCCCCTCAGCCGACCCGCGCGGCCTGCTGCGATCACACGAGCACGCCGGCGATGCCGGCCCCGGCCATCCACTGGACCCGGGGCGCGGTCCCGTGCATCGCCCCCTCACGTCGGCCCAGGCTGAGGGCGGGCCCGGCCCGGCCGCCGGCTTCGACCGGGCCGCATCGTTCGATCCGGTCCGGAACCGAGAACGCCGCGACGCCGCGAACCCGGCGCTGGCCGACTCGTCGCGCCCGACCCAGGCCCGGCTCAACACCAAGTACACCTTCGAGACATTCGTGATCGGCTCGAGCAACCGTTTCGCGCACGCCGCGGCCGTGGCGGTGGCCGAGGCCCCGGCGAAGGCCTACAACCCGCTCTTCATCTATGGCGACTCCGGCCTCGGAAAGACCCACCTGCTCCATGCCATCGGCCACTACGCGCAAAGCCTGTACCACGGCGTCAAGGTGCGCTACGTGAGCTCCGAGGAGTTCACCAATGACTTCATCAACATGATCAGGGACGGTCAGCAGGACGGGTTCCGGCGCCGCTACCGTGATGTCGATGTGCTCCTGGTGGACGACATCCAGTTCCTTGAGAACAAGGAAGGAACGCAGGAGGAGTTCTTCCATACCTTCAATACCTTGCATAACGCGAGCAAGCAGATAGTCATCTCCAGCGACCGCGCGCCCAAGCGCCTGGTCACCCTGGAGGACCGGCTGCGCAGCCGGTTCGAGTGGGGCTTGCTCACGGACGTGCAGCCACCGGAACTCGAGACACGCATCGCCATTCTCCGTAAGAAGGCGGTGCAAGAGGGGCTCAACGCGCCCCCCGAGGCCCTTGAGTACATCGCCAGCCGGATATCCACCAACATCCGCGAACTCGAGGGCGCCCTCATCAGGGTGACCGCCTTCGCGAGCCTCAACCGGCAGTCGGTCGACCTCCAGCTCGCGGAGATCGTCCTGAAGGACCTCATCCCCGAGTCCCAGGGCCCTGAGATCACGGCCGCCACCATCATGGGGCAGACGGCCTCGTACTTCGGGTTGTCCATTGACGACCTGTGCGGCACGTCGCGCTCGCGGGTCCTGGTCACCGCCCGGCAGATCGCCATGTACCTGTGCCGCGAGCTGACCGACCTGTCGCTGCCGAAGATCGGGCAGCATTTCGGCGGGCGGGACCATACCACTGTCATGCACGCGGACAGGAAGATCCGGTCCCTGATGGCGGAACGGCGGTCCATCTACAACCAGGTCACCGAACTTACCAACCGCATCAAACAACAGGCGCGGTCCGGGTGAACAACCACAGAACAGTGCCGCCCGTCACAATCGGTACACACAGGCTGTGGACATCTCTGTGGACAGGCTTGGGACGAACAGAGGACAACTCCAAGAAAACAGGGGGCATCCGCTGGAAAACTGGCCGCCAAACGGCCGCCGTGCACAGCGCATCCCCGGTCGCGCCCCGCTGCCGCACAAGCTCTGTGGACGGAAACTTGGGCCCTGACCTGGGGAATCAGGCTGTATCCCCAGTGTCCACCGACCCTATGACGACTACTTATCTTTATCTCGCTGAATGGCAACTACCCAGTAGGCTGACCGACCGCGCATCCAGCCATCAACCGCCGGGGTCCGGCAGCGGCCCAGCCCAGGCTTGGCCTACCCGGCGGCCCGGCCGCCCGAACCCGATCGCAACGCCAGAACGCACATTTTCCAGAACGGGAGGCACCTTCCTGTGAAGATCGAGGTGGAACGCGACGTGCTGGCCGAGGCAGTGGCCTGGACGGCCCGCGCCCTGCCTGCCCGCCCGGCCGTCCCGGTGCTGGCCGGCATGCGCCTTCAGGCGGAGACGGAACTCACCCTGTCCAGCTTCGACTACGACGTGTCCGCGCAGGCTCGCGTCCCAGTGTCCACGGCCGAAGAAGGCGTCGCGCTCGTGTCCGGGCGCCTTCTCGCTGAGATCACCCGGAGCCTTCCGGCCCGGCCGGTGGATATCAGCTCGGACGGCGCACGTACCACCCTGACCTGCGGAAGCGCCACGTTCTCGCTGCTCACCATGCCTGCTGAGGACTATCCGACCCTGCCGGAAATGCCCGCCCCGGCCGGCACCATAGGCAGCGACGCATTCGCCTCGGCGGTTGGCCAGTCCGCGGCGGCCGCAGGCCGCGACGACACGCTTCCCGCGCTGACCGGCGTCAGGATAGAGATCGAGGGTGACACCCTGACCCTCGTGTCCACGGACCGGTACCGCTTGGCGATCAGGGAACTGCGGTGGAGCCCGTCACGGCCAGACCTGTCCGCCTCCGTCCTCGTGCCTGCCCGCGCGCTGGCTGACACCGCCCGCGCGCTGACGGCGGGCGCGGAGGTGTCGATCGCCCTCGCGCTACCCGGTGAGGAAGGGGCCGGCGGCGAAGGCATGATCGGGTTCGAAGGTGCCGGCCGCCGGACCACGACCCGGCTGCTCGGCGGCGACTTCCCCCGCTACCAGGCACTCCTGCCCAGCCACGTGAACGCGGTCGCCGAGCTCGCGGCCGGCCCGTTCGCCGAGGCGGTCAAGCGGGTTGCGCTCGTCGCCGAACGCAACACCGCCGTGCGGCTGTCCTTCTCCGCGGGCCAGCTGGTCCTTGAAGCCGGGACAGGCGACGAAGCCCAGGCGGTCGAGGTCCTGGAGGCGGGCTATGAGGGCGACGACATCCAGATCGCTTTCAACCCGCAGTACTTGCTGGACGGGCTCACCGCGATCGACTCGGACGTCGCCAGGATCGCGTTTACCGAGCCCGGCAAGCCCGCGCTGATCACCGGCAAGCCCGTCCCGGACGAGCAGCCCGACTACCGGTACCTGCTGATGCCGATCCGGCTCGGTGCCTGACCGAGCGGTCAGCGGCTGACACTGACGCTGGCCGTCCTCACGGGTAACCTTTGCAGGTGTGCACCTGACCCGCCTCGCGCTCATTGATTTCCGGTCCTATGCGGCGGCGGACCTGAGTCTCGAGCCGGGCGTGAGCACCCTGCTAGGCGCGAATGGCCAGGGCAAGACGAACTTTGTCGAGGCGGCGGCCTATGTCGCGACGCTGGGCAGCCACCGCGTCGCCGGAGATGCGCCGCTGGTGCGAAGCGGTGCGGAGCGGGCCATCCTGCGCGCGGCGATCACCTCTTCAGAGCGGGACAGCCTGGTGGAGATCGAGGTCAACCCGGGGCGGGCGAACCGGGCCCGGCTGAATCGCGTGCCTGTGCCGCGCCCCCGCCAGGTGCTCGGGGTGCTGCGCACAGTGCTGTTCGCGCCCGAGGACCTGGCCCTGGTCAAGGGCGACCCCGAGCAGCGCCGGCGGTACCTCGACGAACTTCTGGTGGCCAGCGCGCCCCGCTACGCGGGCGTCCGGGCCGACTACGAGCGGGTGGTCCGGCAGCGGACAGCGCTGCTGAAATCGGCCCGGACGCGCTCGGGCTCGCGTGAGTTCGCCCGGGCCGGCCGGCCACGCCGGCCACGCAACGGCGACAGCGAGCAAGAAGAAGGCGGCGGGGAGGGGATGGGGCTGGCCGCCGCGCTCGATGCCTGGGACGAGCATCTAGCCCTGAAGGGTGCCGAGCTGCTGGCCGGCCGGGTCGAGCTGACCACCGCGTTGCGCCCGCTGGTCGCCAAGGCCTACGCCGAGGTCTCCGGTGGGGCCGACGAAGTCAGCATCAACTACCGCCAGTCAGGTCTTGAGGCGGCGGATGATGCTGGCCTGGCGAGCGGTATCGGGTCCGGAGTTGACCGGGGGGCGCTCGCGGACGGGTTGCGTGAGGCGCTGGCCCGGGCCCGGCCCGACGAGTTGGACCGCGGAGTCTGCCTGGTCGGCCCGCACCGGGACGAACTGGAGTTGCGGATCGGCGACCTGCCGACCCGTGGCTACGCGAGCCACGGGGAATCGTGGTCCATGGCGCTCGCGCTGCGCCTGGCCGGCTACGAACTGCTGCGTGCGGGAGGCGACGACCCGGTGCTGCTTCTGGATGACGTGTTCGCCGAACTGGACACCGGCCGCCGGGAGCGGCTGGCAGGCTTGGTCGGCGGGGCCGAACAGGTACTGGTCACCGCCGCGGTGGCCGCCGATGTGCCCGGCGTGCTGGCGGGGACGCGGTTTGAGGTGGCCTCGGGGGTGATCACCCGTGCCTGATGACGATCCGGCGGAGCGCGCACGGCTCGCCGGTGAGGCCCTGGCCGGGGCGAAGGCCGACGCGAAGGCCCGCGGCGAGGCCCCTATCGGCGCGATTCACGCTGACCGGCTCTCCGGCGAAGACTCCCGCGCCGGCCGGCCCGCCCGGCTGCGCGGCTCACGACGGGCCCGCCGGGACGATCCGCAGCCGCTGCAGGCCGCTATCGACGGGCTCATCGATGACCAGGGTTGGCGGACGGCCACCGCCGTGGGCTCGGTATTCGGCCGCTGGGACCAGATCGTGGGGGCCGACCTGGCCGCGCACACCCGGCCTGACGGGCTTACCGAGGGTGAGCTTGTCGTGACCGCTGACTCCACAGCGTGGGCAACCCAGGTGCGGCTGCTCGCCGCCACGCTGATCCGAAGACTGAATTCCGAACTCGGGGATGGCACCGTCACGAGGGTGAAAGTGCGCGGACCTGAGCAGCCGCGGCGGGCCGGCGAGTGGAGGGTACGCGGCGGCCGGGGACCACGTGACACTTACGGCTGAGACGGAGGGTCCTCCCAGGTAAAATATAAGAGCGCCGCTCGGGCAGGCAGATGGCTGAGGGGACCTGCACGGCCCAGTGCGCGCGTATCACTTCCAGGAGGCTTGCTCTTGTCCTACGACGCACGTTCGATCACGGTCCTCGAGGGCCTTGAGGCGGTGCGCAAGCGTCCCGGCATGTACATCGGCTCGACCGGTGAGCGCGGCCTCCACCATCTGGTGCAGGAGGTCGTTGACAACGCGGTCGACGAGGCGCTCGCCGGGTACTGCGACCGGATCGACGTCACCTTGCTGGCTGATGGCGGCGTCCGGGTTGCCGATGACGGCCGTGGCATCCCCGTTGACGAGCATCCGGTGGAAAAGCGGCCCGCGGTTGAGGTCGTGCTCACCACCCTGCACGCCGGCGGCAAATTTGACGGCAAATCCTATGCGGTCTCCGGTGGCCTGCATGGCGTCGGTGTCTCGGTGGTCAATGCCCTGTCGGCGCGGCTTGAGGTCGAAATCCGGCGCGACGGATATGTCTGGCGGCAGACGTATGAGATGAGCCATCCAGTTACCCCACTCACCAGGGGTGAGGCTACTGACGAGACCGGCACAATCATTACGTTCTGGCCTGATGGTTCGATTTTCGAGACCCTGGACTGGAATTTCGAAACGCTGTCACGCCGGCTCCAGGAGATGGCGTTCCTCAACCGGGGCCTGGCCATCACCCTGACCGATGAGCGGCCGGAGCACATCAACGGCGAGCCGCGGCTGGTCAGGTACTGCTACGAAGGCGGCATCGCGGACTTCGTGCGCTACCTTAACGCCTCGAAGGAACCCGTGCATGCTTCTGTGATCGACTTCGGCGAGGATGGTGACGGCATCTCGGTCGAGATCGCGATGCAGTGGAACGCGTCCTATGCCGAGTCGGTGCACACGTTCGCCAACACGATCAACACGGCCGAGGGCGGCACCCACGAGGAGGGGTTCCGCGCCGCGCTCACCACCATCGTGAACCGGTACGCGCGGGAACAGAAACTGCTGCGCGACAAGGACGAGAACCTGACCGGGGAGGACGTGCGCGAGGGCCTCGCCGCGATCGTCCACGTCAAGCTGGCCGAGCCGCAGTTCGAGGGCCAGACCAAGACCAAGCTGGGTAACACCGAGGCCAGATCGTTCGTGCTGAAGGTCTGCAATGACCATCTGCGGGACTGGTTCGAGCGCAATCCGGGTGAGGCCAAGGACATCATCACCAAGGCCACCCAGGCGGCGCGGGCCAGGATCGCCGCGCGGCACGCCCGCGACCTGACCCGCAAGAGCCTGCTGCAGTCCACCTCACTGCCGGGCAAGCTGGCCGATTGCCGGTCCGGCGACCCGGCCCGGTGCGAGATCTACGTGGTCGAGGGTGACTCGGCCGGCGGCTCGGCCAAGAAGGGCCGGGACTCGGAGTTCCAGGCCATCCTGCCGCTCCGGGGCAAGATCCTGAACGTCGAGAAGGCCCGTATCGACCGGGTGCTGAAGAACAACGAGGTCCAGGCGATGATCACCGCGCTGGGCACGGGCATCCACGACGACTTCGACATCTCCAAGCTTCGCTACTACAAGATCGTCCTGATGGCCGACGCCGACGTGGACGGCCAGCACATCACCACGCTGCTGCTCACCCTGTTGTTCCGGTTCATGAAGCCGCTCATCGAGGCCGGGCATGTGTACCTGGCTCAGCCGCCCTTGTACAAGATCAAGTGGGACGGGCGCGGAGTCCGTCCTGACTACGTCTACTCCGACCGGGAACGCGACGCGGTGATCGAGGCGGGGATCGCCGCCGGGCGCAAGGACCCCCGGCCGCGGGACGGCATCCAGCGGTACAAGGGTCTCGGCGAGATGAACGCGTCCGAGCTGTGGGAGACCACCATGAACCCGGCGAACCGGGTGCTCCGGCAGGTCACGCTCGATGACGCGGCGCAGGCGGACGAGCTCTTCAGCGTGCTGATGGGCGAGGACGTGGAGGCCCGCCGGGCGTTCATCCAGCGCAACGCCAAGGATGTCAGGTTCCTCGACATCTAGATCCGCCGGGGGACGCCCCCGCGCGAACACCCGGGGCTCAGGAGACCTGGCCCCAGCCAGACACGGGAGAGGTTAGTACGTGACCGACGTGGACTCGGGAGACGCTCCGCTGCCGCAGCATGACCGGACCGAGCCGGTCGACATCCAGGTCGAGATGCAGCGCAGCTATATCGACTACGCGATGTCGGTGATCGTCGGCCGCGCTCTGCCTGACGTCAGGGACGGGCTCAAGCCGGTGCACGTCCGCGTGCTCTACGCGATGTACGACGGCGGGTACCGGCCCGAGCGCGGCTACTCCAAGTGCTCACGCGTGGTGGGCGACGTGATGGGCCAGTACCACCCGCACGGCGACTCCGCCATCTACGACGCGCTGGTCCGCCTCGCCCAGCCATGGTCGATGCGGATGCCCCTGGTCGACGGGCAGGGGAACTTCGGCTCCCCGGGCAACGACCCGGCCGCCGCCATGCGGTACACCGAGTGCCGTCTCGCCCCGCTGGCCATGGAGATGCTGCGGGACATTGACAAGGACACCGTCAATTTCCGGCCCAACTACGACGGGCGCGGATCCGAGCCCGTGGTGCTGCCGAGCCGGTTCCCGAACCTGCTCGTCAACGGGTCCGAGGGGATCGCGGTCGGCATGGCCACCAAGATCCCGCCGCACAACCTGCGTGAGGTGGGCGCGGGCGTCCAGTGGTACCTGGACAACTTCGACGCCACCGACGAGGAACTGCTCGACGCGCTGATGGAGCGGGTGAAGGGACCGGACTTTCCCACCAGCGGGCTGATCGTCGGCCGCCGCGGGATCCAGGAGGCCTACCGGACCGGGCGCGGGTCGATCACCATGCGGGCCGTGGTCGAGGTCGAGGAGGACACGCGGGGCCGTACCTGCCTGGTCGTCACCGAGCTCCCGTTCCAGGTCAACCCGGACAACCTGGCCACCAAGATCGCCGAGCTGGTGAAGGACGGCCGGGTCAACGGCATCGCCGACATGCAGGACGAGAGCAGTGACCGGGTCGGCCAGCGCTTCGTGATCGTGCTGAAGCGGGACGCGATCGCCAAGGTCGTGCTCAACAACCTGTACAAGCACACTCAGCTGCAGGACACGTTCGGCGCGAACATGCTCGCGCTCGTCGACGGCGTGCCGCGCACGCTGCGGCTCGACCAGATGATCAGGTACTGGGTCAAGCACCAGATCGAGGTCATCGTCCGGCGCACCCGCTTCCTGCTCCGCAAGGCGCAGGAGCGGGCTCACATCGTGCGCGCACTGCTCAAGGCGATCGATGCCATCGACGAGGTCATCGCGCTCATCCGGGCGAGCGCATCGGCCGCCGAGGCCCAGCAGGGCCTGATGGAACTGCTGGACATCGACGAGGAGCAGGCCCGCGCCATCCTCGACATGCAGCTCCGCAAGCTGGCGGCCCTCGAGCGGCAGCAGCTCATCGACGAGTACGACGAGCTGATGGCCCGGATCGCCGAATATGAGGCCATCCTCGCCTCGCCGGAGCGGCAGCGGCAGATCGTCGGGGAGGAACTCAGCGAGATCGTCGCCAAGTACGGCGACGATCGGCGGACCAGGATCATCGCCTATGACGGCGATGTGACGGATGAGGACCTCATCGCCGAGGAGGATGTGGTCGTCACCATCACCCGCGGCGGGTACGCCAAGCGCACCAAGACGGACCTGTACCGGGCGCAGCGGCGGGGCGGAAAGGGAGTGCGCGGGGCCCAGTTGCGCACCGATGACATCGTCGATCACTTCTTCGTCACCACTACCCACCACTGGATCTTGTTCTTCACCAACAAGGGCCGTGTCTACCGGGCCAAGGCCTACGAACTGCCCGATACCGCACGGGACGCGCGGGGCCAGCATGTGGCGAACCTGCTCGCCTTCCAGCCCGACGAGCGCATCGCCGAGGTACTCGCGCTGCGGGACTACTCGCTCGCGCCCTACCTCGTCCTCGCGACGAAGTCCGGGCTGGTGAAGAAGTCGCGGCTAACCGATTTCGACTCGCCCCGGTCCGGCGGCATCATAGCCATCAACCTGCGTGAAGACGACGAGGTCATCGCGGCTCGTCTCGTCTCGCCCGAGGATGACCTTCTGCTGGTCAGCAAGCAAGCCCAGGCGATCAGGTTCCACGCCACCGACGAGGCGTTGCGCCCGATGGGCCGGGCCACATCCGGCGTGATCGGCATGCGCTTCACCGACGGCGACGAACTGCTCGGCATGCACGTGGTCCGTGAGGGCGCCGACGTGATGGTCGCTACCGTCGGGGGCTACGCGAAGCGCACCAAGGCCGACGACTACCCGGTGCAGGGCCGGGGCGGCCGGGGTGTGCTGACCGCCAGGATCGTCGAGGCCCGTGGTGAACTGGTCGGCGCGCTCATGGTCCACCCCGATGATGAGGTCTTCGCCATCACCTCGGCAGGCGGTGTCATCAGGACCTCTGCAGCGGAGGTTAAGCTGTCAGGTCGGCAGACCATGGGTGTCCGGCTGATGAATCTAGCGTCCGGTGACAGCGTGGTGGCCATAGCCCGCAACGCCGAGTCGTTGGATGGTGCCGACGCCGACTCCCTGGACGAGCCCGAGGAAGGGCCTGAGGCCGTGGATGCCCCTGAGGCGGGAGATGCCCCTGAGGCAGCTGAGGATCACGGTGAGATGACAACCGGTCCGGGGGACGCAACGTCTTGAACCATGGCGGAGTCTAAGGAGTAGTCGATTGGGTAACCAATCGGATGGCCATACGCCCCTGACGAGAGCGATTCCTCCCATTGGGGATAACCTCGTCTCGTAGAAGACTTCCGGAGGAGGACGGGTGGACCAACGTGTGGAGCCACCGTCGTGGCTGCCGGACGGAGCGGCAGGCTCGGATGCGAAGGGTCTGGCCAGCGACGACTCGGTATCTGACGGCCCGGACGGCGATGGCCTGGACAGCGATGACCCGGTAACCATTGGCTCGGTCAGTCGTGATCCGGCCAGCTACGATGCCGGCAGCTACAAGGCTGCCAGCCACGATCCGGCCAGCGATGATCCGGCCGACCATGATCCGGTCAGCTACGATCCGGTCAGCTACGGAACTGCCAGCCATGATCCGGTCAGCTACGAACCGGTCAGATACGGCTCGGTCGGTGGTGGTCTTGGCCCTCA
>Ga0209526_10001470_pt1 | contig 15812 bp, 14 predicted proteins | sample JacPinW_OM2H0_M1_FD_188566 | JGI IMG/M metagenome (GOLD analysis project Ga0209526, IMG submission 188566) | Forest soil microbial communities from Algoma, Ontario, Canada - Jack Pine, Ontario site 1_JW_OM2H0_M1 (SPAdes) (version 2) | ecosystem: Environmental > Terrestrial > Soil > Boreal... | reverse complement strand
GCGGCGCTGGCGGCGCGGGGTCTGCTGCCGTCGGCCGCGGTGGCCGAGCTTGGCGATGCCTACGTCTTCCTGCGCAACGTCGAGCACCGGCTGCAGTATCGCGACGATGCCCAGACGCACGAATTGCCGGCCGACGTCGAATCGCGATCCGCGCTCGCCCGAGCGTGCGGTTTCGCCGAAGCGAACACTTTTACCTTCGCGCTCGGCCGGCATCGTGACGCGGTCGATCGTCATTTCGACGCTCTTTTCGGCGATGCCGACGATGAGGAAGAGGATGCGTTCGCGGCTTTGTGCAGGGACCCTGTCGACAATGCATTGCATAGCGCGTTGCTCGAGGATGCGGGCTTCGCGGATCCGCCCGCTCTTCTCGCCCAGCTCACCCGGGTCCGCAACAGCGCGCGCTATATGCAGCTGCCTCCTGCGTCACGGCAGCGTTTCGACGCGCTCCTGCCGCAGCTCTTGCGCGTGGCAGGGCAGACCGGACAGCCGCAGGAAGTTTTCATCCGACTGCTCGTGCTGCTTGAGACGATCAGCGGACGAAGCGCCTATCTCGCGCTTCTGGTCGAGCACCCGCCGGTGCTTCCACGCCTGGCGCATTTACTGAGCGCCAGCGCGTGGGCCGCGGAGTACCTCACACGGCATCCTATTCTGCTCGACGAGCTTCTGGACAGCGACGCGTTGCTCACCGAGCCCGGTTGGCAGGATTGGCGCGCCGAGCTCGCAACTCAGCTCGCGGCCCACGATGGCGACCCGGAACGCCAGATCGATGCTTTGCGGCACTTTCAGCAGGCGCAGACGTTTCGCTTGCTGGTCCAGGACCTCGACGGCAGGCTGTCGATCGAGCGGCTGGCCGACCACCTGTCCGCACTCGCCGATATCGTGCTCGAGGCAACGCTCAAGCAATGCTGGGCGCAGCTGCACGGGAAGGATGCCCCGTCGCCCAAGTTTGCCATCGTCGGTTACGGGAAGCTCGGCGGCAAGGAGCTCGGCTACGCCTCCGACCTCGATCTCGTTTTCTTATACGACGACCCTGACGAAGCCGCGCCGCAACGCTATGCGCGGCTTGCGCAGCGATTCAACACCGCGGTGACCAGCATGACCGGGGCCGGGCGCCTGTACGAGACCGATCTTCGATTGCGCCCCGATGGGGCGAGCGGGTTGCTGGTTTCGAGCCTTACGGCCTTTCGCAACTACCAGCGCGAGCACGCATGGACCTGGGAGCACCAGGCGTTGACCCGCGCCCGCTTCGTCGCCGGCGACGCGGACGTCGGCGCAGCCTTCGAGGCGGAGCGTGAAATCATATTGCGCGTACCGCGCGACTTGGACCAGCTACGAACCGACGTCATGGCCATGCGCCAACGGATGTATGCCGCGCATCCGAATCGCAGCGCACTCTTCGATCTCAAGCATGACCGAGGTGGCATGGTGGACATCGAATTCACGGTCCAGTTTCTGATCCTCGCCCACGCGCACGCCGAGCGCGAGCTAACGAGGAATGTCGGTAACATCGCGCTCCTCGGCACCTGCGCGCAACTGGGCTTGGTGCCTTCGAGGCTCGCGTTGGAGGCGGCTGCGGCCTATCGCGAATATCGCCGGCTGCAGCACCAGGTACGCCTTCAAGGCGCTCGCGAAGCTCGCGTCGAAGCCGATGCGCAGACGCCGAGGCGGCAAGCGGTTGCCGCGTTGTGGGACGCCGTCTTCGGCAGCGCGTGGACCGAGGGGCCGGCGGAAATCGGATAAAATGCATCTTTCCACGGTTGCCTAAGGTCTTGCGATGTCGATGTCCGACCGCGACGGGTTCATCTGGTACGACGGCAAGCTTGTGCCCTGGCGCGACGCGACCACGCACGTGCTGACCCATTCGCTGCACTACGGTCTCGCGGTGTTCGAGGGCGTGCGCGCGTACAAGACCGGCGAGGCAACGGCTATTTTTCGCCTGGCGGAACATACACAGCGTTTGTTCAATTCGGCCCATATCTATCTGATGCAGATTCCGTATGAAAAGGAGCAGCTGATGGCTGCCCAACGCGAAGTCGTGCGCGCCAACAAGCTCGATTCGTGCTATCTGCGGCCTATCGCTTTTTACGGCTCCGAAAAGATGGGCGTTTCGCCGAAGGGGGCCAAGGTGCACGTGGCGATCGCGGCGTGGCCGTGGGGTGCCTACCTAGGCGCTGAGGCGCTCGAAAAAGGCATCCGCGTCAAGACCTCGTCCTTTGCCAGGCACCATATCAACGTCACCATGGCCCGGGCAAAGTTTGCCGGCACCTATGCCAATTCCATCCTCGCCAATCAGGAAGCGACCATGGACGGCTACGACGAAGCCTTGCTGCTCGACGTCGACGGCTTCGTCGCCGAGGGCTCCGGCGAAAATCTCTTTGTGGTCAAGAACGGCAAGCTCTACGAGCCGGAGCTCACCTCGGCCTTGGTCGGCATCACCCGCGATTCGGTGATTACACTCGCCAACGATCTCGGGATCGAAGTGCAGGCGAAGCGCATGACGCGCGATGATGTGTACATCGCCGACGAGGCATTCTTTACTGGCACCGCCGCCGAGGTGACGCCGATTCGCGAGCTCGACAACCGCCCGATCGGCAACGGCGAATGCGGTCCCATCACCAAGAAGCTGCAGTCGCTTTTCTTCGATGCCGTCAATGGCAGGAATCCGAAATATAAATCCTGGCTCACGCCGGTCTAGAACGAGCACTGGATAAGTGATGGCTGACACTGCCGGCACCGCGCCTTCCGTGGTCGATGTGACGCCGGCGGATATGCCTCTCTATTGCCCGAACCCCGCAATGCCGCTGTGGTCGAGTCATCCGCGCGTGTTCCTCGATATCGGTGAGACGGGCGAAGCGATGTGTCCCTATTGCGGCACGCGCTACCGATTGCGCGGCGGTCCGCCGCGCCACGGAACCTGAAGACGCGCGCGTCTCGTCTGCAAAAGCGCGCTTCGGCGCACGCATGGGACCGCGGCAAGCTCGATGCCTGAACGCATTCTGATCGTCGCGCCGTCGTGGGTCGGCGACGCAATCCTGTCCGAGCCTTTGGTGGCGGTGCTGCGCGAGCCACTCGCGGAGCCGATCGTCGATGTGCTCGCTGCGCCCTGGTGCGCGCCGATCTACCAACGCATGCGGGGGATTCGCAACGTGATCGAGAATCCGGTAGGGCATCGCGAGCTCGGTTTAGCCAAGCGCAGGGCGCTGGCGGCATCACTGCGAGAGCGTGCTTACACGCGTGCTCTCGTTCTCCCGAATTCATTCAAGTCGGCGCTGATTCCGTGGCTCGCCCGGATTCCGCGGCGAACCGGCTACGTCGGCGAAGCGCGCGGGATATTGTTGAACGACGTTCGCAGGCTCGATCGCAAGGCGTATCCACGACTGGTCGACCGTTTTGTTGCCTTGGCCGCGAACCCGGGCGAGATGCTGCCGACGGCTTCCGCGCCGGTGCTGGTGCCCGATGCGGGCAACGCGGCCGACGCGATCCGCGTGCTGGGACTGGCGACGCGGAGACCGGTGGCGATCTTCTGCCCGGGCGCCGAGTACGGGCCGGCCAAGCGTTGGCCGACCGAGCATTTCGTGACCCTCGCGCGACGCTTGATCGACTCCGGCTACGCTGTGTGGGTGATCGGTTCCCCCAACGACCAGCTTGCCGCGGAGCCGATCGCCGCGCTGGTTCCGGAAATACGCAACGCCTGCGGGCGCACCGACCTCGGGACCGCGATCGACCTTCTCGCCACCGCCAGCGTCGTGGTCAGCAACGACTCGGGGCTGATGCACGCCGCCGCGGCGGTCGGCGTTGCGCTGGTTGCCCTGTTCGGCTCGTCGAGCCCGGAATACACTCCACCTCTGTCGCCGCTTGCCCGCGTCGCCCGCATCGACATCGTCTGCAGCCCATGTTTTCAGCGCGTATGCCCGCTCGGGCACTTCAAGTGCATGCGCGAGCTGTCGCCCAATGTTGTGTATGATCTGGCGCGCCTTGGCGAAAGCAAGACTTACCACGATCGCTCTCGCGATTTGAATTGATGAACTGATGGCAAAGGTCCGGACACCGACCATTTTCACCACGCCTCAGGACGCGGCCACGGCGTTTTATCGTGCCTTCGAGGCTAAGGACATCGATGCAATGATGGCTGCCTGGGCGGAGGACGAAGATATCGTGTGCGTGCATCCTGGCGGTCCGCGGCTGGTTGGATTCGACGCGGTTCGAGTTGGCTGGGAACAGATATTCGCCGGCGAGACAAAACTGTTATTTCGCCTGGAAGCGCTGGTGGTGCTCGAGACCGTCGGCATGGCGCTGCAGAGCGCAATCGAGCAGGTTACGGTCGGCGATAACCCTGCGCCACGCGGCACCGCCATCGCGAGCAATGTCTTTCTGCGCACGCCGTCGGGATGGCGCATCGTCTTGCACCACGCGTCACCGGCGCCGACGATGACGATCGCCTCCCCTGCGGGTCCGCTGCACTAGGGGACTCAAGTCCTTTCGGAGCGGGCCGGCGCGAATGACTTCGTTGCTAGACGGTGCCGCCGATGGTCAGGCCGTCAATGCGCAGCGTTGGCTGGCCAACGCCGACCGGCACGCTCTGGCCGTCCTTGCCACAAGTACCGACCCCGGCGTCAAGCGCCAGGTCATTACCGATCATCGAGACCCGGGTCAGTGCGTCCGGGCCGTTGCCGATGAGCGTCGCGCCCTTCACGGGATAGGTGAGCTTGCCGTTTTCAATTCTCCATGCCTCGGCGGTGGAGAACACGAACTTTCCATTGGTGATGTCGACCTGACCGCCACCGAAGTTCACCGCGTACAACCCATCGGCGACGGATTCGATAATCGAGGCCGGATCGCGATCGCCTCCTAACATGATGGTGTTGGTCATCCGCGGCATCGGCATGTGCGCGAACGATTCGCGCCTGCCATTGCCCGTCGGCGACACGCCCATCAGCCGCGCATTCAAGGCATCCTGCATGTAGCCCTGCAGAATCCCGTCTTCGATCAGTACCGTTCGCTGCGTCGGGTTGCCCTCGTCATCGATGTTGAGGGAGCCTCGACGTTGGGCAATGGTGCCGTCATCGACCACTGTGACACCCTTGGCGGCGACTCGCTCTCCGACACGCCCGGAAAACGCCGACGTTCCCTTGCGATTGAAGTCTCCCTCCAGGCCGTGACCGATCGCTTCGTGCAGCAGAATGCCCGGCCAACCCGGCCCGAGCACCACGGTCATCGTGCCAGCGGGTGCGGCCTGCGCTCTGAGGTTGAGCAGCGCCTGATCGACCGCCTGCTTGGCGTACTCCTGCAGAATCGATTCGGTGAAATAGCCGTAGTCGACGCGGCCGCCTCCGCCGCCCACGCCCTGCTCCCGCTTGCCGGCTTCTTCGACGATGACATTCAGCGACAGCCGCACCAGCGGCCTTACGTCGGCCGCGATAAGCCCGTCGCTGCGCGCGACGAGGATGGCTTCATATTCGCCCGCGAGTGACGCCATCACCTGCGTGACGCGAGGGTCGCGAGCGCGAGCGATCCGTTCAAGCCGCTCGAGCAGCGAGACCTTTTCGGCGTCGCTCAACGCGGCGACGGGATCGCTGGGTGAATACAACACGTGCGTGCCGCCGAGCCTGTCGAGCGCGGCCACGGCTGATTGACCTTGCCGGCCGATGGCACGGGTCGCGGTCGCGGCCTTGATCAGTGCGTCGAGGCTGATGTCATCGGAGTACGCGAACGCAGTCTTCTCGCCGGACACAGCGCGCACGCCCACGCCGCGATCGATCGAAAACGATCCCGACTTTACGATGCCTTCTTCCAGGCTCCAGCTCTCCATCCGCGAATATTGGAAATAGAGATCGGCATAGTCCACGTGATGAACATGGATACCGGCGAGGACATCGGAGAGCTGGCGAAACTCCAGCGCCGCAGGCGCGAGCAGCAACTCGGTCGCCTGAGCAAGCAGTTTGGAATCGACGGCAGGAAGCGCGAGACGGGTCACTTGAGTCCTTGGGCATGGCCGATGTAAATGCGTTCCCTATTGTCGGGCCGGGCGCTCCCTGACACAAGCCCGTTCACCAACACAGCCTTGTTTCCGCAACGCTTATGAATGGAACCCCCATCGCATTGCATGCGCTGGTGAGCCGTTTCATGTCGCTGCTTGGCCGAGATAGGTCGCAGCCACCCGCGCGTCGACCGCGAGCGACGCGCTTGGGCCCTCGACCGCCAGGTCGCCGGTTTCGAGCACGTAGCCATAGTCGGAAATCTGCAGCGCCGCCCGCGCATTCTGCTCGACCAGCAGGATCGAAACGCCGCCGGCCTTGAGCGCTGCGATGATGCTGAATATTTCCTTGACGATCAGCGGTGCCAGACCCAGGCTCGGCTCATCGAGCATCAGCAGCCTCGGCTTGGCCATCAGCGCGCGGCCCAATGCAAGCATTTGCCGCTCTCCACCCGACAGGGTGCCGGCGAGTTGGGCCCGACGCTCGGCAAGTCGCGGGAACCGGTCGTAAATGTCGGCAAGCGATGCGGCGCGCGTTCTGTCCCCCGCGCGATAGCGCTGAAACCCGCCGAGCTCGAGATTGTCGGCCACGCTCATGGATGCAAACAGCTCGCGCTTCTCGGGGACGAGGGCGACACCTCGTGCGACGCGCTGCTCGACATCGCCTGCCGCGAGTGGCGCGCCGTCGTAGCGAATCGCTCCGCGCGACGGCAACAGGCCCATGATCGCCCCCAAAAGCGTCGTCTTGCCGGCACCATTAGGCCCGATGACAGTAACGATGCGCGCCGCGTCAACGACCAGTGACACGCCGTGCACAGCCTCGACTTTGCCGTAGGCAACGTGGAGATCGCGGATTTCCAGGAGCGCCGACATGGGAAATGTTTCCGATCGCTCAGACGCCGCCGAGATACGCTTCGAGAACAACAGGATTCTTCTGGATTTCGCCGGGCAGGCCCTGCGCCAGCATCTCGCCGAAATCCATTACCACCAGTCTATCGGTCAATCCCATCACGAAGTCCATATCGTGCTCGACCAGCAGTATCGTCATCCCCTCCTCGCGCAAGCTTCGCAAAAGTGCCGCCAATTCCTGCTTCTCGAGATAACGAAGGCCGGCCGCGGGTTCGTCGAGCAGTAACAGGCACGGATCGGCGGCAAGCGCACGCGCGATCTCGACGATGCGCTGCTTGCCGAGCGACAGCGAGCCCACCGCCGCGTGCAGATGCTCGTTCAGGCCGACGCGTTCGATTTGGATCGCCGCTTCGGCGAGCGTCATCGCTTCTTCTCTGCGATCGAGCCGCAGCGCGGCGCGCGTCACGCCGGAGCTTCCGCGCAAATAGGCTCCCAGGGCAACGTTGTCGAGCACTGACATGGCCGGGATCAGCTTGACATGCTGAAAGGTCCTGCAGATACCGAGGCGAGCGATTTGAAACGGCTGCCGGTTTCCGGTGGACCGGCCTTCGAACGCGATCGTCCCGGAGGTGAGCGGCAATGCGCCGCTGATGAGGTTGAACATCGTGCTCTTGCCCGCGCCGTTGGGCCCGATCAAGCCCAGGATCTCTCCTCGGTAGAGCTCGAAAGAAAGATCGCTGACCGCGACCAAGCCGCCGAACTGTTTGCGTGCGCGCTCGACGACAAGTAACACGCCTTCATTTCCGCGCGTCCGTTTAGGAAGAGGTGTGGCCTTTGACACCGGCAACGGCTTTCTTTGCGGGAAGGCGCGCGCGAGCCACGGCCACACGCCGTCGCGCGTACGCTGCAGCAAGAGAATCATGAGTATCCCGAATACCACCACCTCGAAGTTCCCGTCGCGACCCAACAGGCGCGGCAGCCAGTCCTGCAACACCTGCTTGAGCAAGGTGATCACGGTCGCGCCAACGACTGCGCCCCAGACACTTCCGGCGCCGCCGACGACGGCCATGAACAAATACTCGATTCCCTGGATGGGGCCGAAAGGTGTCGGGTTCACGAACCGCTGCAGGTGCGCGTACAGCCATCCCGAAATGCACGCCAGCAACGCGGCGTAGACGAAGATCACGATCTTGAGCCTGCCGGCATCGACGCCGAAAGCCTCCGCCATCTCGAGGCCGCCCTTGAGCGCACGCACCGCCCGCCCGGGCCGAGAATCGAGAAGATTGCGCGTGGCCCACAGGCTCGCCAACACGATCGCCCAGATCAAATAGTAGAAGTGACGCTCGCTGCGCATTTCGATACCGAAGAACGACAGCGCGGGTATGCCTGCCAGACCGGTGTGTCCCCCGAGAAATTCGAGGTTGCCGAAGATGTAATACAGGCTGATGCCCCAGGCGATCGTCGCCAGCGGCAGGTAGTGGCCTTTCATCCGCAGCGTGATGAATCCGAGAAAGAGCGCAATCACTGACGTCAGCGCGACGCCGATTGGCAGGTTAAGCCAAGGGGATATCGCGGGATGATTGAGTGAGAGGTACGCCGTCGTATACGCACCGAGCCCGACGAATGCCGCCTGGCCGAACGACGTTTGCCCCGCGACGCCGGTTAGCAGCACCAGGCCCAGCGACACGATGCTGTAGAGGCCGATGTAGTTGAGCAGCGTGACCCAGAACGGCGGCGCGGCGATTGGAGCGAGCAGCAATGCCGCACCGAGAACCAGCAGCACCGTGGCGCGCGGGTTCATTCCTCTTCCTCGTGATGATGCGTCGTCAGCGATCGCCAGAGCAGCACCGGGATGATCAGCGTGAAAACGATCACTTCCTTGAACGCGCTGGCCCAGAAGGAAGAAAACGATTCGAGCAGTCCCACCAGCACCGATCCGGCCGCCGCCAGCGGGTAGCTCGCCAGGCCGCCGATGATCGCACCGACGAACCCTTTCAGACTGATGAGAAATCCGGAATCGTAGTAGATGGTCGTGATCGGTCCGATCAGAACGCCCGAGAACGCTCCGAGCAGTGCGGCTAGCACAAACGTCAGGCTCCCTGCGAGGCTCGGGCTGATCCCCACCAGCCGGGCACCGACGCGATTGATCGCGGTAGCGCGCAGCGCCTTACCGTACAGCGTTCGCTCGAAGAAAAGGTAAAGCGCTCCGATCAGGATCAGCGACGAAAGGAGCACGAGAACGCTCTGACCGCTGACCGTGATATCGCCAACGTGAAAAGTTGCATTGGTGAACGGCGGCGTGCGCGAGCCCTCGGCGCCGAAGAACCACAGTCCCAGCCCCAGCATCACAAAATGAGCGGCGACGGAAACGATGAGCAGAACAAGCACCGATGCCTCCGCTAAGGGCTGGTATGCGACCCGATAGAGCAGCGGTCCCAGCGCGGTGACGATAACAAGGGTCAGCAGGATCTGGATCGGAAACGCAAGCGACAGCGGTGCGACCGCATAGACCACGACGGCGATCGCGAGCGGAAGGATGAGGCAGAGAGCAAGGCGTCGCGGCAACCGCCGCCAGTCGCGTTGTCGCGCCGCCGCGTAGCACTCCATTGTTCCTGCGATCAGCGCCAGGCCGGTGAGCAATCCGACAGTTCCAGGAGGCTTGCCGAGCTGAAGTGCGGCGAGCGTCAATGTTCCATAGGTGACGAACTCACCGGAGGGAATGAAAATCACCCGCGTTACGGTGAACACCAGCACCAGAGCCAGCGCCAGCAGCGCGTAGATCGCACCGTTGGTCACTCCGTCCTGCGCCAGAAGCGCGGCGATCGAAAATGTCATGGACAGGAATGTCCTCGCCGCGGGCTCGCTAGGCAGTTCTCCAAACGCTACGACCCTTCAGCCTTGCTATTGGACATCGCCGTTTCCAATCGCTGTGACGCTACGCGTCTTGCTCTTGGACGTCTGCGTCACTTGACCAGGATCCAGTTCCCGTTTTCGATACGGACGATGACACGCGCACGATTGTCCATGCCGTTGTGATCACTGGCGTTGATGCTGAACACGCCGTTACTTGCCGCAACGTCCTTGGAATTCTCCAGCGCGTCGCGCAGCGCACTGCGAAACGCCTTGCTGCCCGGCTGGGCTTTTTTCAAGGCCTCGGGAATGGCACTCCGCAGCAGCATGTAAGCGTCCCACGCATGGCCGCCAAATGTCGTCCTGCTGCCGGCTCCGTATTTTGCTTCGTAGGCGTTGACGTAGTCTGCGGCCGACTTCTTCACCGGGTTGCTGTCCGGCAGCTGCTCATAGACCAGCATGGGTCCGGCCGGAAGCACCCCGCCGTTGCCGTCCTTACCGACGACGCGAAGGAAATCGGCATTGGCAACGCCATGCGTCTGATAGATCTTCCCCTTGTAGCCGCGCGAGACCAATTCCTTGTGCGGCGTTGCCGCCGGCGTTCCGGAAGCGCCGATCAGCACCGCGTCGGGTTGCGCGGCAAGGATTTTCAGAACCTGACCGGTGACGCTCGGATCGTTGCGGTTGTATTTCTCCTCGGCTACAAGCTTGATGCCCGCGGTCTGCGCCGAACGCTTTATTTCCCCAAGCCAGCTGTCGCCGTACGCGTCGGCGAAGCCAATGAAGCCCATCGTGCGCACGCCGTTGGCGCGCATATGAACCGCGATCGCGTCCGCCATCAGCGAGTCATTCTGCGGAGTCTTGAACACCCATTTGGTTTTCGGGTCGGTGGGCAGGATGATGGCCGCGGACGCCGCCATCGAGATCATCGGAACTTCGGCCTCGAACACCACGTCACGCATGGCCAGGGAATTGGGCGTTACCGTCGATCCAACGATCACGTCGACGTTATTCTCACTCAGCAGTTTGCGCGTGTTCTTGACCGCTTCGGTCGTGTCCGACTTGTCGTCGAGGATGATGAAGTTGAGCTTCTGCCCGCCGATCGTCGGCGAGCCGATCATCTCGAGCGTATTTTTTTCCGGAATGCCGAGCGACGCCGCCGGACCGGTCGCCGAGAGCGTAACGCCGATATTGATGTCGGCGATGGCGATGCCAGCCGTCAGCAACGTCGCCAAGGCAAGCGCGAATTTTTCGGTTCTCATCACTTTCCTCCGTAGGGGGATACCCACCGCAGTGACAGGCCTGCGGCGCGATGTTATTGAGCGCTGGAGGCAAGCGGCAAGCTTCGCCGCGCGGGTTGCCCTGGCGTGCGCTGGATACGCCGGATACTGGCATTAGGCGATAGAACGGTCAACGAACGCGGCGGCGACGTTGCCGCGATGGCAGGGTCATCGCTTGATCAGCGCATCTCGGATTTCGCGCAAAAGCTCGATCTGCTCCGGCGGCGGGGGCGGCGGCGAAGGGTTCGCGCGCTTCAGCTTGTTGATCTCCTTGACCATCAGGAAAATGATGAACGCCAAGATGAGAAAATTGATCGTCACCGTCAGAAAGTTGCCGTAAGCGAGAAGCGGCACACCGGCCTTGGTCAGCGCATCGTAGGTCATCGGTCCGTTGTATCCCGGCGGCGGAGCTCCAAGCATGATGAACCAGTTGCTGAAGTCCAGACCCCCGACAACACGCCCGACGACCGGCATGAACAGATCCTTGACCAGCGAGTCGACCAGCTTTCCGAAGGCGGCGCCGATGATCACGCCGACAGCGAGATCGACCACACTGCCTTTGATCGCAAACTCGCGAAACTCTTTCATGAACGCCATGGCAAACCCTCCTTAGCGCGATGCAGAAAAGACGCGACTTTAGACCGCTGCTTCGCCGGACTCGCCGGTGCGGATGCGCACCACCTGCTCCACTGTGGTCACGAATATTTTGCCATCGCCGATCTTGCCCGTGCGAGCGGCTTTGATCACAGCCTCGATTGCCCGCTCGACGAGCGTGTCGCTGACGATCACTTCAACCTTGACCTTGGGCAGAAAATCGACGACGTACTCGGCGCCGCGATAGAGCTCGGTGTGGCCTTTTTGGCGCCCGAACCCCTTCACTTCGGTGACAGTGAGCCCGGTGACTCCGATCTCGGAGAGCGCTTCGCGCACCTCGTCGAGCTTGAATGGCTTGATGATTGCTTCGACCTTCTTCATGGATACTCCTTGCAGCGCGCATCGATACGTTGCAGATTACACCACCGGACGCTCGCCCGGACCGGCGAGCGCCGGTCCCGATGCTCCCGGCTCTATATGCTTCCATTCCGACCATGCCGACGTGATCGGATAGCGCCAATCCTTGCCGAAGCCACGCGGCGTGATCCGGATCCCCACGGCCGCCTGGCGGCGCTTGTACTCGTTGATCTTGATCAGGCGCACGACCTGAGCCACGTCCGCGGCTGGGTAGCCTCGACCCACAATCTCGGCCGGACTCAAGTGCTGCTCCACGTACGCCTCCAGGATGGCGTCGAGAGCGTCGTACGGCGGCAAGCTGTCCTGATCGGTCTGGTCAGCGCGTAGCTCGGCGGAAGGCGGCCGCGTGATGATGCGCTCCGGGATCACTCTCCCAAGCGTGTTGCGGTAATGGGCGAGCCGGTACACCAGTGTCTTGTCGATGTCCTTCAGCACCGCGAAGCCCCCCGCCATGTCGCCGTAGAGTGTCGCGTAGCCCACCGCCATTTCCGATTTGTTGCCGGTAGTGAGCACGATCGAGCGATATTTGTTCGACAGCGCCATCAGCAATGTCCCGCGAATGCGAGCCTGAATGTTCTCTTCGGTGGCGTCCTCGGGAAGGCCCTTGAACTCTTCGGCCAGCGTCGCCTTGAATGCTTGGACAACTGCATCGATAGGCATCTCGTCATAGCGCACGCCGAGCATGCCGGCCATCGTTCGCGCATCTTCGAGACTGATCGCGGCGTTGTAAACCGAGGGCAGCATGACCGCGCGGACCCGGTCGCGCCCGAGAGCATCGACGGCGACCGCGAGGGTCAACGCCGAGTCGATACCGCCGGAAAGTCCGAGCAATACACCGGGGAAGCCGTTCTTTTCGACGTAGTCGCGTACGCCCATGGTGAGCGCGGCATAGACGTTCGGCTCAAGGCGCTCATCGAGAGCAGCGCGAACGTGTTTCGGTACAGCACGGTCGAATTCGGCGAAAGCGAGCGTCTCGTGCCATGCCGGCAATTGCTGCGCCACGGCTCCCGAGCCGTCGACGATGAACGAAGCGCCGTCGAATACCAGCTCGTCCTGCCCCCCGGTGCGATTGACATAAACAATCGCCAGGCCGGTCTCCCGCGCGCGCGCCGCGACCACTTCTCTCCTTAGCGTCTGCTGGCGGGTGTGATACGGCGACCCGTTGGGAACCACGATAAGCTCCGCCCCCGCGTCACGCGCTGCTGCCGCGGGGCCCGCACACCAGACATCCTCACAAATGATGATGCCGACCCGAATGCCGTCGACGTCGACGATGCACGGATCACCGCCGGGGTTGAAGTAGCGCTGCTCGTCGAAAACCGTGTAATTCGGAAGGCAACGCTTGCGATAGCGCGCAATTACCTTGCCGTCGCGCAACACCGCCACCGCGTTGTAGCGTCCGTCCGGCGCAAGCTCTGGAAAGCCGACGAGGACAGTGACGCCTTCGACGCGCGCGGTGAGCCGCGACAGTTCGTCGGCGCACGAGGAAAGAAATGCCGGACGCAGCAACAAATCCTCGGGCGGGTAGCCACAGAGCGAGAGCTCCGGGGTGACCAGCAACTGCGCTCCACCGCGCCGCGCCTCGGCGGCAGCCTCGAGGATGCGCGCGGCGTTGCCGGAGAGATCGCCGACCACCTGGTTGAGCTGAGCGATCGCGACGCGCATGCGTAAATATTACCATGCGAGCGGAGCGTGAAAACTTGCCGCCGGCCCTCGCGCACGCGACAATCGATGGAAGTCGCGAACACGACCAACGCCATCCGCTGGATTTTCCTCGAATGCCTGCCGCGACATTACGCGTTATCGATTCGCTGGCTGCGCTTCCCGCATCCGCGTGGAACGCGCTGGTCGGCGACGCGCCGCTTTTGTCGCACGCCTTTCTGCACGCGCTGCACGAAACAGGATGCGCATCGCCAAAAACCGGCTGGACGCCGCGCTATCTGACGGCGTGGCAAGCCGGCACACTCGTCGGCGCCATGCCGCTCTACGTCAAGGCCCACTCCTACGGCGAATATGTATTCGATTGGTCATGGGCCGACGCCTATCGCCGCCACGGCCGGCGGTACTACCCTAAGCTCGTCTGCGCCGTCCCCTTTACGCCCGCTACCGGCCCCCGGCTCATTGCCGGTACGGCGACCCTTCGCGCACTGCTCCTCGACGGCGCGTTGGCGCTACTCGAAGATCATCGGCTGTCTTCGCTGCACATTCTCTTTCCGGAAGCCGAGGAAGCGGCGCAATGCGAGCGTGCTGGCCTGCTGGTGCGCGAGAGCGTGCAATTCCACTGGACCAATGCCGGCTTCAGGGATTTCGACGATTTCCTCGCGACCATGAATCACGCCAAGCGCAAAAATATCCGCCAGGAGCGCCGCAAGCTCGCGGCCACCGGGATATCGTTTCGGCGGCTGGTCGGAAGCGAGATCAAGCCGGCGCACTGGGCCTTCTTTTTTCATTGTTACTCCAAAACGTACGGCGAGCACCATTCGACGCCTTATTTGACCCTGGACTTCTTTGTGCGGCTCGGCCGGACACTCGCCGACAACCTTCTGCTGGTGCTCGGAGAAAGCCGGGGCGAGCCCATCTGCGCCGCTCTGGATATCTTCAGCGCGACGACGCTCTGGGGCCGCTACTGGGGAACAAAAACCTACGTTCCCGGCCTGCATTTCGAAACGTGTTATTACCAGGCGATCGAATTCTGCATCGAACGCGGGATCACCTTGTTCGAGGGCGGCGCGCAAGGCGTGCACAAGCTGGCGCGCGGCCTGATGCCGGTAACCACACTTTCAGCGCACGCCATTGCCGACCCCGAGTTCGCGCGCGCCATCGGCGCCTTTCTCGTCGACGAGAGAACGGAAGTCGCACGGACCGTCGATGAGCTCGAGCGCGCGGGCCCGTTCAGGCAGGAGGCCTGAAGACGCGTGCTAATGTGCTCAGTCGGCCTCCCGGATACCCCGATGAATACTACTCTGTTGCTCGATCGCGATGGCGCGATCGCTACCTTGACGCTCAATCGCCCGGCGTCGCTCAATGCGCTCGATTCGGAGATGATCGACGCCTTGATTGCACATAGCGCGGCGCTCGCCGCCGACGACAGCCTGCGTTGCATAATCATCAAGGGCGCCGGTCGGCATTTCATGGCTGGCGGCGATATCCGCACCTTCGGTGACCAGCTTTCGGGCGCGCCGTCCGATCGTCGGCACCAGTTCACGCGGATGGTCGAGCATATGCATGCGGCCATCGAAAACCTGCAGCGGATGCCGCACCCTGTGCTCGCCAGCGTACATGGTGCGGTGGCGGGCTTCGGCCTTTCGCTGATGTGCGCTTGCGATCTTGCGATTGCCTCGGAGTCGAGTTATTTCACGTCGGCGTATCGTCACCTCGGCCTGACCCCGGATGGCGGCATGTCGTACACGCTGCCGCGCCTGGTCGGACTGAAGAGGGCGATGGAGATCGTATTGCTTGGCGAGCGATTCGACGCCGCAGAAGCGCTCAAGCTCGGGCTCGTCAATCGCGTAGTTCCGGAATCCGAGCTTCATGCGGCGACGCACCAGGTCGCAATGGCACTGGCGACCGGACCGGTACTCGCCATTCGCAACGGCAAACGGCTGGTAAACCAATCGCTATCGCAGTCGCTGTCGGCGCAGCTCCAAGCGGAAGCGCAGAGCTTTGGTGCATGCGCGGCGACGAAAGATTTTGCCGAAGGCGTTCGCGCCTTCCTCGACAAACGAACGCCGCGCTTCGGCGACGACTGACGTCGCGGAGCCCGGCGAGCACCGGAGGCTCAAGTTATTTCTCGGCTACGGCCCGCCGGTACCGCCGCCGCCCGGTCCGCCACCACCGCCGATAGCGGC